>Ga0308167_1003923_pt1 | contig 11306 bp, 13 predicted proteins | sample PhyCR1_2_FD_202138 | JGI IMG/M metagenome (GOLD analysis project Ga0308167, IMG submission 202138) | Phyllosphere microbial communities from UC Gill Tract Community Farm, Albany, California, United States - DLSLRC.R1 | ecosystem: Host-associated > Plants > Phyllosphere > Unclassified | place... | reverse complement strand
GAGGCGCGGTGCGGGCCGGACCCGCACCGCGCCTCCAGGACGTGGACCGTTGGTGCGTCAGGCCTTGGCACTCACCGTGTCGCCCTCGGCGGTGATGCCCATCTCCTCGAGGGAGCGACCCTTCGTCTCGGGGATCTTCGCGAGCACGAAGAAGAGCGAGAGCAGGGCGAACAGGGCGTAGATGCCGTAGGTCACCGTCAGGTTGAAGCTCGACAGCACCGGGAACGTGATGGTGACGAGGAAGTTCGCGACCCAGTTCGCGGCGGAGCCGACGCCGAGCGCGGTCGCACGGATGCGGTTCGGGAACATCTCGCCGAGGAGCACCCACATGAGCGGACCCCAGGTGGCGCCGAACGACACGACGAACAGGTTCGCGAAGATCAGGGCGATGATGCCCCAGGCGCCGGGGAGCTGCGGTGCACCGTCCACGATGGTCGCCTGCGAGAACGCGATCGCGACCATGAGCAGCGACACGAACATGCCGGCCGAGCCCGCGACGAGCAGCGGCTTCCGGCCGAGCTTGTCCACCGTGAAGATGGCGATGAAGGTCACCGCGACGTTCACCACCGAGGTGATGGTCGAGATCAGGAAGGAGTCGCTCTCCTTGAACCCGACGGCCTGCCAGAGCGTCGTCGAGTAGTAGAAGATCACGTTGATGCCGACGAACTGCTGCAGCACGGCGAGGATGATGCCGACCCAGACGATGGGCTGCAGGCCGAAGCGGTTGCCCCGGATGGAGCCCTTCTTCTCGCTGGCCTCCCTCTTGATGCCGTCCTGGATCTCCTCGAGGCTCGTGTTCACCGTGTCGCGGGGCACGATCTTCGTCATGACCTCACGGGCGTCGTCCGTTCGGCCCTTGGCGAGCAGGAAGCGCGGCGACTCCGGCAGCGTGATCGCCAGGATGCCGTAGACGACCGACGGGATCACGCCGACGAGGAACATCCAGCGCCACGCGGCGAGGCCGAGGACGGTCTCGGACGCGCCGCCCGCGGTCACCGCGAACACCTGGTCGGACAGGAGCGCCGCGAAGATACCGAGGGTGATGGCCAGCTGCTGGAACGAGGCCAGACGACCACGGATGGCCTTCGGCGACACCTCGGAGATGTACGCCGGCGCGATCACCGACGCGGTCCCGATGCCGAGACCACCCACGAGACGCCAGACCACGAGGTCCCACGTCGCGAACGCAAACGCGCTCCCGATCGAGGACACGAGGAAGAGCACGGCGGCCCAGAACATGACCCGGGTACGACCCCAGCGGTCGGCGAGACGGCCGGCGAAGAACGCGCCGAACGCGCAACCGATCAGGGCCGAGGCGACGGCGAAGCCGCTGGCGGCCTCGGACAGGCCGAACTCGCCCTTGATCGCGTCGACCGCGCCGTTGATGACGGACGAGTCGAATCCGAAGAGGAAACCGCCCACCGCTGCTGCGATGGCGAACGCGGTGACCTTCCCCTTGAACGCACGGTCGGTGCCGTGCCCGGTGGTCGTGTTGGACACGATGCTCCTGGGTTCTGCCGCCGTGCGGGATGCTGCACGGTGCCCCGGCGGTCGGCTGGTTCGCCGTCCGAGCGGCGTTGCGTGTTCCGGAGCGGCCCCGACTGTACTCCCCGATCGGGGCGGGGGCGCAATCGGGGCGGGTGACGGGTGTTGTCCCGGTGCGCGTGCGCGTCCGGCCACGCCCGGTGCCCAGGGCGCGACACCGCGCGCGTCGATCGACGCGTGCAACGTCGCACCGTGCACGCGCATCGACGCCGGCGCGCGCCGCCGCCGTTCGGCACTCCCCCACAGCCTGGAGGCGCGCCCCACCCTCCACAGGTCGGCTCGCCACCGCCCCGCTCGGTGCGCGCGCGAGCGAGGCTCGGAGTCGTGCACCAGTTCCGAACGGCGTCAACCCTCCTGGCCTTCCTCGCCGCCGTCCTGCTCCTCACCACCGGGTGCGGCGCCGCAGCGGGGCGCGCCGACCTCGATCGGATCGAGCCGGCCGTCCGGGACGACGAGCCGAGCCCGGCCCCGTGGGTGTGGCCGACCGGGTCGCGTGTGGTGAGCCGACCGTGGGAGGCGCCGGCCGACGACTACGCAGCGGGCCATCGCGGTCTCGACGTCCCCGCGGTGATCGGAGACGCGGCGGTCGCGGTCGACGACGGCACGGTGACCTTCGCCGGCTCGGTCGCCGGCCGGAGCGTGGTGACGATCGACCACGGTGGCGGACTCCGCAGCACGCTCGACTCCGTGACGCCGGCCGTCACCGTCGGGGACACCGTCGCGCAGGGCGACACCGTGGGGCGCGTCGCGGTCGGACACTGCCCGGCCTCGGGCCCGTGCGTGCACCTCGGCGCGCGGCTCGACGACCGCTACGTCGACCCGACGCCGTACCTGCCCGCTGCCGAGTGGCCGGTACTGCTGCCCGAGGACGCCTGGGTCGGGTGAGTGATGCGGCCTCGCCCGGGTGAGCGACGGTCAGGCCCTGGGGTGTGCCGTCTGGTAGACCTCTCGGAGGCGCGCGGACGACACGTGCGTGTAGATCTGCGTCGTGCCGAGGCTCGCGTGCCCGAGGAGCTCCTGCACGGCACGGAGGTCCGCTCCCCCGTCGAGCAGGTGCGTCGCCGCGGTGTGCCGGAACGTGTGCGGGCCACTCGGCCCCTCGCCGGGAAGGTCCTGCAGCACCCGCGCGACGATCCGGTAGGCGCCGCGCACCCCGAGCCGTGCGCCACGGTCGCCGAGGAACAGCGCACCCGAGTCCACGCCGTCGGACCGGGCGGCGAGGACCGGCCGACCGCGTTCGAGCCACGTCTCGACGGCGTCGCGGGCCGGCACGCCGAACGGCACGACCCGCTCCCGGCCGCCCTTGCCGAGGACACGGACGGTCAGGCGCCCTCGGTCGAGGTCGAGGACGTCGATGCCGACCAGTTCGCTCACCCGGATGGCCGCGGCGTACAGGAGTTCCACGACCGCCGCGTCCCGCAACGCCGCGGGGTCGTCCGTCGCCGCACGCACCGCCAGTCCGTCGAGGATGGCTCGCACCTGGTCGGACGACACGACACGCGGCAGGTGTGCCGCGCCCTTCGGTGCCCGGAGCCGCGCACCCGGGTCGACGGCCAGCACGCCGGACTCGCTCGCCCACCGGGTGAACGCCCTAACGGACGACGACCGTCGGGCGATCGTCGACCGGGCGAGACCACGGTGGTCGGCGTCCCACAGCCAGTCGCGCAGCAGGTCGAGTCCGAGCCCGCCGACGCGGTCGACCCCACGGCCGGCCGCGAAGGTCACGAGCTGCCCGAGGTCGTTCGCGTAGGCGCGGACGGTCTGCTCGCTGAGCCCACGGGCGTGCCGGGAGTGCTCGAGGAACACGTCCACCACCGCCGCGAGTCCGTCGTCCGTCCGGTCCGTCACGCCACCAGGGTAGGTCCGGCCACCGTCAGGCCCGCGCCCACCCGCCGGACGTGTGCACGACGAGTCCCTGCAGCTGCGCGAGCGCCAGTGCGTCGGCGACCTCAGCGAGGGACATCCCTGACCGGCCCGCGACCTCGTGCTCCGACATCGCTCGACGACCCAGGGTATCGAGCGCACGGAGGACCTCAGGATCGTGGCGTGCGCCGGTGAGTGGCTCGTCCCGCCGGTCGGCCGTGAGCGGCGTGCTCGACGCCGTGGCCGCGTCCGCCGGATCCCTCGGGTGGACGACGAGCTGCGCCCTGCCCTGCGCCACGAGCCGGTGGCACCCGACCGACGCCGACGACGAGAACGCCCCGGGCACGGCGAACACCGGTCGACCGAGTTGGGCGGCGTGGTGCGCCGTGTTCAGGGCGCCGGACCGTGCACCTGCCTCGACGACCACCGTGACGTCGGCGAGGGCCGCGATCAGCCGGTTCCGGGCCAGGAAGCGCCACCGGGTCGGTCGGGTCCCGGGCGGCGACTCGGCGAGCAACGTGCCCTGCCGCGCGACGTTCCGGAGCAGCTCGACGTTGCCGGCCGGGTAGAGCTGGTCGATGCCGCCCGCGAGCACCGCGGTGGTCGGCGATCCGGCGGCGATGGCGACCCGGTGCGCGACCGCGTCGATGCCGTACGCGCCGCCGCTGACGACCGAGCACCCGGCGTCCACCGCCGTCGAGGCGATCTCGGCCGCGGCTTCCGCTCCGGCGACGGTGTTCGCCCGGGACCCGACGACCGCGAGGCCCGGTCCTGCTGCCGCGGCCGATGAACGAGCCCAGAGGACGAGGGGCGCGTGCGGACCGAGGTCGTCGACGGCGCCGGGCCATGCCGACGTGCCCGGGACGAGGAGGGCGGCACCGACCGTCTGCGCTGCCGCGAGCACCTCCGCGACGTCGGATCGCCCGAGCCGGGGCGTCCATCGTTCGACCGCGGCGATGAGCACGGCTCCGAACGCGACGGCGTCCTCGGAGCCCGCGACCCCCGACTCGACACAGCGACCGAGCAGGTCCCCGACGTCGCCGGCGTCCGCCGCCTCGAGCACCGCTCCGAGCGCACGCTCCGGCCCGAGCACGCTCACGAGCTCCCCCGCGACGGCGTCCCCGGGCTCCGCGATGGTCGACCACGCGATCCGCGAGGCGGTCTCGACGAGGTCGACCACACCGCCGCCGGCGCCGAGCGCTGACCGGACCGCGCCGAGCAGGTCGCCGCCGGCGGTCACAGTGCGCTCCGGAGCGCGAGGGCCTCGCGGACGTGGTGGCCGGCCGGGCGCTCGGCGGACTGCAGGTCCGCGAGGGTCCAGGCCAGCCGCATGGTCCGGTCCCACCCGCGCATCGTCAGGGTGCCGAGGTCGAGCGCCTTGTCGAGCGGCGCGGTCGCACCCGGTTCGGCCCGCCCCTCGGCACGGAGCCAGCTGCCGGCGACCTCGGCGTTCCGCGTCCACGGTGTCCCGCGCAGGCGCTCGGCCATCCGGTCGCGCGCGTGCTCGACGACCCGACGGGCCTCCGCGGTCGTCGGGGTCGTGCCGTCGCCGGCGCGGATGCTGCCCGTCGTGACGCGGGGCACCCGGACCCGGATGTCCATCCGGTCGAGCAGGGGCCCGGAGATCCGCCCGAGGTACCGTCGGACCGTCGCCGGGCTGCACTCGCAGGGTTGTCGGCCGTCGCCCGCGTTGCCGCAGGGACACGGGTTGGCAGCGAGGAGCACCTGGCACCGCGCCGGGAACTCGGCCGCACCGGCGGCCCGGTGCACCGTGATCCGGCCGGACTCGAGAGGCTGACGGAGCGCGTCGAGCACCGCGCGCGGGAACTCGGGCGCCTCGTCCAGGAACAGCACACCGCGGGTGGCGCGGGAGACCGCCCCTGGTCGGAGCACTCCAGAGCCCCCGCCGACGAGTGCGACAGTCGATGCCGAGTGGTGTGGTGCCTCCCACGGTGGCCGCTCGGTCCAGGACGCCGACCCGTGTCCGGCGACGGACCGCACCGACGCGACCTCGAGCGCTGCCTCGCCGTTGAGGTCGGGCAGGAGCCCGGGGAGGCGCTCGGCGAGCATCGTCTTGCCGGCCCCGGGCGGTCCGAGCAACAGGGCGTGGTGTCCGCCGACCGCCGCGGCGACCACGGCACGCACGCCGATCGGGTTCCCGATCACGTCGGCGAGCTCCGCCGCCGGTCGGTGGTCGGACGGGGCCGCGATCGGCAGGACGGGCTCGACGTCGACGGCGGGCAGGAGTGCGCCGGCGTCGATCGCCGCGGCGCGGAGCGAGTCCACCCCGCGGACCTCGATGCCCTCGACGTACCGCGCCTCGGCGAGGTTGCCGACCGGTGCGACGACGCGCTCGGCTCCGGCGTCACGCGCCGCGAGGAGCATCGGGATGACCCCGACGACCGGTCGCACGCGGCCGTCGAGCCCCAGCTCGCCGATGTAGACCACCCGCTCGGACACCCGCGGTGCCACCCCGGCCCCCGCCAGCACGGCCATCGCGATCGCGAGGTCGAAGCCGGACCCACGCTTCGGGATCGCGGCCGGTGTCAGGTTGACGGTGATCCGCCGGGCCGGCAGTGGGCACCCGGCATTGGCGGCAGCAGCTCGGACCCGCTCGCGGGCCTCGCCCAGGGACGTGTCCGGCAGGCCGATGATGCTGAACGCCGGCAGTTGGCTGGTCAGGTGCGCCTCGACCTCGATCCGCCGGCCGGTGACCCCGATGAGCGCGATGGCCGAGGCCCGTCCGATCCCGGTCGTCACAGCACACCGGCGACGTGCTCGACCCCGACCCGGTCACCGTCGACGTGCACCGCGACGGCGTCGATCCGGATCGCCCGGGCGGACACCTCGGGGTGGTCCTCGAACCACGCGGGCACGAGGCGCCGCAACCGGGTGACCTTCGATGCCGTGATCGCCTCGAACGGGTGACCGGTCGAGTTGCCGGCCCGTGTCTTCACCTCGATGAACACGAGCGTGCAGGACTGCCACGCGATGATGTCGACCTCACCCCGCGCGCAGCGCCAATTGCGTTCGAGCACACGGAATCCGTGGCCTTCCAACCATTCCGCGGCTCGGTCTTCACCGAATCGTCCGAGACTGCTGTTCCGCAGCGGTGTTTGCTCCATGTCGTTGCCTCCGCGTCGACCATCGCGGAGAACGTCCTCGGCCGAGGGGCTTCGGTGACGATCAGTGGAGAGCGACTGCCGATGCGTGATTGTGGAGGACAAAGCAAGAACCCGGACGACCGAGGTCGTCCGGGTTCTGTGCGATCGCGATCAGTGCGCGGCTGCGTACGCTTCCTGCACCTGGGTGGAGATGCGGCCGCGGGTCGAGACCTCGTACCCGTTCTCCTTCGCCCACTCGCGGATCTTCGCGAGTTCCTCGGAGTTGCCACGCTTCGGCGCCGCCTTGGGAGCGGAACCGCCCGTGCGACGACCAGACACCTTGCGCGCAGCGGCGACGTAGTCCGAGATCGCTTCGCGGAACTTGTCGACGTTGTCGTCCGTCAGGTCGATCTCGTAGGACGAGCCGTCGAACGCGAATTCGAGGGTACGACCCGAACCCGGGGTGATGGGCGAGTCGTCGAGGTCGTCGACGAGCTGGACTGTGACCTTCTGTGCCATGGGCGCGCTCCTGCAATCGGGGACGGAATTCCCCATCACATTAGCGGGAAGAAATCACCGGAGTCGAATTGCGGCGGCGTTTCTCAGCAATTGCATTACAAGTGAAGATCACTCGTCGAGTGCGAGTTCCTTCGGCAGCTCGAGTTCACGCGACGTGAGTTCCTCGACGTTGACGTCCTTGAACGTCAGCACCCGGACGGATTTCACGAACCGGTCGGAACGGTAGACGTCCCACACCCAGACGTCGCTCATCGTCAATTCGAAGTAGAAGTCGTGCTCGGTGTCCCGGCGGGCGAGTTCCACTTCGTTGGCCAGGTAGAAACGCCGCTCGGTCTCGACCACGTACCGGAATTGCGACACGACGTCGCGGTACTCGCGGTACAGGGCAAGTTCGACCTCGCGGTCGTAGTCGTCGAATTCGTCGTCATCCATCGCGCCCACAGTCTACGGCGACCGGAGCGCCCGCGGCACAACCCCCGACCGAACACGCGGCACGACGCGCGGCAGCCCGGACGGACCACATCGCGTCAGCCCGCCAGCGCGTCCAGTTCCGCGAACCCGTCGAGTGCGACGTTCGACGCCTGGTGCAGCCAGCTCTTCCGGTGCAGCGCATGAGCGCCCACGGACCGGATCGCGTCGTAGTGCGCCGTCGACCCGTACCCCTTGTTCGACGCCCACGCGTAGTGCGGCGCCTCGTCGTGCGCGGCCGTCATCAGGGCGTCGCGAGCGACCTTGGCCACCACCGACGCCGCAGCCACCGACGCGCAGTCCCGGTCGGCCTTGACCCGCACGACGACCTCGAGCGGGTCGGACGGCAGTCGAAGGGACGCCGGCACGGCCCGGGTGAGCCAGTCGAACGACCCGTCGAGCACGACGACGGCGCCGTCGAGCGCCACACCGGAGGCAACCAGGGTCGACAGCGCCGCGGCCCCGGCCTGGCCGAGCGCCGAGACGATGCCCTGCTGGTCGACGACGTCGGCGGACGCCATCCCGACGGCCGTCCGGGTCCACCGGCGGACGACCGGGTCGAGCGCTTCCCGCCGCGCGGCACTGAGCAGCTTCGAGTCCGCGAGCCCCTCGGGAACCCGACCGATGTCGATCGTGACGGCGGCGACGCCCACGGCCACGGGACCGGCGATCGCACCGCGACCGACCTCGTCCATGCCGATCACGGTCACACGCCCTGCACCGAGGAGCTTCTTCTCGACTCGGAGCGACGGCCGGACCGCGGTCACTTGTCCCGCTCCTCCACGCCGGCGAACACGTCGGGGTAGTCGTCGAGCCAGGTCCACCGGCTGGTCGGCCAGGAGATCACGAACGCCCGCCCCGTGACGTCGGACATCGGCACGAAGCCCTTCGACGGAGTGTCGCCGTTGTAGCGGGAGTCCTTCGAGTCGTACCGGTTGTCTCCCATCACCCAGATCGTGCCCTTCGGCACGGTCACCGAGAAGTCGGTCCCGGACGCGCGGGTCTCCCCCGTCGGGAGCTTGAGGTAGGGCTCCTTGATCGGCACGCCGTTGACGGACATCTGTCCGAGGTCGTTGCAGCACGAGACCTTGTCGCCCGGCAGGCCGATGACGCGCTTGATGAGGTGGTCGTCGCTGTCACCGGTGCCCAGCCCGACCTGCGTGAGGAGCCAGTCGATCGACTTCGCGGGCTGCGTGTCCGGGGTGACGTTCGGCACCTCCGACCCGGTGAGCCATCCGCCCGGGTCCTTGAAGACGACGACGTCGCCCCGCTTGAGGGCCACCATCCCCGGGACGAGCTCGTTGACGATCACGCGGTCGTTGATCTGCAACGTGTTCTCCATCGACGCCGACGGGATGTAGAACGACCGGATCAGGAATGTCTTGACGAGGAACGAGACGAGCAGCGCCGCGATGAAGATGATGACGAGGTCGCGCAGGAACGTGAGGACGCCGTTCCGCTTCTTCTCGACACGGGGCCGGCGCCTGGTTTCGTCAGTCGTGTCCGTCATTTCCACTCTCGTTCGCACACCCCGCGTTCGCACGCCACGACCGGGGAAAGGAGCCAGCACACAGGAAAGCCCCCCGTCGATGCACAACCGTACATCGACGAGGGGCGAGCAGCGTCGTCCGGCTCGCGGACGCTCACTGTGAAGGCGATCAGGAGTCGCGCTTCTCCTTGATCTTGCGGCGGGCCGCCTTGCCGCGGAGTTCGCGGAGGTAGTAGAGCTTCGCACGACGGACGTCACCCTTGGTGACGATCTCGATGTGGTCGATGATCGGCGAGTGCACCGGGAACCAGCGCTCGACACCGACCTGGAAGCTCACCTTGCGGACCTTGAAGGTCTCGCCGAGGCCGTGGCCCTGGCGGCCGATGACGACGCCCTGGAACACCTGGACACGCGAGCGCGTGCCTTCGACGATGTTCACGTGCACCTTGATGGTGTCGCCGGGGCGGAAGTCCGGGACGTCGGTGCGCAGCGATGCTGCGTCGACGTGGTCGAGGAGCTGGCTCATGATTGGGTCACTCTCTGCGGACGCACACGGGTCGCCGCGGATCGAATTCGGTTGGAAGTTTGGTGTGCCCGGTGTCGGCGACTCCCCCGTGGCAGAGTCCAGCCAGGGCACGGCTCCCCATCTTGCCACAGCAGACCAGCCGCGCAAAACGCACGGGCACGAAAACACGCGAGGATGGACCCATGATCGAACTCCGCACCCCCGCCGAACTCGACGGCCTCCGCGCCGCCGGCCGCTTCGTGGCCGACGTCCTCGACGAGCTGCTCGAGACGGTGGACGTCGGTGTGAACCTGCTCGACCTCGACCGGGTGGCCGCGCGGATGATCGCCGATCGGGGTGCCGTCAGCTGCTACGTCGACTACCACCCGTCGTTCGGCAGGTCACCGTTCGGCAGGAACCTCTGCACCTCGGTGAACGACGCAGCGCTGCACGGCCTGCCGCACGACCGCACGCTCGTCGACGGCGACCTCGTGAGCCTCGACTTCGCCGCGAGCCTCGACGGCTGGGTCGCGGACTCCGCCGTCACGGTCCAGGTCGGCACACCGCGGGAGGACGACCAGCGCCTCATCGACACGGTCGAGCGGGGGCTCGCCGCCGGCATCGCGCAGTTCCGGACCGGCAACAAGCTCGGCGACGTGTCGTACGCGATCGGTCGCGTCGCGAAGGACGCCGGCTACGACGTGAACCTGCAGTTCGGCGGGCACGGCGTCGGCCGGACGATGCACGGTGACCCGCACGTCCCGAACGACGGCCGACCCGGTCGCGGCCTCAAGCTGCAGAAGGGGCTGGTCGTCGCGATCGAGCCGTGGCTCATGCAGGGCACCGCGGACCTCTACCAGGACGAGGACGGCTGGACGCTCAAGAGCGTCGACGGCTCGCGGGCGGCGCACGTCGAGCACACCGTCGCGGTGACAGAGGCCGGTCCCGAGATCCTCACCCTGCGTCGCGCCCAGCGCGCCGGCGCAACTGCCTGACGGACTGGAGGCGCGGTGCGGGCCCGCCCCGCGCCTCCAGGCACACGCAGACGAGCGTTCGCCAGCCCCGGTCAGTCCGGCAGCAGGTCCGGCCGGACGCGCCGCGTCCGCTCCACCTGCTGCTCGTGCCGCCACGCGGCGACGCGGCCGTGGTGCCCGCTGAGCAGGACCTCCGGCACGTCGAGCTCCCGCCAGGACGCAGGCTTCGTGTACGAGGGGTACTCGAGCAGGCCGTCCTCGTGGGACTCCTCGACGAGCGACTCCGGGTTGCCGACGACGCCGGGTACGAGGCGCCCGACGGCCTCGATGACAGCCATCGCCGCGACCTCGCCGCCGTTCAGGACGTAGTCCCCGAGCGACAGTTCGACGACGGAGCAGCGAGACGCCGCCCACTCGAACACGCGGGCGTCGATGCCCTCGTAGCGCCCGCAGGCGAACACGAGGTGGGGCTCGACGGCCAGCGACCGTGCAAGGGACTGCTTGAACGGGGTGCCGGCGGGGGTCGGGACGACGAGCGTCGACGACCCGTCGGACCGCAGGATCGACTCGAGCGCCTGCGCCCACGGCTCGGGCTTCATGACCATGCCCGCTCCCCCGCCGTACGGGGTGTCGTCCACGGTGCGGTGCCGGTCGGTGGTCCACGAGCGCAGGTCGTGCACGTGCACGTCGAGCAGCCCGTCGGTGCGGGCCCTGCCGAGCAGGGACACGTCGAGCACGGAGAAGAACTCCGGGAAGATCGTGACGATGTCGATGCGCACGCGCGCTAGTCCGTCACGGTCTCGGGACGCGACGTGTCCTCCGGGTCCTCGAAGAGGCCG
>Ga0308167_1003917_pt1 | contig 11313 bp, 11 predicted proteins | sample PhyCR1_2_FD_202138 | JGI IMG/M metagenome (GOLD analysis project Ga0308167, IMG submission 202138) | Phyllosphere microbial communities from UC Gill Tract Community Farm, Albany, California, United States - DLSLRC.R1 | ecosystem: Host-associated > Plants > Phyllosphere > Unclassified | place... | reverse complement strand
TGGTCGCGGTCGACGCCGAGACCTCTGTCCCGCTGCGCGCCCAGGTGTGGAGCACCCAGGACCCCGTGACCCCAGCCGTCGAGATCGCCTTCACCGACATCTCCTACGACGCCGTCGACCCGACGGTGTTCGACTTCACGCCGCCTCCCGGGGCGACCACCCGTGACGTCGTCGTCCCGCTGCCCGAGACGACCACGCTCCCCGAGCCCGGCTCCACGACGAAGCCCGAGGGCGCACCCGGCACACGGGTGATCGGCACCGGTTGGGAGTCCGTGGTCGAGCTCACCGACGTCGACCTCCAGGCACTGGTCTCCGGCGGCACCGCCGAGGAGGACCTCCGCACCGGGCTCGAGGGCACCTTCGGCTCCGAGAGCACCGACCAGCTGATGACCGACCTGCTGGGTGACTCGAGCGACCGGGCCGACATGACGACGCTCGACCCCCAGGCGCTGCTCGACCAGCTGACGACCGACGTCCCCGAGGGGCAGCTCATCACGTCCTCGCTGCTCACGGTCCTGCTGACCGACGACGGCCGCGTCTACGCGGGCGCCGTCCCGGCCGAGACCCTCCAGGCCCTGGCCCGGTGACCGTCCCCGCCACCGGCGAGACGGCGACGCCGGCACCGACGACCGCCCCTGCGGCGTCGGTGCCGGCGTCTGCCGCGCCCGGCCGGACCGCCGAGCCCGGCCCCGCGAGCGCCACGAGCACCTCGACGGACGCCGCGATCCGCACGCACGGGCTCACCAAGCGCTTCCGCTCGGGCCAGGTGGCCGTGGCCGGGATCGACATCGAGGTCCCGCGCGGCGCGGTCTACGGGTTCCTCGGGCCCAACGGCTCGGGGAAGACCACGACGATCCGCATGCTCCTCGGCCTGGTCGGCCCGACGGACGGCTACGCCGAGCTCCTCGGCGAGCGCATGCCGGACGCGAGCGCCTCGGTGCTCCCCCGCGTCGGGGCCCTCGTCGAGGGGCCTGCCTTCCACCCGTACCTCAGCGGACGGGCGAACCTCGAGCGCCTCGACGCGGCCGACGGCACCACCCGCCGGTCGACGCGCACCGCGCGGATCGACGCGTCCCTCGCACGGCTGGGGCTGGGCGCCGCGGCCTCCAAGCCGTACCGCCAGTACTCGCTCGGCATGAAGCAGCGGCTCGGCCTCGCCGCAGCCCTGCTGCGACCCCGCGACCTGCTGATCCTCGACGAGCCGACCAACGGCCTCGACCCGCAGGGCACCCGCGAGGTCCGGCACCTCGTCCGCGAGCTCGCCGACGCCGGCACCACGGTCCTGGTCTCCTCGCACCTGCTGACCGAGATCGAGCAGGTGTGCACGCACATCGGCATCATGAGCAAGGGCCACCTGGTGCTCCAGGGGCCGCGCGAGACCGTGACCGAGGCGCACGAGACCGTCGTCGTGGTCACCACCTCGCCGGACCACCGCGGCTCCGCGGTCGAGGTGCTCACCGGTCTGGGGCTCACCGCCCCCGAGGTCGCCGGCACCACCGTCACCGCGGCGCTCGGCGACGTCCCGCCCGAGCGGGTCTCGGTCGCTCTCGTGCACGCGGGCGTCGACCTGCTGGGCCTCGAGGTCCACCGCCCCAGCCTCGAGAGCGTCTTCGTGCGCCTCACCGGAGAGGGATTCGATGTCGCCCGCTGACACGCTCACGACGGACCGCGTCTCCCCCGCTGCCGGGAGGGGAGACGACGACGCGTCGACCGCCCAGCGCCGCGGCGCGACCGGACGGCTGCTGCGCAGCGAGCTGCGGCTCGTCTTCGGGCGCAGGCGCAACCTCGTGCTGCTCGCCGGTCTCGCGCTCATCCCCGTCATCATCGGCGTGGTCGTCCTCATCACGCAGGACACCGCGGTCGCCGGGCAGGGACCGCCGTTCTTGCAGAAGATCACCAGCAACGGCCTGTTCCTGGTGCTCACCTCGATCTTCAGCTGCCTGCCTCTGCTGCTGCCGCTGACCGTCGCGATCGTCTCGGGCGACGCGATCGCCGGCGAGGCCCAGGCCGGGACTCTCCGGTACCTGCTCGTCACGCCGGTGCCGCGGACCCGCATGCTGCTCGTCAAGGCCGCCGGGGGCCTCGCCTTCGCCGCTGCAGCCGTCCTGACCATCGCCGTCGTGGGGCTCGTGGTCGGCGGGCTCTTCTTCGGCTTCGGCGAGGTCACCCTGCTCTCGGGCGACCAGGTCTCGACCGCCGACGGCATGCTGCGGACCCTCGGGATCACCGCCTACGTGATCCTCTCGCTCACGGGGCTCGTGGCCGTCGGGCTGTTCTTCTCGACCCTGACCGAGGTGCCGGTGGCCGCCATGGCCGCGACCATCGTCGTCCCGGTGGTCAGCACGGTGCTCGGCGCCCTCCCCCAGCTCTCCGCGATCCACGGCGGGCTGCTGACCTTCCACTGGTTCGACTTCGGCGAGTTCATGCGGCTCGACGTCGACTACTCGACCCTCGGGCAGGGGCTCGCGGTGCAGGCCGCGTGGGTCGCGATCTTCGGGACGCTCGCCTGGAGCCGCTTCACCACGGCCGACGTGACGTCCTGACAGGGGCGCCCTGCCGGCCCGCGTGGCGAGGACCACCCCGCCCTGCAGCGCCGAGACACCCGGCAGGGCCTAGTTTGGTCCCATGACACTCGAAGCGTGGCTGCTGATCGCAGCGATCGTCGTCTCCCTGACGGCCATCACCCTCGCGGTCCTCGTCCTCCGGTCGCAGCGCACCCTCGGCAGCGCCGTGGCGGCACCGCAGCCGCCGGCGGTCGCCGAGCCGACCGAGGACGACGCCCCGCGCGGCCCCCAGCTGGCCTTCGTGGCGAACCCCTCGAAGAACGGTGCGGAGCAGCTCAAGGCCGCGCTCATGTCGCGCTGCACGGCCGAGGGGCTCCCCGACCCGATCTGGCTCGAGACCACCGTCGAGGACCCGGGCCTCGGCCAGACCCGCGAGGCACTGGCCAAGGGCGCCGACGTCGTGGTCGCCGTCGGAGGCGACGGGACGGTCCGCGCGGTCGCTCAGGGCATGGCCGACTCCGGCAAGCCCATGGCGCTGCTCCCCCTCGGCACGGGCAACCTGCTCGCCCGCAACCTCGACATCTCCGTGACAGACCGCGACGACGCCTTCGACATCGTGCTCCACGGCATCGACCGCAAGATCGACGTCGGCTGGCTGCGGGTCGACGAGCCCGCCGCTCCGCGTGACAAGGACCGCGAGGGCAACGGCCCCGCGGACACCGGCACGCACATCTTCCTGGTCATCGCCGGCCTCGGCTTCGACGCCGCCATGGTCGCGGACGCCGACGACACCCTCAAGTCGAAGGTCGGGTGGATCGCCTACTTCGTGGCCGGCGTCAAGCACCTGCACGGCCGCCGGACCGAGATGACCATCACCCTCGACGACCGCCCGCCGATCACCACGCGCCTGCGCAGCCTCATGGTCGGCAACTGCGGCCGCCTGCCCGGCGGCATCACGCTGATCCCCGACGCGATCATCGACGACGGCATCCACGACATCGCGGCGATCGACACGCGCGGCGGCCTGATGGGCTGGGTCCAGCTGTTCGGCGAGGTCGTCATGCAGGGCTTCGGCGTCTCCAACGACCTGCCCAACAAGATCGGCCGCATCGACCACACCCGTGCCAAGGACGTGCACCTCGAGGTCCCCGAGGGCGAGCAGGTCCAGGTCGACGGCGACGTCCTCGGCCGTGCCCGGGCGGTGACCACCTGGGTCGACCCGAGCGCCCTCGTGGTGCGCGCCCCCGCGCCGCGCCTCAGCCCCCGCTAGGGGGCCCACCCAGCAGAGCGGCGACCCGTCACCTCTGCACATCGCCCTCACGCCAACCCCCAGGTCACCACCTACGCTGGACCGGTGCCCCACACCACCGAGAGCCAGCGTGCCGCGTCCCCGGTCCGGACGGTGACCGTCGCGTCGGTGGTCGCCCTGCTCGCGGGCGTCCTCGTCGCCCTGCTGCCCGGTGCGGCGGACGCAGCGACCACCACGGGCACCGACGACCACCGGGTGGTGGTCGTCGGGACCGGCGGCGTCACCTGGGACGACGTCACGCCCGAGAGCACGCCAGGGCTCTGGCGGGCCGCCGAGGCCGGCGGCGTCGGGAACCTCGTGGTGCGCAGCGTGCACGAGACCACCTGCCCGGCCGACGGCTGGCTCGCGCTGTCCGCGGGCAAGCGTGCGGCCGACTACCGGGGCGAGGGCTCCGAGCCCTGCCGGGTGCTCACCAACCCGTCCGAGGGCGAGCCGACCGTCGTCCCCGGGTGGCCCGAGTACCGCAGCGCCGTCTCGGCGCAGTCCTACTCCGCCGTCCTCGGTGGCCTCGGCGACGCCGCGGTGGCCGCCGACCTGCCGACCACCGCGATCGGTCCGGGCGCCATGATCGCCCTCGCGACCTCGGACGGCACCGTGGCGGGCGACGCGGTGCCGCTCCCGCCCGGGACCGTGCCCGTCCAGCCCGCCGGGACGCTGCGCACCGACGTCGCGGCCGCCCTCGACGCCTCACGACTCGTGGTGGTCGACGCCGGCTCGGTCCGCGACGTCGACACCGGCTCTCGCTCTGACGTCGGCACCGTCCCCGACGTGTCGGGGACGGCCGAGAGCACCGACCTCACCGCCGCCGCCCAGCACGCGGCCGACGTGGCCACCGTCGACGGGCACGTCTCCGACGTCCTCGACGCCGTGCTCGCCGACGACCCCGCCCTGGAGCGGACCACTGTCGTGCTCGCCTCGCTCTCCGACCCCGGGCTGACCTCCCGGATGGGCGTCCTGGCGGTCCTCGACGGCGAGGACGCACCCGGCACGCTGACCTCCCGGTCGACCCGCCAGCCCGGGTACGTGCAGACCACCGACCTGCTGCCGACGATCGCCGAGCCGCTCGGCCTGGACGCCGCGCTGCCGCGCGCCTCGCTGATCGGGACCGCGCCCACGAGCGACGCCTCGGGCGACCCCGCCGCGGACCGCACCGGGGCCCTCGTCGACGCCGAGGACCACGCGCGGGCGGCCGAGCCGCTCGTCGCCCCGTTCTACGCGGTCTACCTCGCCCTCAACCTCGTCCTCTTCAGCGCCGTCGCCCTCACCGTCAGCCGTCGCGTCGGGACGGTCGCGGCCCGGTCCCACACCTCCACCGCGTCCCGTCGGGGCCCGCTCGCGGCCCTCGACGCCCTCGTCGCGCGGTCCCCGGCGCGCACCCTCGCCGTCCTGCGCCTCGCCGGCGTCGCGATCGCGTCGGTGCCGGTCGCGACGGTCCTGGCGAACCTCCTGCCGTGGTGGCGCGCAGGCGTCCCGGGCCTCGCCCTCGCCGGCCTCGTCGTCGCGTGGGTCGCGCTCGTCACCGTGGCAGCCGTCGCCGGTCCGTGGCGCCGTCCGGTCTTCGGCCCCGCGGCGGTGGTCTCGGCGGTGACCGCGGTGGTCCTGGCGGTCGACGTGGCCACCGGGGCCAGGCTCCAGGTGTCCGGGGTCATGGGGATCCAGCCGATGCTCGCCGGCAGGTTCTACGGCTTCAGCAACATCGCCTTCGCCGTGTTCGCGACCGCGACCCTCGTGCTCGCCGCAGCGGTCGCCGACATCCTCGTCCGGCGCGGACAGCGTCGGTGGGCGGTCGTCTCGGTCGTGGTGGTCGGTGCGGTCGCCGTGGTCATCAACGGCTCGCCGAGCATCGGCGCCGACTTCGGCGGGCCGCCGGCGACAGTCCCGGCCTTCTGCCTCCTCGCGCTGCTCACCGCAGGTGTTCGCGTCACCTGGCGCAAGGTCCTGGCCGTCCTCGCCGCCGCCGCCGCGGTGGTCGCGGTCTTCGCGGTCGTCGACTGGCTCCGCCCGGCAGCGCAGCGCACCCACCTCGGCGCCTTCGTCGACGACGCTCTCGACGGCGAGCTGTGGGGGATCCTGCTGCGCAAGCTCGGCGCGAACCTCGAGACCCTCCTCAATCCCCTCACGGTGGTCGCGGTCGTGGGGATCGGGCTGCTCGTGGTGGTCGTCGGACGCCCGATCCTCGATGCCGCGCGCTCGAGCAGCCCGGGCACCTACGGGTGGCTGACCCACGGGGTGCCGATGCGTCAGGTCACCGTGGCCGCGCCCCTGCTGGTCCCCGTGATCGTGTCGGTCGCGGTCGCGATGGTCATCGGCACCCTCGTCAACGACTCGGGGATCGTCATCCTCGCGATCGGCCTGTCGGTGCTCGCCCCGCTCGTCACCGCGACCTGCGCCACGTGGATGCTCGGCCTCGAGCGCGAGCGCCACGAGCGGGCGCACCAGACGGTCTGACGAAGGGTCTGCTGCTCAGCGCTCTCGACGGCTGCCGACGCCGCGGACGGCGTCGCCGACGGCCCGCACCTTGCGCGCGTTGACCGCGAGCAGCACGTCCCGGTACTGCGAGGCGCGGTGCAGCTGGCCGCGCAGGTCCGTGCCCGACGGGCGGTGGCGCAGGTCGCAGGGCACCTCGACCGCGACGTAGCCGAGCCGCACGAGGTCGATGGTCAGACCGGTCTCGACGCCCCAGCCGCGGGCGAGGGGCGTCGCGGCCTCGAAGGCCTCACGGGTCAGGCAGCGCATGCCCGACAGCGGCTGGACCGGGGTCCACCCGGTCATCGACGCGATGGCGCGGCGGGCCGCGCCGACGACGATGCCGCGCCCGCCGGCCCCGGGCTGCGGCGGCAGGAGGGCGATGGCCATGTCGGCCTCTCCCTCCCGGACGGGGGCGACGAGCGGCGCCGTGTTGACGGCGGACTCCGCGAGGTCACCGTCGATGAACAGGAGCAGGCGTGCCGGGCGACCGGGCGCGTCGCGCATCGCGACGATCGCCGCACCGGTCTCCATGGCGGCGGCCTTGCCGCGGTTGTGCGAGTGGCGCACGACGACGGCCCCGGCGTCGCGGGCGACGTCCTGGGTCCCGTCCTCGCTGCCGTCGTCGACCACGAGGACCAGGTCCACGTGCGGGATGGCCCGGGCGGCGCGGACCGTCGCCGCGATCCGCCGGACCTCGTCCTTGGCGGGGATGATCACGGCGACGCGCTGGCGTGCCCGCTCGCGCGGCGTGAGCTGGTGCACGGCGGAGCGCGCCCGGCGGACCGGTGCCACGGTGCCGCCCTCGGGGGCACCGTCCGTCGCACGGCCGTCGTCCGGTCCTGACTCACCCATCACGTCGCCAACCCTAGTCTTCCGAGCCTGCCCTGACCTCTCCGCGCACCAGTCGTCAGCGCAGGGTGACCTGCCGCGACACGATCCCGGCGCGGGCGCGACGCTCGTTCGCGTCGAGCGGGGTGGTGCTCTTCAGCTCTGCCTCGAAGGTCGGCCAGAACTCGGCCGCCGCAGCCTCGATGTCCTCGGCCTCTGATCCCTTCGGCAGCTCCCACACGGGGATGACGATTCCGGAGGACCGGAACGCGCCGAGGAACTTGGTGCCGCCGAAGCCGGACTCGCGGCGGGCGTGCAGACGGGCTACCGCGTCGATGACGGTGTCCTCGTCGTAGGCCATGGCCCAGCGCAGGTACTCGCGGGCGCCCATGCGGCACCAGTAGCCGTGCTCGACGGAGCCGAGCCTCACGGTCTCGATGATGGTCTCGTTGGCCTCGGCGAGGGACTCGCGCACGTCGGCGGTGATCTCGGCGGACGGGTCGAGCCAGTAGTCGAAGCCCTCGTGGACCGTCACCTCGAAGGGCGCGGTCGGGTCGAGGATGTCCTGCAGGCGCGGGCCCGGGCCGGGGAGCACCGTGCTGGTGAGCGAGGTGCCGGGCTCGAGCGCGATGGTGTCGAGGATGGTCTGCGCGAGGTCGCGGCTCGCGTCGCCCGACCCGGCGTGCGTCTGGAGCGCGACGAGGATCGCGCCGTCGGCGCGGTGCAGCGACGGCCACGCCCCCGGCAGGACGGTGGTGAAGGTGATGTCGCGCGCGCCGTGCTCCGCGGTGGTCCGCGCGGTCGCCGTGGCGGCCGGGACGACCTCTCGCATCGCGACGAGGTCAGCCTCGCCGACGAGGCCCTCGAAGGGACGCAGCACGAATTCCGGGGACGTGTTCTTTGCCATGGGACGAGCCTACCGGCACCGTCCCATGGCAGGGACCCGACCTCGCGCCCGACGGGTAGAGATCGTGCGAGAGGGTCGTCAGCAGCCTGCGGAGTCGTAGTCGCAGAGCAGGTCCCACGCGGCGCCGAGCTCGCCGACCACGCGCTCGCGCGACGCCCCGACGCTGCTCTCGCCACCCTCGGAGGACACGAGCGTGACCGCGTTGCCCCGGCGGGTCACCGCGGTGACGTAGCCGAGGGTGCCCTCGTCACCGTTCGCCTCGAGGACGCCGTAGTAGTCGACCACCAGGGCCACGCCCTGCGCGCCGACGTCGACGGGCTCGGTGACGAGCCTCGACTGCCCGTCGTCTCCCGGCCCGGCGCACGCCTCGAGGGCCGCGGTGACGCGGTCTGCCTCTGCGACGGCGGCGTCCGCGTCGGCGAAGACGGCCACCTGGTGGTGCCCGACCGGCACCTCGAAGGTGCCGTCACCCTGGGACACCGACTGCATCACGAGCGCGGTCTCGGGACCGCCGACGCCGCAGGAGACCGGGAAGACCCAGTCCACGAGGCCCTCGAACTCCGTGCGCGGCCCCTCCTCCGGGAACAGCTCGGCCTGGGGCAGCAGGACCGTGGCGGGGAGGGCGGTGACCGGACCGGCGGGCTCGGTCGGCTCCTCTGTCGGCTCGACGCTCTCGCTCGGCTCCTCGGAGGGTTCCTGGGTCGGCTCGGCGCTCTCGGTCGCCGACGGGCTCGCCGTCGGCTCGGCGCCCTGCGACGTCGCCTCGGGCTCCGGCGAGCTGCTGTCGGAGCACCCGGCGAGGACGAGAGCGGCGGCGACGACGATGACTGCGGTCCGTGAGGTTCTCATCACAGCAGGTTCCCAGAGATGGGCCCTCGGCGCGCGGGACTCGCCACGATCTCGCAGGATCTGCGGAGAGGGGTGGCGTCCAGACCCCACCAGGTGCCAGGGTGGCGACACGTCGGCCTCACCACGAGGGCACCTGGCCCGAGGGCGGATTGTCCGACTGATATCCTGTCGTACCGTTGACGATGAAAAGGGGCCGACCATGCATGCCTTCTTCCTGGTCGCAGCAACGGTCCTCGCGCTCAACATCGTCGCGTCCTCGGTACGGATCCTGCGCGGTCCGACGACGCGCGACCGCACCACCGCGATGCTCCTGCTCTCGACGACCGGCGCAGCCGTCCTCGTGCTGCTGGCCGAGGTCGCCTCGAGCCCGGCGCTGCGCGACACCGCGCTGGCGCTCGTGGCTCTCTCGGCCGTGATCGTCGCCGCGCGGATCAGCGCCGAGCGGGCCCCCCGATGATCCTCGACGTGCTGACCGTCCTCCTCGTGACGGCCGGCTGTCTCTTCGTGACGGCAGGCACCGTCGGCCTGCTGCGCTTCGGCGACCTGCTGCAGCGCCTGCACGCCCTGACCAAGGCGGACAACCTGGGGCTCGGGCTCATCGTGCTCGGTCTCGTGCTGCAGACCTCGAACCCCGCCGTCGCCGTCAAGCTCGTGCTGCTGTGGGTCCTCGCGCTCCTCGCCGCCGCGACCAACAGCGCGCTCCTCGCCCGCGACGCCGAGCTCACGGGAGAGCACCGGTGAGCTGGGAGACCGTCCTCGACGTCCTGCTCGCGACGAGCGTCCTCGGCGTCGCCGTCGCGACCCTCTTCGCCCCGCGGCGCACCTCCTCGGTCATGCTCTTCCTCGTGCTGGGCCTGCTGCTCGTCCTCGTGTGGACGAGGCTCGGTGCCCCCGACGTCGCCCTCGCCGAGGCGGCGATCGCGTCGGGCGTGACCGGGGCGCTCCTCGTGTCGGCGCTCACCCGGCGCTCGGCCGCCGGGTCCGCCGAGACGCCCCGCGGCGGCTGGCGCTCGGCCGCCGCCGAGCTCGCCGTGGCGGGCACCGGCGGGGTGCTCCTGGGGGGCGTGCTCGTCGGCGCCGCACGCGACGGGCTCCGCCCGGACCGGCTGGGCGACCTCGCGCTCGACGTCGACGGGGTGGTCGACCAGCCGGTCACCACCGTGCTCCTCGACCTGCGCGCCCTCGACACGCTCCTCGAGGTCGCCGTCCTGGCCGCAGCCGTGCTCGCCGCCCTCGCCGTCCACCGCGAAGGGGAGTCCTCGATCGGGATCCGGTCGGACACGCGGCCCGTGCTGGTGAGCTTCGTGCGTCTCACCACCCCCGTGGTGCTGCTGCTGACCGGGTGGTTCCTGGTCGCCGGCTCGTCCCGTCCGGGTGGCGCCTTCCAGGCCGGCGCGGTGCTCGCAGGCGCGGCCCTGCTGCTGCTCCTCACGGGTCGCAAGGACCTCGTCCCGACCGGGCGGTGGCTGCGACCGGCCGTCGTGCTGGGGCTCGCGGTGTTCCTCGCCGCCGCGGTCCTCACGCGTCTGGTCGAAGGCGGCTGGCTCGACCTGCCCGCGTCGTGGGGCGTCGCCGTCGTCCTCGTGGTCGAGACCGCCCTCGTGGTGAGCATCGCCGCCGGCCTCACCGTCCTCGTGGCCCTCTCGCGCCCCCGCTACGTCGACGCGACCGCGTCCACCGAGACCCTCGGGGGCGCAGCTCCCTCCGACCCACCCCGACGGCAGACGGAGGAGCTCACGTGACCGGGCCGGAGCTGTTCCTCGCCCTCGGCGCGGTCGTCACGCTGCTCGGTGCCGTCCGCCTGCTCACCACCCCCGACAGCATGCGCCGGGTCGTCGCGCTCTACGTCACGGGCGCGGGCACCCTGCTGATCCTCGTCTCGCTCTCCGCGACCGGACCCGGCGAGCCCGACCCCGTCCTCCAGGCGCTCGCCCTCACCGGCATCGTCATCACCATCTCGGTCACCGGGCTCGCCCTGGTGCTCGTCCGACGCATCGAGGACGGAGACGACGATGACTGACCTCCCCGTCCTGCTCGTCCTGCTGCCGCTGGTCGGCGCCGTGGTGGCCGCCCTCGCGCCCGCCCGGCGGACCGTCGCGATCACGGTCGCCGTCGCCCAGCTGGGCCTCGCGGTCACGGCTGCGGTCACGGTCCTGCGCGACGGCCCTGTCGACACCGCCCCGGGCGGCTGGGACCCGCCCCTCGGCATCGCGCTCCGGCTCGACGGGCTCGCCGCCGGCGTGGGCCTGCTCGTCGGGGTGGTCGTGCTCGCTGTCTTCGTGCACGCCGCCATCACGCCGTCTGCTGCGGGCAGCCGCTCGTACTGGTCGCTCGCCCTCGTCACCGTCGCGGGCCTGCAGGCCGTCCTCGTCGCGGCGGACCTCTTCACCGTCTACGTCGCGCTCGAGCTCATGACCGTCGGCGCGGTCGCCCTCGTGGCGCTCGGC
>Ga0308167_1003914_pt1 | contig 11316 bp, 9 predicted proteins | sample PhyCR1_2_FD_202138 | JGI IMG/M metagenome (GOLD analysis project Ga0308167, IMG submission 202138) | Phyllosphere microbial communities from UC Gill Tract Community Farm, Albany, California, United States - DLSLRC.R1 | ecosystem: Host-associated > Plants > Phyllosphere > Unclassified | place... | reverse complement strand
CAGGAAGGCCAGCGTGTCACCTATGACGTGACCCAGGGCCCGAAGGGCGCCCAGGCTTCGAACATCACGCCGGCCGAGTGACCCACTCGACAGTGCGTTGAAAACCCCGCTCCGGCGGGGTTTTTTTTTGCCGGGTGCACGCAGTCCGTTCGCGATCCACCGGCCTCGGGCACAATGCAACCATGAAGGAACGACTGCGCATCGCCGTGATCGGCTACGGCACCGCTGGACAGGCTGTGTCCATCCTGCTCACCCGTGACGGCCACGAGGTGGAGATCTTTGAACGCGTGCCCGCGCCCGGGCCGGTCGGGGCCGGCTTCCTGCTGCAGCCGAGCGGCCTGCAGGTGCTGTGGCAGATGGGCCTGCTGGATGCGGTGCGTGCGCATGCCGCGCCGGTGCACCGCTTGTACGGCGATACGCCGTGCGAACGCGCCGTGATGGACATGCGCTATGAGGGCCTGGACGCGCGCCTGCACGGGCTCGGCATGCAGCGCGGTGCGCTGTTCTCGCTGCTGGACGAAGCACGTGCGGGCGCGGGCCAGCTGCATGCCGGGACCACCATCGCCACGGTGGATGCCGGGCAGGGCCGCCTGCGCGACAGCGAGGGGCGCGTGCACGGCCCGTTCGACCTGGTGGTGGCCGCCGACGGCGCGGCCTCGACGCTGCGCGGCACGATCGAAGGCGGTACCGGCCTGGATCGCGTGTATCCGTGGGGGGCGTTGTGGTGCCTGCTGCCGGCCGAGGACTGGCCGCACCTGCAGGAACTGCGGCAGCGCTACGTGGCCGCGCGCAAGATGATCGGGCTGCTGCCGGTAGGCACCCGGCCCGGTGACGATACGCCGCGCCTGAGCTTCTTCTGGAGCCTGCCGAGCGCCGACTTCGAGCGTTGGCAGGCCGATGGCATGGCGCCCTGGCTGGACGAGCTGCACGCGCTGTGGCCACAGGCCAGTGCGCGCTTCGCTCATCTGCGGGATGCCAGCCAGCTGGCGCGGGCGGTCTACCGGGATGCAGTGATGACACGCTGGCACCAGGGCCGCATGGTGCTGGCCGGCGATGCCGCCCATTCGATGAGCCCGCAGCTGGGGCAGGGCGTGAACATGGCGCTGCTCGATGCAGTGGCGCTGCGCGATGCCGTGCGCACCCATGGCGCAGCGGGCGAAGCGTTGCAGGCGTACCAGGCGCAACGGCGGGCGCACGTGGCGGTCTATCAGCGCTGGAGCCGTTGGCTGACGCCGTTGTTCCAGTCCGATCGCGATGCGTGGGCGAAGGCGCGCGACGTCCTGCTGGGCCCGATGGGGCGCCTGCCCGGCGGCCGCGGCCACATGCTGCGCGTGCTGAGCGGCACACAGCACGGCTGGTTCGGTTCACTCGCACTGGATCCAGCCTTCATCGATGCACTGGCCACCGCAGCGGACGCGCCTCCCATCAGTGCGATCGCCGCCAATGCGTGAACTGCTCCGTCACGTGAATTAACGGTTATCTCACCGCGGATGTGCGAGAAGTGGGTGGCACGCGATTGCGCGTCGCCCGTTTTCCTTTCCGTGATCAACATCGCGCATGGCCCCGGGCGGCGCTGCCGTTGCAGCCCGCTGCGGCCCGGATGCGCCGCTGATGTTGACGAGGAGGATGCCATGTTGTTCGCGGTCGAGGAGCTGGAATCGGAAATCTGCAAGCTGCGCGGACTGCTGCAGATGCTGCACGAGGACCAGCCCGGCGTATTGGAGGATGTCTTCGAGTTCCACGTCGGCAGCCTGATCAGCCATGCATCGCCGGAACACCACCCGCGCATCCGCGCCTGCGCCCAGGAGATGCTGGCAGCCATCCGGGCCCTGCCGCGGCGACGCGGCGATGACACACCCGTGTTCCGCGTGATGCCGCAGCTGGACATCCGCCCGGCCTGATTCACGCCACTGGCAAGGTCACCACGCCGTTGTCCACGCAGGCGATCATCTGTTCGCCGCGGACGGGCACTGGCACGATGCCTGCCGTGAACGCGGAAAAGGCCGGCAGGATCGTCATTCGTTCGCGCAGCCAGAAGGCCGGGAAGCGGCGGCGCAATGCGGGCAGTGCGACCTGCGGATGCAGGTGGCCGGCGATCACGTGCCACGCCGGGTCTGCGCACGGTTCATGGCGCAGCAGGAACGGTGCCAGCCGCACCTCCTCGTGGATCTGCACCTGCAGCTGGGCATGCGGCAGCTGGCGGTCGTGGTTGCCGCGCAGCACATGCACCTCCAGCGCGGCATTGCGTTCGCGCCAGCCCAGCCATTGCTGGTACCACGCTGCGCGATGGGCCGGTCCATGCAGAATGTCGCCGAGGATCCAGAGTTCGCGGCAGGCGTACCTGTCCAGGAGTGACTGCAGTCGCTGCAGGTCTTCGCCGGTACCGCCGCGGGGCAGCGCAATGCCGGCGCGGCGGAACACATCGGCCTTGCCCAGGTGCAGATCCGCGATCAGCAGCGCCTGCCGCGCCGGCCAGTAGAGTGCGCGCGCGCCCGCCAGGGTCACCGGTTCGCCGGCAAGCAGCAGCGGTAGTTCATCGGCCATGGCGGCGCTCGAGCTGCTGCGCCGCGCGTTGCACGCGGGTGCGCCAGTCTTCGTTGCTGAACTGCCCGCGCAGGCGTTCGGCCCACAGTGGAAAGCCCAGGGGCGAGAGCGATGCAGGGCGCTGCATCGACATGCGTCGCGCGCCGATCCGGACCAGCACCTGGCGTAGCCCCGGCAGATCAAGGCTGTCATGCAGCACTTCGCGTTCGGCCAGCGCCAGCAGCAGGTGCTCGGGGTCATGCTCGCGCAGTACGTCGTACAGCAGGCCCGCTGAGGCCTGCAGCTGGCGCAGCGATCGTGGCATGCCTCCGGGCAGGCTGGGTACCAGCAGGCCTGCGACGCGCGCGATGCCACGGAACTGGCGCCGCGCCAGCTCGCCCAGGTTCACCGCCGCACGCAGATCGTCCAGCAGCTGATCGGGGCTGAACAGCGCATGCCATTGCGCCGCGTCCAGGTCGATCGCCTGCGCCGGTGCCAGCACCAGGCCGTGATCATTCACGGCATAGCCGATGCTGTTGCGCTGCTGGCGGGTGCACCGCAGTGCCAACAGGGCGGCCAGCGCCTCGTGCACGTGGCGTCCGGCAAAGGGATAGACGAACAGGAACTGGCCTTCGCGGCGGCGTACGTCTTCCAGCAGCACGTGGTCCGGGCCGGGAAGCGCCGACACCTGCTGCTGAAGTGCCAGCAGCGGTGCCAGCCAGCGCGCTTCGGCACTGTCGTCGGCGCCTGACAGCACCGACTCCAGTTCGCTGCCGAGTGCCATCGACAGCGGCAGCTGGCCTCCCTGCCAGCGGGGCACGACACCTTCACCGCGCCCGCGTGCCAATCGCACGAAAGCGGTCATGTCGCGCAGCTGCACCAGTTCCAGCAGGCGCCCGGCGAACTGGAAGCGGTCTCCGCGGCGCAGGCGGCTGGCGAACTGTTCCTCCACGGCGCCGAGGCTGGCTCCGCGCAGGAACTGCACGCGCACGCTGCCATCGCTGCTGATGGTGCCGATCGACAGCCGGTGGCGCAGTGCCTGGCGCCGGTCGTGCATCCGGTAGCGGCCATCGGCGTCCTGCACGACCTTGTGGAAGTCAGGGTACTGGGCCAGGGCCTGGCCCCCCTGCACGATGAAGGTCAGCACGGCCTGCCATTGGTCCTCGGCCAGGGATGCGAATGCATGGGTGCGCCGGACCTGAGCCAGCAGCGCATCACCGTGGAAGCCACCGGCCAGGGCGCGGCTGACCGCATGCTGGGCCAGGACGTCCAGCGACAGCGTCGGCGGCCTGCGTGCTTCGACCACGCCTTCGGCCAGTGCACGACGCACGGCTGCGTACTCGGCCAGTTCCAGCGCATGGCTCGGCACGCACAGGATCGCGCCGCTGGCACCGGGACGATGGCGCGCACGTCCGGCGCGCTGGCGCAGGCGGGCGACGCCCTTCGGGCTGCCCAGCTGCAGCACCTGTTCGACCTCGGGAAAGTCCACGCCGAGGTCGAGGCTGGAGGTGGCGACCACGCAGCGCAGCGTGCCTGCGCGCAGCCCGTCTTCCACCTGCTGGCGCAGCACCGGATCCAGCGAACCGTGGTGCAGCGCGAGCGTGTCCTGTTGCTCGGGCCAGACCGACGCCAGCGCCTGATGCCACAGTTCTGCCTGTGCACGGGTGTTGGTGAACAGCAGGCTGCTGCGTGCCTGCATCAATGCGTCCAGCACCCGCGGCAGTTGGGCCAGGCCCAGGTGCCCGGCCCAGGGAAAGCGTTCACCGGGTTCGGGCAGCAGGCTGCGCACCGTGGTCGCACGCGGGCGTACACCCTGCACGATCGGGGCGTCGGGTTGCCCAGGCAGCAGCACGTCACGGGCTTCATCCAGATTGCCCAGCGTGGCCGAAAGCCCCCACAGCTGCAGCGCGGGGGCGGTGTCGCGCAGCAGCGCCAGGTTCAGCTGCAGCAGCACTCCCCGCTTGTTGCCCAGCAGCTCATGCCACTCGTCCACCACCACGCAGCGCAGCTGGCGCATGCGTGCGAGCGTATCGGGATAGCTCAGCAGCAGCGCCAGCGATTCGGGCGTGGTCACCAGGACGTCGATGCGGCCCTCGCGTGCCTGCCGCCGTTCGCGGTTGCTGGCGTCACCGCTGCGAAGTCCCACGCGCCACCCCAGTCCCAGCCCGTCGACGACCGCCTGTAGCGCGCGTGCGGTGTCACTGGCCAACGCGCGCAGGGGCGTTACCCACAGCACCTGCAGCGGGCGCACCGCGCTTGCGCGCCGGGGCAGCGGCGGTGGATCGATCATCGCCTGCAGCAGGGGGCCGCCGAACATCGCCAGCGTCTTGCCGCTGCCGGTGGGCGTATGCAGCAATCCGGATTCGCCGGCAAGGTAGTGCCGCCACATTGCGCGCTGGAACGGCAGCGAACGCCAGCCTTGGGCCGCGAACCAGTCTTCCAGCCGGCGCAGCGCCTGGCTGCGCTTCATCGGGCCAGCGCCTGCAGCGTGGCCAGCTGATCGGCCTCGCTGGCCGGCTTGTCCTGGCGCCAGCGCAGGATGCGCGGAAAACGCACGGCGATGCCCGACTTGTGGCGGCTGCTGCGGTTGACTGCCTCGAAGCCCAGTTCGAACACCTGTTCGGCGCGCACACTTCGCACCGGTCCGAAGCGCTCGCGCGTGTTGGCGCGGATCCAGCGATCGAGCGCGAGAATCTCCTTGTCGTCCAGCCCCGAGTACGCCTTGGCCACCGGCACCAGCATCTCGCCGTCCCACACGCCGAAGGTGTAGTCGGTATACAGCGTGCTGCGCCGCCCGTGCCCGGCCTGGGCGTACAGCAGCACCGCATCGATCGTGAGTGGATCGACCTTCCACTTCCACCAGTCGCCGCGTCGGCGGCCGGCCTGGTAAGCGGACAGCCGCCGCTTCAGCATCAGTCCTTCCACCCCGCGTTCGCGCGCGACGTCGCGCAGTGCGGCGGCATGCGGCCAGTCGTCAGCGGCAACCTCGGGCGACAGCTGGATCCGCGCATCCGCCAGCGTACCGATGACGCTGGCGAGCCGGGTGCGCCGCTCCTGCAGGGGCAGCTCACGCAGGTCAACGCCATCCTGTTCCAGCAGGTCATAGGCCAGCACGCGCACCGGCGTGTTGCGCAGGGTCGCTGCACCGGGCTTGCGACGCTGGATGCGGGTCTGCAGTGCGGTGAATGCGCGCGGCAGGTTGGCGGCCTCGTCCCAGGCCAGCAGCTCACCGTCCAGCACGCAGCCGTCGGGCAGCGCCATCGCCGCCTGCTCGATCTCGGGAAAGCGGCCATCCAGCCGCTCCTCACCGCGTGACCAGAGCGCGACCTCACCACGCCGGCGCAGCAGCTGCAGACGGATGCCATCCCATTTCCATTCCAGCAGCCAATCGCCGATCGGCCCGAGGCGCTCCGCAGGTTCGCTTTCCAGTGGCGAGGCGAGGAAGAACGGGTAGGGCTGTTGCCGGTCCAGCGGCAGCTCGTCCGGTGACAGCAACTGAGCCAGCAGTCCGGGCGAGGGCACCCACTCGCCGAGCATGCGCTGGGCGACGCGTGCGATGTCCAGGCCGGACCACTCGGCCAGCGCCTGCTGCACCAGTCGCTGCGAAACGCCTACGCGCAGGGCGCCGGTCAGCAGCTTGTTGAACACCAGGCGTTCGCTGCTGCAGAGCTGCGTCCAGCCTGCGACGACCGCCGCACGGCGGACCGGTTCGGGCTGGTTGGCCACCGCCAGCAGGTGCTGTTCGATCCATTCGGCCAGGGGGCGGTCGGGCGCCGGCTGTTTCGGATCATCCAGCAGCAGGGTCAGCGTTTCGGCCAGGTCGCCCACCTGCGCATAGCTGTCTTCCACCAGCCACGGGGGCAGCCCCGATGCGTCGGCGATCCAGGCGCGCAGTTCGCCGCTGGCGGCGATCTTGCGGCGTGCGCCACCTACCTTGCCACCGCTGAGCAGGTACAGCGCCCATGCCGCGTCATGCGCCCCTGCCTGGCGGAAGTAATCGACCAGCGCCGCACGCTTGTCCAGCGTGGCGGTGCTGCGGTCCAGCCGTTGGTAAAGCGCAGCGAAGGCCTTCATTCCTCGCTCCCGAAATCCGTGCGGAAGGCTTCGGCGGCCACGCCGCGCTCGCGCAGGAAGGGAATCAACGCATCGGTGTTGCCGTGCGTGGCGATCACCCGGCGCGCGCCGGTCTGTTCAATGGTCTGCAGCAGCGCCGGCCAGTCGGCGTGATCGGAAATGACGAAGCCGCGATCGACATTGCGACGCCGCCGGTTGCCGCGAAGCTGCATCCAGCCGGAGGCAAAGCCAAGCTGGTGGCGGCCGAAACGACGCATCCACGGCGTGCCTGCCGCCGACGGCGGCGCCAGGATCAGCTGGCCGGCCGCATCCGGCTGGCGTCCCTGTTCGGCGACCGTGTGCGTCTCCAGCAGGGGCACGCCCGCCTGCCGGTAGACCGCCACGCCGTTGGCGATGGCACCGTGCAGCCAGGCCGGGCGGTCGTCCAGCGGCAGCAGCTCGGCAAGCACGCGTTGTGCCTTGCCGAGCGCGTAGCACAGCAGGATCGCAGCCTCGCCGCGTTGTTCGCATTCGCGGCGCCACGCCACGATCTCGGCCGCCACCGCCGGCGTGTCCGGCCAGCGGTAGATGGGCAGGGCGAAGGTGGCTTCGGTGATGAAGGTATCGCAGGGCACCACCTCGAACGGCGCGCAGGTCGGGTCGGGCTGGCGCTTGTAGTCGCCCGAGGCCACCCAGACCTGCCGGCCGTCGTCGATGCGCACCTGCGAGGAGCCGAGCACGTGTCCGGCCGGATGCAGCGATACCTGCACCTGGCCCAGGCCGAACGGCACGCCTTCGGCATGCGCCTGCACCTGCACGTCGCCCAGGCGCCAGCGCAGGATCGGCAGGCTGCCTTCGCTGCAGTGGTATTCACCCATGCCGGGGCGTGCGTGATCCCCGTGGCCATGGGTGATCACTGCACGCGGCACCGGTCGCCAGGGATCGATATGGAAATCGCCGGCGGCGCAGTACAGCCCCTCCGGGCGCAGCACCACCAGATCGTCATTGCCTGCCATGGGCCCACTGTGGCCTGCGCCTCGTGCACGCAGTGAGAACCGGCCTGAACACGGGCTTGGCGGATCATGCGGCACAATCGGGCCGCAGACTTCTTGGCGCCAGGATGGACCGGATGAGTGGACCCCGCTTCGACAGCAACCCGCCGTTTGAAACGCATGTGGTGCTGAACCAGCCACCGCCGTTCGCGGGGCGCCAGTTGTGGACCGACGACGTGGCGCTGATGGAAGCCGTGCAGCGCGAGGGCGCTGGCAGCTTCGCACCGCGACTGGATGTTTATGGCGGGTTGGCCGGTGACGAGCTGTACCGGCTCGGCTTCGATGCCAACCGCGATCGCCCGCGCCTGCGTACGCATGATGCGCAGGGCCATCGCATCGACACGGTGGAGTTCCATCCGGCCTATCACCAGTTGATGGGCACGGCCAAATCGCACGGCGTGGCCGGACTGTCCTGGCACGAGCCGCAGCCTGGCGCGCACGTCGCGCGTGCGGTGCTGAGCTACCTGCATCACCAGGCCGAGGCCGGCACCAGCTGCCCGCTGACGATGACCCACGCGGCAGTGGCGGTGCTGTGCACGCAGCCGCACCTGGCCGAGTGGGCACGCAAGTCCGCGGCGCCGGTCTATGACCCGCGCGACGTGCCGGTGGCCGACAAGGGTGGCATCACCCTGGGCATGGGCATGACCGAGAAGCAGGGCGGCTCGGATGTGCGCGCCAACAGCACGCGCGCCGAACCGATCGATGGCGAGCGCTATCGCCTGGTTGGCCACAAGTGGTTCTTTTCCGCACCGATGTGCGATGGCTTCCTGGTGCTGGCGCAGGCGCCGGGCGGGCTGACCTGCCTGTTGATGCCGCGCCGGTTGGCCGACGGTGACCGCAACGCATTCCGGTTGATGCGGTTGAAGGACAAGCTCGGCGACTGGGCCAATGCCTCCAGCGAAGTCGAATTCTGCGGTGCGCAGGCCTGGCGTGTGGGCGACGAAGGGCGCGGCGTCGCCACCATCATCGGCATGGTGATGATGACCCGCCTGGATTGCATGCTGGGCGCCGCAGCGGAAATGCGCATGGCGCTGGCCCAGGCGCTGCACCACGCACGCCATCGCCGCACCTTCGGCAAGCTGCTGGTCGAGCACCCGTTGATGACCAACGTGCTGGCCGACCTGGCGCTGGAATCGGAAGCAGCCACGGTGCTGTCGATGCGCATCGCACGTGCGGTGGACCGCGCCGCCGTGGATGCCAGCGAGGCCGCGCTGGCGCGGCTGGGAACGGCACTGGGCAAGTACTGGCTGTGCAAGCGCGCACCGGCCTTCGTCAACGAAGCGCAGGAATGCCTGGGCGGAGCAGGCTATGTGGAGGAATCAATGCTGCCGCGGTTGTACCGGCAGGCACCGTTGAATTCGATCTGGGAAGGCAGCGGCAACATCCAGTGCCTGGACGTGCTGCGCGCGCTGGCACGCGAACCGGAGACGCTGGCGGCGCTGCGCGCTGAGCTGGCGGCGGTGGCCGATCGTGATGCGCGCTACGCGGCGGCGCTGCAGCGTTGGGCAGCGGCGCCGGCGCCCGACGAGTCGCAGGCACGGACGTTCTGCGAGCGCACTGCGCTGCTGCTGCAGGCGGCGCTGCTGCTGCGTGCGCGCAGCCCGATGGCCGAGGCGTTCGTGCGCAGTCGGCTGCAGGGGGAGCATGGCCTGGCATTCGGTACGCTGCCGGCGGGCGTGGATCTGTCGGCAATGCTGGCGCGTGCGCTGCCGTAGGGGCGCCGTGCATACGTCCGTGCAGGCCCGGGCGCGCCATCCATGCCGCTTGCGCCCCTGCGCCACCTGCCCGCGGGCAGAGAGCGAAAAGCAGAAAAGCCGCGGCGGCGCCGCGGCTTTCCTGTAGCGCCGGGCCCATGCCCGGCTGATACGACGTCGCTAAGCGCCTCAGTGCTTGGCTTCTTCCTTGGCGGCGTTCGCCTTCGCGTCATTGGCGACATCGCGTGCCTTGTCGGCGACCTTCTGCGCGGCATCGGCAGTTGCGTCACTGGCGTGGGCAGCGGCATCGGTCGCCGCGTCCTTGGCCTTGTCGGCGGCGTTGGCGGTGGCGTCTGCGGCCTTGTCCAGGGCCTGCTGGGTGTCGGCCGCGGCCTGCTCGGAGGCGGCGGCCGTCTTGTCGGCGGCTTCGCGGGTCGCGGCGGCGGCCTTGTCCACGGCGTCGCGGGCGGCAGCGCCGGCACTGTCGGCGGCCTGCTGCGCATCCTGCTTGGCCTGTTCGGCTTCCGGGCCCTTGCAGGCAGCCAGCGCCAGCAGCAGGGAAGCAGCCAGCAGAGGCGTGGTGATCGGGCGAATCTTCATGGCGGTCTCCGGTGCTGCAATGGATGGGGACGCCAGCCTATTCATGCCGTTGTGAAGACGGGGTCGCGATGCAGCGACGCGGTCGCCGGCATCGGGGCAAAGAAAAAGCCGCTGGCGAACCAGCGGCTTTTCCAGAACAGCGTGAAGAAAGAAGTTATTACTTCTTGGCTTCTTCAGCAGCGTCCTTGGCCTTTTCAGCGGTAGCTTCGGCAGCCTTGGCGGCGTCCTTGGCTTCGCCAGCAGCGGCGTCGGTGGCAGCAGCGGCGGTCTGGGCAGCGGCGTCGACCGAAGCGTCAGCAGCGGTGGCGGCGGTGTCAGCGGCCTGCTGGGCAGCAGCGGCGGTCTGGGCGCCGGCAGCGGCGGCCTTCGAGCAGGCGGCCAGGGCCAGAGCCAGGGACATCGCGACCAGCAGCTTGTTGATGCTCATTGTGTGAATCCTCGTCGTTAGATTAGGCAACGCGCAACTGCGCGCCGACAACATGATGACAAGCCAAGATTGGGTGTCAAGCGATCCCGCATTCATTTTTGCGAAATCATCGTTAAATCGTTTTAAATCAATTCGATGGCAATTGCCGTTGCTTCGCCGCCACCAATGCACAGGGTGGCAATGCCGCGCTTGCCACCGCGCGTGCGCAGGGCGTTGACCAGCGTCACCACCAGGCGCGCACCGGAGGCACCGATGGGATGGCCGAGTGCGCAGGCGCCGCCATTCACGTTGAGCTTGTCGTGCGGGATACCCAGTTCGCGCATCGGCGCCATCGCCACCACGGCAAAGGCTTCGTTGATTTCGAACAGGTCGATCTGGTCCAGCGACCAGCCGGTCTTGGCCAGCAGCGCGTGGATCGCGCCGATCGGGGCGGTGGTGAACCACTCCGGTTCCTGCGAATGGGTGGCGTGGCCGACGATGCGCGCCAGCGGCGTGATACCACGCGCGGCAGCCTCTTCCTCGGTCAGCAGGACCACCGCAGCGGCACCGTCGGAGATGCTGGAGGAACTGGCTGCAGTCACGCTGCCATCCTTCTTGAAGGCCGGGCGCAGGGTCGGGATCTTGGCGATGTCGGAGCGGCCCGGCTGTTCGTCGGTGGCGACCTCCACGTCACCCTTGCGGGTGGCGACCTTGACCGCGACGATCTCGTCGGCGAACGCGCCGCTGGCCTGCGCGGCCTGCGCGCGCTTGACCGATTCGATCGCGTAGGCGTCCTGCTCCTCGCGGCTGAACCGGTACTTGTCCACGGCGCACTCGGCGAATTCACCCATGGCCTTGCCGTCGTAGGCATTGACCAGGCCGTCGTGGGCCATGTGATCGACCGCCTGGAAGTTGCCGAAGCGGTTGCCGGTGCGCGAGTTCGGCAGCAGGTGCGGGGCGTTGGACATCGATTCCATGCCGCCGGCGA
>Ga0308167_1003909_pt1 | contig 11332 bp, 2 predicted proteins | sample PhyCR1_2_FD_202138 | JGI IMG/M metagenome (GOLD analysis project Ga0308167, IMG submission 202138) | Phyllosphere microbial communities from UC Gill Tract Community Farm, Albany, California, United States - DLSLRC.R1 | ecosystem: Host-associated > Plants > Phyllosphere > Unclassified | place... | reverse complement strand
GTCGGTGATGGCACCTATGTTGCCCAATTGCCGATGGCCAAAAAATTATCCACAAAAGTATCCACAGGGTTGTCAACAGGCTTATCCCCAGGGTTATCCACAAAATGGGCGAATTTGCCCGAGGATCTGGATGACGAAGTTATCCACAGTGCCGGGTTGGCGCGGGTGAAAGACCACCATCTGCCACAGCCGCCGTTGGGACCGCCTCGGGCATTTCGGGTGGGCGTACCCGCCTTCGACCTGTTCCCGTTTGAGGTCTGGGCCAAGCTGAATGGGGCGTTCTGGCGCAAGCCCGACCTGGAACAGCTGTGCTATGGCGACCCGGCAGGCGATGGCCGCCTGCGCGGTTTGATCGCCGCGTACCTGCGCAGCTCGCGGGGCATGCAATGCACGGCTGAACAAATTGTGATCACCAGTGGCGCACAGCAGGCCATCAGCCTTTGTGCACAGTTGCTGGTGGAACCCGGAGAGGGTGTGGCGGTGGAAAACCCCGGCTATCGCGCGGCCGGCCATGCATTTGCTTTGGCGGGCGGGCGGCTGCATGGCGTGCCGGTTGACGGCGAAGGCATGGATTGCCAGGTGCTCAGTACCCTCAATGATTGCCGCGTGGCGTATGTCACGCCTTCCCATCAATACCCGCTGGGCGTGGTGATGAGCCTGGCGCGGCGCCTGGAGCTGTTGGCCTGGGCCGAACGTTCAGGCGGTTGGATCGTGGAAGACGATTACGACGGCGAGTACCGCTACAGTGGTGCGCCGCTGTCACCGTTGGCTGCGCTGGATCGCAATGGCCGCGTGCTGTACGTCGGCACCTTCGGCAAAGTGGCGTTTCCGGCGTTACGCCTGGGTTACCTGGTGTTGCCACCAGGCCTGGTGCAAGCCTTCACCCGGCGCCGCGCCGTGGATATGCGTCATTCCGAAGTCAGCACCCAGGCGGTGATGGCCGAGTTCATGGCGACGGGGCATTTCCAGCGTCACATTCGCCGCATGCGTCGCGCTGCGTTGAGCCGACGCAATGCCTTGCTGGCCGGTTGGCCCGACGGGTTGCCCGGCGTCGGCGTCTTGCCCAGTGTGGCGGCGGGGCTGCACATGACGGTGCGCGTGGATAGCCTGGCCCGTGAGCAGGCGCTACTCACTCAGGCCCACGCGGCCGGTGTGGAAATCAACGGCCTGAGCAGCTATTGGCTGACCGGCCCCAGCCCACCGCCGGACCAGCGTGCCGGCCTGGTGATGGGTTTCGCCGCCGTGCCCGAAGCCGACATCGCACAAGCGCTGGCCCGTTTGCGCCAGGCGTGGTTGCCGTAAAACGCGTTCAGCTTTTGAAGAACAGTGAAGTGGCCAGTGGTTTACCAATCCTGCGGCGGTGAATCTCGATGGTGTCCCAGTCGCTGGGGCCGGTACGCTGGCGAGCACCTCCTAAGCGTCGTTGTTCGCGGGTCTTCAGGTGGTCTGCGGTGAAGTCCTCCAGCGCCGCACCTTTGGCGTCATAGTGAAAGTGCGCATACCACAGCACCGTGCCGCTCTCTTTATCGCGAATCTCGTACTCGTCCAGATAGTCCTTGTTGGGCCCTTTCAGGGCACGGCGGCTGACGACCTTGACGATACTGATCAGCCCTTGGCTGTGCAGCCACTCGACACGCTCGGCGGTGGGTGCTTGATGCTTGATCATCTCGATGTAGGTTTTTCTGCCTAGCCGATAGAAGCGTTGCGCGGCATCGCTGAGGTCGCGGTTGGTCGTGGCGGCGGAAGTATGATCGCTTTCGGTGAGGTTGCGCTGGGTCAGGGCTTCTTCGATGTTGTTTGAGGCTCTTTCCAAGTCTCTTGCATAGCCATCGAACATATCTTGAATGTCCTGCGGGGCATGCCAGGGTTTCTTGGTGAAGCTCTGGTATTTGCGGATTTCCGCTTGTTCGCCATCCAACAACGCTTGGCCTGCGTTGATGCTGATGTCCAGGTCCACGGTGGCAGGCGTGGGCTGCTGTGACGGGGTTTTCTCCCTCTTGACCCAAACACCGGGTGCCTTCTCGTGGAACGTGGCGATCACCTTGCCGGTCATGCCTGTCTTGACATCGACCAGCGTACTGTCGCTTTCACGCGGTTCGCCCATCACCAAGCCGTGATGGCGCGTTTTGATCACTTTGCGCCGTGGTGGTGGTTTTGCCTTTGAGCTACCGGGTTTGGGCTCCAGGTTTTTTCTCTCTCTGAGCAACTGTGCCAGGTCGTGCACGGCCCGCTGCTTGAACTCGTCAATCTGCTGGCGAAAACTTTCCAAACGGCTTTTGAGCAAGTGCTGCGGGTAATCGGCATGCAGGTCCAGCAGGCGTTCATCAGCGCTGGAAAATTGCTCAACCAGGCTGTTGAGTACGTCAATACGCTCCTCCAGCGACGTGCTGTCGGCCCGTTCCATCATCTCACTGAAACTTTCGACGTTGAGTTCGGCGGTATCGGCGATCTGGCCCATCCGTTCACGTAGCGTGGCGGGAATCTGGCGCTGCTCTTCATCGATACACAGGTAACGGACCAAGCCGATTTCCAGGGATTTGAGTTCATCGAGATTGAGCTGCGGTAACTCCTGCTTGCTTTTCAGAATGACTGCGGCGCCTGCATCCCCCAGCTCTTCGAGATCGTCGAACCGATCATTTATGAAGGTCAAACGCTCGAGGATCGCCTGGTTCTGAATGGACAGGGCTTGTGCGGTGCTTGCCTGGCGTTTGTAGTCAATGTCTACCTCCGCTTCGAGGATTGAAGATGACGCCCTCAAGGCAACTTGGTAGCTCACCAACTGCTGTTGCAAGGCAAGCTGTGTCAGTTGCACCTGTTGTTTCAGATACCCGCTCATATTGCTCTGATAGGTAGGTACGGCGTCGATGGTACTCAACGACTTCAACTGGCTGATCGCTTCGTCGTACTCCGTCATCCGGCTATCGACTTTGCCGATGAACGACGCACGCCGCAGGTCGGTGGAAGGGCCGGGAGTTGCGTCCGGCGCAGGCATTGATTCAAGTACGTCCAGCTGTTTACTGGCGGCAACTGCGTCAAAGGTGTTGAGCTGGGCCTTAAGTTGCGGGATGCGCTCAGTTTGGTTGACCTTGACGGCTCGGCGTTGTTTTCGAAGGCCTGCGCCGCGCAGCCGCAGCCGGACGTCGACAAACCATTGGCCCGCCAGGTTGCCGATCAACGGTGGGCCGGTACGCAAGGGGTCCTTGGGGTCGACGATAATGACGCTGTCGTTGTCATCCACCTTCACCTCGAACCAACGCTCGCCCACCGGCGCATACCACTTGTCTGCAAGCGGATAGAGATTCAGGTGACGACCGGGGGTCTTGTCTTGTTCGCCCAGCATCTCGGGTTTGGCGATGTTGAAGCTGTCGAGTGTCGTGCCCAGCCCCAGGCGGCTATGGCTCAGGGCACCGCGGGTGTGCACGGCGCCTTGATGCTGGGCGGGCAGTTGGTTGTCGGTAAGAGTGGCCTGTTGTACGGCGGTGTATTTTTTCTCGGTAATAGCCGGTTTGCCTGCTGTTTCGATCGTCGTTGTCGCGGATTCTGCCTCGGTTGTGGGGGTATCGAATTGCTTGAGCGGGCGCGGGTGGCGTAGGGCGATGTGCAGCGTCAGTGCCATGCCCAAGTTGAGGAACACATCCGCCAACGCTGTCCAGGAAGCGCTCTGGTCACCCTTGTTCACCGCCTCCCCGGCAGCTTGCAGATCGTCCATGATTTGCCAGATCCAGGCGGCAACCCCGAGGGTGCGGCCCATGAAGGGCAGGGCGGCATTGAATATCTGCCAGCCGGCATGTCGCAACGTCGCCCAACGTTTTTGCACGTTGGACACTGACTGGCGTGTAGCCAACTCGACCATCGCATTGGCGTTGGTCTTGAATAGCGTCGTCAGGGTGTCATTACCCACTTCTTCATCGCTCAGCGTTATCGGGCCGCTCATGTAAAGCACGGTGAGCGGTTCTACCAGCGCGCGCACCACGGTCCAAGGCGAGGGCAGGGTGTCTGGAAAAACGTATTGGGCATAGTTGAAGCGCTGTGCTTCAGGCAACCAAGCCAACACCGACTCGCGCAAGGCGTGCTCGTGTTTGATGGCGTATAGCAGGTTTTGCCGCGACGCAAATTGCATCAGGGCCGGTTCCATCAGGGGTCGATAAAGTATGCAGGGGCCAGCCTCGGAACGCCTCGGGCCGATCACGAACATATTGGCGACCACATCTTGCTCATGGCCAGGGCGCAGGGTGGGCATGAAAGCCAGGTTTCGGATGACGATTGGCTGTCCGTCGACATGGCGCTCATGTACCTCGGCGTGCACCACCGCGGCGACGTAGCGGTAACCGAGCTCATCAATGCCGTTCTGATTGCGGATTTTCATCTGCAGGGCCAACAGCGGCAGTTGGATTTGCAGGTGGCGGGTATAGAGCTGCTGTCGGTGGCTCGATTGCTGCGGGTCATCGAGCAGTTTCTGTTTGACCAGGGCTGGGTAGTACTGGCCGATGTCGATGTCTTCGATGACGTCTTTCAGATAACGGTAGGTCAGCCAGGCGGGTGCGTTATTGTTCTTGCCGTTGTAGTGCACCGTCGCGTTGCCGGTGGGCAGGCCGGTAAGGTTTTCCAGGGCCAGGTCGATCAGGCTGCGACGAGTGATATCCACCGCCCCGGGAACGACAAACGTACCCCACAGCACCGGGCTCTCGATCACAATCTCAACTTTTTCCAGGTTCAGGTTCACGTCCTTTTCGGGGGCGCGGATACGGCTTTGCAACTGTGACAGGGCATAGTCACGAATAGGAGGGATGCCATCCTGAAAGGTCTCCCCATGGTAATGGCTATGCAGGAGGGCCATGTCGATCAGGTAACGGCTGTAAGCGGTAGTATCAGAGTCGGTCGCCGAGGCTAGCCAATCTGGAATTTGCTGATGAACCTCGCGGATATTCGACAGTTGATGGTCGCTCATCTCTTCGATGCTGGGCATGATACGGACGAGGGTGGGGGCCTGCATCTGCTCCGGCAGACGGGATTCGCCCAGGCTGCCGATGGCTTGGATCTGCAGCGAAATCAAGTTGCAGGCCAGTGCATCGAAGAAGTTGCCGTCAGGCTCGTACAGGCGCCATTGCAAGGTGGTGTCCTGCTCTGGCGCACTCAAGCGCGCGGGCAGCGAGGCGCCGAACTTGTCCAGTGACTCGAACGTCTCGTATCCGTTCACCAACGAGTACGTGAGGACCATCTGGCGTTTGTCGTGCTCGCCCACCAATACGGTGAGGTCCAGAAAGCTAGTGTGGTGGGGCTGGCCGTCCTTGAGGATATCGATATCTACCAGGTAGGCATGGCTGTCGTAAGGGTCTTTCAGCGATCGCCTGGCCCGGTCGGGTTCCTGGAAAACCGTACGGGCCATGGTGCATTCGTGTTCACCCAGGCCTTGCTCTTCAGTGATGTTCCATACCTTTTTCAGGGTGTTGGAAAAGGCCTGCCAGCGCGGACCGGTGCTGTCGTTGGAGGCGTTCCAGAAGTCCAACTGCTGTTCCTGTGCGGCGGTGAACAGCAGGTCGGACAATTCGTTGATCAGGCGGGCGATGTCATCGATTTTTACCGCCAGATGCACAGGCACCGCAGCGTTCGGTTGCAACGTGAGGAAGTGTTGGCCGTCGATGTAGGTCACTCTCTCGTCGGACAGTGCCTGATGTGCCAACACCGAAGTGAGTGACTCGACAAAGGGCGGCGCGCGCTCTATGGCGTTGTCGACCACCTGCCATTGAGGGCTGACCACCACGGCCAGGTCGGGATCGATGTTGAGCGTGGGGTACAGCTCCTTGAGTGCCGAGCGCAGTGTGGCGGCGGCGACTTCCCGGGTGGAGGGGCCGGTGGTCAATTGGGTGAGCACTTCATAGGTACTGGGTGGGCGGTGGTTGTTAGCGATGTCATTGGGCATGTGCCGCTCCTCTGCATTCGATGGCCCGGACGGGCATCAGGAGTCGGCAAGTTAGCGAGCGCCGGTGTGACGAGGGCGGTAGATACGTCGAGGCGCAGCCGTTCAGTGTGGGACAAGCACCCTCGCCACAGGTGGGTGATTTATTTCACGTTGAAAAACAACCGTCGTGCCTGGTCCAGATTGATTTCGCTGAGATAGATCGCGGTTTTCTGCTTCTCGCTAAGGCCGTTGAGGGTATCGGCTTCTTCGCCCCGCCCGTGCTCTTGTGGCGTTTTGAGGCGTGCGCGCAAAAACGCCTTGGCGGGCACCCAGTCGGTGGAGTAATGGAAATGGGCATACCACAGCACGCTTCGGTCGTTGCGGTTACTGATGGTGTACTCGTCCAGATAGTCCTTGTCAGGGCCTTTGATTCGGCGGCGCTTGACGGTTTTCTTGATGACGATCTCGTTGTTTTGCATCAGCCATTCCACACCTTGCACAGTGGGTGGGTGCTTTTTGATTAACAGCGACTTGTAGCTTCGCGCCTCGCTGTAAAGGGCTTGCACTGCTTCGCTGAGTTGTTTGTTGACAACCGCCGCTGAGCCTAGGCGGCTGTCGGTGATATTGCCTTCGGTCAAGGCCTGTTCAATGTTGGCCGAGGCCTGCTCCAATTTCAGCGCGTGCTGGTGATACAGCCATTCGATGCCGATGGCGCTGCGTTCCGGCTTGGCCGCTTGCTCGGCGGCACGTTGCTTGAAGGCTTGTAACTGGTCTAACAGATCCTGTGCCTGATTGACGCAGGTGGCGACATCAAGGGTAGGGGGGGACGATGCTTCGACGGGGCTCTCGCGCTGCACCCAGATGCCTGCGGGTTTTTCGTGAAAGGTCGCGATGATCTCGTCGTTGAGCGGTGATCTGATATCCACCAGTCCGGTTTCCTCGCCTAGGGCTGAGCGGCGGGGCTCCCCAATCAGAACGCCGTTGTAGCGCGTATAGATGATTTTTTTCCTGGTTTTTGGAGGGGTGGGTGGCGGTGTGGGTCGGCTTCTGAGTGCTTCGCGGGCATTGTGCAGCAACTCCAGGTGACCCACGGTTTCGTTGTAGAAACCACGGACTTTTTCACGCAGGCGTGTGAGCGGGCTGGTCAGCGCGACGTCGTTGAACTCCTGGGCAAAATCCTGCAGGCGTTCATCAATGATGTTGAATTGCTCCACCAGGCTGGCGAGGATTTCGATGCGTTCGTCCAGCCGCGACTCGCTGCGCTCCAGCAGACTTTCACGAAAACTCAGGATGGTCAGGTCGGCGCTGTCGACAATACGGTCGAGGGCATTCCACGCATCCAGTGCGGTGGTGCTGCTCTCGTCCACGCACAGGTTACGCGCCATCGTTACCTGCAGGGCCCTGAGGTATTGGGCGGTGTAGGCCGGCAAGTGCTTGCGGTGCTCGCGAATGGCTTCGAAGCCTTTCTTGCCCATTGCCCTGAGTTGATTAAAGCGCGATTCGATGTAATTGAGGCGCTCGATCATGTCCTGGCTCATATCGGTCAGGGCCCGGGCATCGTCAATCTGACGATCCTGCGGGTGGCTGATCTGATGCTTGATCTGGTCCAGCACGGCTTCGAGCTTGGGCGTAAAGGTGACTTGAGCCTCGCGTATCCCGGTTTCGCTCAGCTTCAGCTCGGCGTCTACATAGCTAACGGCTTGCTCCTGATAGGTTGCGGTCGGCGCGAAGACGTTCAAGATCTTGAGTTGTTGCAGCGCCGATTCGTAGCTGTTTCTCTGGGTTTCGAGTTTCTGCAGGTAGGTGTGACGGCGGGCCTGGGCCGACGTGCTGGCCTGAGGATCGTCCATGGCCACTCGCGCCTGTTGCAGCTGCTCTTGCGTGGCCGTCTTGTCTTGCTCGAATTGTGACAAGCGCTGTTGGGCCTTATCGGCCTCGGCCTGCGCGTCGGTCTGCGACTTTTGCTGCTGTTTCTTGGGGCCGCCGCCGCGCAAGCGCAAGCGTGTGTCGATGAACCATTGGCCCCTGGCGTTGTGGATCAATGCCGGGCCTGTGCGTTCAGGCTTCTTGGGATCGATGATGACCACCGGCTCATCCTCGCCGACGCTCACCTCGAACCAGCGCTCCCCCACGGGGGCGTAGTAGTGCTGCGCCTGGCGGTACAGGTACTGGTACTGGCCTTCGGCAGTTTCAACGGTGCCCAGGTTTTGCGGTTTACTGACCTTGAAGCTGTCGAGCAGTTTGACGAGTTCACCTGGGGCGCGCTTGATTGCGCCATCGATGTGCAAATGAGGTGCGGGCAGCTCATGAGATGCCGACGGCTGTTGTTTGACCGTGACGTCTTTGGCGGTTGTCGCCTTCGGCAATGCTGGCCTGGACTTGCGTGGGTAACCGGGGCGGTGGCTGCGGCTGGCGACGTGCAAGGTGATTGCCATGCCCAGATTGAGGAGCACATCGGTGAGCGCCGACCACTCGGCCTGCTTTTCACCGTGTTCCTGAGCCTCGATAAAGTTCTGCAGTTGATCGACCACCTGCCAGATCCACGCCGCCGTGCCTACGCCACGACCGAGAAAAGGCAGCACGAGATTGAAGATCAGCCAACCGGCGCGCTTGAAGGTGGCCCAGCGGTTTTCGGCGTTGGAGACCGATTGCCGATCGGCCAGTTCGATCAAGGCATCAGCGTTGGCTTTGAACAGCGCGTAGAACCGATCGCCGTTGAGTACCTGCTCACCCAGCGTCATGGGCCCGCTCATGGTCCACAGCTTATCGGGCTCTATCAGGGCATCGGCTACCTGCCAGGGGGATGGCAGCGTGCCGGGAAATACATAATTGGCATAGTCGCTGCGCACGGCTTCCGGTAGCCAGGCCAGCACCGACTCGCGCAGGCTGCTCGACTGCGAGATCGCATAGATCAGATTGGCCGGTGACGGGAACTGCATCAGTGCCGGCGTGAACATCGGCCGATACAGCAGACAGGGTCCCGCCGCCGGGTCGTCGGGGCCGATCACATACATGTTAGCCACCGTGTCCAAAGAAGCCGACGTGCGCCGTAATGGCCGGAAAGCCAATGGCCTGAGCACAAGGGTTTGTCCGTCCACTAGACGGTCAGTGGGGTCGTCCTGTAAGACGGCGGCCACGTAACGGTAGCCACGCTCGTCGATACCTTCCTGCTGGCGAATCTTGGCTTGCAAGGCCTGCATTGGCAGCTGGACACGCAGGTGCTGTTTGAAGAGCGTTTTACGGCGCGAGGATTCCTGCGGGTCATCCAGCAGTTTCTCTTTGACCAGGGCGGGATAGGTGCTGCCGATATCGACAGCGGTGACCAGTGATACAACATAATCCGCGTCCAACCATTCGGGCAGGTTGAAGCCATTTTCGGTCTTGAGAGAGCGATTACCGGTCGGCAGCGCAATCAGATTCTGCAGGGCCAACTCGGCCACGCTGAAGGTGCTGGTGTCGAACTGACCCGGCACCACGAAGGCGCCCCAGATGACCGGGCTTTTTACCTCCAGCCGGATTTTATCCAAGGGAACGTTGGCGCTGTCAGGATGATCCTTGAGCATTTGCGCTTTGGCCATCTTCAACGCGTACGCTTCGATGGAAGGGATATCGTCCAGGTAGGAGCGGCCGTCGTTCTGGCTGTGCAGCGCAGCGAGGTCCTTCAAGTGGCGAGCGAAGAAATCCTGGTCTGCGTTGGAGGCATTCATCAACCAATCGGGCAATTGGCTCTGATACCACGCAAGGTCGGGGCTTTTATCCGTCGCAAGGGGGACGACGGCGGGCGGCGTGCCCACTGCGACATCAGCGGCGTGGGTGTGATGCACGTCTGAAAAATCAATGTCACCCACGGCCTCCACCAGCACAGACACCAACGCGCAAGCTTGCTGATCAAAAAAATTGCCCTCGGGTTCGTACAGGCGCCAATGGATTTCCTGCTTTGCGGTAGAGCCCGGCAAATGCTCAGGCAGCGAATGGCCCAGTTGCTCCAGCGAAGGGAATTTTTCATAACCCTTGAGCAGCGAATGCATGAGGATCGAGGTTTGCCCTTCATGTTCGCCGAGCAGTACCGCGATCACCACCTCATTGCGGTGTGTCACTTGTTCTGCGTCGATTCGGTCGATTTCAATCAGGCAGGCCTTGAGGTTATAGGGGTCTTTACCCTTGCGGTCGGCTTTATCGGGGGACGTGAACAGGGTGCGCGCCATGGCGCATTCGGTGGCGCTCCAGTCATCGGCGGTCTCAACGTTCCAGATCGCTCGCAATACGCTCGACAGTCGCTGCCAGTGAGCGCCGTTGCCGTTGGTCTGGTTCCAATAATCGACCAGCTGTTGCTGGAAGGCCCGCAGCATGACCGGGGCCAGCAGGTTGAGGGTCTTGGCTATTTCACAGATGCGCACGGGCAGGTGCACCGCTGGTTCGACGATCGGTTGCTGGGTGAGAAAGTGCTCGCCCTCGATGTACAGGGCGGGCTCGGCCACGACGGCCTGTATCGCGAGGATTTCACTGAGCGACTGATAATGCGTGGGGCCGGCGACGATCTCATTGTCGATCAATTGCCAGGTGGGTGTACCGACCATGGCGATGTCCGGGTCAATATCCAGCGTTGGGTAGTGTTCTCGCAGCGACTGGCGCAACAAGTGGGACGCGGTCTCCCTGAATGAGGGACCGACGTAGAGTTCGGTGAACAGCGCTGAACGTTCATCCAGGCGCTTTGCGTTCGTAGAGGGCGTGTTTGCAGCGGCTGAGGTCATGAGGCTTCCCTGTCTGGCCGATTGATGGAAATAACCCGAGGTCCAGGCTCGGGATTTCCATGCTAGGGCTCGGCCAGCCGGGGAGGCGGTGCTTACGTAGGCCTACTGTAAAATCTGCAGGGCGTTACCTGCCGGATTTGATCTTGGTCCAGGCCCGCGTCCTGGCGCGTTCGGCTTTGCTGTCCAGGGGTTTGAGGGTATAGAGCGTGGCCATGGCTGCGTCGGTCGGGTACAGGTTGGGGTTGTTACGAATGGCTGGTTCGACCAACCCGCTGGCATCCTTGTTGGGGTTGGGGTAACCGACAAAGTCGCTGATCGGCGCGATCACGTTGGGTTGCAGCAGGTAGTTGATAAAGGTGTAGGCGTCGCCCGGGTTGCTGGCGCCCTTGGGGATGGCGAGCATGTCGAACCAGATCGGCGCGCCTTCCTTGGGCAGGCGCATGTCCACGGTCACGCCATTCTTGGCTTCCTTGGCGCGGTTGGCGGCCTGGGAAAAACTGCCGGAGTAGCCCACCGCCACGCAGATATCGCCGTTGGCGATGTCGGCCATGTATTTGGAGGAATGAAAGTAGGTGATGTACGGGCGGATCTTCATCAACAGGGCTTCGGCCTTGTCGTAGTCCTTGGGGTTGCTGCTGTTGGGGTCCAGGCCCAGGTGCTGCAAGGCCAGGGGCAGGATCTC
>Ga0308167_1003908_pt1 | contig 11333 bp, 10 predicted proteins | sample PhyCR1_2_FD_202138 | JGI IMG/M metagenome (GOLD analysis project Ga0308167, IMG submission 202138) | Phyllosphere microbial communities from UC Gill Tract Community Farm, Albany, California, United States - DLSLRC.R1 | ecosystem: Host-associated > Plants > Phyllosphere > Unclassified | place... | reverse complement strand
AACTATGAACGCGTGATGCCATTAGACATTTTGCCAACGATGCTGCTGCGCGATCTGCTCTCTGGCGACTGTGAAAGCGCTCAGGCTCTGGGATGTTTAGAGCTGGATGAGGAAGATCTTGCGCTCTGTACCTTCGTGTGTCCGGGCAAATATGAATATGGCCCGGTACTGCGCGACGTGCTGACGACCATTGAGCAGGAAGGATAATTCATGGGTCTGAAGAGTTTTATCGAGAATATGGAGCACCACTTCGAACCGGGTGGCAAGCTGCAAAAGTATTATCCGCTGTATGAAGCAGCCGCAACGCTGATGTATACGTCAGGCAAAGTGACGCACGGCGCATCGCACGTTCGTGACGCCATCGACCTAAAACGCATGATGATTTTAGTGTGGCTGGCGGTATTCCCTACCATGTTCTGGGGAATGTACAACGTGGGGCATGAGGCCATTGGTGCGCTCAATCAGCTGTATCAGGGAGAGCAACTGACTCAGGTCATTGCCTCAGATTGGCATTATTGGCTCGCCGAAATGCTGGGGGCTAGCCTACAGGCCAACGCCGGTTGGGTCAGCATGATGACGCTGGGCGCGGTCTATTTCCTGCCTATTTACGCCGTGGTGTTCTTGGTGGGTGGCTTCTGGGAAGTGCTGTTTTCCATTATCCGCAAACATGAGATCAACGAAGGCTTTTTCGTTACTTCAATTCTGTTTGCACTGATTGTTCCTCCGACGCTGCCGTTGTGGCAGGCCGCGCTGGGTATCTCCTTTGGCGTGGTCATTGCCAAAGAGATCTTCGGCGGCACCGGACGTAACTTCCTAAACCCTGCGTTGGCGGGGCGTGCATTCCTGTTCTTTGCCTATCCGGCGCAGATCTCCGGTGATTTAGTATGGAACGCCGCAGACGGCTATTCAGGTGCGACGCCGCTGTCACAGTGGAGTGCAACGGGACAGAGCGGTTTGATGAATACCATCACCGGCCAGCACGTGACGTGGATGGATGCTTTCATCGGTAATATTCCCGGCTCAATTGGTGAAGTTTCCACGCTGATGATCCTTCTCGGCGGTCTTATCATTATGTTTGGCCGCGTGGCTTCATGGCGCATCGTTGCGGGCGTGATGGTGGGAATGGTGGCTATGTCAGCGCTGTTTAACTTCATCGGTTCAGAGACGAACCCAATGTTTGCTATGCCGTGGTATTGGCACTTGGTTCTGGGTGGCTTTGCATTCGGTATGATTTTTATGGCAACCGATCCGGTATCGGCTTCCTTTACCAACAAAGGTAAATGGTGGTACGGCGGCTTGATTGGCGTGATATGCGTTCTGGTACGCGTGATTAACCCCGCCTATCCAGAAGGCATGATGTTGGCGATCCTATTCGCAAACCTGTTTGCTCCATTGTTCGACTACATGGTGGTGCGCGCCAACATCAAAAGGAGAAAAGCACGTGGCTAAGGATTCAGTAAATAAAGCGGGCGTAGGTAAAAACGACAGCATCGGCCGAACGCTGATGGTGGTCGTGGTGTTGTGCTTGGTGTGCTCAGTGATTGTTGCTGGTGCAGCGGTGGGCTTGAAGCCGATGCAGGAAGAGCAAAAGCAGCTGGATAAACAGCGCAACATTCTGGCTGTTGCCGGGCTGATGCAGGGCGAAAAGCTCGATGGCGAGCAGGTGAAAACATTGTTCGGTCAGCGTATCGAACCGCGTTTGCTTGACTTGAAAACCGGCGAGTTCACCTCCGGCGATCCGTATACCTTCGATATGGGCAAAGCGTTAAAAGATCCGGCTACCAGCATGGTCTTGGATGCTGCGCAGGATCCGGCGGGTATTAAGCGCCGCAGCAACATCGTTGAAGTGTATCTGGTGAAAAACGAGCAGGGCAATATCGGCCAAGTGGTATTGCCTGTCTACGGCACCGGTCTGTGGTCGGTGATGTATGCCTTCGTGGCTATCGACACCGACGGTAATACGGTGAAAGGACTGACGTTTTACGAGCACGGCGAAACCCCAGGTCTGGGCGGTGAAATCGAAAACCCGTCATGGCGTGAAAAATGGGTGGGTAAGCAGCTGTTTGATGACGGCGGCCATCCGGCGATCCGTATCGTTAAAGGGGGCGCAAATCCTCAGGACCCACATGGCGTTGACGGACTTTCAGGCGCGACGCTGACCGCTAACGGCGTGCAGCATACCTTCGATTTCTGGATGGGGGACAATGGTTATGGGCCGTTCCTAAAACGCGTTCGTGAAGGAGCATTGAATCGTGGCTGATACTAAAGAGATTAAAAAAGTCCTGTTAGGGCCTTTGCTCGACAATAACCCTATCGCTTTGCAAATCCTCGGGGTTTGCTCGGCGCTGGCGGTGACCACCAAGTTAGAAACTGCCTTCGTGATGACGATTGCGGTAACGCTGGTGACGGCATTCTCTAACTTCTTTATTTCACTGATCCGTCATCAGATCCCGAACAGCGTGCGCATTATCGTGCAGATGGCGATTATCGCCTCGCTGGTTATCGTGGTTGACCAGATCCTGCGCGCCTATGCCTATGAAATCTCCAAGCAGCTTTCGGTATTTGTTGGCTTGATCATCACCAACTGTATCGTGATGGGGCGCGCTGAAGCCTATGCCATGAAGTCTCCGCCGATTGAGAGCTTTATGGATGGTATCGGCAACGGCTTGGGCTACGGCGTTATTCTGATTCTAGTGGGCTTCCTGCGTGAACTATTTGGTTCTGGCAAGCTATTTGGTATTACCGTGTTAGAAAGCGTGCAGAACGGCGGTTGGTATCAGCCAAACGGCCTGTTCCTGTTAGCGCCGAGCGCATTCTTTATTATCGGTCTGCTGATTTGGGCGCTGCGTACGCTGAAACCTGAACAGATGGAAAAGGAGTAAGGGCAGATGGAACATTATATCAGCCTGTTTGTACGCGCCGTTTTCATTGAAAACATGGCATTAGCGTTCTTCTTGGGGATGTGTACGTTTTTGGCCGTTTCCAAGAAAGTCACCACGGCTTTCGGTTTAGGCATTGCGGTAACGGTGGTGTTAGGGATCTCTGTTCCCGCCAATAATCTGGTCTATAACTACGTGCTCCGCGACGGTGCGCTGGTGGATGGCGTTGATCTCAGCTTCTTAAGCTTTATCACCTTCATCGGCGTTATCGCTGCACTGGTACAGATCCTCGAGATGATCCTCGACCGTTTCTTCCCATCGCTTTATAACGCGCTGGGGATTTTCCTGCCGCTGATTACCGTTAACTGCGCCATCTTTGGTGGGGTGTCATTCATGGTTCAGCGTGACTACAACTTCACTGAATCCGTGGTTTATGGTTTTGGTTCAGGGATCGGCTGGTTGTTGGCTATCGTGGCGATGGCGGGTCTGCGCGAAAAAATGAAATATGCCAATGTGCCTGCTGGGCTACGTGGGCTGGGCATCACTTTTGTGACCACGGGCCTGATGGCGTTGGGCTTTATGTCCTTCTCCGGCGTACACCTCTGATAGGACAGGAAGGAACCTATGCAAGAAATTATTCTGGGTGTGGCGATGTTCACCCTGATCGTGGTGGCGCTGACCGTCCTGATCTTGTTCGCCAAATCTAAGCTGGTGAATACCGGCGACATACATGTGGAAGTTAACCACGATCCGGAGAAAAGCTTTGATGCTCCGGCCGGTGACAAACTGCTGAATATGCTTTCAAATCAGGGCATTTTCGTTTCGTCTGCCTGTGGCGGTGGTGGCTCATGTGGCCAGTGTCGTGTGCACGTTAAAGAAGGCGGCGGTGATATTTTGCCCACTGAACTGGCGCATATCTCCAAGCGTGAAGCCAAAGAGGGCTGTCGTTTAGCCTGTCAGGTTAGCGTGAAACAAGATCTCAAAATTGAGCTGCCAGAAGAGATTTTCGGCGTGAAAAAATGGGAGTGCGAAGTTATCTCTAACGATAACGTGGCAACTTTCATCAAAGAGCTCAAGCTGCGCATCCCTGACGGTGAAGCGGTGCCGTTCCGCGCCGGTGGCTATATCCAAATCGAATGTGAACCGCACCATGTGCGCTACGCCGATTTTGATGTGCCAGAGGAATACCGTGGTGATTGGGACAAATTCAATCTGTTCCGCTTTGAGTCCAAGGTTACCGAGCCAACGATCCGTGCTTACTCAATGGCAAACTATCCCGATGAGAAAGGCCTGATCATGCTGAACGTGCGTATCGCCACGCCGCCTCCGGGTGTGCCAGATGCGCCCCCAGGGATTATGTCTTCCTATATTTGGTCGTTAAAGCCGGGTGATAAAGTCACCATTTCAGGGCCGTTTGGTGAGTTCTTTGCCAAAGAAACCGATGCTGAGATGATCTTTATCGGCGGCGGTGCGGGTATGGCACCAATGCGTTCGCACATTTTCGATCAGCTCAAGCGCCTGCACTCCAAGCGTAAAATGAGTTTCTGGTACGGTGCACGTTCAACGCGTGAAATGTTCTACGTTGAAGATTTCGACAAACTTGCGGCAGAGAATCCAAACTTTACGTGGAACATCGCATTGTCCGATCCTCAACCCGAAGATAACTGGACGGGTTATACCGGCTTTATCCATAATGTGTTGCTCGAAAACTATCTGCGCGCGCATCCCGCGCCGGAAGATTGCGAGTTTTATATGTGTGGGCCGCCGATGATGAATGCTGCGGTTATTAAGATGCTGAAAGATCTCGGGGTAGAAGACGAGAATATCATGCTCGATGACTTCGGCGGCTGATAGCCACTGTCTTTCAAGCTGCAGGTGCGTTGGCTTCCTTCGCTCACCCTAGTCACTTACTTTTGTAAGCTCCTAGGGATTCGTTCAGTTGCCGCCTTCCTGCATCTTGAAATCCATGGTTATCCAAAAATGGGTTGAAAATAATGAAAAATAATACTGCGCGGGCGACCGCGTTTTTTATTCGCAATACACGCTGGCTGGCTTTTTGTGGGCTGGCTTTTTTGCTGACGGGATGTGGGCCGGAGCAGGTCAACATTGAAGGCAAAACGATGGGGACCTATTACTCCATCAAGTATGTCAGTGAATCAGGGATGCCCGCGCCGGAAAAAATTAAAGCCGAGCTGGATAAGCGTTTGGAGCAGGTTAACGACCAGATGTCGACCTACCGTTCTAACTCTGAGCTGAGCCGTTTTAACCAAAGCACTGAGGTGAATACGCCGTTCCCTGTTTCGGCCGCAACGGCGAAAGTGATTGAAGAGGCAATTCGCATTAATAAAGTGACCGATGGCGCGCTGGATATCACGGTTGGGCCATTGGTAAATCTGTGGGGATTTGGGCCAGAAGGGCGCCCCGATCGTATTCCTACGGATGAAGAAATTAATCAGCGTCGTGCTTGGATCGGCATTGGGCATTTATCCGTACAGGGCAATGCGCTGGTGAAGAATATTCCTCAGCTTTATCTCGATCTGTCGTCTATTGCGAAAGGGTACGGCGTGGACGTTGTGGCCGAGTATCTTGCTTCGTTAAAGATCACTAATTATATGGTGGATATTGGCGGTGAAGTGAGAACGCGTGGCATCAACGGAGACGGCGCTCCGTGGCGCATCGCCATTGAAAAGCCGCAGGCTGGGTTACAGCAGAGCGCTCAGGTGATTATTCAACCGGGCGAGATGGCTATCGCGACCTCCGGTGATTATCGCAACTATTTTGAGCAGAATGGCCAGCGTTTCTCGCATGAAATTGACCCTAAAACAGGGCGTCCAGTTACGCATCATCTGGTTTCGATCACCGTGCTTGCGCCGAGCTGTATGACGGCTGATGGCCTGTCGACGGGGTTAGACGTGATGGGGCCAGAACGCGGAATGGCGCTGGCAAACCTGCTGGGTATTCCGGTATTTATGATTGTGAAAACTGAAAACGGTTTTGAGGATCGTTACTCGGATGCCTTTAAGCCTTATTTGGTGCAGGCAAAAAAAGGTAAATAATATGGCGACGGTATTTATTGCGACCTTTGTGGTGTTTTTAGCGGTGATCGCCGGAATGTCTATCGGCTATATCATCAAGCGCAAAAGCATCCACGGCAGCTGCGGCGGCATCGCCAACCTCGGTCTGGAGAAAGTCTGCGACTGCCCCGAACCCTGCGACGCGCGCAAAAAGCGTATGGCGCGTGAAGAAGCTCGGCGTGAAATGCTGGAGAAGCATAGGATTATTTAGTTTTTCATAAACAGCTATCCCCCTCCCAGCCTCCCCCTTCGCAGGGGGAGGAGCCGCTCGAGATCCTTATAAATATCACTGAACTGTCCCCTCCCCTGAGAAGGGGAGGGTTAGGGTGGGGTTATTACACGTCCCCTCCCAGCCTACCCCTTTGCAGGGGGAGGAGCCGTTCGGGATCCTTATAAATATCACTGAACTGTCCCCACCCCTGAGAAGGGGTGGGTTAGGGTGGGGTTATCACACGTCCCCTCCCCTGTGAAGGGGAGGGGTAGGGTGGGGTCTTTGTTAATCATGCTCGTTCCCTAGTCCCACTTCCCTTTCCCTCCAAATAACCTGTATACTTATACAGTCATTAACTCCATCATTCTCTCTATGCGCAAAATCATACATGTCGATATGGACTGCTTTTATGCCGCAGTCGAAATGCGTGATTTCCCTGAGTTACGCGATGTACCGCTGGCGATTGGCGGAAGTCGCGATCGCCGAGGGGTGATCAGCACAGCAAACTACGCCGCGCGTAAATTCGGGGTGCGTAGTGCTATGCCGACAGGACAAGCGCTTAAGCTGTGTCCGCACCTTACGTTGCGTCCGGGGAGAATGGAGGTCTACAAAGATGTCTCGCGCCATATACGTGAGATTTTCCAGCGTTATACGTCGCTGATAGAGCCGCTGTCGCTCGATGAGGCTTATCTTGATGTTACCGACTGCACCCAGTGCTACGGCTCAGCCACGTTGATTGCAGAGCAGATCCGCAAGCAAATCGCCGAGGAGCTCAATCTTACTGCGTCGGCAGGTATAGCACCGATCAAATTTCTGGCGAAAATTGCCTCCGATTTAAATAAACCTAACGGCCAATATGTAATTACGCCCGCGCAGGTTGATGATTTTATTCTCACGTTGCCGCTGAAAAAGATCCCCGGCGTTGGCAAAGTGACCGCCGCTAAACTGAGTGAGCTGGGGCTGAATACCTGCGCCGATGTGCGTCGCTATAATTTGGCCGAACTGTTACGCCGTTTTGGCAAGTTTGGGCGCGTACTTTGGGAACGCTGTCACGGTCAGGATGAGCGAGAAGTGATGCCTGATCGCCTGCGTAAGTCCGTTGGCGTGGAAAGAACGTTGTCAGAAGATATTCACAGCTGGGGAGAGTGCGAGGTTTTACTGGAAAAGTTGTATGAAGAACTGGAGCGGCGCTTGGCGAAAGTGCAGCCGGATCTGCATATCGCGCGGCAGGGCGTGAAACTCAAATTCCATGATTTTCAGCAGACAACGCAGGAGCATGTGTGGCCGATTCTGGATAAGCGCGATTTATTTCAGGTGGCACGGCAGGCTTGGGATGAACGCCGAAATAGCCGAGGTGTGCGGCTGGTGGGACTGCACGTCACGCTGCTCGATCCACAGTTAGAAAAGCAGCTTTCGCTGGATATTGATGGTTAGGTTTGAGGGCGTGAAAGGATAAAAAAAGCCAACCCGAGGGTTGGCTTCTGTAACACGCAAAGACTTAGCGCTTAGGCTTTCTCTGGGATCGCTTTCAGCAGAGCGGTCAGCAACTGCCAGTATTGGCCTACGCTGGCAATGTGAACTTGCTCATCCGGCGAATGTGGGCCAGTGATGGTTGGGCCGATAGAAACCATATCCATTTCTGGGTAAGGCTTTTTGAACAGGCCACATTCCAGACCCGCATGGATAACCATGATGTTTGGCGTGGTATCAAACAGCTTCTGGTAAGTCTCACGCACCAAATGCATCACCGGTGAATTTGCATCCGGTTTCCAGCCTGGGTAGCTGCCTTTGGCTTCCACATGCGCACCAGCCAGTTCACCAATAGAGTTCAGTTGGCTAACCACGGCGTCTTTACCGCTGTCGATAAGCGAGCGGATCAGGCAGATAATTTGCGCTTCTTTCGCGTCGGTGGTCACAACACCCACGTTCAGAGACGTTTCTACTACGCCTTTCACTTCGTCACTCATGCGGATCACGCCGTTTGGCGTGGCGTTCAGCAGGGCAATAAAGCGCTGCTGGCTGTCGGCGGTCAGTGCCTGAGAATCGCTCTGCGCAGTTTCAACCTGAACGCTCAGGTTTTTTTCTACCGCAGCCAGTTCAATTTTCAGAATGCTTTGGAAAGCTTCTGCCAGCGTTTTCAGCTTAGCCAGATTCGCCGTAGGAACAGCCAGAACCGCGATGGCTTCGCGTGGGATCGCGTTGCGTAGCGTACCGCCGTTCAGATCCAATACGCGCAGACCCAATTCGGCTGCGTGACCAGACAGGAAGCGCGCCAGCAGTTTGTTAGCGTTGCCTAAGCCCAAATGAATATCACCACCGGAGTGACCGCCTTTCAGGCCTTTCAGCGTCAGCTTAACGATGTCGTGTCCAGCAGGAACGGCTTCGCGCTGCAACGGCAGCGTGGTGATGAAGTCAATACCGCCTGCGCAGCCCATGTAGATCTCACCTTCTTCTTCAGAGTCGGTGTTGATCAGAATATCTGCCTGTAACCAGCCTGCTTTCAGGCCAAATGCGCCTTCCATGCCGGCTTCTTCGGTCATGGTCAGCAGCACTTCGATTGGGCCATGAGAAACGCTGTCATCGGCTAAAACGGCCAATGCAGAAGCCATACCGATGCCGTTATCTGCGCCCAGCGTGGTGCCGCGTGCTTTTACCCAATCACCGTCAATGTATGGCTGGATAGGATCTTTGGTGAAGTCGTGTGCGGTATCGTTATTTTTTTGTGGAACCATGTCCAGATGCGCTTGCAGCACAACGGGCTTACGGTTTTCCATGCCGCGAGAAGCAGGCTTACGCAGCAGGACGTTACCTACTTCGTCACGTTCAACGTGGATACCTTTTTCTTCAGCCCATGCAACGATGTGCGCGGCTAACGCTTCTTCATGATACGAAGGGTGAGGAATAGAGCAGATATCCGCAAAAATTTGCCACAGTGGCTGTGGAGATAGCTGAGACAGTTCAGACACGTTAAGTCTCCTGATAATCAGTTGTGCTGCCGATAACAGTGGCACAATAGGGGGTTAAGAGATAAAGCCATTTTTTCAGAGAATACCACTATATTTGCTTATGTGGACAGACTAAGGCACTAAATCCGCAATCGAGGTTCCGGCTTTCTGCGAAAGAGACTGGTTTTTATTGCTCTGGCTCTCTATAATCTCGCGCAACCTTTTTTCCCCCCGACCAATCTTTAAGCCATGAATATTATGGCTGGGACACTATTAATGAGCGAAAAATACGTTGTAACTTGGGACGTGCTACAAATGCACGCACGTAAGCTGGCTGCACGCCTGATGCCTTCTGAACAGTGGACTGGAATTATTGCGGTAAGCCGCGGTGGTTTGGTTCCTGCCGCATTACTGGCACGTGAACTGGGTATCCGTCACGTTGATACCGTTTGTATCTCCAGCTACGACCATGATAACCAGCGTGAGCTCAAAGTTGTTAAGCGTGCTGAAGGTGATGGCGAAGGCTTCATCGTGATTGACGATTTAGTCGATACTGGCGGCACCGCTCAGGCGATCCGCGAAATGTATCCTAAAGCGCATTTCGTCACCATTTTCGCTAAGCCTGCAGGTCGTCCTCTGGTGGATGATTACGTTATCGATATTCCACAGAATACGTGGATCGAACAGCCATGGGATATGGCGGTGACGTTTGTTGAGCCAATCAGCAATCGTTAATTTGCGTTCAGGCAATGCAATAAAAGCGCAATAAGATGTAAAGAAACGTCCGGCTTTGTCCGGACGTTTGTTTTTTAGCGTCCGAGTTCGTTACACTACTTCCGAGCGCTCGCTGGGCGAGATTTAGCTCTGCCGCTTTTTGTCTGCGGCTGAAAAGACAGTACTCGGAGGCTGCCGTCTATCATGTCCCAACCAAACCTTTCTGAAACCTTATTCAAACCTCGATTCAAGCATCGTGAAACGTCCACGCTGGTTAAGCGTCATGGGCACGTTCCGCAGGCTTCGATTGCCTCTGCGCTGGATGGAACCTCGCAGGCTAATTGGTATCGCATCATCAATCGCCTGATGTGGGTTTGGCGCGGCGTCTCACCTATCGAAATTGAGCATGTGCTATCGCATATTGCCGCTTCAACGGCCGAACGTAGCGATGAGCGCTTGCTCGACACCGTAGTGGGTTATCGGAGCGGCAACTGGATATACGAGTGGTCGCATCAAGCGATGTCCTGGCAGCAACGTGCTCAGGAAGAAAAAGATCCTACGCTGGCCGGTGAATACTGGCTGCAAGCGGCGAATCTCTACAGCATCGCGGCTTACCCTCATCTCAAAGGTGATGATTTGGCTGAGCAGGCCGAAGCGCTGGCAAATCGCGCCTACGCGGAGTCGGCTAAGCTGCTGTCATACGAACTGAAAGAAGTCGAGTTTGCGATTGACGGCGGGAAAAAGATCACCGGTTTTCTGCATATGCCGGATAACAGCAAAGGGCCGTTCCCAACGGTGCTGATTTGCGGTGGGCTGGATATGATGCAGAGCGACAGCTATCGGCTGTTCCGCGACCATTTAGCACCTGCTGGCATGGCGATGCTCACGATTGATATGCCATCCGTTGGAATGTCTTCCCATTTTTGCCTGACGCAGGACTCGAGCCGCTTGCATCAACAAGTGCTGCAAGCGTTGCCGAATGTGCCGTGGGTCGATCACACTCGAGTCTCGGTATTTGGTTTCCGCTTTGGCGCAAACGTGGCGGTGCGTTTAGCTTATTTGGAACCTCGTCGTTTACGAGCGGTTGCCACATTAGGCCCCGTGGTGCACAGCCTGCTGTGCGATAAATGCATTCAGGAGCGCGTTCCCGAAATGTATATCGATGTGCTGGCCAGTCGCTTGGGGATGAACAGCGTATCCGATGCTGCGTTGCGCACCGAACTCAGCTGTTATTCATTGAAGACTCAAGGGTTACTTGGTCGTCGCTGCCATACGCCGATGCTGGCTGGATATTGGGATCGCGATCCGTTTTGCCCTAAATCTGAAGCCAAACTTATCGCGGACTCTTCGCTGGATGGCAAATTATTGATGGTGCCATCTTCTCCGTTATTTGAGGGGTTTAACCAGGCTTTGCATCAGGTTTGTGACTGGATTGGCGAACATTCGCGTTAATTTGATTGCTAAAGTTTGGAAATTTGTTAAAAAAGAGTAACCACAACAGGAGGATGTA
>Ga0308167_1003902_pt1 | contig 11338 bp, 9 predicted proteins | sample PhyCR1_2_FD_202138 | JGI IMG/M metagenome (GOLD analysis project Ga0308167, IMG submission 202138) | Phyllosphere microbial communities from UC Gill Tract Community Farm, Albany, California, United States - DLSLRC.R1 | ecosystem: Host-associated > Plants > Phyllosphere > Unclassified | place... | reverse complement strand
CAGTTGAAGATCTTCACGCCGGTCGGGACCGCGATGAGCATCGTCATGAGCGAGAACCACGGGAGCAGGACGCCACCGGTGACGTACATGTGGTGCGCCCACACCGTGACCGAGAGGGCCGCGATGGCGATGGTCGCGTAGACGAGGGTCTTGTACCCGAAGATCGGCTTGCGGCTGAACACCGGGAAGACCTCGGAGACGATGCCGAAGAACGGCAGCGCGATGATGTACACCTCGGGGTGGCCGAAGAACCAGAAGAGGTGCTGCCAGAGCAGGGCTCCGCCGTTCGCCGGGTTGAAGATCTGCGCGTCGAACACGCGGTCGAGACCGAGGCCGAACAGCGCGGCGGCGAGGACCGGGAAGGCCATCAGCACGAGCAGCGCGGTCACGAGGGTGTTCCACGTGAAGATCGACATGCGGAACATGGTCAGACCCGGGGCACGCATCGTGATGATCGTGGTGATGAAGTTCACCGCACCGAGGATCGTCGAGAAGCCGGTCATGCCGAGGCCGAAGACCCAGAGGGTGCCACCGAGCCCTGGTGTGAACGTCGTGTCACTCAGTGGCGCGTAGGCGAACCACCCGAACGACGCGGCGCCCTGCGGGGTGAGGAAGCCACCGACGGCGATGAGCGAGCCGAACAGGTAGAGCCAGAAGGCGAAACCGTTCAGACGCGGGAAGGCGACGTCCGGCGCACCGATCTGCAGCGGCATGATCGCGTTCGCGAAGCCCGAGAAGAGCGGGGTCGCGAACATCAGCAGCATGATCGTGCCGTGCATCGTGAAGAGCTGGTTGTACTGCTCCTTCGTCGCGACCACGTGCAGGCCGGGCTCGAAGAGCTGGGCACGGATGACGAGCGCCATCACACCCGCGAGCAGGAAGAAGATGAACGAGGCGATCAGGTACATGTACCCGATGGTCTTGTGGTCCGTGGAGGTGATCCACCGGACGATGATGTTGCCCTTCCGGCCGACCTTCGACGCCTGGAAGTCCAGTGTCGTGGTCCCTGCAGCCGGCTGGCCGACGAGTGACGTGGTCATCTGACGGAGCCCCTACTTGTTGTCGCTCGACGCCGTGACGGGCGTCTTGTCGTTGGGTTCGTTCGTGTTGGTGTTGTACTCGTTGCCGAGCAGACCGACCTTGCCCTGCTCCTCGAGCGAGTCGAGGTACTTCTGGTACTCGGCCGGGGTGACGACCTTCACCTGGAAGAGCATGAGCGAGTGGTACTCACCGCACAGCTCCGCGCACTTGCCCTGGTAGGTACCGAGCTTCTGCGGGATGAAGTACTCGTCGTTCTGCTTGCCCGGGAGCATGTCCTTCTTGTAGAGGAAGTCGATGATCCAGAACGAATGGTCGACGTCGCGGGACGAGAGCTCGATGTGGACCTTCTTGCCCTTGGGCAGGTAGAGGGTCGGGAGCTGCGACTCGTCGATCGCGCCGTTGGCGTTCTCTTCTTCCTGGGCCTGGATGCCCTGGTAGTAGACGCTCTTGGACTTGTCGTCCTCGTTGATGTAGTTGAAGTCCCACGCCCAGCGCTTGCCGTAGACGTGGATCGTCGCGTCGGCGTTCTTGAACGGCTGCTCGATCGCGGCCTGGTCCTTGGCGGTGAAGGCGAAGAAGCCGAGCACGAGGATCAGCGGCACGATCGTGTAGAAGATCTCGAGCGGCATGTTGTAGCGCATCTGCACCGGCAGGCCGGTCTGGCCCTTGCGGCGGCGGTAGACGATCGCTGCCCAGATGATGAGGCCCCACACGATCAGACCGACCGCGAGCAGCACGACCCAGCTGGTGGTCCACAGGCCGACGATGCGGCTCGTGTGGTTGGTGACGTCCTTCGTCTCCTCCGTGCCGGGGAGCCATCCGTTCAGCTGCTGCTGCGTGCAGCCAGCCAGTGCGATGACCAGACCGACGGCCACCGGGACGGCCGCCCAACGTATACGGCGATTCGAACGCACTGTTACCTCTCGGAAGAACGTGAAACCGGAGCAGGCCGCGACGTGAAGGTCGCGCATGGCTCGCTCCCAGCTTGGTTGGAACACTCCTAGCTTACTCGCAGCTCGGGACCGCTCGCGCACACGCGACACACCTCGGGCCGCGATCCGCACTCCGTCCGGGCGGGTTTTCCCTGGTCGTGCGGGATGCCACGCCCGGGAACGAACGAGCGGGGAGCGACCGTGTCGGTCACTCCCCGCTCGTGTCGGGTCGACGGAGATCAGTGGAAGCTGTCACCGCACGCGCAGCTGCCCTGCGCGTTGGGGTTGTCGATCGTGAAGCCCTGCTTCTGGATGGTGTCCTCGAAGTCGATCGAGGCGCCGTCGAGGTACGGGACGCTCATCTTGTCGACGACGACCTCGACGCCGTCACCGAACTCGGCCGTGGCGTCGCCGTCGAGCAGGCGCTCGTCGAAGTAGAGCTGGTAGATCAGGCCGGAGCACCCGCCGGGCTGGACGGCGAGGCGCAGGCGGAGGTCGTCGCGGCCTTCCTGTTCGAGGAGGCTCGCCACCTTCGCCGCGGCCGCGTCGCTGAGCAGGACGCCGTGCGACGGCGCCTCGGTCGTCGGTGCGTGGTCGGTGATGGTGTCGCTCATCCGCGCGTCTCCCTCCGTGCGGTGTCGTTCACCGCGCTTGGACCGATTGTAAGCACCGTCAGCCGCGAGTCGCGAGACGCGCGAGCAGGATCGTCTCCGATGCGATCGCGCGGTGCAGGACGCCGAGGTGCTGCGACTCGTTCGGGCTGTGCGCGCGGGTGTCCGGGTCCTCGACGCCGGTCACGAGGATCTGCGCCTCCGGGAACTGGGCGGCGAGGTCCGAGACGAACGGGATCGAGCCGCCGATGCCCTGCTCGACGGGCGACTCGCCCCAGCCCTCGGCCATCGCGGTCCGCGCTTCCTGGACGGCCCAACCGGCGGTGTCCACGAGGAACCCGTCTCCGGCGTCCGGCTCGCTGATCTCCATCCGGGCGCCGAACGGCACGTGCGCCCGCAGGTGCCGCTCGACCGCGGCGTACGCGTCCGTCGCGGCCTGTCCCGGCGCGACCCGCACCGAGACCCGGGCGGAGACCGTCGGCAGCAGGGTGTTCGACGCGTTCGCGACGCTCGGGACGTCCATGCCCGTCACGGTGATCGACGGCTGGAACCACATCCGCGACAGCACGTCGCCACGGCCGACCGGACGCACCCCCGGGACCAGTGCCGCGTCGGCGGCGAGCTGCTCCTCGGTGCGCTCGGGCACGTCGGCCTCGTACGAGGAGAGGCCCTCGACCGCGACGGCGCCGTCGTCGTCGTGCAGCGAGGCGAGCAGGCGGACCATCGGGATCATGGCGTCCGGCGCCGCTCCCCCGAACATGCCGCTGTGGCTCGCGTGCTCGAGGGTCGTCAGGGTCAGCTTGAAGGTGACGTTGCCGCGCAGGGAGACGGTGATCGACGGGACCTCGGTCGACCAGTTGTCGCTGTCCGCGACGACGATGACGTCGGCGGCGAGGTGCTCCTGCTGCTCGCGGAGGAACGTGCGGAACGACCGGGAGCCGAACTCCTCCTCGCCCTCGATGAACAGGACGACGCCGAGCTCCAGGTCGTCGCCGAACTGCGCGTGCAGCGCCCGGAGCGACGCGATGTGGGTCATCACGCCGGCCTTGTCGTCCGAGGCACCGCGGCCGTACAGGCGGTCGCCACGCAGCGTCGGCTCGAACGGCGGGGTCTCCCAGAGCGCGTCGTCGCCCTGCGGCTGGACGTCGTGGTGGGCGTAGAGCATCACGGTCGGCTTGCCGTTGCGGGCCGGGCGGACCGCCAGGACCGCGGGCTGACCGAGCTCGAGCGGGTCGTCGTCACTGATCGCCGACCGGATGATCTCGACCTGGTCGTCCGCGAAGACGCCGGTGCTCCGGGCCAGGTCCGCCACGGCACGGGCGCTCGCGAGCACGTTCGACTCGTCGTACGCCGACCACGACACCGACGGGATCCGCACCAGGTCGGACAGGTCGGCGATCGTCGAGGGCAGCGATCCCTGCACGTGTTCGCGGAGGGCGTCGAGGAGTGCGGGGTCGGTGGCGGCGGCGTGCTGGTCGGTGTCGGTCATGTCCCGTAATCTAGAGGACGATCCAGCACGCAGACCGCAGTCAGGAACGCATCGTGGCGAAGGCAGCCCCCAAGACCAACACGACCGTCAACCCGTCCGAGGCCGAGCTCCTCGAACAGGGGAAGGGCCGTCCGACGCCGACCCGTCGCGAGCGCGAGGCGGCGAACCGCCGTCCCATCGTCGGCGGCTCCGCCGAGGACAAGAAGGCAGCTCGTGCCCGGCTCACGAACGAGCGCGAGAAGGCCCGCGTCGGCATGGCCAACGGCGAGGAGCGCTACCTCCCCGCGAAGGACAAGGGCGAGCAGCGCAAGTTCGTGCGCGACTGGATCGACGCCCGCTGGAACGTCGGCGAGATCATGATGCCGGTGCTCGTGCTGTTCCTCATCGTCGGGTTCGCCGCGTCGCAGACCGTGATCGCGTCGTACTCGCTGCTGCTCGTGTGGGCGTTCGTGGCGCTCTTCGTGCTCGACTGCATCGTGCTCTGGCTGTCGTTCCGCAAGAAGCTGACGGCCAAGTTCGGCTCGATGCAGCGCGGGACGTTCCTCTACATCCTCACGCGAGCGTGGCAGCTGCGCTTCCTGCGCCTGCCGAAGCCGCAGGTCAGGCGCGGGCAGTACCCCACCGTCTGATCGCTCCCCATCGCAGCGCCGTCCGGTCCGCCGGGCGGCGCTGCGTCGTTCCCGGCGCGCGGCCCGGCCCCCGTCCCCCGCCGGCCCCGCCGGCCCCGCCGGCCCCGCCGGCCCCGCCGGCCCCGCCGAGCGGGCAGTATCCGTCACGCTCGCGGGCGCCGGACGGCACATTCCGCCCGCTCGCCGAACGCGAGCGGCGCGTCGCGCCCGCTCGCCGGCCCGCCCGCCGACCGCCCACCGGACGGGAGGCGCGGTGCGGGCCCGACCCGCGCCTCCCGTCCGTCAGGTGCTCGACGCGGCCATACGACCCGCCCGGTACGCATGGCCGAGGTCGCAGGAAGTGCCGCTCCGCGGCGCGTGCGACGGCGCATTGCGCGACCTCGCCACAGCACACGCGGCGTGTCGTGCGACCTCGACGACGGACACCCGGACCCGACGACGGACACGCAGACCCGGACGCGCGACCCTGACCGGTCACGACTCGCCGCGTACGACTCCCCGAGCGGGCAGAACGCACCGCCACGACGCGTCGAGCGTGACGTACTTCGCCCGCTCGACGACGCGCACGCGACGCCAGCGCGCCCGCTCGACGACGCGCACGCGACGTCAGCGCGCCGCGCGCCCCAACCGCCGCCGCCGGAGCCGGTTGATCCGCGTCGCCCAGGTCGGCCCCTCGTAGAGGAACGCCGTGTAGCCCTGCACCAGGGTCGCCCCGGCGTCGATGCGGTCCTGCACGTCCTGCTCGGTCGTGACGCCGCCGACCGCGATGACGCAGAAGTCCGACGGCACCGCGGCCCGGACCCGCCGCAGGACCTCGAGCGACCGAGCAGCGACCGGTGCGCCGGACAGACCGCCGGCACCCATCGCCTCGACGTCCGCAGTCGGCGTGCGGAGTCCCGAGCGGGAGATCGTGGTGTTGTTCGCGATGACGCCGGCCAGCCCGAGGGAGACGGCGAGCCCGGCGATCGCGTCGATCTGCTCGTCGGTGAGGTCCGGCGCGATCTTCACCAGCACCGGCACCTTGCCGGCGGCGTCGCGCACGGCGGTGAGCAGCGGTCGGAGCTGGTCGAGCTCCTGCAGACCGCGCAGCCCGGGCGTATTCGGCGAGCTGACGTTGACCGCCAGGTAGTCCGCGAACGGTGCGAGCCTGCGCGTCGACTCGAGGTAGTCGTCGACGGCGTCCTCGACGACGACGACCCGGCTCTTGCCGATGTTCACGCCGATGACGGGCCGCCCGGGGTTGCGGCGGGCACGCTCCAACCGACGTGCTGCTGCGGCGGCACCGTGGTTGTTGAAGCCCATGCGGTTGATGAGGGCGCGGTCGGGGATGAGTCGGAAGAGCCGTGGGCGCTCGTTGCCGGGCTGCGGCTTGGCGGTGATGGTGCCGACCTCGACGTGCCCGAACCCGAGGACACCGAGTCCGGCGATCCCCCGGGCGTCCTTGTCGAACCCGGCGGCCAAGCCGAAGCGGGACGGGAAGTGGATCCCCATCGTCGTCACGCCGTCGGCGGCGGACGGCCGCGAGTAGCGCTCGACGAGCCGTCCGACGACGGGCACGTGCGGCAGCCACTTGATCACCGCGAACGCGATGTGGTGCGCGCGCTCGGGGTCCATGTTGGCGAACACCGAGCGGAACACGACGGAGTACCCGCCGCGGACGATCCGTTCCGCGATGCCGCTCACGCGCCGGCCCCGGCCGGGGACGAGCCGGCGACCGGGTCGGCCGCGCCGTGGTGGTCGCGGCGGAGCTGGCCGATGGCGTCCTCGAAGTCCTCGAGCGAGTCGAAGGCCTGGTAGACGCTGGCGAACCGGAGGTAGGCGACCTCGTCGAGTTCGCGGAGCGGCGCGAGGATCGCGAGCCCGATGTCGTTCGCGTCGATCTGGCTCGACCCCGAGGACCGCACGGTCTCCTCGACGCGCTGCGCGAGGATCGCCAGGTCGCCGTCGGTCACCGGGCGTCCCTGGCAGGCCTTGCGCACGCCGGACACGATCTTGTCGCGGCTGAACGGCTCGGTCACCCCGTTGCGCTTCACCACGTTGAGCGAAGCGGTCTCGGTGGTCGAGAAACGGCGGCCGCAGTTCGGGCACTGACGACGGCGACGGATGGAGGTTCCGTCGTCGCTCGTCCGGGAGTCGACGACGCGGGAGTCCGGGTGGCGGCAGAAGGGGCAGAACATGTCGACCCCAGGCTACCGGTTCGTGCGCTCCGTCACGGCGGCGCCGTGCGCGGGGAGCTGCTCCTCGGTCGCGAGGGCGACGATGTGCGGCGCGACCTCGGCGAGGGCGTCGGGCGAGTAGCGGATGACCTGCTGCGGGCGGAGGAACGTCGACGCGGACAGTCCGGAGCCGAAGCGCGCCTGCCCGCCGGTCGGCAGGACGTGGTTCGACCCGGCCAGGTAGTCACCGAGGCTGACCGGCGTGCTCGGCCCGACGAACACCGCGCCCGCGGCGTCGATGTCGGCGAGGACCGCGTCGTCGTCGACGGTCTGGATCTCGAGGTGCTCCGGCCCGTAGGCGTTGCTCACGGTCGCCGCGTCGGCGAGCGAGTCCACGAGCACGATCGCGGACTGCGGTCCGTCCAGGGCGACCTGGAGGCGCGACGCGGTCCCGACACGCGCAGCACGTTCCGGGATGGCCGCCTCCACCGCGTCGGCGAACGCCGCCGACGTCGTCACCAGCACGCTGCCGGCCTGCTCGTCGTGCTCGGCCTGGCTGATGAGGTCGGCGGCCACGTACCCGGGGTCCGCGGTGTCGTCGGCGATCACGAGGATCTCCGTCGCGCCGGCCTCGGCGTCGATGCCGACGACACCGCGCACGAGGCGCTTGGCCGCTGCGACGTAGTTGTTGCCGGGGCCCGTGACGAGGTCGACGGGCTCGAGGCCGATCGACGGGACGCCGTACGCCAGCGCACCGACGGCTCCGGCGCCGCCCATGGCGTAGACCTCGTCGATGCCGAGCAGGCCGGCCGCCGCGAGGATCGTCGGGTGCACCGCTCCCCCGTGGTCTCGCTGCGGGGGCGACACGAGCGCGATCGACCGCACGCCGGCGACCTGGGCGGGGACGACGTTCATGACGACGCTCGACGGGTACACCGCCTTGCCACCGGGCACGTAGAGGCCCACGCGGCGCATCGGCTGCCAGCGCTGGTGCACCTCGGCGCCGTCGGCCAGGGTGGTCACGGACGCGGCGGGCACCTGGGCCGCACTCGCTGCCCGGACGCGGCGGATGGCCTCGTCGAGCGCTTCCCGGAGCTCGGGCGTGAGGCCGGCGACGGCCGCGGCGATCTCGGCAGCGGGGACCCGCACGTGCTCGGGGGCTCCCCCGTCGAACCGTTCGGCCTGGTCGTGCAGCGCCGACGCCCCGTGCTCGCGGACGGCGTCGACGAGCTCGCGGGCGGCGTCCACCGCGTGCGAGACGTCACCGGCGGCGCGCGGCATGAGTCGGAGGAGTTCGGCACGGGCGGGGAGGCCGCCACGGAGGTCGATTCGCTGCATCATCAGGTGGTCAAGCCTACCGAGCGCGGACGGGAGGTCGGTGGCGGACCGGCACCGCGCCTCCTGGCCCGCGGTGACGGGGCCCGGGGCCCGCGTCGTCAGGCGAGCGCGTCGACGACGGGGCGGTGTCGGGCGGCGGCTGCCGCGTCCCAGGCACCGAGCAGGTGGAGCGTCGCGATGCGGAACGCGAGCGCGCGGACGAGCAGTTGGTCCCATTCCGCGACGTCGGCACCGAGCGCGTCGAGCTGCGCGACCGGGACGCCGTGCCAGCACACGGCGTCGACCGCGGCGACGGCCGCACCGAACCCGGCGGGTCGCCAGGACGGCGGCCAGTCGATGACGGCGGGGACGGCGGGGGCGGCGGGGACGGCGGCATCAGCGGCATCGGCGGCATCGGCGAAGAGGACGTTGCCGAGCAGGTCGCCGTGGACGAGCTGCGACCGTGCTCGGACGGGCCGGAAGGCCGCGGCGAGGCGGTCGAGCGTGGGGTCGTCCGGCAGGCGCGCTGCTCCCCAGACCATCCGGTCGGCGCGGCCCCACGGGTCGGCGGGGCGCGGCGTGGACGGGGCGAGGAACGCGGGGCGGTCGAGGTGTGCGATCGCTCGGTGGAAGGCGTTCCCGACGCGGATGACGTCGGCGACCCGGGTCTCGTCGGCGCGGCCGGGCAGCCACTCCCAGGCCTCCCATGAGCCGGCGCGCCAGGGTCCGTCGACCGTCCGGACGGGTCGAGGTGTGCGGAACGTCGAGGTGTGCGCCAGTTCGGCGAGGACGCCCGCCCGCCAGTCCGTCACCGTCGCACCGTCGTGCGGTCGGAGGACGACGTCGCCGGCGCGCCAGGTCAGCCCGCGCCCGCCCGCGAGCCGTTCGAGCCGCTCGTCGCCCACGCCGAAGGCACGCAGAGTGCCGGCGTCCGGACCGCCCGCCACGGTGTTCACGCGGTCTGGAGCACCTTCGCCATCGGACGGCCCTTCGCGACCTCGTCGACGAGCTTGTCCAGGTACCGGATCTGCCGCATGAGCGGGTCGTCGAGTTCCTCGATCCGGACGCCGCAGATCACGCCGGTGATGAGCGGTGCGTTCGGATGGAGGTGCGCGGCCGCGAAGAAGTCCTCGAACGTCGTCTCGTCGGCGAGGTGCTGCTCGAGCGCGGCGTCGTCGAACCCCGTGAGCCACTCGATCACCGCGTCGAGCTCGGCCTTGGTGTGCCCCTTGCGCTCCACCTTCGCGAGGTAGTGCGGGTACACCGCCGCGAACGGCGTGCCGAAGATGCGGTGCCCGGCCATCGTCAGACCAGGCAGCGCGGCCCGAGCAGGCTCTTCAGCTCGCCGAAGAGGTCGGGCGTCAGGTTCACCGGGAACGGCAGCTCGAACGTGCGGGCGACGTCGTCCTTGATGAGCTTCAACCGGACCTCGGTCTCGCCGCTGTGCCGACCGAGGACGGCGGCGAGTTCGGTCACCGTCGTGGTCGTCGCCTGCCGCTCGGGCAGGCTCAGCGTGAGCGGGCCGGACCCCATGGCGTCGCCGACGTTCGGCTGGAACATGCTCACCGCGTGCAGGGCCTTGCCGTCGTCGCGCACGTTGACACGACCGCGCAGGACCACGATCGAGTCGGCGACGAGCGACGGCCCGAACTCCTGGTAGGTCTTGCCCAGGAACATCACGCCGATCTGGCCGCCGAAGTCCTCGATGTCGACGATGCCGTACGGGTTGCCGCTGGACTTCGCCACCCGGTGCTGCACGCTCGTCAGGAGCCCCGCGACGGTGACCGTCTCACCCTCGACCGAGTCGTCGGCCGCGATGAGGTCGGCGATGGTGATCGACTGGTGCTTCGCCAGCTCGATCTCGAGCCCGGCGAGCGGGTGGTCGGAGACGTACAGGCCGAGCATGTCCCGTTCGAACGCGAGCTTGTCGCGCTTGGACCACTCCGGACGGTCGGGCACCTGGGACACGACGGCGGCCGACGGCTGTTCCTCGGCGACCTCGGCGAAGAGCGAGTCGAAGTCGAACCCGACGTTGCCGTGGGCCTCGTCGCGCTTGACCTTCACCGCACCTTCGACGGCGCCCTCGTGGATCTCGACGAGTGCACGGCGGGAATCGCCGAACTCGTCGAACGCACCGGCCTTGATGAGCGACTCGACCGTCCGCTTGTTCGCCGACGAGATCGGGATCTTGCGGAGGAAGTCGTGGAAGGACTCGAACGCGCCCTTCTCGGTGCGGGCCTGGACGATGTCGTCGACGACGTTGAAGCCGACGTTGCGGATCGCGCCCATGCCGAAGCGGATGTCCTCGCCGACTGCGGCGAAGAAGCCGATCGACTCGTTGACGTCCGGCGGCATGACCTTGATGCCCATCCGGCGGCACTCGTTGAGGTACAGCGCGAGCTTGTCGCGGGCGTCGCCGACGCTCGTCAGCAGGGCCGCCATGTACTCGGCCGGGTAGTGCGCCTTGAGGTACGCGGTCCAGAACGACACCACGCCGTACGCCGCCGAGTGCGCCTTGTTGAACGCGTAGTCGGAGAACGGCAGCAGGATGTCCCAGAGGGTCTTGATGGCAGCGGCCGAGTAGCCGTTGTCCTGCATGCCCTTCTCGAAGCCGGCGTACTGCTTGTCCAGCTCGGACTTCTTCTTCTTGCCCATCGCGCGGCGGAGGATGTCCGCTTGGCCGAGCGAGAACCCGGCCACCTTCTGCGCGATGGCCATGACCTGCTCCTGGTAGATGATCAGGCCGTAGGTCGTGCCGATGATGTCCTGCAGCGGCTCTTCGAGCTCCGGGTGGATCGGCGTGATCGGCTGCTCGCCGTTCTTGCGGAGCGCGTAGTTCGTGTGCGAGTTCGCACCCATGGGGCCCGGACGGTACAGGGCGATGAGCGCGGAGATGTCCTCGAAGTTGTCGGGCTTCATCAGGCGCAGCAGCCCGCGCATCGGTCCGCCGTCGAGCTGGAACACACCGAGGGTGTCGCCACGCTGCAGGAGCGCGTACGCCTCGGGGTCCTCGAGCCCCATGTTCTCGAGGTCGAGCTCGATTCCACGGTTCGTCTTGATGTTGTCGAGGGCGTCACTGATGATCGTGAGGTTGCGGAGCCCCAGGAAGTCCATCTTGATCAGGCCGAGCGACTCCGCTGCCGGGTAGTCGAACTGCGTGACG
>Ga0308167_1003901_pt1 | contig 11338 bp, 7 predicted proteins | sample PhyCR1_2_FD_202138 | JGI IMG/M metagenome (GOLD analysis project Ga0308167, IMG submission 202138) | Phyllosphere microbial communities from UC Gill Tract Community Farm, Albany, California, United States - DLSLRC.R1 | ecosystem: Host-associated > Plants > Phyllosphere > Unclassified | place... | reverse complement strand
CGCTGCTGGCGCACGATCCCGCAGCACAACCGCGCGCACCCGTCGATTTAACCCAGCTCAACGATTTTTATCATCAGTGGTACACCCCGGATGCGATGACGCTCTACGTGGTAGGGAATGTCGACAGTCGCAACCTCTCTGAGCAGATCAACAAAACCTTCTCGGCATTAACCGGCAAGCGTGAAACGCCTGCGCCACTGCCGACTCTGTCGCCGCTGCCGCACGAGCCGGTGAATCTGGTCAGCAGCAACATGACGCAGGATCGCCTCTCACTGGTGTGGGATACGCCGTGGCAGCCGATTCGTGACTCCCAGAATCTGCAACGTTACTGGCAGGGCGACCTGGCCCGTGAAGCCCTGTTCTGGCATGTCCAGCGTGCGCTCAGCGACAGCAAGGCACAGGGCATACAGGTCGGATTTGATTGCCGCGTGCTCTATCAGCGTGCGCAGTGCTCGATCAACATGGACGGGCGCAACGACAATCTGGCGCAGAATATGAACCTGGTGGCGCGCGAGCTGGCGAACGTGCGTGATAAAGGCATTCCGCAGGAGGAGTTTGATGCGCTGATGGCGCAGAAGCTGCTGGAGCTGAATAAGCTGTTTACCACCTATGCCCGCACGGATACCGATGTGCTGATGAGCCAGCGCCTGCGATCTCAGCAGAACGCCGTGGTCGATATTGCGCCTGAGCAGTATCAGAAGCTGCGTCAGACTTTCCTGGCCGGCCTGACCCGTGAACAGTTGAACCAGGAGCTGCGCCAGCAACTGACGCAGGAACTGATGATGGTTCTGATCCAGCCGGAAGGCGAAGCGGAAACCAACGTGAAGAGCCTGCAAAACAGCTGGGATAAAGTGATGTCACCGCCAGCGGCACCGGCGACCAGCACTGAAGCCAGTCCGCCGGATAGTAACGTCAAAGACGTTCCGCCAGCGGCGTAATATCAGGTTTTTGCCCTGAGCCACTCGGTCACTAACATCGGCCAGCTGGCGAGGGGCAAATCTGCTACGCCACGGATACCAAATCCGTGCCCCCCTTTCTGATAGAAATGTACCTCTGCCGGAACCTTATGCTCACGCAGCGCACCAAAAAACGCCATGCTGTGATTCACTGAGACATCATCATCGTCAGCGGCGTGGATCAGCAGTGTCGGTGGCACCAGCGGATGAACCCGGGTTTCCATTGAATAGGCTTCAATGGTTTTCTGATCCGGCCACGCACCCAGCAGGCGGGTTCTGGCACCTTCATGGGCAATGCCATCACGCATGCTGATCAGCGGATAGACCAGTATCATCGCATCCGGACGCGGCGAGAAGTTCTCTGCGCCATCCTGCACCGGATAAAGTTTCTCTGCGAAACGGGTCCCCAGACTGGCCGCCACGTGGCCACCCGCCGAAAAGCCCATCATCACAATGTATTTACCGTTCAGACCACGCTGTGCACGCTCACGCAGAACGCGAACTGCGCGCTGTGCATCAGCCAGCGGCGCATCGGGACCTTCGTGATGCCCGTCATAGGGCAGTCGATAAGTCATGACCGCCAGCGTATAACCCATCGACGTAAAGAAGGTCGCCAGGGCGCTGCCTTCACGATCGATCATCACGCGCTGATAGCCACCGCCTGGTGCGACCAGCAGGGTGATCCCGTTTGATTCGACCGGATGCCAGATCGCCATCTCCGGGCAACGTACGCCGGTTGCTGCGCGATCGTAAGGCTCATACTCTTTTGCCATATCGACGATCTGCGGCTCTGCGCGCGAATCGCTGGCGCCTGGCGCATCACCGTGTGGCCAGATATTAATAATCTCTGTGTGCATAAATAGATCCTGATGCGGGGAATATTTTAATTGTTTTGTTCGCGGCCGGAGAGAACAGCGTCCTGCTGTCATTTGATTAAAAGATGGTCTTTTTTCAGGCGGTCGTCCATCCGAAAAGGGCAATTCTGACCATATTCGGACTATGCCTGGTGATGGATCTGTTTGTATAACTGATTAATTTTAATCATTAAATTATAAGCGAGGTTGAAGAGGATTGCCGCACAAAGTCCGTTATTAATGACTATTTCTCAGCTTAAGGTAAATGGCTGGCACGGCCCGCTTTACTCGTCGCAATTTACCGGATATCACGCTGTCTGCTGTTAAGGCGACATAATGATTTCAGCGCCAGGGTTACAGCCGCCTTGTTTGAGAGACTTAAGTGCCAGTCTCATCATCAGCCGTTCCTGAGTTGCCCGTCTTGTCCGGACAGCGAACCAGCCACAGGTCGCCAGCAAAAAAAATGCGCCAAGGGGCGCATTTTTATGGCATCGGCATTATCAGTGCCTGTATTGCCGCTCTGCCTGTCAGTCAGGCATCGCCTCTGCCGGAATAATCGCGCCGCGATGCTGAATCACGGTGCTGGCCGTCAGGTGTCCGCGCTGTGCAGCAGACTCAGCTGAGGCGCCAGTCAGACGGCGCGCCAGATACCCGGCACTGAATGAATCACCGGCAGCGGTGGTATCGATCACTTTCTCTTTCGCCAGACGCACCGCAGGTACATCAATCAGCGGCGTGTCGCCGGTGGCCACCAGACAGGAGTCGGCACCACGCTTAATCACGATTTCGCTGGCACCGGCCTGACGGGTACGGGCGATAACCTCTTCCAGCGGCTCTTCGCCCCACAGCAGATGCTCATCATCCAGGGTCAGGAAGGCGATATCGGTACAGTTCAGCATCGCGCGATAAGCAGCCTGCGCAGTGGCGCGATCGGTCCATAAACGCGGGCGGTAATTGTTATCAAAAATCACCTTGCCGCCATTTGACCGGCAACGGGCCAGTAGCGCCATCAGCTTCTCACGGCTGGCAGGCGGCAGAATCGCCAGACTGATCCCGCTAAGATAGAGATAATCGTAGTGCGACAGCTGTTCGGCTATCTCCGCAGATTGCGGGCTATCCAGCCAGTAACGCGCGGCAGCATCACTGCGCCAGTACCAGAAAGTACGCTCGCCATCGTCATCCGTTTCAATCACATACAGGCCCGGCATCTTATTATCGAGGCGCTGAATCAGATCCGTATTCACCTTCTCCTGCTGCCAGGCCGCGATCATCTGATCGCTGAACGAATCCGTCCCCAGCGCAGTGACATAATCGACCCGCAATTGCTGCTCATCAACCTGGCGGGCGAGATAAACGGCGGTGTTGAGCGTATCGCCGCCAAAGCCACGTTTAATGTTCTCACCTTTTTCGGACAGCTCAATCATGCATTCGCCAATGATGGCGATTTTCTTCTGCGTCATGGTTTCAGACCTGTAGTGAAATATCGCCCTAGTCTCGCGTCTGGTATGGCAGACGTCAAATGTTTTTAAAACGCTGTTTTAATTTAACTTAAGGTCGGAAACGGCCCCATTCTGGCTGATAAGAGCGGCTAACATCGGCCTGTTTAGCCGATTATGTTAGCGGAACGGCTGATAAACTCGCCGCTTCATATCGCCAGGCCGTTCATCTCTTTATCACAGACACTTTTGATAATCGCTGCAGCCACCCGTTTGGGGGCCTGTTACCAACCAGGAAAATAGCATAGTGATGGAGAGCTTTAGCCAATGGCTGCCGTCTTCAACCGACCTTAATCTTCCGCCGGAAACCTCGCTCTTCTGGCAGCAATGTCATCGACGCTATCGGTTTCAGCCGATCTATCGGGTAACCGGTCGGTTACTCGCCATTGAACTGCTGACCGCCGTTTATCATCCCATGGCGCCAGAGCGGAATCTCTCGCCTGAAGCCTGGTTTGCCGGACTCGACATTGCTCAGCGCCTGAACGTCGTGTATGAGCAGCTTGAACTGCTCGCAGAATGGACTGCGTTTTTTGAACGCAATGATGTCGTCGCCTCGGTCAACATTGACGGTCCCTCACTGCTCGCCATTCAGCATCGACCTGCTATTCGCCAGCTTATTGCCCGGCTGCCCTGGATACGCTTTGAACTCACCGAGCATCAGGCGCTGCCGCTGGAGGAGAAGGTGGCAAAAATACCTGAACTGGGACCGCTGTGGCTGGATGACTTCGGTTCGGGTATGGCGAATTTTTCGGCGCTGACTGAACTGAAATATGATTACATCAAGCTGTCGCGCGACCTGTTTATCATGCTGGGCACGACCCATGAAGGGCGCGACCTTTTTTCCATGCTGCTGGCGCTGATCAATCGATATTGCCATGGCGTCATTGTTGAAGGCGTGGAGACGGAAGCGCAGTGGCAGCAGGTCAAAGCTTCGCCCGCTGTTGCTGCGCAGGGCTACTACTTTTCGCGTCCGATCCCCTTTTCCGAATTGAATCATCTCACTCTCCAGCTTCCCTGATGCCGTTGCGCGCGGTCTCGACTATCTTTAACGCAGACCGTGAATGTGCAAGGAGAAAGCGTAATGTCGCGTACCGGAAAAATAGTCAGTTGGATAGCAGGAATTCTGGTGTTGTTGATCGTGGTGATTATCGTCATCATCGCGACCTTTAACTGGAATCGCCTGAAGCCCACCATCAATCAGAAAGTCTCAACCGAGTTAAACCGTCCCTTTGCGATACGCGGGGATCTGGGCATCGACTGGGCACGAAATCGCGACGAGGCTGGCTGGCGGCGCTGGGTGCCGTGGCCGCAGATCCATGCGGAAGATATTATGCTGGGTAACCCGCCTGACATTTCTGACGTCACCATGGTGCATCTGCAGCGTGTCGACGCCACCCTGTCACCGCTGTCGCTGCTGCACAAAGAACTCTTCATCCCGTGGATTAAGTTGCAGCGTCCTGATGCCCGACTGATCCAGACCGCCGATAAAAAGAACAACTGGACCTTTACGCTTGCCGATAGCGGCAAAGATGAGAAGAGTGCCGCGCCGTCTGCCTGGTCCTTCCGTCTGGATAATATTCTGTTTGATCAGGGACAAATCCGTTATCGCGACGCCATTAACCATGCCGATGTCACGGTGCAGGTCAATCCGCTGGGCAAACCGGTGCCCTATACGCAGATTGCCGGAGGCAATGACCAGCAGAAGGGCGCAGGCGACTTCGTCTTTGGCTGGCAGGCGAAAGGCACTTATAACAATGAGTCACTCAGCGGCGACGGTAAGATTGGCGGCATGCTCTCACTACGCAGTCAGAACACCCCGTTTCCGATTCAGGCCGATGTGCGCAACGGCACCACGCGCGTTCAGGTGACCGGCGGTCTGCAGGACCCGATGAATCTCGGCGGGCTTAACGTGCGACTGCGCTTCTCGGGAGATACGCTGGCGAATCTCTATGGCCTGACCGGCGTCCTGTTGCCTGACACACCGCCCTATGAAACCGACGGCCATCTGATTGCTAAATTCAGTGGCGAAAAGGGCGCTGTCTACCGCTATGAGAAATTCAATGGGCACATCGGCGACAGCGATATTCATGGTTCGCTGATCTACAGTCAGGTCAAACCTCGCCCGACACTCAGTGGCGAGCTAGCCTCTGAGCAGCTGCGTATGGCCGATCTGGGGCCGCTGATTGGCGTGAACTCCGGCAAAGGCAGTGATAAAACCGCGCAGGCCAAAGCCCGTCGCGGTGAGAAATCGAATCAGCCCGCCGACCGCGTGCTGCCGCACGATAAGTTCGAGACCAAAAACTGGGACGTGATGGACGCCGACGTGAAATTCAGCGGCAAACGGATTGAACACAGTAATTCACTGCCGTTAAGCGATCTCTATACCCACTTACAGCTGAAAAACGGCGATCTGCTGCTGGACCCGCTGCGCTTTGGTGTGGCGGGCGGCAATCTCAACAGCACTATCCGGCTGGAGGGCGATCACTCGCCGATGCGTGGTCGGGTTGATCTTCATGTCCGTAAGCTGCAGCTGCGTCAGCTCTTCCCGAAGGTGGAGGCGATGAAGAACAGCCGCGGCCAGCTTAACGGCGATGCCAGCTTTACCGGCACCGGTAACTCCGTGGCCGATCTGCTGGCGACCAGTAACGGTCAACTCAAACTGCTGATGAATGATGGACTGATCAGCCGCAGCCTGATGGAAATTGCCGGACTCAACGTCGGTAACTACGTGGTGGGCAAACTGTTTGGCGATGACCAGGTGCGCATCAACTGCGCCGCCACCGATCTCAAGCTGCAGAATGGTGTGGCAACGCCTAACCTGTTTGTGTTTGATACCGAGAACGCGATTATCAATGTGTCCGGCAACGCAAACTTCGCCAGTGAGCGGCTGGATCTGTCGGTGAATCCGGAGAGTAAAGGCATCCGCATTGTGACGCTGCGCTCGCCGCTCTATGTGCGTGGCACCTTTAAAAATCCTGATGCGGGCGTGAAAGCGGGACCGCTGCTGGCGCGTGGTGCCGCTGCCGTGGCGCTGGGCGCGGTCGTGGGTCCGGCAGCGGCGCTGCTGGCACTGATCTCGCCAAGTGATAATGAAGACAACCAGTGCAGCAACGTCCTGCAGCAGATGAAGCAGAAGAAGTAACTAGTTGCGGTAGAGCACCTTGATAATGTGATAACCAAAGCCGGTCTTTACCGGCCCGTAAGGCGTCAGCAGCGGGCAGGTAAAGACCGCTTTATCAAAGGCCGGCACCATCTGTCCCTGACGGAACTCGCCCAGATCACCCCCTTTACGGCCGGAAGGACAGGTTGAGTGCTTCTTTGCCAGCTCCTGAAAATTGCCGCCTTTCGTCAGTTTCGCCAGAATCTCTTTTGCCAGCGCTTCCTCTTTGACCAGGATGTGTAAAGCCGCCGCGGTTTTCGCCATGTTGGTATCTCGGTTGTGTATAATTGCCGCCCAGTATAAACCCCTTTCTTTTGATTCAATCAGGCGATTTCTTTTATGCGTTTAAACCCCAGCCAACAACGTGCCGTCGAATTTGTTACCGGTCCCTGTCTGGTGCTGGCGGGCGCGGGATCGGGCAAAACCCGCGTGATTACCAATAAAATTGCCCACCTGATTCGTGAATGCGGCTATCAGGCGCGCCATATTGCCGCAGTGACCTTTACCAATAAGGCTTCGCGAGAAATGAAAGAGCGTGTGGCGCAGACGCTGGGCCGCAAAGAGGCACGCGGCCTGCTGATCTCGACTTTCCATACGCTGGGACTGGAGATCATCAAACGCGAAACGGCGGCGCTGGGCATGAAGTCTAACTTCTCCCTGTTCGACGATCAGGATCAGCTTGCTCTGCTGAAAGAGCTGACAAAAGAGTGGCTGGAAGAGGATAAGACGCTGCTACAGCAGCTCATCTCCACCATCTCAAACTGGAAAAATGATCTGATCGATCCGCAGGATGCCGCCGCGCTGGCGCGCTCGCAGCAGGATACTATTTTTGCCCACTGCTACGCCCTCTACAGCCAGCATCTTAAGTCATGCAATGTGCTCGATTTCGACGACCTCATCCTGCTGCCGACGCTGCTGCTGCAGCGTAATCAGGAGGTGCGCGAACGCTGGCAGCAGCGTATCCGCTATCTGCTGGTGGATGAATATCAGGACACCAACACCAGCCAGTATGAGCTGGTCAAACTGCTGGTTGGCGCACGTGCGCGCTTTACAGTGGTCGGCGACGATGATCAGTCCATCTACTCCTGGCGCGGCGCGCGGCCGCAGAATCTGGTGCTGCTGAACCAGGATTTCCCGGCGCTGGAGGTAGTGAAGCTGGAGCAGAACTACCGCTCTTCGCAGCGCATACTGAAAGCGGCGAATATCCTGATTGCGAATAACCCGCACGTCTTTGAAAAACGCCTGTTTTCCGAGCTGGGGCAGGGCAGCGAACTGAAAGTGCTGACCGCTAACAGCGAAGAGCACGAAGCGGAGCGGGTGACCGGCGAACTGATCGCGCATCATTTTATCAACAAAACACAGTACAAAGATTACGCGATTCTCTATCGCGGCAACCATCAGTCGCGAACCTTTGAAAAGTTTCTGATGCAGAACCGTATCCCTTATCGCATCTCTGGCGGCACCTCGTTCTTCTCCCGGCCGGAGATCAAGGATCTGCTCGCCTATCTGCGCGTGCTGACCAATCCTGAAGATGACAGCGCGTTTCTGCGTATCGTCAATACACCACGCCGCGAAATTGGCCCGGCCACGTTGCAGAAGCTTGGTGAGTGGGCCAATCTGCGCAGCAAAAGCCTGTTCAACGCCAGTTTCGATGTCGGCCTGGGGCAGACGCTGAGCGGCCGTGGTCTGGAGCATCTGCAGCGCTTCACCCATTGGCTGAATGAGATTATCCAGCTCACCGAACGGGATCCGGTGAACGCGGTACGCGATTTGATTCGCGGCATCGACTACGAAAGCTGGCTGTTCGAAACCTCCGGCAGTCCAAAAGCTGCCGAAATGCGGATGAAGAACGTCAACACGCTGTTTCAGTGGATGACCGAAATGCTGGAAGGCAGTGATATTGATGAGCCGATGACGCTGGCGCAGGTGGTGACGCGCTTTACCCTGCGCGACATGATGGAGCGCGGTGAAAGCGATGAAGAGCTGGATCAGGTGCAACTGATGACGCTGCACGCTTCCAAAGGGCTGGAGTTCCCCTATGTGTTCCTGGTGGGCATGGAAGAGGGACTCCTGCCGCATCAGAGCAGCATCGATGAGAACAATATCGAAGAGGAACGTCGCCTGGCTTACGTGGGGATCACAAGGGCGCAGAAAGAGCTGACCTTTACCCTGTGTCGCGAACGCCGGCAATATGGCGAGTTAGTCCGGCCAGAACCGAGTCGTTTTCTGCTGGAACTGCCGCAGGACGATCTGCAATGGGAAACCGAACGCAAAGTGGTCAGTGCGGAAGAGCGCATGAAAACCGGGCAGAGTCGGGTCGCGGGGCTGAGAGCGATGCTGGATAAGGCGAAAAAGAGTTAAATCTGGCGTGAGGCGAAGGAGATTCGCCTCAGGCGGGTATGGTTACGAGATTACGACAGCGTTAATAACCAGTGGACGTAAGATTGATAGTGGCTTTCCTGCTCCAGCAGTTCACTGCGCAGTGGATGCGCCTCCAGCCAGCCTGCGGGCAGGGTCAGATGCAGGGCATCGTCGTCTGCCTGTAGCCGCACAGCAGGCAGAGTGTCATCGCGACGGCGGGTGGAGAAAATAATCGCCAGTCGCAGCAGACGGCACATCCGTTCCGCCAGACGCGGCGGCAGGGCGTTTTGCTGAGTCAGCAATGCCAGGTCGATGCTGCCGCTCTGGTTTTGCAGCAAGCAGGCCAGCAGCTTCTTCTGCGCCGGTGTGAAACCGGGAAGGTCGAGGTGACGTACCAGATACGCCGCGTGCTGTGGCGCATGACGGAAGTCAACGCTCAGGCCGATTTCGTGGATCGCGCAGGCGCTGAGCAGCAGCTCACGACAGCGCTGATCCAGCTTCCACGGTGTAGAAACCTGACGGAAGAAGCTTTCTGCCAGCTGACGCACGCGGTCTGCCTGTTCAACATCGATGCTGAAACGGCGCTGGACGTTGTGCAGCGTGCGGGTCCGGATATCGCGGTCGATGGGCAGATGCAGCATGCCGTAGACCAGTCCTTCCCGCAGTGCGCCGCCCGCCAGCGTCATGCTATCAATGCTGAGCTCCTGGAAGATGGCAATCAGGATCGACAGGCCGCTGGGGAACACCAGTGCCCGTTCCAGCGTCAGCCCTTCGATTTCCAGCTCTTCCAGTTTGCCGCACTGAATGGCGCGTTGCTTCAGCTGCTGCAGTTTATTCAGCGTGATGCGCTCATCCATACCCTGCGCCACCATGATCTCCTGCAGCGCCTGAACCGTGCCTGAGGCACCGACACAGGCCTGCCAGCCCTGCTCACGCAGTTGCGCTGCAACGGGCTGGATCATCTCACGCGCCGCCTGTTCGGCCTGCTCAAAATTTTCTTTTCCCAGGTGTCGATCGCTGAAGAAGCGCTCCAGCCACGTCACACAGCCCATCGACAGGCTGAACAACACCGACGCATGCGAACCATCGCCAGTGGCCAGCTCGGTACTGCCGCCGCCGATATCAACCACTAAACGCTGGTCGGAACCGCCGGTGGTATGGGCCACGCCCTGATAAATCAGGCGCGCCTCTTCTTCACCGCTGATGACGTTGATAGTACAGCCGAGAATCTGTTGAGCCGTGTCGAGGAAGGTCTGCGCATTGGCAGCCAGACGCAGCGTAGCGGTCGCCACCACGCGAATCTGATCGGGGGGGATATCCTGCAGTTGTTCAGAGAAGAGTCTGAGGCAATGCCAGCCACGCGACATCGCATCGGCTGACAACAGGTTATTTTTATCCAGACCGGCAGCAAGGCGAACCTTGCGCTTAATTTTTGCGACGGTCTGAATACTGCCAGAGACCTCGCGCACCACCAACATATGAAAGCTGTTAGATCCTAAATCAATCGCTGCATAAAGTGACGATGCGCTTAGCATGGTGCCCTAACCTGAACGTTTACGGTTGTTATTGCGTGGAGCACCGCGACGATTGGCGTTATTTCCCCCGCGACGCGGGCCACTGCCGGTACGGCTGCGTTGCAGGCGCTTAGGTGGCGGTAAATCGGTTAACAACGCTTCGCTGCTGTACTTGCTGACCGGAATGCTGTGGCCAATATACTCTTCAATCGAAGGCAGGTTCAGCGCGTACTCTTCACAGGCCAGGCTGATTGAGTGTCCGCTGGCACCCGCACGACCAGTACGACCAATACGGTGAACATAATCTTCACAGTCATCTGGCAGATCGTAGTTAAAGACGTGGGTCACAGCCGGGATATGCAGACCGCGAGCCGCAACATCCGTCGCGACCAGAATATCCACATCACCCTTGGTGAAGTCATCCAGAATGCGCAGGCGCTTCTTCTGAGCAACGTCGCCAGTCAGCAGGCCGACACGGTGTCCATCTGCAGCCAGGTGGCCCCAGACATCTTCACAGCGGTGCTTAGTGTTGGCGAAGATAATAGCGCGATCGGGCCACTCCTCTTCCAGCAGGGTCTGGAGCAGGCGCATTTTCTCTTCGTTAGACGGGTAGAAAAGCTCTTCCTGAATGCGATGGCCGGTTTTTTGCTCCGGTTCCACTTCCACATATTCAGCACTGTTCATGTGCTCAAACGCCAGTTCACGCACGCGGTAGGAGAGGGTCGCTGAGAACAGCATGCTCAGACGCTGAGTTGCCGGCGGCATGCGACGGAACAGCCAGCGGATATCTTTAATAAAGCCGAGATCGAACATGCGATCGGCTTCGTCCAGCACCATGACCTGAATGGCACCGAGGTTTACGTGATTCTGCTTCGCGTAGTCGATCAGGCGACCGGTGGTAGCCACCAGAATATCAACGCCCTGCTCCAGCACTTTCAGCTGTTTGTCATAACCGTCTCCGCCATAGGCGAGACCCAGTTTCAGGCCGGTTGAGGCG
>Ga0308167_1003898_pt1 | contig 11341 bp, 9 predicted proteins | sample PhyCR1_2_FD_202138 | JGI IMG/M metagenome (GOLD analysis project Ga0308167, IMG submission 202138) | Phyllosphere microbial communities from UC Gill Tract Community Farm, Albany, California, United States - DLSLRC.R1 | ecosystem: Host-associated > Plants > Phyllosphere > Unclassified | place... | reverse complement strand
TTGCTTTGGCCGCAGAGCCAGTATAATCGCCGGGCGAATCACAACGGCAGGGACTCATCATGCGCATCATTCATACTGCGGACTGGCATCTGGGGCAGTTCTTTTACAACAAAAGTCGGGCAGCCGAGCATCAGGCGTTTCTCGACTGGCTGTTGATCCAGATTGAACAGCATCAGGTGGATGCACTGATTATTGCGGGCGATCTGTTTGATACCGGCACGCCGCCCAGCTACGCGCGCGAGATGTTTAACCGTTTTGTGGTGGCGCTGCAGCCCACCGGCTGTCAGCTGATTGTGCTGGCGGGCAACCACGATTCCGTGGCGACGCTGAATGAGTCGCGCGAACTGCTTGCCTGTCTCAACACCCGAGTGATCGCCACCCCCCAGGAGCAGGATGATGTGCTGCTGCTCAACACCCGCCAGGGCGAACCTTGCGCGCTGCTGTGCGCCATTCCCTATCTGCGGCCACGCGATATCCTGCGCAGCCGGGCGGGTCAGTCGGGACGCGACAAACAAACCTCGCTGCTGGAGGCGATCGCCCATCACTATCAGCAGCGTTTCGCCGCTGCCCAGGCGCTGGGTTATGCGCTGCCGATTATCGCCACCGGCCATCTCACCACCGTCGGCGTCAGCCAGAGCGATTCGGTGCGCGACATCTATATCGGTACGCTGGATGCCTTCCCCGCCAGCGCCTTTCCGGCGGCTGACTACATTGCGCTGGGCCATATTCACCGCGCCCAGCGCGTCGCGGGAAGCGAGCATATCCGCTACAGCGGCTCGCCGATTCCACTGAGCTTTGATGAGCTGGGCAGCGAAAAGAGCGTCTTCCTGCTGGAACTGGCCGCCAGCGGCCTGCAATCGGTCACGCCGCTGATGGTGCCGCAGGCGCAGCCGATGCAGGTGCTAAAAGGATCGCTGGCGCAGATTGCGGAGCAGTTAAACGTCTTCAGCACGGCAGAGCAGGAAAAGCCTACCTGGCTCGACATCGAAGTCACCACGCAGGAGTACCTCAGCGATCTGCAGCGTCAGGTCGAAACCCTGACCGCCACGCTGCCGGTTGAGGTCTTGCTGCTGCGCCGCAGCCGTGAACAGCGGCAGCAGAGCCTGGCGCGGCTCGACAACGAAACCCTGAGTGAGCTGAAGGTGGAGGAAGTCTTTGCCCGCCGGCTGGCGCTGGATGAAGAGCTGCAGCCGGCGCAAATCGACGAGATGACCACCCTGTTCCGCCAGACGCTGGCCGCCATGGAAGAGACCCAATGAAGATCCTCACGCTACGGTTTAAAAACCTCAATGCCCTGCGCGGTGAATGGTTCATCGACTTCCGTGCCGAACCCTTTGCCAGCAACGGCCTGTTCGCCATAACCGGGGCCACCGGGGCGGGTAAAACCACGTTGCTGGACGCCATTTGTCTGGCGCTCTATCACCAGACACCGCGCCTGGGCGCGATTTCCCAGAGCCAGAATGCGCTGATGACGCGCGACTGTGCCGAATGTCTGGCTGAAGTAGAGTTTGAGATCAAAGGCGAAGCCTGGCGCGCCTTCTGGAGCCAGAACCGCGCGCGCGGCACCGCCGACGGCAAGTTACAGGCACCGCGCGTTGAGCTGGCGCGCTGCGCCGATAACACCATTGTTGCCGATAAAGTCGGTGACAAACTAAAGATGATCGAAACCCTCTCCGGTCTTGATTTCGAACGCTTTACCCGCTCGATGATGCTGTCACAGGGCCAGTTCGCTGCCTTTCTCAACGCCAAAGCCAGTGAGCGTGCCGAACTGCTGGAGGAGCTGACAGGCACCGAAATTTACGGCCTGATTTCCGCCGCCATCTACGAGCGCCATAAAGAGGCAAAAAACCAGCTGGAACTGCTGCGCAGCCAGGCAGGTGCGATGGCGCTGCTGGATAGTGACGCACGCGACGCGCTGCAACAGCAGCTCACCGATCTGACCGACGCTGAACAGCGGCTCAGCGCGCTCTATCAACAGGCGCAGCAACAGCAGCAGTGGCAGCAGCAGACACAGCAGTTACAGCAGGAGAAGGAGCAGGCTGAAGCGGCAGTACAGCAGGCCCAGGCCGCATCCCAGGCGGCAGAGATGGACCGCCAGCGGCTGGCTCGCAGCGAACCGGCTGAAAAGCTGCGAGTAAAACTGCAGCAGCGCGACGCGTTACGCACCGAACAGCAGCAGGTTGAGAGCCGCTGTCAGCAACTCACCGCGGCGGCATCGCAGGCGCAGAATCAACAGCAGCAGCATCAGCAGAATTACGCAGCTGCTCAGACGGCCCGTCAGCAGGCGCTGCAGGAACAACAGCTGCAGGAAAGCCTGCTGACGGAACAGGTTCTCCCGCTGGATCAGCGGATCAGTACGTTGCAGCAGCATCTTGCGGAGCAGCAGCAGGAGAATAGCCTTCTGCAGCAGCATGCCGACCAGACCCAGGCCAGCCTGACGGAGCAGAAGCGGCAGGTCACGTCAGTGCAGCAGAAGATGGCTGAACAGCATCAGTTACGTGAGCAGCTTGCCGATCTGGCGCATTGGGGCACTTCGCTGCCGGTATGGCAGGAGAACTTTGCCCTGCTGGCACAGCGTGAGGCGACGCTGGCAGAACTGACCCGGCAGCGCGATCAGCAACAGCAGCAAATCGACGCGCAGCTTGCAAAGCAGCAACAGCAGTCACAGCAGGCATTGCCGCGCCAGCAGGCGGAGCAACAGGCCCGCCAGGCGCTGTTGCAAACGGAGCAAGCACTAACTTCGCTTCAGGAACAGCATGCGCCAGCCGCACTAAGGCAGGCATTACGCCAGTTGCAGAACAGCCGTCCGGCGCGTCAGCAACTGCTGCTGCTCTCTGCACAGTGGCAGCCGCTGCACCAGCAGCTGGGACAACGTCAGCAGCGGCTGAACGCACTGGAAAAAGCGCATCAGCAGAGTGAATCAGAACTCCAGACCCTGCGCGAGACGTGGAAACGCGAAAAACAGCAGCTGGATGATGTCGAAAAAATCTGCGCGCTGGAGCAGCAGATTGTCGATCTCAGCGATTACCGTGCACGACTGACCGCCGATCAGCCCTGCCCGCTATGCGGCTCCTGCACCCATCCTGCCGTCGAGGCCTACAGCACGCTGGAAGTGAGTGCTAACCAGCAGCGCCGGGCTGCTCTGCAGCAGCAAACCGAGGCATTGCGCGAAGCGGGCACGGCCAAAAGCGAACAGCTGAAGCAGTCCGCACTGCAGCAGCAGACGCTGCGCGATGAAATCGCGGAGACGCAGCGTCAGCTCGACCAGCTAGAGCAGCAATGGCAGGCGCTGAGCGGTGAGCTGGCACTTACCTTCCCGCTTACCGATCGTGACGCTTTAGCCACGTGGCAGCAGCAACAAAGCGAACGTGAAAGCCAGCTTGAGCAGCAGCGACAGGCACAGGAAGCCGCTGAACAGGCGCGGCAGGCTGCAAAAGATCACCATCTTCAGCAGTCGCAGGCCTGGCAGCAACATCTGCAGGCGGAGCAACTGGCGCAGCAGTCGCTGACCAGCCTGCAGCAGACGCTGGATGCGCTGCAACAGCGTCTGCAACAGGAACAGCAGGCCATGGCGCAATTGCAGAGTCGTCTGGAACAGCAGTTCAGCGCGCATAACCTGACTTTGCCGGATGCCGCCGCTCGCGATGCATGGCTGGCAGAACAGCAGCAGCGCTGGCAGCGCTGGCAGGAGAGTGAGCAGTTGCTCGCTAACCTGCAACCGCAGCTGTTAAAGGGCGAAACCCAGCTCACTGCGCTGCAACAGCAGGCCGACCTGGAACAGCAGCAGCTGGCGATCCGTCAGCAGCAGCAGCAGCAGAGCCAGACGCAGCTAGGCGAAATGCGTCAGCAGCGCCACGCGCTGTTTGGCGATCGCGACGTTACCCAGGCCCGTCAGCAGATGCAGGTCCGCGTTCAGCAGTCTGATGAACAGCTGTCGCAGCAGCTCAGTGCCCTGCAGCAGGCCCAGGCCGAGGTCAGTCGCCTTCAGGGTGAGCTTTCAGGGCTGGAAAATCAGCGTCAGATGCTCAGCGGCAAACTGGCAGAAGCGGAAAGTGCGCTGCAGCACGCCCGGGAGAGCGCCGGATTCGCCGACGAAGCCAGTCTGCGCGCGGCGCTGCTGGATGAGCAGATCGCGCTGCAACTGCGTCAGCAGCTGCAGCAGCTCGATCAGCAATGCCAGCAGCACCAGGCGCGACTGGCCGATCTGTGCCAGCGGCTCAGCGTCCATCAGCAGGCGAAGCCTGATGCGATGCCAGAATCCGCCGAAGCGCTGGTGCAACAACTGGAGCAGTTACGGCTGGCACTGCGCGACAACGCCAGTCAGCAGGGTCAGATTCAGCAGCAGCTGCACAGCGATGCCAGCCTTCGTGTGCGGCAGCAGAGCCTGATGACCCAGATTGAACAGGATGGCGTGGTGCTGGCGCAGTGGAGCCGGCTCAACGATCTGATCGGCTCCGCGACCGGCGATAAGTTCCGGCGCTTTGCACAGGGCTTAACGCTGGATCACCTGGTGGCACTGGCTAACAGGCAGCTTGATCGGCTGCATGGGCGCTATCTGCTGCAACGCCGGGCGCAGGATTTGCTGGAGCTGGATGTGGTCGATACCTGGCAGGCCGACGCGGCACGTGATACCCGCACGCTATCGGGAGGCGAGAGTTTCCTGGTCAGTCTGGCGCTGGCGCTGGCGTTATCGGACCTGGTCAGCCACAAAACGCGCATCGAATCGCTGTTTCTGGATGAGGGGTTCGGCACGCTGGATGCCCAGACGCTGGATACCGCGCTGGATGCTCTTGACGCGCTTAATGCCAGCGGCAAAACCATTGGGGTGATCAGTCATGTGGAAGCGATGAAAGAGCGTATTCCGGTGCAGATTAAAGTGCGCAAGATGAATGGATTAGGCTACAGCCAGCTGGAACTGCCGCAGGGATAACGGGCGCCTGAGCGCCCGTCTGAATCTGATCAGCGGGCGCTAACCAGCGTATAGCGTGGACCGGTAAGTAACCCGCCCTGCTCGTTCTGTGCCAGCATACGATTGCTGGTCAGTCCGGCAACGGTGTGCGCTTTGTCAGTCACGTTGCTGGCAATCTGTTTGATCGCCGCGTTAACCAGCATCCCCACCAGTCCGCCATTATTATTGTTGTTCTCTTCATTGTCGCTGGCACTGGCCTTACCCTGCCAGATCTCTTTGCCGCTGCGCAGATCGACCAGCCGTGCCTGCGCCGTCACGGTCGTTACACTGTCAATAACCCGGTAGCTGCTGCCATATTCGCTGATCGAGATATAGAGCGCGCTGTCGGCGTGGAAGATCTCATTCAGACGCTTCGCGCTGACAGCCTGAGCGTCAGTGGCGCTGGTCACACCATTCTGCTGAAACGTCTCTTCAACGACAGCCACCGGGAAGACGTAATAACCGGCTTCGGCCAGCGGACGCGTTACCAGCGAGTTCAGACTGTGTGCGGCGTTGATATCCGGTGATTTATTATCCGCAGGCAAGACCAGAATCGAGGCGGGCTTGCTGGCACGAAACGCGCTATAGTCATACGGTTTTTTCGGCTGCGCACACCCAGTCAGCAACAGCACCATCAGCGCGCCACTCAGGGCAATCAGTTTTTTCACCGTACTACTCCTTGTTTTTTACTCATCAGAAAATCCATGTAAGGTGCCGATTCAGGAAACAGTTGCTTCTCCGTGGCGAACTGACCAAAGGCTTTCTGCGTATCGCCAGTCTTCGCATAGAGCAGGCCGAGCTGGGCATGCAGGCCAGGCGCAACCGCCTGGTTAACGGCACGGGCTTTCTCAATATCCAGATTCAGCGCATCAATCTGCTTCAGCGGATCGCTGCCCGGCTGATAGTAGCTGTAAACCTGCTGCTGATAATCGCCCCAGTAGTAGATCGTTTTCGGCGCTTTTGGCGCGCAGCCTGCCAGCAGCGCCGCTGCAATCAGCACGCCGCTCAGTGTCATCATCTTCATTTACTGCTTCCTTATTTAGCCGGACGCCATGCGCCGTTGTTGATTCCATCCACTAAATGATCGACTGCTTCCCGAATCGCCAGATCCATCACTTTGCCATTCAGCGTCGAGTCATAGCTGCTGGTGCCCCCAAAGCCGATGACTTCACGCGCCGAAAGCTGATACTCGCCCGCACCCTGGGTGCTGTAGACCACTTCAGACGTGGTGACATCCACCACGTTCAGATTCACTTTGGCATAGGCGACCTGCGTTTTACCGCGGCCCAGAATGCCCCACAGCTGCTGATCGCCCACTTCTTTGCGGCCAAACTCGGTGATATCACCGGTGATGATGTAGTTCGCGCCTTTGATATTCTGCTGGCTGCGTTTGAAGTCCGACTCCTGCTGCAGTTCTTTCAGATTGCTGCGATCCAGCACGCTGAAACGGTTGGTCTGCTGCAGATGGGTAATGAGAATGGTTTTCGACTGATTACCCAGCCGATCGACACCATCAGAGAAGATGCCGTTCATGTACGAGGAGCGGTTATCAAACTGACCCACCGCAATCGGGCTGCGCACGCCCTGATAAACCGGCTGGCTGGCAGCGCGAACCTGCGGGGCCTGAATAGCACGGGAGGATTCGGTGGCACAGCCGCTGATCAGCGACGCCGTTAACAGGGAGAGTGCCGCAAAGGCATATTTTTTCTGCATTTCTAATCCATGAAGTGAAAGAGACGTAAACCCGCGCGAGGGCGGTAAATTCTGGTTCTGTCGACAGTCGGAGTAATGCCATAGCATTCATGATGCCGGTCTGTAGACTGTCGGCAGCAGACTGAAAGATCTTTAAGGAAAGTTGGCCAGTTAAATGAATTTAATTAATATAAAAATGAGAATATTGCTGGGGGTGATTATTGTAACGTCGCTCAGCGCCTGTCAGCAACCTGTGACAAAGCAACGGGATAGCGTGGCAAACCTGTGTCAGCCGGCAAAAGATCCGGACAGCGAATCCTGTCACTGGACTTATCAAATGCAGCCGGTACTCAACAGGCAGTTCACGGATGCAGCGCGTTATGCTGGTCAGCAATGTCTGGTCCGGATGGAATGGCAGGAACACAGCAGACGTTATGCGGTGACACAAACTCAGGGTAATGAAGCGCTCTGCCTGCGCGCCTGGCAGCTGGTGGCGCAGACCCGCGATTTGCCGCCGCCACCGGAGCCAGGGCAACCGGCGTGGTTCGGCTTTGCACCGCGCGGTTAGCTGGCCAGACCTTCCTGACGCCACTGACGTGGACTGATGCCAAACCAGCGGCGAAATGCGCGTGAGAATGCACTGACTTCTGAGTATCCCAACAGCAGCGCCATCTCTGAGATCGGCAGTTGCTTCTGCTGCAGATAGTGCGTCGCCATTTCGCAGCGCACCTGATCCACCAACGCGGTAAAGCTGCTGCCCTCTTCGCGCAGCCGCCGCTGCAGTGACCAGCTCGATAGCCCGAGTTTATCCGCCACCTCTTCCAGCACCGGCTCACCCTGCATCAGCGATAAATTAACCTGCGATCGCGCCTGCTCAATCATACTTTGCTGCGACGTTCCACGGTTAAGCCGCCGGATCGCATCCTGCATCACCATCAACAGGATCGGATCGCTCTCCGGCATCGTGCGCAGCAGATCGCGTTTCGGGATTACCAGCGAATTAAACGGCTGATCGAACCAGACCGGCGCATCAAACACTTTACAGTGATCGTGCCACTGGCCGGGACGCGGATGTTCAAAGTGAACTTCACGCGGTGCCCAGTGCCTGCCTGCCACGTGACGGATCAGATTCATAAACATGCCAAGCGTCAGCTCGGCGTCCTGACGGCGCGACAGAATTGCGCCGTGTCGCACCTGGTAGTCGAGCCGCCAGCACTCTCCCTTATCCACCAGCCGGGTTAAGGTGTCGTGCTGATGCCAGGGAAAGGCATTGACCACATTGTGCAGCGCCTGCTCCAGCGTCTCGGAGCACAAGCCGATGTAGCCGATCAGGCCTAATGACTGCGGTTTAAACTGCCTGCCGTAGTGCAAACCGAAGTTATCAAAACCGGAGTGACGCGCCGCCTCTTCCAGCACCCGACAGTAGTTAACCAGTCCCAGGCTCAGCGTCGGGCTGGCCAGGCGTTCCGGATCGATGCCGCTGATACCGAAGATGCGATCAACATCGCCGCCCTGGGTATGAATAAATTCGCTTAAGCCGGTCGCCGCCGCTGCCAGCACGCCGTGATTGCCTGCGCCCGCCGCTGCAGAGCAGGCCGCAAAGGCATCAGGCTTTATCAGTGTCGGATTCATGGTCGCCTCAGTCAGAATTCAGGTGGATCACCCGTCCCTGAGATCAGAGCAAATTTCATACCAGGTCCCCGAGGCCCGCCGCGCCGCCTGCTTGCGGGTCAGGCTGCGCGCGGGCATGGCATCCGGCACTGCGGCGGCGCAGTAACGCCCGCCGCTGGTGCATCAGACGCCAACCGGCAGCTGCTGACCTTCCAGATAACGGCGGCAAAGGCGAACCGAATGGCTTGCCCACGCCGGACCGAGACTGTGCGCCATGTCGGTTTCGGCATGCGATCCTACCCATGCAGTGAGCTGGATGCGGCGCTGGATCAGCAGCGCGGGCAGCATGGCCATCTCCGCATCGCTGATATGCGCCACCTGCTCGTAACCGCGGATCCAGTGATCGATCCACTCTGGCGCGCGCGGATGATGTTCCACAAAACTGATCGCTGCCGCCAGATCATGCAGATACCAGCCTAGCCCGCAGTCATCGAAGTCGATCACCCGCGTTTCGCCCTTGTGCAGCAGCAGATTGGTCAGCCGCAGATCGGCGTGGATCAGACCATAGCGATCCGATCCCTTGCCAAACTGTGCCATCGCCGCACCGACCTGGCTTATCGCCTGCCCGACCACGCCGTGATCGGCGGGATTCAGGTTGGGCGCATCCTGCCAGCGTCCCCAGTGACTCTCGCTACTGGTCATGGTGTGGTGATCCCAGATAATCCGCTGAAAACCCGCAGGCGGCTGCCACTGTTTACTGTGCTGATGCAGCCGCGCGGTAATGTTGCCCAGTTGCTGAAAAGCGCGGGGATCGACGTCGGTGGTCGGCATCTCCCCATCGATCCAGTGAAACAGCACCACATAGCGTTCACTGCCGTCCGGCAGCCGCAGTGTCAGCACGGTTTCGCCCTCTTTGTCCGGTACCGCTTCCGGCACCTGAATGCCGGTTTCACGCAGCGCATGGAGCCACAACAGTTCGCTGACGATGTCCGCTTTTTGATGGTAATCGCCGCGATGCAGCCGCAGCGCATAACGCCGGCCAGCCGCCTGCAGCAGGAACGTGGCGTTCTCTGAGCGGCAAAGCAGGCTGAGCTGCCCCTGCAGCGCGGCGGGATAACAGGTCAGCGCCTGCTGCGCCATCAGGGTGAGTTGTGAATCAGTCAGGTTGTCATATTGTTTAGCGCTCATCTGTCCGGCTCCTTTTCACTTGCGTTATCTCAGCATGCGTTGCCAGAAGGTGAGCTGCTTGACCTCAGAAGAGACAAAGTTGACCGCAGCGTGCATCTGGCCCGGTTGTTGCCTGTGAGTTGACCGCGGAGGACAGAAGTCACTGCGCCCGCGTCAAGTCGCGGCGCGCAAGGCAACGGCATTATCTCCTTACTTTAGTCGTCATGGCGGTGTAACGCCGCGTGAGACCAACAACGACGGGGATAACGGTATGACATACAGACTCAAGCCCACGCTGGGCACCCTGCATCTGTGGGGGATTGCGGTTGGCCTGGTGATCTCAGGCGAATATTTTGGCTGGAGTTACGGCTGGGCTGTGGCAGGCACGCTGGGATTTCTGGTCACTACCGCACTGATCGCCACGCTCTACACCTGCTTTATCTTTAGCTTCACCGAACTGACCACTGCGATCCCTCATGCGGGTGGGCCATTTGCCTACAGTCGTCGCGCCTTTGGCGAAACCGGCGGGCTGATTGCCGGTCTGGCGACACTGATTGAGTTTGTCTTTGCGCCACCGGCGATTGCTATGGCGATCGGGGCTTATCTCAATGTGCAGTATCCCGGGCTCAACCCGAAAACCGCGGCGGTTGGGGCTTACCTGATATTCATGACGCTGAATATTCTCGGTGTAAAACTGGCGGCGATGTTTGAACTGGTTGTCACCGTGCTGGCCGTAATCGAACTGCTGGTGTTTATGGGTGTGGTCTCGCCCGGCTTTAGCCTGGCAAATTTTGCCGCGCACGGCTGGGCAGGCAGCGACACTTTCGGACTGCCCGCCTTCTCCGGTATTTTCGCCGCCATTCCCTTCGCCATTTGGTTCTTCCTTGCCATTGAAGGCGCTGCGATGGCAGCCGAAGAGGCAAAAGATCCAACCCGAACGATCCCACGTGCCTACATCAGCGGAATTCTGACGCTGGTGGTGCTGGCGATTGGCGTGATGCTGATGGCGGGCGGCGCGGGCGACTGGCGCAAACTCTCAGATATTAACGATCCGCTGCCGCAGGCGATGAAAATGATCGTCGGCGAACACTCTACCTGGATGCACATGCTGGTGTGGATTGGACTGTTTGGCCTGATTGCCAGCTTCCACGGCATCATCCTCGGCTATTCACGGCAATTTTTTGCCCTGGCACGCGCGGGCTATCTGCCGCCTTCTCTGGCAAAACTGTCACGTTTTCAGACCCCGCATCGGGCAATTATTCTCGGCGGGCTGCTGGGTATCGCGGCAATTTACAGCGATGGCGTGATTAATCTGCAGGGGATGACGCTGACGGCCGCGATGATCACCATGGCGGTCTTCGGCGCGATTGTAATGTACATCATGAGCATGCTGAGCCTGTTTAAACTGCGCCGCAGCGCACCGGATATGGCCCGCAGTTTCCGCGCGCCGGGTTATCCGATTATACCGGGCATCGCACTGCTGCTGTCGGTGGTCTGTCTGCTGGCGATGCTGTGGTTTAATCCGGTGATTGCCGCGCTGTTCTTCGCCATCATGCTGGTCGGTTATCTCTACTTCCTCGCCACCAAAGCGCAGCGCGATCGGGCACCGCAGGACAGTATGCTGGTCGGCGAATAAACGCGGCGCGGCAGGGTGCCGCGCCGTGGGTTACATTCAGCGCCTGAAAACCCAGGCGCTGAATCGTCAGCGGATGCGCGGGTCACTCAGCCGTTAAGCGGCCAGAGCCATGCCGCACCGCGCACGCCACTGGAGTCGCCATGCTGCGCCTTCAGCACCGGCGTTTCACACTCGCCGCCAAATACCCACTTCTTCATCAGCACCGGCACGGTCTGATAGAGACGATCCACATTGCTCATCCCGCCGCCCAGCACGATCACATCGGGATCGATCAGGTTCACCACCTG
>Ga0308167_1003896_pt1 | contig 11344 bp, 10 predicted proteins | sample PhyCR1_2_FD_202138 | JGI IMG/M metagenome (GOLD analysis project Ga0308167, IMG submission 202138) | Phyllosphere microbial communities from UC Gill Tract Community Farm, Albany, California, United States - DLSLRC.R1 | ecosystem: Host-associated > Plants > Phyllosphere > Unclassified | place... | reverse complement strand
TTCACGAGCGCCGGCCAGAAGTTGACGGCCGGGTCGCCCATGACCGCCGCGGCGTTGGCGAAGAAGTTGCCGCCCGGGATCCACGACATGTTCGGGTCGCGGACCGTGGAGGCGTCGCCCGATCCGATCAGCAGCGACCAGTAGAACGGGAAGATGCTGGCCAACAGGACCGCAGCGAGGCTCGCGTAGACGATCCAGCCGGGGCGGGAGCCGCGCACCGGTCGCGGGCGGCGACGCCCACGTGCGGGCAGGTCGCGGTCGATCACGGGCACGGGGGCCGGGGTGACGGCGGTCATCGACGCGCCTCCTTTCGAGGGGTGGAACGGCGATCGGCATCGGCCTCGAGACGCTGCTTCGCAGCGCGCGCCTGAGCCCGGCGCTCGCGGCGGGAGCGCTGGTCGCGACCGCCTTCGTCGCGCACGAGCGAACGGGTCACGAACATGTTGATCGCGCCGATGGCCAGGATGATGATGAAGAGGATCCAGGCGAGGGCGGCCGCGCGGCCGAAGTTCCACTCGCCCCATCCGATGTTGTAGAGCCACAGCGTCACGGTGAGCCACTGGTTGTCGGCGCCGCCCGTGCCGTACTGGTCGTACATGCGGGGCTCGTCGAAGATCTGCAGACCGCCGATGGTGGAGGTGATGATCACGAAGATGAGCGTCGGCTTGAGGCTCGGCAGGGTGATCGAGAAGAACTGACGCGCCTTGCCTGCGCCGTCGACCGTGGCCGCCTCGTAGAACTCGCGCGGGATCGCCTGCATCGCCGCGAGGAGGATCAGGGTGTTGTAGCCGGTCCAGCGGAAGTTGACCATCGTGGCGATCGCGACGTGACTGGCGAGGGCGTCGGAGTGCCACGGGACGGCGGGAAGACCGAGGTTCTGCAGCGTGGTGTTCACGACGCCGTACTGGTCGCCGAACATGTTGCTGAAGATGAGGGCCACCGCGACCGGAGCCATGACGTAGGGGATGAGCACGCTCATGCGCCAGAACGTCTTCGCGCGGATGTTCTGGTCGAGCATCGCCGCGATGAAGATCGCGAGGATGAGCTGCGGGACGCTGGAGAGCAGGAAGATGCTGAAGGTGTTGCGCAGCGCGACCCAGAACTTGGGCTGGGAGAGCACCCACGTGTACTGGTCGAAGCCGATGAAGTGGCCCGAGTTGCGGACGAGATCCCAGTCCATGAACGAGATCACGGCCGTGTAGGCGATGGGGAAGAGGCCCGTGATCGCGAACAGGATGAAGAACGGCGAGATGTAGAGGTACGGCGAGAACTTCAGGTCCCACGCACTGCGCCGCTGGCCGAAGCCGATGCGTCGCGGCTGCCGTGCGCCGGCGGGCGCCGAGGCCGACCGGGTGGGCCGTTCAAGTGTGCTTGTCACGATGGTGTCTCCTCCTCGAGACGAGGGACGGATGCCGAGGGCCGCTGCTGCAGCCCCCGGCATCCGCCCGCGTCGGTCACTTCAGGGCGTCGACCTCGGTCACCCACTGCTGCCACGAGGTCGCGGCATCCTGAGTGCCGTCTTCGACTCGCGTCAGCGCCTTCTGCATGGCGTCGTTGATCTGGAAGTAGAACTTGCCCTTGTACGGCGACACCTTCACGGCCTCGGCGCGATCGGTGAGGATCTGGCCGACCGGCGCGTCGTTGAAGTAGGCGTTCTTGTTGCTCAGCAGCGTCTCGTTCTTGAGCGCCTCGGTCTGGCTCGGGAAGGTGCCCGCGTTCTCGAACGCCTTGATCTGGGTGTCGGGGCTCGTCAGCCAGTCGGCGAGCTCCTGCGCGGCCGCGACGTTCTTGCCGTTCGCGGGAACGGTCAGGTACGAGCCGCCCCAGTTGCCGCCGCCGCCGGGGAAGACGTTGGCGATGTCCCAGCCCTTGACCTCGGGGGCGTTGCCCTCGATGACACCGAGCATCCAGCCCGGGCAGAGCATGGTGGCGAAGGCGCCATTGGAGAGCCCGGCCATCCAGTCGTCGGACCACTGGCCCAGGTGCGCGGACTGCGTGGCGCTCGCCTTGAGCACCTCGTCGTAGATCTTCTTGACCTCGGGGTTCGTGGTGGCGGTGATCTCGCCGTTCGCGGGGTTCTCGTAGGCGTCCTCGACCTGGTTGATGGCGCCCTGGTAGGTGCCGCCGGCGGAGTCGAAGAAGGCCTTGCCGGTGGCGGCGACGTACTTGTCTCCCGCGGCGAAGTAGGTCGACCAGTCGCCCTGCAGCATCTTCGCGACCTCTTCACGGTCGGTCGGCAGGCCCGCGGCGGCGAACAGGTCGGAGCGGTAGCAGACGCCCTCGGGGCCGATGTCGGTTCCGTACCCGATGAGCTTGCCGTCGGTGCTGGTCGCGGCCTTGACCTTGTAGTCGAGCCAGCGGCTCTTCAGGTCGTCGGGCACGGGGGCGAGCAGGTCGGCGTACTCCATGACCTCGGGCAGCCAGTCGACCTCGATCGCCTCGATGTCGGCGAGGCCGGTCTTGCCGAGCTTCTGGAAGTAGTTGGCACGGGCGTCGTTGCTGGTCGCCGCCTTGTTGTGCACGATCTTCACGTTCGGATGCGCGTCCGTGTACTCCTTCAGGAGCGCGTCGGTGTATCCGAAGTCGTTGAAGGTGGCGACGGTGAGGGTCACCTGTCCGTCGCCGCCCGAGGCGGCGCCTCCGCCGGAGCAGCCGGCGAGGACGAGGGCGGAGGTGGAGGCGACGGCGGCGACGAGGGCCACACGACGCAGGGCGCGGTTTTTCACAGATCACTCCTTTGTGGTGGGTGCGGACCGGTGCTGTGGGATGCTCCCGCACAATGTTTGGGAGCGCTCTCACCGATCGAGACTCGACGCTATGGGATCGCTCCCATGAGGTCAAGCGAAAGCATCCGGATCGTTATCGGAATTCACCCACGGGGCTGGAGAGCCTCCGCGCAGTGCGACGGGGACGACCGGGGCCTCCCGTAGACTGGGCGTCACAACGCCACCCGACATCTGGAGCTGAAGTGCCCACCATCGTCGTCGACGTCATGCCCAAGGCCGAGCTTCTCGACCCCCAGGGAAAGGCCGTGGCCGGCGCCCTGTCGCGGCTCGGCGAGACCCGCTTCTCCGACGTGCGCATCGGCAAGCGCTTCGAGCTCACCGTCGAGGGCGAGGTCGACGAGGCCACTCTGGCGCGTGCGCGCGAGCTCGCCGACGAGATGCTGTCGAACGCGGTCATCGAAGACGTCGTGAACATCGAGGTCGTGCAATGACGGCCCGCATCGGGGTCATCACCTTCCCCGGGTCGCTCGACGACCGCGACGCCCAGCGGGCCATCCGCCTCGCCGGCGGCGAGCCCGTCGCGCTGTGGCACGGCGAGCACGACCTCCGGGGCGTCGATGCCCTCGTGCTGCCGGGCGGCTTCAGCTACGGCGACTACCTGCGCGCCGGCGCCATCGCCGCCTTCGCGCCGATCATGGCCGAGGTCAAAGACGCCGCCGCCAAGGGCATGCCCGTGCTCGGTATCTGCAACGGCTTCCAGATGCTCGTCGAGGCCCACCTGCTGCCCGGCGGTCTCATCCGCAACGCGCATCAGCAGTTCATCCGCCGCGACCAGCGCCTGCGCGTCGAGAACGCGTCGACCGCGTGGACGAGCGACTTCACCGAGGGCGACGAGATCGTCATCCCGCTGAAGAACGCCGACGGCGGATACATCGCGGATGCCGAGACCCTGGCCCGCGTCAACGGTGAAGGCCAGGTCGCCTTCCGCTACCTGGGCGTCAACCCCAACGGCTCTCTCGACGACATCGCCGGCCTCACCAACGAACGCGGCAACGTCGTCGGCCTCATGCCTCACCCCGAGCACGCGGTCGAACCGGGCTTCGGCCCCGGCACCTCCGCGGCGATGCGCTCGGGCGTCGACGGACTCGGCTTCTTCACCTCGGCGATCGCGGCCGTGGTGAACGCCTCCGTCTGACCCGCTCACCCCCGCCGACGACGTAATCTCGAAGGGTTCGGGGGAGAACAAGCGGCCCCACGCGCGACGGGGGCGGGATGAGCGAGAACGACGGCGGCGGTACCGCGGCCGTCCGCGCCGCTGCCGTCCATGTGTCACCGCGCCTGGCCCCCGGCAACGGCGTCCCCCTGCTGAGGCACCTCGCGCTGCTGGCCGAGGTCGACCTGGGCCCCGCTCCGCGGGCGTGGACGGAGCCGCAGGCGCGACTGCTCTCGGCGGCCCTGGTCGCGCGCGCCCGCACCGACGCCCTCGGCGAGGGGATCGCGCTCATCGAGCGCTACTTCGACGACGCACGGCTCACCCGGCCCGCGTCACTCCCGGCCTCGGCGCGCGCCGAACTGCTCACGAGCGCCGCCGAGTATCTGAACGCCATCGGCCGCCCCCAGGTGGCGGCCCGCTACGCCGCCGAGGCGCTGCTGTTCGCCGACTCGCCGGGCGACAGGTACCGCGCCCTCGCCACCCACGCCGAGGCCCTGGCGATCAATGGCGAGTTCGGTGAGGCGGGCGGGATCGTCGCCGAAGCACGCGGGCTGTTCCACGGCGAGGGGTGGGATGCGAGCGAGATCTCGCACGGCCTGCTGTTCGCGGAGTCGCTGATCGGGGTGGCACACGCAGACGCAGCTCCCCTGCTCTCGAGCGCCGACGAGCTCGAGCGGGCGCGACCCGACGACCCCTACTGGCGGTTCTCCGCCGGCGTCATGCGGGTGGTCGGCCGGTGGTTGCAGGGCGACATCGCGATTGCCCTGGCGAAGGCACGGCAGTTACTGCACGGCTCGGGCCGCACCCGCAGCTACCGGCTCATGCGTGAACGACTCGTGAGCATGACGAGCGGTCTGCTGACCGTGCAGGGCGAGTACGGCGAGGCCCTCGCGATGATCGCGGATCGGGTCAGTCACCCCGGCCACGCCATCTGCTTCGAATCGCAACGCGCCACCGTGCTGCTGCAGCTCGGGCGCGACCAGGAGCTCATCGACTCCACCGACGCCTGCGTCGCGATGGACGACCACTGCCTCTCCCCGTTGTCGGCGCTGTTGAGCCGGCGCGCGGTCGCCCTGCTGCGCCTGGGCCAGGAGAAGCGGGCCGCTGCGAGCATGGCATCCGCCCTCACCCTCATCGAACGCACCGGCGGCTCGAAGATCTCGTTCCTGCTCATCCTCAGCGGCGAGGCCGAGCGCCTCCTCGACCTCGTCGAGGCGGAACGACCGGCCCTGCGGGTGATGGTCGACTCCGCCCGCGCGGCCCTCCCCCTGCCCACGGCGCCCTCGCAGAAGGAGCGACGCATCGACCTCACCGCCGCCGAGCGCGAGCTCGCCCGGATGCTGCTCTCCGACCTCTCGCTGACGCAGATCTCGCAGCGACGAGGGGTCTCGGTCAACACGGTGAAGTCGCAGGTGCGGTCGATCTACGGCAAGCTCGGCGTCTCGAGCCGGGCCGACGCGCTGGTCGCCCTGCGGTCGCCGTCGCCGTGACCTCGCTCTCGCGCCGATCGGAGAAGATGGGCGTGTGCGCGCACCCGATCAAGATCCCGTCATCGACCGCATCCTGGCGCTCTGGAACACCGATGACCACACGCTGCCGTCGGAGCCGCGCCTGGCGGAGCTGACCGGCGCGAGCCGCGCCTCGGTGCGCGAGGCGCTGATCCGCCTCGAAGAGCGCGGCTACGTCCACCGCACGCAGGGCACCCGCACCACCGCCAACCGGCGCCTGCCCGAGGTGGGACGCCGCATCGACGAGCAGTTCGACCACTCCCTGTCGATCCGCGCGGCGGGGTACGAGCCGCGGTTGCAGGTGGTGTCGGCGGAGCGCCGCACGCTGGCATCCGCCCCCTCCCGCTTCGACGACCTGCCCGACGGGACCGAGGTGCTGCGCACGGTGAAGATGTGGAGCGTCGACGATCGGCCCTACGCCCTCGCCGAAGACCTCATCCCGGTCACCCGAGAGGCGGACCTCGACCCGCACCTGCCGGTGTTCGACCTGGCCGAGGCCGGCAACAGCGTGCAGGTGGCGTGGGAGACGATGTGGGTGGATGCCGTGGCACTCGACGCCGAGCGCGCCGAGGCCCTGCAGACCCGGCCGGGCCTGCCGGTCATCGAGATGACGTATTGCGGGTACGGCGCCGACGACCGCGTGGGGTACTGGTCGCGCGAGGTGCAGCTGCCCGCCCCCGCGGGGTTGCGCAACGCCCTGATCCGCCGCGTGCACCGGGGCTGAGCGTTTCACGGGTGTAACCGCTCGGTGAACTTGTCCGACAAGCAGTCCCGCCACTTGTCGGACAAGCGTAGCCTCGCAGCATCCACCCGATGCGAAGCGAGGACCCCATGACCGACACCCTCACCACCCACCACCTGTCGGCGGAGCCGCTCACCGCCTCGGCCTTCGAGCCGTACGGCGTGCTGCTGACCCCCATGGAGGACGGCACCCCGTTCACCGCCGAAGAGGCCGTACTCGATGTGTCGAAAGGCATCCCCCGCTTTTACCTCATGCACCTCGACGACAAGGCTCCCGAGTTCGTGCGCGTGACGCGCCACCTCGAGACCACGCAGACGCTCATGGCCGTCGGCGACGTCGAGTGGACCATCGCCGTCGCCGCCCCCGGGATCGAGGAGCCGACGCTCGACGACCTGCGGGCGTTCCGCATCCCGCCGCGCACCGCCATCACGATGCGCAAGGGCACCTGGCACGCGGGCCCCTTCTTCGCCGAGCCGAGCATGGACTTCGTCAACCTCGAGCTCGACGACACCAACGTCAGCGACCACCACAACCACCGCCTCGACGACGCCTACGGTGTGCGCGTCGTGATCGTCGGGGAGTGAGCGTGCTGAGCCCCCTGCCCGACGCCGCGGCGCGCCTCGCCGCCCTCGAACGCGAGGCCGCGCACCAGAGCGCCCTCAGCGCCGGAGACGGACGTTCGTGGGTCGGCGAGCGCGACGGGGTGCACCCCGTGGTGATCGTGGGCGCGGGCCAAGCGGGTCTCGTGCTCGCGCGCGGCCTGCGCCGCCGCGGGATCGACGACGTCGTGGTGATCGACGCCGCCCCCGCAGACGCGACAGGCCCCTGGACCACCTATGCCCGTATGCACACCCTGCGCACGCCGAAGGACATCGCGTGGCCCACGTGGGGCACCCCGGCCGTGAGCCCGCGGGCGTGGTTCGAGGCCGTGTACGGGGTCGAGGCGTGGGAGGCCCTCGAGTACTTCCCCACCACCGCGTGGCACGGATTTCTGCAGTGGTACCGCGAGGTGTCGTCGGTTCTGACGGTGGGCTCGACGCGGGTCACCGCGCTGCGCACGGCCGGCGCCGACGACCCGTTGCAGCTCGATCTCACCGGGCCCGACGGCGACTGGACCCTCACCGCTCGACACGTGGTGCTCGCCACGGGCATCGAGGGCGCCGGCGGCCGCCACCTTCCGCCGCTGCTGCGATCGCTCCCCGCCGACCGCGTTTTCCACACGCACGATGACATCGACTTCGACGCCCTCGCGGGCCTGCGCATCGGCGTCCTGGGGGCGGGGACGGGCGCGTTCGACAACGCCGCGACCGCGCTCGAGCACGGCGCGGCCAGCGTCGAGGTGCACATGCGCCGCCCCGCGATGCCCCAGGTGAGCCCCTACCGGTGGATGGAGTTCGCCGGCCTCATCGAGAACTACGGCTCGTTCACCGACGCGCAGAAGTGGGCGTTCAACGTGCACCTCTCGGCCGTCGACCAGCCCGCCACGCAGAACGCCCTCTGGCGTGCCCATGCGTTCGACTCCTTCCGCTTCGTCACCTCGTCGCCGTGGCAGCACGTCGAGTGGACCGGCAGCGACATCGCGGTGACCACGCCGCACGGCATCCGGAACTACGACGTCGTGTTCGCCGCCACCGGGATCGCCGCCGACCTCGCCCAGCGCCCCGAGCTGGTGGAAGTGGCCCCGGATGCCGCGTTGTGGAGCGACCGCCTCACGCCCGAGGCCGTGGCGCAGAACCCCGGCCTGGCGGCGTTCCCCTACCTCGACGACGACTTCGGCCTCGTCAGCCGCACGTCACCCGAGCGGTCGGCGCTGTCGCGGATCCACATGTTCAACCACGGCGCGCGCATCAGCCAGGGCATGTTGAGCCACCAGATCCCGGGACTCGTGGGCGGGGCGACGAAGCTCGCCGCCGCGCTCTCGCGGCGCCTGTTCGAGCACCGAGCCGATGCCCTGCTCGCCGAGTACCTCGCCTACGACGTGCCGGTGGGAGTGCACATCGGCCGCCGGGCGCAAGCACCGCAGCCCGCCGCGACTCCGGAGGTAGCGTCGCTGTCGTGACCCCCTCGACTGCCCTCCTCGTCTCCGTGCCCACCGACCGCCTCCGCGACGACCTGGGCGCGCTTCCCGACGGCGTCGAGGTCGTCGTCTGGGACATGACCGGGCCCGCCCCGCACGACCGCTTCGACATCGTGGTGCCGCCCTACATGGGCATGGACGGCGTGATCGAGCGCCTGTCCGAGATCGAGGTCGGCCTCGTGCAGGGCCAGTCGATCGGGTACGACAACGTCGAGGGGCGCCTGCCCGAGGGCATCCGGTTCGCCAACGCCTCGAGCGTCCACGAGACCGCGACCGCGGAGCTCGCCGTCGCGCTGACGCTCGCCGCGCAGCGGCGGATCCCCGAGTTCGTGCGCGCGCAGGATCGCAGCGACTGGCTCGGCGGCGGGGCGACCGGCCTCGCCGACCAGCGCGTGACCCTGCTGGGCTTCGGCGGCGTGGGGCGTGCGATCGCGGCGCGGCTGAAGCCGTTCGAGGTGTCTCTCCGCGCCGTCGCCTCGCACGGCCGCCTGCAGGACGAGGTCGAGGTCTTCCCCCTCGGCAAGGTGTACGAGGTGCTCGCCGAGACCGACGTGCTCATCGCCTCGCTCCCCGGCGGAGACGCGACCCGGCACGTCATCGACGACGAAGCCCTGTCGGCGCTGCCCGACGGGGCGCTGGTCGTCAACGTCGGCCGCGGTCCGCTCGTCGACACCGATGCCCTGGTCGACCACGTGCGCCGTGGCCGCATCCGCGCGGCGCTCGACGTCACCGACCCCGAGCCGCTGCCCGCCGACCACCCGCTGTGGAGCCTCGACGGCGTGCTCATCGCCCCGCACGTGGGAGGGGCGGCGGATGCCATGCACCCCCGCATGGCGCGCTTGGTGCGCCGCCAGATCGATCACCTGCTGCGCGGCGAGGAGCCCGAGAACGTGGTGCTCGGCGGCTGAGCCGCGCCGCCTCCGGTTGAGTGTCCAGGACGCGCCGTTCCACCCGACCGCACGCGGCGTTTCTCGGACGCTCGACAGGCCTCTGGGAGCGCGGGTCAGCCGCGGAAGCCGGCCGGGTTCGACAGCAGGTCGGCGAAGGCGAGCTCGGCGGGTCCCACCAGCATGAGGCGCGAGCGCAGATGCGCGCGCTCGAGGCGGATCGTGCGACCCTCGGCGCCGAGAGGGTGTACCCGTACCGCGTCGGCCAGGCGCTCGCGGCTCACCGAGAGCAGGGCGCCGAGATAGCCCGAGAGCACGACGGTCTCGGGAGCGAAGGCGTTGACGAAGTTGGTCAGGGCGAGCGAGAGCATCTCGACCTGACGGGTCACCTCCGTCATCACCCGGGGATTGCGGGCGACGCCGAGCTCGACGTCGAGTTCGTCTTCGTCGAGCTTGCGACGGCCCAGCAGGGGTTCGAGCAGGTCGAGGCTCACCTCGGCCTCGAGGCACCCCCGACGACCGCACACGCACGCGCGTCCTCGCGGGTCGACGACGGTGTGCCCCAGCTCGCCGGCGTAGCCCGACGTGCCGCGCAGCAGCGTTCCGTCGATGATCAGGCCGCCGCCGATGCTGTGCATCGCGCCGCCGAGGTAGAGCAGGTTGCCGACCCCCACTCCGACGCCGAAGCGCGACTCGGCGAGGGCGCCGATGCTGGCGTCGTTGCCCGCGGTCACCGGCATGCCGAGCTCGTCGCTCAGGCGGGCCGAGACGGGATCCCGCCTCCAGCCGAGGGTCGGCGAGACGAGCACCGAGCCGTTGGCGTTGACGAGACCCGGCACCGCGAGACCCGCGCCGACCACGCGGTAGTGGCGGTCGATGTCGGCGCGCATCGCCTCGACCGACGACGCGACGATCTGCACGAAGCGCCGGGGCGAGGGGGCGCTCGCGGTGTCGTGGCGCAGGCGCGCGTGCACGACGCCGCCGAGACCGACCAGGGCGACGGTCACCGCGTGCGGCTCGGCGCGGACGCTGAGGGCGGCGACGTGGTCTTCGGGTTCGATGTCGAGCGTCGGGCGCCCGACCTTGCCGGTGCGTTCGCCTCCGGGGGCCTCGCGCACGAGGCCCAGCTCGGTCAGCTCCATCACCAGACCGGTGACGGTCGAGCGATTCAGACCGGTCGTCGCACCCAGTTGAGCGCGCGAGAGAGCACCCCGGGAGTGAAGGAGCGAGAGGACGGACGCGAGGTTCTGCTGACGGATCAGATCATTCGTCGTACGGCCAGTCGGCGGCGCGAGCGGGGTTGCGGGCTCGAACACGGCGGGGGTCATGAGGGTCGCACCTCCCCCATCATCGCATCACGAAGCGGCGAGGCGGAAAGCAGTCGAGCGGATGGGGAGCGGGCCCCGGGGCCGCGCTCCCCATCCGATCACGCACCGCCGTTGCGCCGCTTGTTGAAGATGTCGAACGCGACGGCCAACAGCAGCACGATTCCCTTGATGGCCATCTGCCAGGCGGCATCGACGCTGAGGATCGACAGACCCATGTTGAGCACGCCCATCACCAGGCCACCGACGACCGCGCCGACCACGGTGCCGATCCCGCCCTGCACCGCCGCGCCTCCGATGAAGACCGCCGCGATGGCATCCAGCTCGTAGTTCTGTCCGGCCGCGGCGACCGCGCTTCCGGCACGGGCGGTGCTGACCACCGCGGCGAGACCGGCGAGGGCGCCCATGTTCACGAAAATGAAGAAGTTGACCCACTTCGTCTTCACACCGCTCATGACGGCGGCGAACAGGTTTCCACCCATCGCGTAGATGTGCCGACCGAAGGTCGTGCGGTTGAGCACGAACGTGTACGCCAGCACGAGCACGGCGAGGATGATCAGCACGATCGGGGTGCCGTTGTAGGTCGCGAGCGTGAAGGCTGCGGCCATGATCACGACGACGGCCGCGGCGTTCTTCAGCCAGAACGACCACGCCACCTCGCGCGGCAGCTCGAGTCGGCGCAGGGTCGCACGGGTGCGCAGCTGCTGCACGATGAGCAGCACGCTGGCGAGCGCGCCCAGCAGGAGCGTCAGGGCGTCCCAGTTGCCGAGGTAGCCGAGGAACGGCGGCAGCCAGCCGGCGCCGATGGCGGTGAAGCCGTCGGGCAGGCCGCTGATGGTGCCGCCGGTGAGCAGCACGAGCGTGAG
>Ga0308167_1003890_pt1 | contig 11373 bp, 9 predicted proteins | sample PhyCR1_2_FD_202138 | JGI IMG/M metagenome (GOLD analysis project Ga0308167, IMG submission 202138) | Phyllosphere microbial communities from UC Gill Tract Community Farm, Albany, California, United States - DLSLRC.R1 | ecosystem: Host-associated > Plants > Phyllosphere > Unclassified | place... | reverse complement strand
TCAGCGACCAAATGTGCTACGGCATAGGCTATGACGACCCCTCTCTCACGCCCGCCAGCAAGTGCCGCTATGACGCCTGCGTGGAAGTCCCCGCGCATTTCGTCGCCAGCGGCCAGGTGGACACCCAAGCCCTGCCGGGCGGCCGCTACGCCGTGGCAAGGTTCAAAGGAAAGCCCGAGGGTCTGGCCAATGCCTGGATGTGGCTGACGCGTGAATGGATGCCGTCCAGCGGAATGCAATGTGACGACCGGCCTTGCTTTGAGATGTTTTCTGCGGCCACCGCCATGGATGCCGAGACCGGGGAGTTCTGCTGCGACATCTGCATTCCGGTGCGGGCGCTGTAAAACGGCTCAAGCCGGTTGAAGTTTGACGAATGTGTTGGGTTGGCCTGGTGAATCCGCTACCCGCTGCAGCCGGTCGACCGTTGCCGTCAGGTGTCGGCTTTGCAGCGGTTGCTGTCATCGGCGGTTAGTCGTCAAGTTCGGCTGCCTGGCATAAAGCAGTCGCTAGCGCAGTTGGCAGGCTGCTGATGCAACGGCGCCTCGAGCATCGTGTGGCACAAGCGGGACCATGCTCGAAGTTCACTCATGAAGGCGGCGCAGAAGCGCCCCCGGCGCTGCCTGAGCCGGCCGAATTCGCCACTGACATCTAGGAGCTTGCCCCCTATGCTAAGACGGTGGAAGAACGAGCGAAAGCGCCCGAGGCGCGATGCAAGCTGGCAGGCCTTGGAGCCTAGTATTTCTCGAACGTCGGGTCCTCGTCGGAGTAGTCAGGCTCAATGTGACCGAAGTCGAGCTTGTGCATTTTTCGCACGAGTTCTATGTCAACCGCTTTCAGTTCATCTCCGCCGGGCTCTTCGAAGGTGATGAGAGCTTCGAAGTTCACGGTCTTGTTCTCAGACACGACACAACCGCCTAGGTAGACGCCATCCATGACGAAGCCAAACGTCGCCTCGACGAAAACGGTTGCCTCGAATTTGCCGATGATGGTCAGGGACCCGTTTGAGTAGTCGATTGCTCGTAGCGAGCCTAGCGCAGGGTCATTGACGAACTTGACCTCCGTAACGTCGACTTGAAGGTCGAGGTCGTAGTCAAACATTGCCGATGCATCCTCGACCCACATAGTGCTGTTGAGCAGGCTTGCAAGCTCATGCAGCCCGTCCCAAGACTCTGCCTCGGCTTCCAACAGAGCGGTCACATGGTCTACCAGCTGGGTTCGAGTGGCATCCCGCTTCTGAAAGAGTTCCAGTGCTTCGTCCAGTTCAGCAACACAGGACAGGTGGGTTGATGCTTCGGCGAACTCCTGCCAGCCCCTGTCGTTGCTTACGAGCAAGATAGGCTTGTTGTGTTCCTCGGCCCAGCTCTCAAGGGCTATCAGCGCCACTGCGTCGGGAAACTCGTGCTTCTTGTCGCCTGACCTCTCGAACGGCAAGGATGGCTGGAAGTAGCGCTTCATGAGGTCGGCGATGTCCACGCGGCCGCTGGAGTTGATAACTTCACCACCGCAGCGGCACAGGAAGGCATCAAGCCTTCCGGTAGTCACGATCTCAGCAGTCTCGGTCCCGAGAATGTCGCTCGACGTTGGCGCGCCGGCGGCCGTGGGCCAGTGGTTGCGGACGTCCTCAAGTGCACCCTTCAGCTTGCTCTTCGCCTTGACCGCCTCAGTGACCATATGGGTCAGCACTTCGTGCTGGACAACGTCCGACATAACCACGACGCCGGGGGTGCCGCTGAACTGCTCCAAATGCCGAAGCTGCCCTGACTCCAAGCGGAAACCATGCTGTTGATAGATGCAGGTATCCACCGAAATGGCGACTTTCAATGTCGGCCCCTCAAGGATCTGGCGTTCAATGTCTGCTTTGTTCATCAGCCGTAGGTTTGTAGTGGAGACAAGCGCCGAGAATGCCATGAGCCGGCCGAGGGTACTCACCGGTTGGGGCTGCGACGACCTCGCCATACGGCTCCACGGGGTAGCTACCAAGTATTCCAGCCGAGACGCCTTCCTGGCGAGCGACCAATGCCACGCTCATGCCTGGTTCGTATGGTTCGGCGCACCAGCGCCGCCTTCTCTGCGAGACACCAGCGCCTGCGGCGCTGGTCCTTCACAATTACCTTTATTGACTCCGTATGCCTAGTCATATGCACAGTCCTGTTCCTATCTTCAAAGATAAGCATAGGACGGGGCCGGGGCATCAGGGGGCTATCTCAGCTGCTCTCAGCCTGAGACCATCGTTCGGAAGTCTGCAGAGCTTGCTGCCGCGGGCCGCATACGAGCGTACTCACGCTACTAGGCGAGAAGTAGTCACTGGAACCACGATTGGTGGGGCCCGACTGGCGGCGCCATGGGGAAGGGGCTATATGGGATTAGGTCTGATTGAATGCTCCAGAAAGCCCAGCTCGCCAATGAAGCTGAAGCAGCACGCCGTCGGGCTCCTCGACTTGGACCTCATGCTGTAACACCGCACCGTCGGCGTGCTGCTCGAATACAAGGTAATCGAACCAGGCGGCGGGCACTAGGTAGAGTCGCTCACCTGGAGTTTGCATGTTGAAGACGAATGCGCCGTTGACCATCCGAGGCGCGAATGGGCCCTGAGTGTCTTGACGCACCGTGAACTCAATGCCGTAAGGCGGCCCAGAGCGGCCTTCAACTTGCCAGTGCATCTCGTCCACTATGCGGCCGGTTAGGCCGTACGGTACAAGGACGACAGGTGTCCCACCTGACCATCGCTCAGCACGAATCGCCGCCGCGAGATTCAGCAACTGCTCTCCTCCGGAGGCACCGCTGATCGGACTGATTGCTTTTGCCTGCAAAGCGTCGGCGAGGACTAACTGAAGTGTGCGCCATGCAATTTGCCTTGCCCAACGCTGAATTTCCTTCGGACGAAACGCATCCTCAGTGGGCCGCAGGAATGTGGTCTTCTCATAGTGACTCTCAGACCAAAAGTCTGTGGAAACCGTCACGGCGCCCGCAGTTGTCCGCATGTGGCCATTCCAAGCCTTGCCATCGGTTGGGTTCAGCAGTTCGGCCTGCAGCCGAGCCATCAGTGTTCTCGCGGCCTCTGGCGGCACGATGACCTTGCGAAGTTCTGCGTCAATTAGCGCATTGACCACCTGTCGCAGGTGTTTCAACTTGCCTCGCCATGGCAGCAATGGGGACACCCGCCGCGCAGGCAAGCCAAAGCTGGCGCGCAGAGCGGCCGCAGCAATCGCCAACTCTCTCCGTACAGGCCGTTGCACCTCCGCGACGAGCAGGGCTAGGACTCGGGACAATTCACGCATCGTGTCCAGCCGATGCAAGCCCCTGCACAGGCGGGACGCATCAGTGAGTACAAATCTTCCCGCATCCGTCGACGCGAGCAGCAAGGTCATGAACTGCTTTGCTTGCGACTCTGGGTCACTTTGGTAGCCGTGACCCGTGTAGGTCCAGCCATTGATGACGGGGCCATCGTCCCTTCTCCGCAGAATTCTGGCGACGAGCGAAGAAGACTGCATGCGAGAGTGTGGCTCGAGGCAGCAAAGCCTGAGGTACGTACTCAGAAGCCGATCTGGCTCAAGCAGGCTCTGAGCGTCAGCTGATGGCCCAGGATTGAAGAACGTCAGGGTCAGTACGTGGTCCGCGACCCGGTGGGCGAGTTCTTGAAAAGTGCCGTTAACTTCGTCGCGCAACAGAAGTAGCGAGCTTGAAAATCGCACGACCTCCCAATGACGCTGGAGGTTTGCCCAAAGAACGTGGACCGCGTCGTCCAGAGTGACTTCGCCTTGGATGGCCGCAGAGATTTTCTGCCGCGCTTTGGGCCATGAAAGGTCCAGCTCTCGGACAGATACCGCAGGTAGGTCGTCCGCGTACTCGGAGGGGTGAGCGCCATATTCGTAAGCGCGGTCAGAGAGCCAGTGGCTCAAGCAATCGCTGTACCACTCGGATGCGACTTTGTCTCCGCGACGGACCGCGCGTATCAGCAGTCTGACGCACATGTCGGCATGCGCCATCCACGTCACTGTAGCCCTCAGGCGCGATGCCCAACGTTGCTCGTCTTCGACTCCCTTCTCGTCGAATGGCACTGTCGCAACATTCAGTCCATTGACAACTGACGTGATGGCTTCCCGGTAATCGGAGGCCATAGGTTCAGGGATCTGTGCTCCAGTCGCCGCAAAGACGGCTTGGGAGCGATGAGCTTCGCGGATCCACCACGTACCCAGGAAATGGTCGATGAGTTCGTACTGCTCCAGAATATCGTATGTGATCCGCATGTCCTGCGGATTAGCTCGTCGGAGCAAGTTAGCAGGAAGCTCGCACAGGTCGCGCCAGAGGGCCTGATTGGCGGAGATCTTGTTTGCCGCAGCCTCAAACAGTGGCCGATAGGGGTCAAGCCAGCAATCACTGATGCTGCGATGTCCAGCAGTCCATGGCGCCGAGGCGCTCGCGAGACTAGAGTGCTGTTCCGTGTTCGAGTTGTTGAGGAAAGCCTCGTGTAGCAGGCGCAACTTCTTGAAGGCTAACGCCGCTTCGTCGAACCTACCTTGCTCCAACTGCGATTGCACCTCGCTGCCGAGTTCATCCAGTAAACCCTTAGTGTTGCCGCTGAAGAGCCGGCTAGGCCGTGATGCGAAAACGTATGCTTGCAGGAGGTCGTCACGCTCTTGCGGCGTGAGGTCCGGCCCGTCGGAAACGCGGGCAATGTGGACTTGGCCGGAGTACTCGCGCCAGAACGACGGCAACAGTTCCAGGGTTGGGGGCCGCCGCTTCGCTCCCTGTTCTACGATATGAACGTCGGCACGCTTTGCCCACGCCCGGGCTACCCGATTCACAAGCAACATGTCTACATCGACCAACTCCTTCTTGCTGGAGAGAAGCTTGGAAACAGTCGGCTCTCCGGAATGAATCGCCGTCGTGCGGACGAGGGGCTCCAACTTACCGCCTCGGTACTCCCCAATCGTTGGACCGCCGGCCTCATAAAGAGCCGCCGCCTCAGCTTCCTGGAGATCAGACCAAAGGATATAACCGAGCGATAGCCGCCTATAGGTGGCTTCGCCTACATCCTCCTCGACATAGCGCACGGTCTTCACCAGGAAGTAGCCAGTCATACCAATGTTGGCCAGCAGCCAGATCCCATCGAACACGGCGCCGAAAAGGAAGAGCTCGCGGGGCACGTAGTACGCGACAAGGTACTGCAACGACAGCACCATCAGAAATGCCAGGGAACTGGTGCCCGCTGGCAGCACAGCCGAGTCGCGCATGTAGAAGCCCAGCGCGAATTTAGAAGATGCCCGCCGCTGCAGCAGGATAGGTACGAAAGTCAGGACGATGGGGTAGACGAGTGCGATGAGCGTTGCCTGTACTGTCCAGATGGTTCCAAAGAAAGCCGCGTGTGTGTAATCGGGGGGTAGGTTGGGAAACTGGAGGAGTTTCCAGTTGGGGTAAAGCGCGGGCAAACAGACAAGGGCCAAGACCGTGCATGCGAGGCCGATTAGCGCTGCGAAGATGATCGGGTGTGACCCGCCCCAAAGCATGGTACTTGCAAACCAGCCTGGGGCCTCGTTGTGTCCGGCTCGGAGGCGCCGCATTTTCGAAATACGCGCTGCTGCCAGCGTTGCGATAGAGCGGGCCGAATCAGCCGTTTCTGACGCGGGCTGCTTCCCAAGCAGGTAGTAAATTCGCGCCAATGCCGCTCGTATGAGTCGCCGGAATGGATGCATGCCCCTCACTCCCCGTGTTGATTCTTCGATATTGTCCCGCACGTCGCCATCAGACAGGCCAGCTAAAGCCTCGAAGGCGGCCGACTCGAAAGGTCGCAGGCTGACCCTCGCTTTGCAGCCATTGCGGCCGTCGCCACCCAAACGAAAAGCGAGCAATAAACGCCAGCTCGCAGTCGCTGAAGCCTCTGTATCGCTCGAACCCACTGATCAGGCACTTCGCGAGCGGCGAGGCCGAGCTCATACGGGGTGGCCCTCAGACAGAACAGAGCGCGAGATGGGGATGCTCCGTCGCCAAAGAGTTAGAAGAGTTCGCAGAGCTACTGCGCCATCCACCAAGCGGTCAGCATGTAAGCCTCCGGCCAGCAGCAACGCCTGAAAGGCAACGGTGGTCGATGAACCTATGGGCCGAGACCACGGAAAGCTGGTCATTACGATGATGGTCGGTATGACCACTGCCACGAAGCGCAAGCGCCGCTCTGACCTAGCATGTCTCTGCTGTTCAGCCAGTAGCATCAACGGTACCACTCCTCGGGAATCAGCTTTCGGCCATCCCGCCAGACATCAACCTCATGTATATGTTCCATTCCACCATAGATTTCGTCGCCAGCATGATCGAGCACGATGCACTGCCACTTCCCTTTTTGAGCTTTGACCGAATCTGAAAGCGTCTTAAAAATACTCTTTACAGCATTTATATCCTCGTTCGCATATTTGATTTTCTTTTCTATATCTTTCCCATCAGTACCTTGCGACGCAGCCGTTCTCGGAAAATACACTTGACTCGGTTGGTCAAATATGGTGAATGAGGGGACGCACGAATCTTTGCGCTCATTAAAATACTCGTGCAAACCACAGATGAACGCAATATGAAAAGACAGCCAGTTTGACGCGCTGCCTACTTCGGAAAGAAAGTGCCAATGCCCGTCATTGCTCAATACCTTCAAAGCAAGATCTTTCACCGAGAAATCAGGCGGGATCCGCTTGTATTTCTCTTCGGCGTCAAGAGTCTTTAGGCGAAGCAGCGCCTTCTGTGAAATTTGAGTTATGGCAGCTTTTAGCCTTCGAGCAACACCAGCAGGGTCCGCAATCTCCAAGAGTTTCTTCTCCTCATCCTCCAGCTGAACTATTTTTTCACCAAAGGAGCCAGTATCAATCAGGCTTTCGAATGTCTCCAATGATGCCTGAAGGTGACCTAAGTAAAAGTGCAAACTCTGGCGACGATCAAACTGCTCTTTAGCTGTCTTGCTACGCGCTAATACGACATCAATCCTTGAGTTGAGATTTTTCTTCCGCGTTAGACTTCCCTCAAGCTGCTCTTTGAGTGCAGCTTCCTCTCGTGCAAACGATGCGGGCACTTCACTTGTTTTGTTTGCAGCCTCTTCGATCTGCTCAAAAGCAGAGGCAATCTTTTCAACTTCCTTCGCGGCCCTCTTATGATCGTCCTCCCCACACAGGGGGCATGCATTTCCGGAGGTATTAATGCTCCTAATCCATTGGGAAATGTGCAATCTATCCGCACGACGCTGTGCAGAACCGCCATACTCGACCAACCCACTTCGCAAGCGCTGTAGATCAGACAACCTTCGTCGAATTAGACTGATCTCGTCGCTTATCTTGTTGTCCTCTTTCTCGAGAAGCTGCATGTCTGCACCTGCCCGATCGACCTGAGCCGGTGTCGGCAGCAAGTTTCCCCTAGAAGTCTCAATGACGATCTTGGCAACTTCGAGCAGTTCCGAGGGTTTATTTGGGAGCACAAAATCCTCGTCAAGAATTCCATATCCTTTTGCCAGTTGCAAATGACCATGCATATTAGACAACCAGGCGCTTGAAACCTTTCCCGCCTTGATCGCCTCTCTCTTCAACACTGCCAGTCTATACTGGACGACGCTTAGTCTCTGCCGCGCTTCTAGCACCTCAATAGTTTCAGCCTCAAAAATGAAGGGAATCCAATTTTTTAGCCGCTCACGATGCTCATACGCGTGCGTTTTGTAGAAAAGAACATTTTGGTTAGCAACAACATCCTGGCTTTGGAAGACCAGAGCCATCAGATCCCGGAAGCTTAGTCTCTCCTGAAATCCTTTAGCATCTTCTGATCCATTCAACTTGAAGTAAGGGACGCCGGAGATAGAGTTAAGCAGGTGTTTTACACTGTCTTTTCTCTGATTGGAGAAATCGATGAACGTTGGAATGCTGATCTCGGCACCCCTTGATATATAGAACTCATCGGACGGATCTCTTCCGTTGGGCTCTTTGCGCGCGATCAGAAATTGTTCATGAGCACACTGGATGTGAACACCAAACCACGCCGAGCTGTCGCGAATCGTATCGATCGGAATCTGACATTCACTAGAGGCGAGGCAGTAATCAATGATTGGGATGATTGCAGACTTTCCGCTGCGTGACCCACCTGTAATTACATTAACCGCCCCGGGTTCAAATTTGATGATCTGGGGAGGAAAGTTCTTATTCTTGGGCCAAATAACAAGTTTTAAAATCTGGAATAGCATTACAGCACCACTCTAAGATATGACGCGATAGTAGGCACGTCATGCTCTGAAAACCATCTTCCGAGGACCTCCGCCTTATGGCGCTCTCGGACCAATGATGGACGTAGAGAGCTGCCTCGGGCAGGCCTGCTCTGTAGCGCATGGGGATATAGTTTTCCAGTCTCTATATCCCAACTCAGAAGGCCCGAGTAGATTGCAGCATCGATCGAGGCGAGTGTATTCTTCCTCTTGGCTTCGATCCGATCGTGCAACGACAGAAGTACGTCAGACATTTTCCCGTCTTCGAAGCCTTGAATATATGATTGAAGGTTCTTCCTTCGATCAGTGACATTTTTATTCAACTGAGGTGAAGTGAGAATGGGCAGCGCGATAAAGTGCAAAATCGCCGACGGCGCATCGGCGCTTGGATGGCTTTTCACGTAGGAGTCCGTGAAGCACCATGAAAGAAATGCGCCATACAAAGGTGTATTCCAAACACGAACTTCTTCAGCAAGAATACTATTCTCGGTTGCTACCATTATTTTATTTTCACCTCCCAATCGGAATGCCATCCTAGCTTGGGAGAATTTGCCAATGCGTGGTAAGTCCCGGCTATAGTGTCGGTCGGGGGGGACTCCAATCCGATTGTTTCTTGGCGCACGGAACATTCGCTGAGAAGCAGTTGACCACGTTCTTCATTGGTAAGCTCCTTGTTGGTCATCGATATCTTCTTGCGTGTGTGCCGCCAGAACTTCAATAACTTTTCTTCGAAGTCTGCAGCAACCTCCTCATTTATCAGCTCGTCTTCGATCCATCTATTCCTATTGATCTGGGCTTTAAGATATTCGGTTACTGCGCAAATTATTTCGTCATCAGTGCAGTTTATTAATTCAACTTGTCGGACAAAACGTGGGCGAAGATGAAGATGATTGAAAATATCGGACGTGGTCGGCGGGTTTGTTAGGGCGAAGTCGATCAACTCCATGCGTCGCGCGCGCAGGAAGTGGGACCTAAACTCATCGTCAAACTCGGCCCAAGTTACTGTCCCATCCTTTCTTGCAGCGATTCTTTCCATGACTAGCCGACTTATCCAGCCATTAAGGCTGGCGACTAATATCTTGATCTGGCTCGCGGGCACGTGCTTTCTTACCACCTCTATCTCCACATCAGTAAATCCAGCCCCTTCCCCAGTTTCTAGCTCAAAATTGAGCGCTACTTTCGCGAAGGATGACTCGTTATCCAATATGCAGTTCTTATAATACTCCCAAATCGGATGAGACTCTTCTAGATCGCTGAGTTTTTCTTTTGTTCTTAATATCGCCGCAGCTACTTCACCACTTGTTGTGGCCGCTGCAAAATCTTCGGCAATACCTTTGCGCCCGCCCTTGTTCCGATAGAGAAGGAATTTTGTCTTTTCCGCATCGAACTCACCAGTTTTGACAGAGTTCACCCAATTCGAGAATGTCTTCCAAAGATCGGTAGATTTGTCTGTAACAGGGTTGCTAACAATGGATGACTTATCCTCTTCAGCGATGGTCAGTCCGTCAAGATTTTTAGTTGAGACATCGCCATGCACTTCCAAGCAAACGATGCACCCGGGCTCGCCACGCAGGAGGTGGCATAGGGCCCGAGGAAATTGAAGGGCAAATCCGAGAAGCTGGCCAGGTGCGTTTTCACTCAATTGGTATCTCCATCTCCGGCGATGCGCGGCATAGAGGACTGCCGCGCTACTTTGCAACATTTTGCATCATTCCGCCGTCCTGAGTGGGTGCTTTGCGTTCGGTACTTTTATGGCCCGTGGTTCGTCGCGGTCAGTTAGCCCACAACAATGCGGAGCCCTGTCGACGACGCGGTACAACTCGAACTGCGGCGATGCGCTCTGACCGTGAACTGCACATGGCCCGTGTCTGCGATGCCGCAATGCGCAGCTTGACTGCGCGAGATTGAGTGGACGAGTGTCGATGCTGTATGGCTGACAGTGGAATCCCTGAACATGCGCTGAGGGCTCCTGTACAGGTCGACAGAGCGCATGCGCGACGCGCAAGCTGGTGGTCGCCAACGACGCATCGAACCTTGACAGCGGATGGCCGACATCACTTCGCAGCAGCAGTTTTTCGATCGAGGTGCTACACAGCTGGGGCCAAAGGACCGGGCATACTCGCTCGGCAAGTATCGTTCTTCTGGCAGGTAATGACCGCTCTAGATGATGGCGGTCATTAAGCCTCTGAGTCTGACCAGTTGCATCCAGCCTGAGGCCGTCGTTCGAACGACTGCAGTGGCCTACTGCTGACGTAAAGGCCTTGAACAACTGAACTGCGAAGAAACCAAAACAGGTGACGTTGCCCTCGCAATTCACTGCAAAGTCCCTCATCCAACACGTCCCTGCACCCTCCATCCAACACGCCTACGTAACGGCTTGGGCACCTCCCGCACGCCCCCACCTGCTACGATCCCCCCGGTGCTCAACACACCTTCATAGGCGGAAGTCACTCCCGAAAGTCAGTGGCATTTCGCCCATAGCTTTGTCTTGCCCTGCAACCCAGGGCAAGTTTTGTTTATGGCCGGGCTGCCCGCCGCTGCATAAAGCCATTGCGGCAAAGACAGACGGGCAACCCTATGACCGTGTTGACATAGGAGGCCATTCATGGCTTTGCGATCCCCCTCCCGTGCCGTCCCTGCAGACGACATCACCCCCCAAACCCTCCACTTCGGCGACATCCCGATCCGCACCTTCCGCAGGAACGGCGTGACCTGGTTCCTGGCCAAGGATGTGTGCACCGCCCTGGGCATCTCTCGCCACAAGGTGGCTACCAGCAAGCTCGACGAGGACCAGCGCTGCACCGTCCGCCTTTCCAGTGAGCCCGGCCGCAAGCCCAGGCGCGAGGCCGTGGCAGCCATCAGCGAGGAGGGTCTGCATGCACTGATACAGACCAGCCCCTCACCTGAGGCCAAGCGCTTCAGGCGCTGGGTGAAGGACAAGGTCCTGGCCAGCATGGATGCATCGGCCAAAGTCAGCAAAACGAAGCGCAAGACCCGGCCCGGGCACGATGCCATGCACCCGCCCCAGAGCCTGATACCGGGGCCTGCGCCCAAGGTCTTGCGCCGCATCCACACATGCGATGACCTGTCTTTCACACGGCGCAATGCGAAGGGCGAGCGCATTCAGTGGTTTGTGCCGCCGCGCGTGAACAGCG
>Ga0308167_1003882_pt1 | contig 11380 bp, 12 predicted proteins | sample PhyCR1_2_FD_202138 | JGI IMG/M metagenome (GOLD analysis project Ga0308167, IMG submission 202138) | Phyllosphere microbial communities from UC Gill Tract Community Farm, Albany, California, United States - DLSLRC.R1 | ecosystem: Host-associated > Plants > Phyllosphere > Unclassified | place... | reverse complement strand
CGAAGGCCGAGCGGTTCGAGGACCCGGTGCTCGTCGACCTGGCCGCCGAGGAACTCGTCGGCGCCCCGTTGGTGGGCGCCTCGACCGGTCCGCTGTTCGCGCTGGCGAAGTCCGACGTCGCGATGGTGCGCCGGATCGCGGTCGTGGCGACCCTGGCGTTCGTGAAGCAGGGCGACGCCGAGGTGCCCCTCGGGATCGCCGGGCGCCTGGTTCGGGAGCGCAGCGAGACGGTGCAGTCGGCGCTCGGTCTCGTCCTGCGCGAGACGGGGAAGCGGGCGTCCGAGCCGGCACTCGTGGCGTTCCTCGAGCAGAGCGGCCGGTTCCTCAGCCCGGCCGCCCGCCGGACCGCGACCGAGCACCTGCCGCCGGGGGAGCGTGACCGGCTGCGGGGCTGACCGAGCGGCGCTGTGCTGTGCTGTGAACCGACTGTGCAGTCTGCCCAACCGACCAAATGGTCGGTTACGGTCGACCGATGACCACGACCAGCACGACCCCGACCCACCGCGCCTCCGTCCGTGAGTGGGCGTCCCTCGGCGTCCTCACCCTGGCCGTGGTGCTCCTGGCGATCGACGGCACCGTGCTGGCCCTGGCGGTGCCGTCCCTGACCGCCGACCTCGACCCGACCGCGACCCAGGTGCTCTGGATCGGCGACGTCTACTCGTTCGCACTCGCCGGGTTGCTCGTCACGATGGGCAACGTCGCCGATCGGATCGGTCGGAAGCGCCTGCTGCTCCTCGGCTCCGTCGCGTTCGGACTGGCATCGGCCGCTGCGGCCTTCGCCTCGAGCCCGGAGCTGCTCATCGCCGCACGGGCACTCCTCGGCGTCGCCGGCGCCACCCTGATGCCCTCGACGCTGTCGCTGGTGCGCACGATCTTCCGCGACCCGCGGCAGCGCACCACCGCCATCGCGGTGTGGTCCGCGGGCGCGACCGGTGGTGCCGCGGCCGGACCACTCGTCGGCGGGGCGCTGCTGGAACACTTCTGGTGGGGATCGGTGTTCCTCATCAACATCCCCGTCATCGCGGTGATCGTCGTCGCCGGGGCGTTCCTGCTGCCGGAGTCCCGCGGCGGCGCCCGGACCCCGATCGACCTGCTCTCCGCGGTGCTCTCGGTGCTCGCGATCGTGCCGCTGGTCTACGCCGTGAAGCACGTCGCCGGGCACGGGTTCGACTGGACGGTGCCGGCGACCGCGTTGCTCGGGCTCGCGTCGGGCTGGTGGTTCGTCCGGCGGCAGAAACGCCTGACCACGCCGCTCATCGACCTGCAGCTGTTCCGGATCCCGGCGTTCTCCGGTGCGGTGGTCGCGAACTCGCTGTCCGTCTTCGCGCTGAGCGGTCTGCTGTTCTTCTTCTCGCAGTACCTGCAGCTGGTGCGCGGGTTCACCCCGCTGCTCGCCGGAGCCGCGGAGCTGCCGGCCACCCTGGCGTCCATCGCGGTCATCGCCGTGATCGGCCTGCTCTCCCGTCGCGTCGGCCCCGGTCGCTCCATCGGCCTCGGGCTGGCGGTCGCCGCGGTCGGCATGGCCGGACTCGCCTTCGCCGAGGGGCTGCCGACGTACTGGGGGATCGCCATCGCGCTCGCCGTGGTCGGCCTCGGCGTCGGGGTGTCGATGACGCTGGCGACGGACGCGGTCGTCGCCGCGGCTCCGCGGGAGCGTGCGGGCGCCGCCTCGGCGATCTCGGAGACCGGGTACGAGCTCGGCGTCGCGCTCGGCATCGCGGTGCTCGGGTCGCTGCAGACCGCGTTCTACCGGTCGAACCTCGACCTCACGGGCGACAGCCTGGGTGCGGGGGTCGCGGACCGGGTCCGGGAGTCGCTGGCGTCGGCGAGCCAGGTACTGCAACCGGGGTCGCCGGTGCTCGAGCACGCCCGTGAGGCGTTCACCGGTGGCATGCAACTCGCCTCCGTCTGCGCCGCGGTGCTGCTCGCGGTCGCCGCCGTGGTCGCGCTCCGGGTCATCCCGAACCGGCAGGATGGACCGCATGACCACTGACCGCAGCACGGGCCCCGGCACCGGCACCGGCACCGACGGCTCCCGCGACCGCGAGCGCACGCGGCAGGCCGTGCTCGAGTCCGCACGCCGATTGCTCGCCGAGCGCGGTACGCGGGTGAGCGTCGCCGAGATCGCGACCGAAGCCGGCGTCTCGAAGAGCGGGCTGCTGCACCACTTCCCGTCGAAGGACGAACTCCTGCTCGCGGTCGTCGAGCACGGGTTGGCCGCGTTCACGGACGAGGTCATGCAGCACGTGGACCTCGCCGAGAACCGACCGGGCAAGGTCCTGCGCGCCTACGTCCGGACGCTCTGCGGCGGCAGCGAGCAGGCGATGGACCTGTTCGCACCGTCGTCGCACTGGCCCGGTCTGATGGCCGTCCCGGGGATCGCCGCGGCCGTCGCCGCCGACGCCGAGCACTGGCGGACGCTGTTCGCACGCGACGGCCTGCCCGAGGACCGCGCACTGGTGGTCCGGCACGCGGCCGAGGGCCTCGCGGCCGCGGTCGGCATGCCGCCCTACCTGGACGAGCGGGAGCTCGCGGTCGCGCGCGACGCCTTGCTCGCCCTGGCAGAACCCGCCTGAGGCGACGGCCGGGAGGCCCGGTGCGAGTCCGCCCCGCCGCTGGCCGCCCGCGCGCACCGGCCCCACCGCTGGCCCGGTCCGACGCCTAGGCTGCGGGCATGCACACCGAGGTGCCCCGGATCGACGCCGGACTCGTCGAACGACTCGTCGCGGAGCAGTTCCCCGACTGGGCCGACCTGCCCGTGCACGAGGTCGACCACCAGGGCTGGGACAACCGCACCTACCGGCTCGGGGACGCCCTGTCGGTGCGACTGCCGAGCGCGGCCGGCTACGTGCCCGCGGTCGAGAAGGAGCAGGACGTCCTGCCGTACCTCGCCCGGCGGCTGGACGTCGCCGTCCCAGAGCCCGTGGCGCTCGGAGAACCGGGCCAGGGGTACCCGTTCCCGTGGTCGGTGCGGCGGTGGCTCGACGGGGTGCCCGCCGTGCAGGTCGACGACCTCGACCTCGACCACGAGCGCTTCGCTGCCGGGGTCGGTGCCGTGCTCCGGCAGCTCCGGAGCGTCCCGGCGACGGGCGGCCCCACCGCCGGCGCGCACTCGTTCCACCGCGGCGAGCACCCGTCCGTGTACGACGCCGAGGTGCGGACGGCGCTCGACACGCTCGGCGGCGGCGGCGGCGGCAGCGGCAGGACCGGCGGCACCGTCGTCGACCGCGGCGCGTGCGAAGCGGTCTGGGCCGAGGCCCTCGCCAGCCGGTGGGAGGCGCCGGCCGTCTGGTTCCACGGCGACGTCGCCCCGGGCAACCTGCTCGTCGACGACACCGGGCGGCTGTGCGCGGTGATCGACTTCGGCACGTGCGGCGTGGGGGACCCGGCGTGCGACCTCGTGCTCGCGTGGACGATGCTGGACGGCCCGGCGCGACGGGTGTTCCGGCAGGCCGTCGACCTGGACGACGACACGTGGGCGCGTGCACGGGGATGGGCGCTGTGGAAGGCGCTCATCATGCTCGCCGGCAGCGCCGGACCGGGCGGTCGCGACGAGCACGAGCGGGTCCTCACGGCCGTCCTCGCCTGAGGTCGCGGCCACGGCTGCCCACCCGCGCCGACGTGCGCGAGGGGGACGCGGGGCTGGGAGCGTCCACGGGGCGGGCGCGTACCGAGGAGGGGAACGCGAGTCGTGCCTCCAGGCCGGCTCGAAGCGACCACGAGAGGAACGCAACGTGCGCGCACTGACCTACCAGGGCACCGAGAAGGTGTCCGTCGAGACCGTCCCCGACCCGACCATCCAGGAGCCGACCGACGCGATCGTGCGGATCACCTCCACGGCGATCTGCGGCTCCGACCTGCACCTGTACCGCGTGCTCGGCCCGTACATCGACCGCGGCGACGTCCTCGGCCACGAGCCGATGGGCATCGTGGAAGAGGTCGGATCCGGCGTCACGAACCTGAAGGTCGGCGACCGGGTCGTCATCCCCTTCAACATCTCCTGCGGCCACTGCTGGATGTGCCAGCACGGCCTGCAGTCGCAGTGCGAGACCACCCAGGTGACCGAGTACGGCACCGGTGCCTCGCTGTTCGGCTACACCAAGATGTACGGCCAGGTCCCCGGTGGCCAGGCCGAGTACCTGCGCGTGCCGCACGCCGACTACGGCCCCATCGTCGTGCCGGACGACGGCACCCCCGACGACCGCTGGCTGTTCCTGAGCGACATCCTGCCGACCGCGTGGCAGGCCGTGCAGTACGCCCAGGTCCCGGAGGGCGGCACGCTCGCCGTGCTCGGCCTCGGCCCGGTCGGCCAGTTCGCCGCGCGCATCGGCAAGCACCTCGGCTACCGCGTGCTCGCCGTCGACCCCGAGCAGGTCCGCCGTGACCTGGGGGCGAAGCACGGCGCCGAGGTGTTCGACCTGACGAAGGACCTGGTGCCCGAGCTCGTCGACCTGACCGACGGCCGCGGCCCCGACGGGGTCGTCGACGCCGTCGGCATGGAAGCCCACGGCAACCCGATGGCGGGCTTCGCACAGCGTGCCGCCGGCCTGCTGCCCGACAAGCTCGCGCAGAAGGCGATCGAGACCGCCGGTGTCGACCGGTTGGCCGCCGTGCACGCGGCCATCGACCTGGTCCGCCGCGGTGGCACCGTCTCGCTGAGCGGTGTCTACGGCGGCATGGCCGACCCGATGCCGATGATGACGCTGTTCGACAAGCAGATCACCATCCGCGAGGGCCAGTGCAACGTGAAGCGCTGGATCGACGACATCATGCCGCTCGTCTCCGACCCGTCGGACCCGCTCGGCACGCTCGACCTGACCACCCACCGCGTCTCGCTCGAGGAGGCCCCGCACATGTACGAGGTCTTCCAGAAGAAGCAGGACAACTGCGTCAAGGTCGTGCTCGACCCCGCGATGGCCGCGGCCTGATGCGCGTCGTCGTCGTCGGCGCGACCGGCAACGTGGGGACGGCGGTGCTCCGTCGGCTCGCGGCCGTGCGCGCCGACGGCGACGGTGACACCGGCCGTCACGCCGTCGGCGACGCCGGCCGTCACGCCGCCGGCGACGTCGCTGGCGACGCAGCCGGCGTCCAGATCGTCGGCGTCGCCCGGCGGCTGCCGGACCTCCGCGCGGAGCCGTACGCCGCCGCCGTCTGGCACGCGGTCGACGTCGGCGCTGCGGACGCCGTGGACCAGCTCACGGCCGTGTTCCAGGGTGCCGACGCCGTCATCCACCTGGCGTGGGCCCTCCAGCCGACGCACGACATCCCCGCGCAGCACCGCACGAACGTGACCGGCACGGCGAACGTCCTGGCCGCCGTCGCGCGCGCCGAGGTGCCCCAGGTCGTCGTCGCGTCCTCGGTCGGTGCCTACCGCGGGGTGGACGTCGACGGCAAGCACACCCCCGTGGACGAGAGCTGGCCCGCCGACGGCATCCCGACGGCGACGTACTCGATCCACAAGGCCGCCAACGAAGCGGCGATGGACGCGTTCGAGGCCGAACACCCCTCCGTGACCGTCACCCGGCTGCGCCCGGGGCTGATCTTCCAGCGGGACGCCGCCGCCGAGATCCGGGGGCTGTTCCTCGGACACCTCGTGCCGATGTCGATCGTGCGGTGGATCCGCTGGCTCGTGCTACCGCTGCCGTACCCGTTCGTGTTCCAGGCCGTGCACGCCGACGACGTCGCGGACGCCTACTGGCGCGCGGTCGACCGCCGGGCAGCCGGGGCGTTCAACATCGCCGCGTCGCCCGTGCTCAACCCGCCGCGACTGGCGCGCGCCTTCGGCATGCTCGGTGCGGTGCGGATCCCGCTGGGGTTGCTGCGCGGGATCGTGACGGTGACGTGGCGGCTGCGGTTGCAGCCGACGGACGCCGGGTGGATCGACATCGCGGCCGGGGTGCCGATCATGCGGACGGACCGTGCCCGGTCGGTGCTCGGATGGGAGGCCCGGCACACCTCCGAAGAAGCGTTGCGTGCACTCGTGGCCGGGTTCGCGGACGGTGCGAACGTTCCGGGGTCGGGGCCGTTGCGCGGCTGACCGGGCTTGGGCTGGGGGTGGCCGGGGTCGGCGCTGCCTGGGTGCTTTCGGGCGTACCGGGTGCTTTCGGGCGTACCGGGTGCTTTCGGGCGTACCTGGTGGTTTCGGGCGTACCGGGTCGGAAGTTCTGACCATGTACGCCCGGTTCCACATTCCATCGCGGTCGTTCTGGGAAGGAACGTCCGCTCGTGTTCCCCGTCTCGCGCTACGCTTCGCTCGTCGTTGTGTGAAGGGGGAGTGCGATGGTGCTCAGTTGGTCCGCGTTCAGTGAGCTCGAGGGGCCGGGGGAGTCGGGGATGCCCGACCTGTTCGGCGGCTGGTTCGGCATCGCGTTCGGGGTCGTCGCGGCGCTGATGATCCTCACGACCCTGACGATCGTCATCCTCTCGCTCTACCGGGGCAAGCGGATGGCCGACCGTGGTCAGAACCCGCTCACCATGCAGGAGGACATCGCGTACCAGGCGATGCAGAGCCGCACGTTCGCTCCGGACAAGCCGCTCGAGCAGCGCCTCGCCGAACTCGACGACCTGCACGCGCGCGGTGTGATCTCCGACGAGGAGCACCGCAGCGCCCGAGCCGAGGCCCTGCGCGGACGATGATCGCCTCCGAAGACGTCCGCAACCCCCTGATCCCGCCGGTCTACGACCTCGTCTGGACCCTGCTGATGGCGCTCGTCGTCATCGTGGTCATCGTCGCCGTGTGCATCGCGGTCGTCCGCAGTCGGCGTCCCCACGGTGCCCGTCGGAGCTCGCCGGAGCAGCGGCTCCTCGAACTCGACGAGCTGCACGCCCGCGGTGTCATCACCGACGACGAGCGCCGAGCCGCGCGGGCCGAGGCCCTGCGCCGTTAGCCTGGTCCGGTGCTGCTGCCGACGGACCTGCTCGGGGTGTGGGAACTCCACCGCACCGTGCACGACCACCGCACCGGGGCCGCGGGGACCGTCACCGGGACCACCACCCTGACCCGGGTCGGCGACGACGAGGTTCGCTGGGACGAGTCCGGCGTGATGATCTTCGACGGCCGGTCCACCCCGGTGTCCCGGACCCTCCTCCTCCGGCGGGGTCCCGACGGCGGCTGGACCGTGCACTTCTCCGACGGTCGGGTCTTCCACGACTGGGTCTGGGGCACGAGCGTCGCCCACGCCTGCGCTCCGGACGACTACACGGGTGCCTTCGACGGCGACGAAGACCGCTGGACGGTGCGGTGGGAAGCACGTGGTCCGGCGAAGGACTACCGGCTGGACAGCGTCCTCACCCGACCGCGGTCGTGACCCGCGGGGTCGGCGGTCACCGCCAGACTGGGGGCATGGCACGCTCCTCCGGCACCGACGCCCCGCGCATCACCCTGACCGAACCGACGAACCTCGAGGACTGGGCGCCAGTTCCCGGTGACGTCCTGACGGGCGACCGCCTCGAGGGCAAGCGCATCGACGTCCTCGACCTGGCCGGCGAGCGGCTTCCCGACCTGGAGATCGAGGAGTGCGTCATCGACACGTTCCGGGGCGACGATGCGGACTTCCGTGGGCTCCGGGTCCGTGACTCGATCATCGACTCGCTTGACGCCCCGATCCTGCGGGCGTCGAGCAGCTCGTGGCGCGAGGTCCGGGTCTCCGGCGGTCGGGTCGGCTCGGCGGAGCTGTACGACTCCGGACTGAACGGCGTCGAGTTCGTCGGCATGAAGTTCGGGTTCGTGAACCTGCGCGGCTCGACGATCACCGACGTCGTGTTCCGTGACTGCGTCATCGACGAGCTCGACATCGCCGACGCGAAGCTGCTGCGGGTGTCGTTCGACGGCAGCAGCATCCGCGCCGCCGAGGGGTCGAACACCCGCATCGACCACGTGGACCTGCGCGGAGCGGACCTCGATCGGGTCGAGCGGCTCGAGGGGTTCCGCGGGGCCACGATCGGCGCCGACCAGCTGTACACGCTCGCTCCGCTGCTGGCCGCGCAGGCCGGCTACCGCGTCGACTGACCCACGCCGAGTTTCGCGCTCACCGACACTGCACGCCCGACCGGCCCCGCGAACTGTCGCTCAGCCCGAAACAGCGCCCGAAACAGCGCCCGAAACAGCGCCCGAAACAGCGCCCGAAACAGCGCCCGCGCCGACCCCGGCCAGCGCCGCGGCCAGGTCGGCCTGCACCAGGTCGCCGTGCACCGCTGCACCCACCTGGGTGCCGGCAGCCGCCGACGCGATGACCGTCGCCATCGGGGCCGTCACGTTGCCGGCCGCGGACACCCCGCGCACCGCGGTCTGCCCGGCGGCGTCCACGGTCAGCGCGGTCGCGAAGCGTTGGTCGCCCATGAACTGGTCGGTGGCGGCGAGGCCGAGCCCGGACAGGAAGCCCACCCGCGCCTCGGGCCGGCTCGCCGTGGCCAGGGCATCGAGCTCGACGAAGGAACCGTCGCCGAGCCGGACCCCGGTCAGCCGGTCACCCTCGGAGACCACTTCGGCGACCGGACCCTGAACCACCGAGATGCCGCGGGCCGCCAAACCGGCCAGGGCGGTGTCGTCCATCAGCGCTGGATCCGTCAGGAACGCGGTCACCCGATCGCTCAGCGCCCGGAACATGAGCGCGTGGTGTGCGGCGTTCGGTGTCGTGACGAGGACCCCGATCCGCTGGTCGCGGATCTCCCAGCCGTGGCAGAACGGGCAGTGCACGACCCCGCGCCCCCACTGTTCGGCCAGGCCCGGGACCTCGGGCAGGACGTCCACGGCGCCGGAGGCGACGACCAGTCTGCGGGCCGTGACGACCGCGCCGGAGTCCAGCGTGACCGAGAAGCCGACCCGGTCGTGACCGTCACCGGTCGTGGCGGACGTGGCCACGACCCTCCCGGCCGTGACCTGGACGCCGTAGGCGGCGACCTCGTCGCGACCGATGCGGATCAGCTCGGCGGGCGCGACGCCCTCGTGGCCGAGGTAGTTGTGGGCGCCGGCCGCCGGAGCGTTGCGGGGCCCGCCGGAGTCGACGACGAGCACCGAGCGCCGCGAACGGCCGAGGATCAGGGCGGCGGAGAGACCGGCGGCCGAGCCGCCGATGACGATGACGTCGAAGTGTCCAGGCATGCGCTGATCATGCGGCCGGTCACCAGTGAACGGCAACGAAGTTTGCCGATGTGGCAACATGGCCCGCATGGCACACAGCACCCCGGGACCGGTCGCGCGCACGACGGCCGACGTCGTCGACGGGGTCGGCCCCCGACTCCGCGCGCTGCGCGCCCACCGCGACGTCACGCTCGCGGCACTGTCCGAGCAGACGGGGATCTCGGTGAGCACCCTGTCGCGGCTCGAGTCCGGCCAGCGGAAGCCCACACTCGAACTGCTGCTGCCCCTCGCTCGGGCGTACCAGGTGCCCCTCGACGACCTGGTCGGCGCACCGCAGACCGGCGACCCGCGCGTGCACATGAAGCCCGAGGTGCACGGCGGTCGCGTGGTCGTGCCGCTGACGAAGCGGACCGGTGGGGTGCGGTCGTTCAAGCAGCTGTTCCCGCCGAACACCCCGGGTGGGGAACCCTCGCTCAAGACGCACGAGGGCTACGAGTGGCTCTACGTGCTGTCCGGACGGCTCCGGCTGGTGCTGGGGGAGCACGACCTCGACCTCGGCCCCGGTGAGGTCGCCGAGTTCGACACCCACACCCCCCACTGGATGGGCAACGTGACTGACTCCGTCACCGAGGTGCTGTGCCTGTACGGGCCGCAGGGCGAGCGGGCGCACGTGCGGTCGCGGCCCGCTCGGTGACCGGCTGACCGAAGCCGTCGTCAGCGGCTTCGCCACCACCGCCGCGACCGCGACCGCGATCGCAGCCGTCGTGCCCACCGGCGCACCGGGTTGGCCCGCCGGCCGTTCACGCGGAACGTGTGGAAGGCGCGTCGCGTCCGCACCCAGACGGACGGGAGGCCCGACAACGGTCGCGCGGACACCTGCACCGTGAGCACGGGGTCGGCCACCACCCGCCAGGCCGGGTCGAGCTGCATGCTCAGGTCGACGTCGTCGTGCACCTCGGCGTCGTCCCGGTGCGCTCGCCCTCCGACCGCGGCCCAGGTCGACCGGCGCATCGCCATGGCGGACCCGAACAACGGTGGGTGTCCGAGCGCACTCCACATCAGCACGAAGTACGGGCCCATGTACACGGCGTCCCACAGTCGGCGCACCACGGGGCCGCCGTTCCGGGGTCGGCCCGGACCGGTGACCGCGACGACCTCGGGGTCGGCGAGCAGGCGGACGGCGTCGGCGATCCAGGACGGCGGTGGGACGGAGTCGGCGTCGAGTCGCACGACGACGTCGCCGGACGCCCGGTCGTACCCGCGCGCCGAGGCCCGGGCGATCCCGCGCACCGGCTCCGTGACCACGACCGCGCCGGCGTCCCGGGCGATCGCCGCGCTGTCGTCGGTGCTGCCGTTGTCGACCACGACGACCTCGTCGGCCGGCCGGGTCTGGGCCGCGAGGGCGGCGAGGCACCGGCGCAGGTGCACGGCATCGTCCCGCACGGGGATCACGACCGAGACACGGGGCATCCGTCGATCCAACCGGCTGTCGCCTGTGCGGATTGCCGGACCGCGTTTCCCGGCATTCCTGGGTCCTGACCCAGAGGGCAGCGCGCACGTTCGATGCGAAACGCCCCCGGTGCACGCCGGGGACGACGACAACCGGAAGGCCGACCATGACCACGAACCCACCCGGGAACGACTCCGGGACGCCCATCCACGACCGCACCGCAGCCTCCGAGGGGCACGAGGTCGCCCCCGGCGTGACGGTGCCGTCGTACGCCAGCGGTACCCCCGCCGCGCGATCCACCGACCCCGGTGCGCCCCGGGCCTACGACCCGTACGGCGACAGCGCCGCCGAGGTGCCGTTCGACGCACCCCTCGACGCCGTCCCGGCCGACGAGCAGCTCCCCGCCGTCCCGTCCGCCGCGTCCGCCGGCAGCGTCAGCGGCTCCAGCGGCGCTGGCAGCTCCAGCGGCGATGGCAGCGGCTCCGGCAAGGCCGATGCGGCGAAGGGTGCCGCGCAGGACGTCGCCGGCGACGCCAAGGAGAAGGCCGCGAACGTCGCGGGCACCGCCAAGGAGCAGGCGTCGAAGGTCGCCTCCGAGGCGACCGACCACGCCAAGCAGCTCTACGGCCAGGCGTCCGAGAACCTCAAGCAGCAGGCCGGCGAGCAGCAGCAGCGCGCTGCCGGCGGACTCCGCTCCCTCGGTGAGCAGCTCGGGCGCATGGCCGAGAACGACGACGAGCAGGGTGTGGCCTCGAAGGTCGTCCGCGACCTGTCGGGCCGCGCGACCTCCGCCGCCGGGTTCCTCGAGAACCGCGACCCGGGCTCGCTGCTCGACGAGGTGAAGACCTTCG
>Ga0308167_1003875_pt1 | contig 11392 bp, 9 predicted proteins | sample PhyCR1_2_FD_202138 | JGI IMG/M metagenome (GOLD analysis project Ga0308167, IMG submission 202138) | Phyllosphere microbial communities from UC Gill Tract Community Farm, Albany, California, United States - DLSLRC.R1 | ecosystem: Host-associated > Plants > Phyllosphere > Unclassified | place... | reverse complement strand
TCCCGGCGGCCGCGGCAGCCAGTCCGAGCACGACCGACAGCAGCGCGTACCCGGCGCCGGCGCCCCAGCGACCGGCGTCGAGCAGGCGCGCGGTGTCGTCGGCGAGCGTGCTGTAGGTCGTGAAGCCGCCGAGCACGCCCGTCCCGACGAACAGCCGCACCGCGCGCCGTGGGCCGGCGTCGGGGCCCGTGCGCGCCAGCGACTCCAGCAGCAGGCCGAGACAGAACGCACCGGCGACGTTGATCCCGAGGATCGTCCAGCTGATGCCGTCGACCGCCGGCAGGACGGTGGCGAGCACGGCGCGGAGGGCCGTCCCGACCGCACCACCGAGGGCGACGAGGCCGAGGAACCGCCAGCGCAGGTGGGGCGGTCGGACGTCGTTCGTGGTCACCGTCTCAGTCCACCACGGCGGCGACCGCCTCGACCTCGACCAGCTGGTCGTCGTAGCCGAGGACGGTCACCCCGAGCAGGGTGCTCGGCGCGTCGTGGTCCCCCATCGCCGTGCGGACGACCTCCCACGCGGCGACGAGGTCGTCCTGACGAGTGGTCGCGACGAGCACCCGCGTGCTGAGCAGGTCCTCGAGCTCGGCGCCGGCGGCCGCCAGTGCGGTCCGGAGGTTGGCGACGCACTGCGCCGCCTGACCCCGGACGTCACCGACCGCGACCGTCCGCCCCTGGTCGTCGATCGGACACGCCCCGGCCAGGAACACGATCCGGGCGTCCGCCGGCGCGGTCGAGGCGTACGCGTACTCGGCCACGTCGCTGAGGGTGTCGGCACGGATGAGCTGCACGGCGGTCATGGCCACCAGCCTGGCAGAGCCCTTGCCCGTGCTCTCGGTCAGGCCAACGGGTTGCGCATCCGACCGGCGCGGATGAGCGACTCCGTCTGACCGCCGAGGTCCACCATCTCGAGCGTGTTCCGCAGCTGCAGGCGGTTCAGGCACGAGTGCTCGAAGTCCGGGACCCGGAAGTCGATCGCCCGGACACGGTCCGGGTGCTCCGCCGCGTGCTGGTCGACGCACGCGCCGACGAGCGCCCAGAAGTCCCGCTCGGCCAGCAGCCCCTCCGCGTCCAGGATCGGGGCGACGTACCGGAACACCCCGTCGAACACGTCGGTGAAGACCCCGAGCGCCGCCTCGTCGTCGTCCACCGGGTGCACGATGCGTCGGATGTCCTGCGGGACGTCGACGTCCCCGACGACCACGACCTCCTCGCCGATGTCCTTCATGAACACCCGTTCGACGGCGCCGTCACGCAGCACGAGCACGAGGTTCTCGCCGTGCGGCATGAAGAGCAGCTGGTGCCGCGTGAGGCAGTGCACCACCGGTCGCAGGAAGGCGTGGAGGTACCGTCGCACCCACTCCGCCGGGTCCAGTCCGGTGGCCCGGACGAGTTCGCCGATCACCGGCCGACCGTCCGCGTCCCGGTGCAGCAGGGCCGCCATCGTCATGAGCCGCTCCCCCGGCCCGACCCGCGGCACCGGGCTCTCCCGCCAGAGCGCCGCGAGCATCTTCCGCTGGGGTGACGCGACGTCGACCCGGTGGTGCGCGTCGCCGGTGTACCCGATCGACGCGTGTTCGCGGAGGACGCCGAACCCGCACGCGCCGAGCGTCGGGTCCGTGGCGACGAGGTCCGCCACCCAGTCGTTCACGGCCGGGGTGTTCCGCATGTACGCCGGCGACATCCCGCGCAGGAACCCCATGTTCTGCACGGCGAGCGCCGTCTTCACGTACGACCGCTCCGGGCGGCTGCGGTTGCAAGCCGTGCGGATCGACTGCTGGGGTTGGTACTCGTCGGGCCCGTCGCCGAGGTCCACGAGGTCCTGTCGGCCGAGGTCCGGCGCGAACGTGACCGCGATGCGGTGCTGCCACTGCCACGGGTGGACGGGGAACCACACGTACGCGTCCGGGTCGAGCCCGCGACGCTCGAGCACGTCCCGGAACCGGTCGACGGTCGAGGGGTCGAGTTCCGCGTCCCAGTGCTGCGGCTCCGTCCGGTCCGCGGCGAGCGCGAGGTGCGTGTGCTCCCGACGGGCGGCCAGCCAGCGGAGTCGGAAGCGCCGGCCGTGCTCGGGCGCGTAGGCGCGGTACTCGTCGAGCCCGAACCCGATCCGGCCGTTCGCGGCGACGAACGCGGGGTGGCCCTCGGTCATCGCGGCCTCGACGGCCTGGAAGGACGCCACCCGTGCCAGCTGCGCGGCGGTCGGCCCGCCCCGCCGGTGCTTCGCGGCCGCACTCGCGAGCGTCGAGGCGATCTCGTCCAGGTAGGTGCCGAGGAGTGCGTCGGGGATCCCGAGCACGGTGCGGAGCTCGAGCACCAGGTCCTGCGCGTCGAGCGGCTCCGGGGCCCCGTGCCGGGTCCGGGTGAGGGACGACTCGTCGATGACCCAGTGTTCGAGGGCGTACCGCTCGGCGCGGAACCGGTAGCGGGAGGGCCCGGTGTCGAGCACCCAGTGGTCCCCGTCGGCGACGGGTGCGACGAGACGCTCGTGGGTGAACTCAGCGATGGCCTTGGCCACGAGGTGGCGCTCGGCGGGCTCGACGTGCTCCGGGCGCAGGTGCGCCGCGGGCCCGTCGTCCCGCACGCCGATGCGGTCGGTGTCCAGGACGGACAGCAGCGCGCGTTTGCCGTCCACCTCGACCTCGCGGAGCACCCGGAACCCCACCTCGGCGTTCTTCGCCTGCACCGCCGTGTTGCGCACGTCGGGCTCGACGACCACGCGGCGCGCGCCGAGGGTGTCCCGGCAGTGCTCCACCACGGCACGCATCACGGCGGTGGTCAGCCCGTGCACGCGCCCGGTCGCCGGCGGTGGCGCGACGAGCAGGTGCATGCCGACGTCGCCGCGGCGGGCGGCGTGCACGTCGGTCAGGAGCACGCGAGCCGGGTCGTAGGTCTCGACGTAGAAGAGCGCGTCGCCCGCGTACCTGCCGAGCCATCCGTCCTGGGCCGGGTCCTCCTGCAGTGCCCGCAGGTACCGCCGGACCGCCGCGGTGTCGTGCTCGGCCATCTCCCACCACGAGGACGCGGGGTGCGCGAGCCAGGACCGGATGACGGGCGCGTCACGGTCCGGGTCGACGGGTTCGACGGACAGGAGGCGCGGGGCCGCGTCCGGGACGCCGGTGGCGCGCACGGCGTGGTGGCGGACGGCGTGGTCGCGGACCGGTGTCTGGTCGCTCACGCGGGCACCTCCGTGCGGAGTGCCTCGTCCGCAGCGGTGACGCCGTGGACCGGGCCCGAGGCGGGCAGGCCGAACTCCTGGAAGGCGATGCGCGCCTCCAGGCCGTAGACGGTCCGGCCGGTGACGGACCGGATGATCGACGCGTTGCGCCAGGCGCCCATGCCGAGGTCGGGGGCCGTCAGGCCGTGCGTGTGCTCCTCGGCGTTCTGGACCCAGATGCGTCCGCCCAGGGTGTCGACGTGGTGGTCCCGGGCGACCGCGAGCCGCCCGCGGTCGTCGCGGGCGACGAGGTGTTCGACGGGTTCGAGGAAGGACGGTCGTCGCGGCGTGTACCCGGTGGCGAGGACGACGCGGGCGACCTCGTGCTCCGCGGTCTGCCCGGTCTGGGCGTGGCGGAGCGTGAGCCGGAACCGGTCGTGCTCGGGCAGCCACGCCGCGCGCACGACGCTCGTGTCGGTGCGGAGCGTCGTGCGCACCGGGCCCCGCGCGCTGATCCGGTAGAGCGTGTCGTAGAGCTCGTCGACGAGCGCGGCGCTGATGCCCTTGTAGAGCCCGCGCTGTTCGCGTCCGAGTCGGTCCCGGACGTCGGCGGGCAGCGCGTGGAAGTGGTCCGTGTACTCGGGGCTCGTCATCTCGAGCGTGAGCTTGGTGTCCTCCATCGGGAAGAACCGCGGGGAGCGCGTGATCCAGTCCAGGCGGTAGCCGCCGTCCCGGATCCCCCCGAGCAGGTCGCGGTAGACCTCCGCTGCCGACTGTCCGCTGCCGACGACGGCGATCGAGTCGGCGCGACGCAGGTCGTCCCGGGCGGGCAGGTACCCGGCGGAGTGCACGACGGGCCCGTCGACACCGCGGAACGCCGTCGGCACGCTCGGCTCCGTCCCGATCCCGACGACGACGTGGCGGGCGCGGTACTCCTCCGGGCCGGACGCCGTCTCCGCACGGACGGTGAACAGGTCGTCGACCGTGTCGTGCTCCACGGCGACGACGCGGCGCCCCCACCGGAGGGTGTCCAGTCGGTCAGCGGCCCACCGGCAGTAGGCGTCGTACTCGCTGCGGAGCGGGTGGAAGTCCTCGCGGATGTAGAAGGGGTAGAGGCGGCCGGTCTCCTTGAGCCAGGCGAGGAAGGAGAACGGCGAGGTCGGGTCGGCCATGGTCACGAGGTCGGCCATGAACGGCACCTGGATCGTCGCCTCGTCGAGCATCATCCCGTGGTGCCACGCGAACCCGTCGGCCTGGTCGAGGAACACCGCGTCGAGGTCCGGCACGGGGTCGGTCAGGCACGCGAGACCGAGGTTGAACGGACCGATGCCGATGCCGACGACGTCGTGCACGTGCTGCGCCGCGGTCACCGTGCTGCCCCCGCGGTCTCGTCCGCCGTGCGGGCGACGGTGTGGGGCGGTGGTCCGGCGTGGCGTTCGTGGTGCAGCCGCGCGGCGGTGGCGACCACGTGATCGAGCGATCCCGAGACCTGTGCCACGGAGGTCTCCGGGTCGAGCAGGGTGAGCTTGTTGCAGGGGCGACCGTCCACGACGGTCTTCGCGACGAGCACCCGCCCCTCCTGCAGCAGCGCGGTGCGCAGGGGTCCCACGAGCGCGTCGGCTTCGGCGTCGGTCACGCCGGCGGGCTGCCAGCGGAACAGCACGGTGCTGAGCTGGGTCGGCGCGACCAGGACCAGGTCGTCGTGCGCACGGACCAGCGCGTGCGTGGCGGCTGCCGTGTCGAGCACGGCGTCGAAGGCCCGTCCGACGGCGTCCGGTCCGGCGGCGCGGAGCGTGGCCCACAGCTTGAGCGCGTCGAGGCGTCGGGTGGTCTGCAGGGACTTGTCGACCTGGTTCGGTTCGTCGGCGTCCTCGGGGTTGAGGTACTCCGCGTGCCAGCTCGCCAGTCCGAGGTCCTCCCGCTGGCGCACGACGAGCGCACTGGACGAGACCGGCTGGAAGAACGACTTGTGGAAGTCCGCCGTGACGCTGCGGGCCCGCTCGATGCCGTCGAGCAGGTGCCGTCGTGTCGGGGACACGAGCAGTCCGCAGCCGTAGGCGGCGTCGACGTGCAGCCAGACGTCCTCCAGGTCGCACACGTCGGCGATCGGTTCGAGTGGGTCGATGCACCCGCGGTCGGTGGTCCCGGCGGTCGCGACGACGGCCATGGGTGTGCGGCCGGCGCGGCGGACCGCGGCGATCGCGTGCGCCAGCTCCGGCGGCCGCATCCGGCCGTGGTCGTCGGTGGGGACGTCGACGACGGCGTGTTCCGGCAGGCCCAGGACCATCGCCGACTTCCGGACGCTGAAGTGGCTCGAGGTGGTGGCGAACACGACGAGGTCGTCGAGCGGGACGGCGGCGGGGGTGCCGTCGACGCCCCGCGTGGCTGCCTGTCGGGCGAGGAGCAGGGCGTGCAGGTTCGACTGCGAGCCGCCGGACGTGAAGACGCCGTCGCCGTCCGGGAAGCCGATGCGGCCGGCGACCCAGTCGACGACGTGTCGCTCCATGTCGGTGCCGATCCGCGACTGGTCCCAGGTGTCGACCGACGGGTTCACCGCGGCGAGCACCGCCTCGGCGGCCACGGCGGGCAGGGCGACCGGGCAGTTGAGGTGCGCGAGGGAGGCGGGGTGGTGGAACCAGACGGCTTCGCTGGAGAACAGGGCGTCGATCTCGTCGGATGCCCGGTCCGTGCTGCCGAGGGGTTGGTCGAGGTCGACGACCCCGACTCGTCGTCGGAGCTCGTCCGCCGGTGTGTCGGTGGTGGGGGTGGTGACCGAGGCGAGCCGGGCCGCGGTCCGGTCGACGACGTGGGTCACGGCGGCGCGGTACGCGTCGGCCGTCTCGGTGCGGAACGTTGTGAGTCGAGGGGTAACGCTGTTCACGTTAGGGGAGGCTAACCTAACTTTCCGCGCTCGTGGCACACGAACGGGGGAAGAACGAGCCGTCTGTCCCCGACCGATCCGCCCGTTCTCGAGCGCGGCACCCGGGCGGGCCCGAGCGGTCCCGGGAACGACGAACGCCCCGCTCCTGAGGGAGCGGGGCGTTCCGATGGTGACCCCAGCGGGATTCGAACCCGCGTTACCGCCGTGAGAGGGCGACGTACTAGGCCGCTATACGATGGGGCCGTGGCAGCACTCGAGAGTGCGGCACACGTGTTGTCGGACTCGGTGGCTAGCCACCTGTGGTGACCCCAGCGGGATTCGAACCCGCGTTACCGCCGTGAGAGGGCGACGTACTAGGCCGCTATACGATGGGGCCGTTCCGACAACTCGACAAGTATGGCACAGTGCCTGCGCGTCGCCAAAACGAGGCGTGTCGCCCGGGTGTGCCGCCGCACACCACGGCTGCGTACGGTGGGTCGGTGACCGTGCGCATCGGCTTGTCGGGGTGGCAGTACGACTCGTGGCGCGGGGACTTCTACCCGGCGGGCCTGCCGAAGCGACGCTGGCTCGGGTACGTGGGCGAGCACTTCCCCACCGTCGAGGTCAACGGGTCGTTCTACTCGCTCCAGCGGCCGTCCCGGTACCGCGCGTGGCGCGCGGACGTCCCGGACGGGTTCCGCTTCGCCCTCAAGGGCGGGCGGTACCTCACCCACATGCTGCGGTTGCGCGACACGGGGACGGCCCTGGCGAACTTCCTCGCCTCCGGTCCGCTCGAACTGGGGCCCGCGCTGGGCCCGGTGCTCTGGCAGCTGCCCGGACGGTTCGTCCCGGACCCCGCCGTGCTCGATGCGTTCCTCGACGGCCTCCCCGCGACGCACGGGGCGGCGGCCCGGATCGCGGTGCACCACGACGAGAAGGTCCGCGAGCCGGCGACGACGACCGCGACCCCGGAGCTGCGCATCGACCACGTGCTCGAGCTCCGGGACCCCGCGGCCGTCACGGCCGAGCACCTCGCCGTCCTGCGCGCGCACCGGACCGCGCTGGTCGACTCGCACGCCGGCGACTTCCCGCGCTTCCGCGAGGACACCGGCGCACCCCTGGCGTACCTGCGTCTCCACGGCGCGCCGCGGACCTACCACGACGGGTACTCGCCCCAGGCGCTCGGAGCGTGGGCACGCACGGTGGCGCAGCACGTGGCTGCGGGACGGGACGTGTGGGTGTACTTCGACAACGACGCGGAACGGCACGCGCCGTGGGATGCGCTCCGCCTCGCGCGCCTGGTGGACGACCGACTCGGGTCGGACCCGTCGTGACGGACGCGAGCCGGACCTCCCGTCCGCCACGATCCGCGGGGCGCTCCCGGGGCGCCCGTCCGGGGGGCGCGCGGCGGCCGGGGGCGTCAGACCGTGAGCGACTCGCCGGGCGCGAGGACGTGGACCGCACCCGCCGGCTCGACGACCTCGCGGAGCCGCCCGACGTGCATGCCGAGGCCGATGTCGGACAGCGTCGCCTCGTGGACCGGGTAGGCGCGCTGCGGTGCGACCGCCGCGACCCAGTCCATCAGCTCGCCGATCTTGAGCCACGGCGCGCCGATCGGGGTGGCGAGCACCTCCACGGAGACCGGGGGGACGGTGTAGGCGTCGCCCAGGTGGAACAGCCGCCCGTTCACCAGCACCCCGGTGTTGTCGACGACCGGGACGCTCCGGTGGATCAGGTTGTGGCGGTCGCCGTGGAAGGTCAGGTGGAACGGCCCGACGGTGCGCTCCGAGCCGTCGGTCACGACGTCGACCTCGATGCCCCGATCGGCGAGCGCCGCTGCCACACCGGCCGGACCGACGACGACGGCGTCGGGGTTCGCCGCCGTGATCCGGAGCACCTGCTCGGGCGTGACGTGGTCGGGGTGTTCGTGCGTGACGACGATCGCGACGACCCCGGTGACGTCCACGGGCCGGGTGAAGTTCCCGGGGTCGAGGACGAGGCGTGCTCCCCCGTCCGTCACCACCTGGCAGGCGTGCTCGAGCTTCGTGACCTCCATGCGACCGACCCTACGCGGGCGGGGCCCCGACCGGCGGCGCCTTCCCGACCGGCGGCGCCTTCCCGACCGGCGGCGCCTTCCCGAGCGGCGGGGCCGTGGACGTCCGGACGACCAGCTCGGCTCGCGCGGGCGGGACCGGGTCCGGGTGCCCCTGCCCCTCGAGCTCGGCCAGGACGGCCCGCGCGGCGTCCCGCCCCTGCGCCACCGGGTCCTGTGCGACCGTGGTCAGCCCCGCGACCGCACCGTACTCGTGGCCGTCCACCCCGATGACGGACAGGTCCTCGGGCACGCGGAGACCGGCGCGGCGCGCGGCGAGGAGCACGCCGAGGGCCATCTCGTCCGACGCGCAGTACACGGCGCTCGGGCGGTCCGGACGCGCCAGCAGGTCCGTCGCGGCCGCGACTCCCCCGGCGAACGAGAAGCGGCCGTCGAGCAGGCGGTCCGCGGGCACCGACAGCCCCCTGGCGCGCATCGCGTCGACGAACCCGTCGCGCCGCAGGTAGGGGACGGCGACGTTCATGCCGTCCTCGTCCTGCCCGCCGAGGTAGGCGATCTCCCGGTGACCGAGTCCGCACAGGTGCTCGACCGCGATCGCCGACACCGCGCCGTCGTCGACCCCGACGTTGCGCAGCCCAGGAGCGGGTCCGCCGATCACGATCATCGGGTGCCGGGTGAGCTCGAGTTCGGCGCGTTCCGTCTCGTCGAGCACGAGCGACAGGAGCACCAGCGCGTCGACGCGGTGGCGCAGCATGGACCGCCGGAACGCCCGGTCCCGGTCACCGCCCGGACCGCCGAGGTTGTAGAGCACGAGGTCGTGGCCCGCTCGCCGCAGTTCGGTGTCGACGCCGCCGAGCGCCTTGACGTAGAACCACCGGTCGATGACCGGCACGACGACTCCCACCGCACGCTGCCGTCCGGTCGCGAGCCCCGCCGCGGCCGAGCTCGGCACGTACCCGAGCTCGTCGGCGACGCGGCGCACCTGGTCGATGGTCGTGTCCGCCACGGTCGGCAGACCGCGCAGGGCACGCGAGACGGTCGACTTGGACAAGCCGGTGACGGTCGCGATCTCCTGGATGCCCGTGGACACCGCTCGGCGCCGCCTCACCCGTCCGCTGCGCGCGGCTCGTGGGCGGCGGGCTCCCGGACCCCGGCACGGCCACGGACGGGGCGACGGCCGCCGGGCCCGAGCTCGTCCCACCCGACGTGGGCGTGCCCACCGTCCGCCCGGGGCGCGGTCCGGACCGGGGCCGCGCCGATGCCGTCGACGTTCCCCGTCGCCTGCCGGTGCCTCCGGAGCACCCGGACCCGCCACCGGTCGAGCCCGACCACCAGGAGGACGCAGACCAGCAGGGTGAGCGCCCACCCCAGCGCCGGTCGCCCGGTGAGTTCGCAGAAGACGGTGACGCCGAGGAACAGGGCGCCGAAGGTCCCGACGAACCCGATCGCCTCCTCGATGCGGGCCGTCGGTCGGTGGGGTGCACGCTGTGCCACGGCCTTCACCCCTTCACGCCGCCGGCGGTGAGGCCGGCCACGATGCGACGTTGGAACACGAGCACGAGGATCACGAGCGGGATCGTGACGATCGTCCCCGCCGCCATGACCGCCGTGTAGGGCTCCTGGTGCGGCTGCGACCCGGCGAAGGACGCGATCGCGACCGTGACCGGCTGGGTGGCGTCCGACGAGAGCTGGGACGAGATCAGGTACTCGTTCCAGGACGAGATGAACGCCAGGATCGCGGTCGTGAACACCGCCGGTGCGGCCAGCGGCAGGATGATCCGCCGGAACGCCTGCACCCGTGTGCAGCCGTCGATCCGGGCGGCTTCCTCGAGGTCCCACGGCATCTCCCGGAAGAAGCTCGCGAGCGTGTAGACCGTCAGCGGCAGCACGAACGAGATGCTCGGCAGGATGAGCGCCTGGTACGTGCCCATCCACCCCAGGTCGGTGAACAACTGGAAGAGCGGCGAGATGAGGGCGACGCCGGGGAACATCGACGCGGCCAGGATCGCACCGGCGATGAGGGACTTGCCGCGGAACTCGAGCCGGGCCAGCGCGTAGGCCGCGCTCGTGCCGACGAGGAGCGCGATGACCGTCACCACGGCACCGATGAACACGCTGTTGAGCAGCGCCCGTCCGAGGTGGTTGCCCAGTGCGGTGGAGAACGCCGTCGCGTAGTTGTCGAGCGTCACGTGGGTGAACCACGGTGTCGGGTCGAAGGTGTACCCGACGTCGCGGAACGACGTGACGACCATCCAGTAGAACGGCAGCAGACACCAGACCGCGATCACCACGGCCTGGACGCCGGTGCGGAGCTTCTCGCCGGTGTGCCGCTTGACCCGGACCTCGGCGTGGGTCCCGGCACGCTCGCCGGGGGTCGGCACGGCGCGGGGTCGGTCGGCTGCGATGCTCATCGGAGTTCACCCTTCTGCTGCGCTGCCTGGGTCTGCACGACGTTCGCGCCGAGGAACCGCACGAAGACGAACGCGACCAGGAAGATGATGAGGAACGTGATCGTCGACAGCGCCGAGGCGGAGTTGAACCCCTGCCGGATCTGGTCGACGACGAGGACCGACAGCGAGACCGTGGCGTTGCCGGAGCCGCCACCGCCGCCGGTCATGATCGCGATGAGGTCGTAGATGCGCAGCGCGTCGAGCACGCGGAACAGCACGGCCACCATGAGCGCGGGCTTGACGAGCGGCAGCGTGATGTTCCAGAACCGCTGCATCGTGGACGCCCCGTCCATCTTCGCCGCCTCGTACACCTCGTCGGGGATGAGTTGCAGACCGGCGAGGATGAGCAGCGCCATGAACGGCGTCGTCTTCCACGTGTCGGCGATGATGATCGCCCACCGGGACGCCCACTCCCCCGAGAACCAGAGCACCTGGTGCCCGATGACGTGGTTGAGCACACCGTTGGCGTCGAAGATGAAGTACCAGAGCTTCGCGGTGACGGCGGTCGGGATGGCCCACGGCACGAGGATCGCGGCGCGGACGAACGCGCGCCCCTTGAAGTTGCGGTTCATGATGATCGCCATCCACACGCCGATGACGGTCTCGAGTGCGACCGTGACGACGGTGAAGAAGAACGTGTTGCCGAAGGCGACCCAGAACTGGGAGCCGAGGCTGCCGGGCGGGCAGGTGGTCTCACCACACCGCTGGGCGAGCCAGTGCACGTAGTTCGTGACGCCCGCGAACCCGCCCTGCACGAACAGGCCGGTGGCCTTGTCGAGGCCTGCGTCGAGCTGGAACGACTGGATGACGGCGCTGACGACGGGGTAGCCGATGACGATCGCCAGGAGCACGATCGTCGGGCCGATGAGGTA
>Ga0308167_1003872_pt1 | contig 11403 bp, 9 predicted proteins | sample PhyCR1_2_FD_202138 | JGI IMG/M metagenome (GOLD analysis project Ga0308167, IMG submission 202138) | Phyllosphere microbial communities from UC Gill Tract Community Farm, Albany, California, United States - DLSLRC.R1 | ecosystem: Host-associated > Plants > Phyllosphere > Unclassified | place... | reverse complement strand
ACCTCGCTCCTACAAAGGGCACCCATTTAAAACAGTTTTAACGGCTCTTCATTGAGCGCCGAGAGTTGTTCGCGCAACGCCAGCACCTGGTCGCCCCAATACCGCTCGCTGCCAAACCACGGGAAGCTGTGCGGGAACGCCGGGTCGTCCCAGCGGCGGGCCAGCCAGGCACTGTAGTGCATCAGGCGCAAGGCGCGAAGGGGTTCGATCAGGGCCAGTTCACGGGGGTTGAAGTCGTGGAACTCGCTGTAGCCATCCATCAGTTCGGACAGTTGGCCGAGGCATTCCTGGCGATCACCGGCCAGCATCATCCACAGGTCTTGCACCGCCGGGCCCATGCGACAGTCGTCGAGGTCGACAATATGGAACACCTCGTCGCGGCACATCATGTTGCCGGGGTGGCAGTCGCCATGCATGCGAATGTTGCTGTGCGGGGTGGCGGCGTACACGTCTTCGACACGCTTGAGCAGATCGCGGGCCACCGACTCGTAGGCCGGTAACAGGCTGCGCGGGATGAAGTTGCCTTCGAGCAAGGTGTTCAGCGAGTCATGGCCAAAATTCTTCACGCCCAGGGCTTCGCGGTGTTCAAAAGGCTTGGTGGCGCCCACCGCATGCAGACGTCCGAGCAGTTGGCCGAGGCGGTACAGTTGGTCAAGGTTGCCCGGCTCGGGGGCACGGCCACCGCGTCGCGGGAACAAGGTAAAGCGAAAACCCTGGTGTTCGAACAGGCTTTGGCCGTTATGAATGATGGGCGCCACCACCGGCACTTCGCAGTCGGCCAGCTCGAAGGTAAAGCGGTGTTCTTCGAGGATCGCCTCGTTGGTCCAGCGCTGCGGGCGGTAGAACTTCGCGATCAGCGGCTCCGAGCCTTCGATACCGACCTGGTACACGCGGTTTTCGTAGCTGTTGAGGGCGAGCACGCGAGCGTCGCTGAGGAAACCGATGCTTTCGACGGCGTCGAGCACCAGATCAGGGGTAAGTGTTGCGAACGGATGAGACATGCTGACTCCTGCGCGCAGCAGGCTGCCGCGTCCGGCCAAGCATGTTAACGCAGACTGACCCCTGTAGGAGCGAGCTTGCCTCGCGATCTTTTAAAAGATCAAAAGATCGCGAGCAGCAAGGGTCCATCGCTATGCGCCGACGATCCCGCCGTCTTCGCGGCTGATGGCCATGACCGAGGAGCGCGGTTTGCCGTTGGGCAGGTGTTCGGGGAAGGTCGAGCCGCCGTTTTCGCCAGGGTGCTGGATACCGACGAACAGGGTTTTTTGATCCGGCGAGAAGCTGATGCCGGTCACTTCACAGCCCACCGGGCCGACCATGAAACGACGGATTTCACCGCTGTCGGGGTCGGCGCAGAGCATTTGGTTATTGCCCATGCCGGCGAAGTCGCCTTTGTTGCTGTAGTCGCCGTCGGTCAGGATCCACAGGCGCCCGGCGTCGTCAAAACCCAGGCCGTCGGGGCTGTTGAACATGTTCTGCGGGGTGATGTTGGCTGAACCCCCTTTGGGCTGTTTTGGGTGCACCACCGGGTTGCCCGCGACCACAAACAGGTCCCAGTCGAAGCTGTCGGCACCGTGGTCATCGTTGTGGGCTTTCCAGCGCAGGATCTGCCCGTAAACGTTCTTTTCGCGCGGGTTGGGGCCGCCGACGGGTTGGCCGTCTTCGCCGCGTTTGGCGTTGTTGGTCAGGGTGCAATACACCTGGCCGTCTTTGGGGCTGACCACGATCCATTCCGGGCGGTCCATGCGCGTGGCGTTCACTACGCTGCCCGCGAGCCGGGCGTGGATCAGCACTTCGGCCTGGTTGGCGAAACCCTGACTGGCGTCGATGCCATTTTGGCCGTGGCGCAGTTCGATCCACTGGCCTTGGCCTTTGGGGTGATCGGGGTGCTTGTCGCCCGCATCGAAGCGCGCCACATACAGCGTGCCGTGGTCTAGCAGGTCGCGGTTGGCCTTGGGGTTTTGGGTGTCGATGCGGTCGCGGCTGATGAACTTGTAGATGAACTCCCCGCGTTCGTCGTCGCCCATGTACACCACGGCGCGGCCATCACGGGTCTGTGCCAGTGCGGCGTTTTCGTGTTTGAAGCGGCCCAGCGCGGTGCGTTTGACCGGCAAAGATTTTGGGTCGAACGGGTCGATTTCGACCACCCAGCCATGGCGGTTGAGCTCGTTGGGGTTGGTCGCCAGGTCGAAGCGCGGGTCGTGCAGGTGCCAGTTGATCTCGCGGCTGGCGAGTGTGGCGCCGTAGCGCTTTTGCGCGGCGTCGAAGGTCTGCTGGGGGTCTGAGCTGCCAAAGCAGTCGGTGAAGTTTTCTTCGCAGGTGAGGTAAGTGCCCCATGGTGTTTTGCCGTTGGCGCAGTTCTGGAAGGTGCCCAGCACCCGTGCGCCATTGATGTCGGCCTGGGTGCGCAGCAAGGCGTGCCCTTCGGCCGGGCCGCTGAGGCGGATGGGCGTGTTGCCGTGGATGCGCCGGTTAAAGGGCGAGTCCTGAACGAACTGCCAGCCATCGCCTTTGCGCTGCACTTCAATCACCGACACGCCTTCGCTGGCCTGGGCTTTGCGCACCTCTTCGGCCGACGTCGGCAGGCCGCCGTGGGGGTACAGGTAGCGGTAGTTGGTGTATTCGTTGTTGATCGCCAGCAGGGCGCGGTTGGGGTCGTCAGGGAAGGCGAACAGGCTCATGCCGTCGTTGTTGTCGCCAAACTGCACTTCCTGAGCGTCGGCGCTGCCGTTGCCGCTGGGGTCAAAGGCCGGGCCGTTGGTGTGCAGGGGCTGGCCCCAACTGATCAACACCGAGGCGCGGTAGCCGGGTGGCAGGCTGAGGCTGTCGCTGGTGGCAGCATTGATGCTGGCAAAGCCCAGCAAGGGGCTTGCGGCCGAGCTGACCCCGGCAGCCAGCGCGCTGCGGCTGAGCAGGTTGCCGCCCAGAAACATCGCCGCGCCGCATAGGGCGCCTGCGCTGATAAACCCGCGTCGACTCAAGCCAGCAATGCGCTCAAGGTCGGTGGGGTGTTGATCATCCAGGAGGTTCATAGTGCGCAGGCCTTTTAAGGTTTTTGCGCAACCTTAAGCAGCGGTTATGACAGTGGTGTTGCAGAAAACGTGTGGGAGCGGGCTTGCTCGCGATGGCATCGGTGCGCTTCAAAGGGTCGACCGAGGTGTCTGTATCGCGAGCAAGCCCGCTCCCACAAGGCCGTTAGAGGGGTGTGCCGAGCAACACCAGGGTCGGGGAAAACTGCACATTGACCTCACTGCCCACCGTCAACTGGAGTGTTTCGAGGTGTTGCGGTTCGCTCAGGGCGCACAAGGTTTGGCCGCTGGGCAGGCTGATGCGCACTTCGCTGGGGCTGTCGTCGGCGTCGAGGATCTGTTCGATACGCCCGCGCAGCAGGTTGTGCCCGGCCACCAATGGTTGGTCGGGCGCCGTCAGTTGCAGCCAGCCCGCCTTGATCAGCGCCACCACCGGGGTGTCGAGGTTCAGTTCCAGGCGCTGGGTGCTGTCGTGGGTGATTTGCGCGTGCAGCGTCAGGCCGCCGGGCAGTTGCAGTTCAATCAGGTCGTTATGGCCGTGGCTGTGGATGGCCTTGACGCTGCCGTGCAACTGGTTGCGGGCGCTGGTTCTGAGCATCAAGCGGCCCAGCAGGTCGAGGTCGCTGGCGTCTTCGGCGGCGTCCAGCACTTGGCTTTGCAGGGCTTGCAGGCGTTGATAGAGGCGCATCACCCGTTCCCCGGCCACCGACAGGCGTGCACCGCCGCCGCCTTTGCCGCCCACGCTGCGTTCAACCAGCGGGGTTTGTGCCAGGTTGTTCAGCTCGTCGATGCTGTCCCACGCCGCTTTGTAGCTGATGCCCGCGCTTTTGGCGGCGCGGGTGATCGAGCCTTGCTCGGCGATGTGCTGCAACAAGGCAATGCGCTGCGGGCGGCGGGCGATGTGCTGGGTCAGCAAAGTCGGTAGTTGCATGGGGGCGTCATTCGCAAAGCAGGGTGAGCCCCGGAAAGTGCCTGCTCAGCCCGGTGGCGTCAAGGCGGCGCGTCGGGCCTGGGCGTGCGCGCCAGGCAATACACATCCACCTGCCGCGCACCGGCCTGACGCAGCAGGCGCGCCAGACTTTGCGCGGTGGCGCCGGTGGTTAGCACGTCGTCCACCAGCGCCAGGTGCAGGCCGCGCACTTCAACCTGCGGGGCCAGGCTGAAGGCGTGGAGCAAGTTGCGCTTGCGGGCCTTGGCGTCCAGCGCCTGTTGCGCGGCGGTGTCTTGATGGCGCAGCAGCCAGTCGTCGTGACACGGGATACCCAGATCGCGGCTCAACCACTGGGCGAGCATCGCGGCCTGGTTGTAGCCGCGCTGGCGCAGGCGCTGAGTAGACAGCGGCACCGGCAGCAAACAGTCGGGTTGCGGGTCGCCGGTATTGAACCGATCACGTAGCGATTGGCCGAGAATATCGGCCAACAAGCGGCCATACGGCCAGCGGCTGTTGTGCTTGAAGCGGATGATCAAACTGTCGACGGGAAAGCCGTAGACCCACGGCGCATACACCGATTCGTAGGCCGGCGGGTGCTTGATGCACAGGCCGCAGGTGAGCCCGGCCATCGGCAGCGGCAATGCGCACCGCTCGCAACGGTCACCCAGCCAGGGCAGCTCCAGTTCGCAGGCCGCGCAGAGTGGCAGTGGGGTGTCGGTGCGTTCATCGCACACTAAACACGTTTGGTTAATTAATAACCACTTGTCAACCACGCTAAACAAGCGTGGTTGACAAGTCATGTAGCATCCTCAAACATATCGCGCATCCGTGCCGTGCCTGAGGCGGTTGCTTCAGGTTCAAGTCCCAGCATAAACAAGAGAATCGCCGATGAGCGCCAGCACCCATGCCAACTTGCGACATGATTGGTCTTTAGCCGAAGTTCGAGCGTTGTTTGTCCAGCCGTTCAATGACCTGCTTTTTCAGGCGCAGACCGTGCACCGCGCGCATTTCGACGCCAATCGGGTGCAAGTTTCGACGCTGCTTTCGATCAAAACCGGGGCCTGCCCGGAAGATTGCAAATATTGTCCGCAGTCCGGTCACTACAACACCGGGCTGGAAAAAGAGAAGTTGATGCAGGTGCAGGCGGTGCTTGAAGAGGCGGCGCGGGCCAAAGCCATCGGCTCGACGCGTTTCTGCATGGGCGCGGCCTGGAAGCACCCCTCGGCCAAAGACATGCCCTACGTGCTGGAAATGGTTAAAGGCGTGAAGGCCATGGGCCTGGAAACCTGCATGACCCTGGGCAAGCTCGATCAGGAGCAAACGGCGGCGCTGGCGCACGCGGGGCTGGACTACTACAACCACAACCTCGACACCTCGCCCGACTTTTACACCAGCATCATCACCACCCGTACCTACAGCGAACGCCTGCAAACCTTGAGCTACGTGCGCGATGCGGGGATGAAGATCTGTTCCGGCGGGATTCTGGGCATGGGCGAGTCGCTGGACGACCGCGCCAATCTGCTAATCCAGCTGGCTAACCTGCCCGAGCACCCGGAGTCGGTGCCGATCAACATGCTGGTGAAAGTGGCGGGTACACCGCTGGCCAATGCCGAGGACATCGACCCGTTCGACTTTATCCGCATGCTGGCCGTGGCGCGCATCTTGATGCCGCAAAGCCATGTTCGGCTGTCGGCCGGGCGTGAGGCCATGAACGAGCAAATGCAGGCGCTGGCGTTCTTTGCCGGGGCCAACTCGATTTTCTACGGCGACAAATTGCTGACCACCGCCAACCCGCAGGCAGACAAAGACATGCAACTGTTTGCGCGCCTGGGCATCTTGCCCGAAGCCCGCCAGGAACACGCCGATGAAGTGCATCAGGCAGCGATCGAGCAAGCGCTGATCGAGCAAAAATCCAGCGAGCAGTTCTATAACGCTGCGGTGTAAGCCTCTTAACTGTAGGAGCGAGCTTGCCTCGCGATCTTTTAAACGATCAAAAGATCGCGAGGCGAGCTCGCTCCTACAGGTCTTGTGCAATTCATTTCCGAGGCCAGCATGTCTTTTGATTTAAGCGCCCGTCTGGCTGCGCGTCGTGCCGACAATCTTTACCGTCAACGGCCATTGCTTGAGAGCCCGCAAGGGCCGCAGGTGGTGGTCGATGGTCAGCCTCTTTTGGCCTTCTGCAATAACGACTACCTGGGCCTGGCCAATCACCCGCAGGTGATCGAAGCCTGGCAGGCCGGTGCGTCCCGCTGGGGCGTGGGCGGCGGTGCGTCGCATTTGGTCATCGGCCACAGCGGCCCGCATCACGCGCTGGAAGAAGCCCTGGCCGAGTTCACCGGGCGCCCGCGTGCGCTGCTGTTCAGCAATGGTTATATGGCCAATCTGGGGGCGGTCACGGCCCTGGTCGGGCAGGGCGATACGGTGCTCGAAGACCGTCTCAATCACGCCTCGTTGCTGGATGCCGGTTTGCTCAGCGGCGCGCGCTTTAACCGTTATTTGCACAACGACGCGGCCAGCCTGGCCAAGCGTCTGGAGAAAGCTTGCGGCAACACTTTGGTGGTCACCGACGGCGTATTCAGCATGGACGGCGATGTGGCCGACTTGCCGAGCCTGGCCCGTGAGGCCAAGGCCAAAGGCGCCTGGCTGATGGTCGACGATGCCCACGGCTTTGGCCCGCTGGGTGCGCAGGGCGGCGGGATTGCCGAACATTTTGGCCTGGGCGTGGACGACGTGCCGGTGCTGGTGGGCACGCTAGGCAAAGCCTTCGGCACCAGCGGTGCGTTTGTGGCGGGCAGCGAAGAGCTGATCGAGAGCTTGATCCAGTTCGCCCGGCCTTATATCTACACCACCAGCCAGCCGCCCGCGCTGGCCTGCGCCACCCTCAAAAGCCTTGAACTGTTGCGCAGCGAGCACTGGCGCCGCGAGCACCTGAACACGTTGATTCGCCAGTTCCGCAGCGGCGCCGAGCAGATCGGTTTGCAGTTGATGGACAGCTTTACGCCGATCCAGCCGATCGTGATTGGCGACAGTGGCCGGGCGCTGCGTTTGTCAGCGATGTTGCGTGAGCGCGGTTTGCTGGTGACGGCGGGCAGTGCGCGGTTGCGTGTGACCTTGTCGGCGGCCCACACAGAGGCTCAGGTGCAGCTATTGTTAAGCGCACTGGATGACTGTTGGCGAAAGCTGGAGCCCGACCATGCGTGATCGTCTGATTTTGCTGCCCGGCTGGGGCTTGGGGATTTCCCCGCTGGAACCTTTGGCCGCAGCATTACGCGGTCTGGATGAGCATTTGCGGGTTGAGGTCGAACCGCTGCCGGTGCTGGAGTCTGCGCAGTTGGACGACTGGCTCGACGAGCTGGACGCCAACCTTCCCGACAACGCCTGGCTGGGCGGCTGGTCTCTGGGCGGGATGCTCGCCAGTGAGTTGGCAGCCCGCCGTGGCGATCGCTGCTGCGGGCTGGTCACTTTGGCCAGCAATCCAAGTTTTGTTAGCCGTGAGGACTGGCCAACGGCGATGCCCAACGCCACCTTCGAGGCGTTTTTATCAGGCTTCGCTGAAGCGCCGCACAGCACCTTCAAGCGCTTTGCGCTGCTGTGTAGCCAAGGCGCGGCAGACCCGCGCGCCATGGCGCAATTGCTCTTGGGCGCAGCCCCCAAAGCGCAGCCGGCACCTTTGTTGGCCGGGCTGGAACTGCTGGGCCAACTGGATGTGCGCCCCGCACTGCAAGCCTTCAACGGACCGCAACTGCACCTGTTTGCCGGGACCGACGGGCTGGTGCCTGTGGCGGCGGCCGAGGCGTTGCTGGCGCTGTTGCCCGATGTCGAAGTGGGTCTGATTGAACAGGCCTGTCATGCCTTTTTACTGGAAGCGCCCCACGAGCTGGCGGCCGCGATTCAGGCTTTTTTACATGAGCTGGACGATGACTGATCTCAGTGTTGCAACGAGTGCAGGTCACCTGCCGGACAAGCGCCAGGTGGCGGTGTCGTTTTCGCGTGCGGCGGCCAGTTACGACAGCGTGGCCGAGCTGCAACGTGACGTCGGGCATGCGTTGCTGGCGCGTTTACCGGCTGGTCTGGCGCCGCAGCGCTGGCTGGATCTGGGCAGCGGTACGGGCTATTTCAGCCGGGCCCTGGCGCAGCAATTTCCCCACAGTGAAGGGCTGGCGCTGGACATCGCCCAGGGCATGCTGGCGTTCGCCCGGCCTTTGGGCGGCGCCGCGCATTTTATCGCCGGGGATGCCGAAAGCTTGCCGCTGCAAGCCGACAGTTGCGACCTGATTTTTTCCAGCCTGGCGTTGCAGTGGTGCGGTGATTTTGCGCGGGTGCTCAGCGAAGCCCATCGTGTGCTCAAGCCGGGTGGCGTCATGGCCTTTGCCAGCTTGTGCGTGGGCACGTTGAGTGAGCTGCGTGACAGTTGGCGGGCCGTGGACGGGCAAGTCCATGTGAACCGTTTTCGTGAGTTTGCCGCCTATCAGCAGTTGTGCGCTGACAGCTCGATGCGCGTGCTCAACTTGCAGAGTCAGCCCCATGTGCTGCACTACGCGCAGGTGCGTCAACTGACCCATGAATTGAAAGCATTGGGTGCGCATAATCTGAACCCGGGTCGCCCTGAAGGGTTGACCGGCAGAGCGCGGCTGCAGGCTTTGGTTAGCGCTTATGAGCAGTTTCGTCAGCCACAAGGGCTACCGGCAACTTATCAGGTGGTCTACGGCATCCTGGAGAAAACGCGATGAGCCCAGCGTACTTCATTACGGGAACCGACACTGATGTCGGCAAAACCACGATTGCCGCCGGTTTGTTGTATGCCGCGCGCGAAAACGGATTGAGCACCGTGGCTGGCAAGCCGGTGGCCTCGGGCTGTGAGATCACCCCGCAAGGGCTGCGCAATGCCGATGCGCTGGCATTGATGGCCGAGAGTTCTGTGAAATTGACCTATGACGAGGTCAACCCGGTGGCCTTTGAGCCGCCCATCGCCCCGCACATTGCGGCGCGTGAAGCTGGCCAGGTGGTCAATGTCGAGACCTTGCTTGCGCCCATGCGCCATGTGCTGGCCCAGCAGGCCGACTTCACCTTGATTGAAGGGGCGGGAGGCTGGCGAGTCCCGCTGTCGGGGCAAGACAGTTTGTCGGACCTGGCGCAGGCCCTCGACCTGCCGGTGATTCTGGTGGTCGGCGTGCGCTTGGGGTGCATCAGCCATGCCTTGTTGACCGCCGAAGCCATCGCCCGCGACGGTCTGCAACTGGCGGGTTGGGTGGCCAATATCATTGGCCCGAAAACGGCGCGCCTTGAAGAAAACCTCGCCACCCTGGCCGAGCGCCTGCCGGCCCCTTGCCTGGGCCGTGTGCCCAAACTCAAAACGGCCTCGGCACAAGCGGTGGCTGAACACTTGCAGTTGGACCTGCTGGACTGAGCCTTAAACTGCGGGCTTGTCTTGGGATCTTTTAAAGATCAAAAGATCGCGAGGCGAGCTCCTACAGGACTCCATGCACTTCCCTTCTCTGTGATCTGTTCGTACCAAGACGAACGGAGGCTTCGCGCTGCTTGACAACAAATGTGCGTAAACGTATGTTTCAAACACCTGTTTGACCGCAATAACAAATCTACGCGGTTGTTCATCCCCGGATTCATCAGCAGAGGTTTATCGCTATGCCTGATTACAAGGCCCCCTTGCGTGATATTCGCTTCGTTCGTGACGAACTGCTCGGTTACGAAGCGCACTATCAGAGCCTGCCGGCTTGCCAGGACGCTACGCCAGATATGGTTGACGCCATTCTTGAAGAAGGCGCCAAGTTTTGTGAGCAGGTGCTGGCACCGCTGAACCGCGTGGGTGACATCGAAGGCTGCACCTGGAGTGAATCCGGGGTTAAAACGCCGACAGGCTTTAAAGAAGCCTACAAACAATTCGTTGAAGGCGGCTGGCCAAGCCTGGCGCACGACGTCGACCACGGCGGCCAAGGCCTGCCGGAGTCCTTGGGCCTGGCGGTGAGTGAAATGGTCGGTGCGGCCAACTGGTCGTGGGGCATGTACCCGGGCCTGTCGCACGGCGCGATGAACACCATCTCCGAGCACGGCACTCCGGAGCAGCAAAATACCTACCTGACAAAGCTGGTAACCGGCGAATGGACCGGCACCATGTGCCTGACCGAATCGCATTGCGGTACCGACCTTGGCCTGCTGCGCACCAAGGCTGAACCTCAGGCAGATGGTTCGTACAAGATTTCCGGCACCAAGATCTTCATCTCGGCCGGTGAACACGACATGGCCGACAACATCGTCCACATCGTACTGGCCCGCCTGCCGGATGCACCTGCTGGCACCAAAGGTATCTCGCTGTTCATCGTGCCCAAGTTCAAGGCTAACGCCGACGGCACTCTGGGTGAGCGCAACGCCGTGTCCTGTGGCTCGCTTGAGCACAAAATGGGCATCCACGGTAACGCCACCTGCGTGATGAACTTTGACGGCGCCACCGGCTTCTTGATCGGCCCGCCGAACAAAGGCCTGAACTGCATGTTCACCTTCATGAACACCGCACGTCTGGGCACTGCACTGCAAGGCCTGTCCCACGCAGAAATCGCCTTCCAGGGCGGCTTGAAATATGCCCGTGACCGTCTGCAAATGCGTTCGCTGACCGGCCCTAAAGCCCCTGAAAAAGCGGCTGACCCGATCATCGTTCACCCGGACGTGCGTCGCATGCTGCTGACCACCAAAGCGTTTGCTGAAGGCAACCGCGCCATGGTGTATTTCACCGCCAAGCAAGTCGACATCGTGAAATACGGCGTTGATGAAGAAGAGAAGAAAAAAGCCGACGCGCTGCTGGCGTTCATGACGCCGATTGCTAAAGCGTTCATGACCGAAGTGGGCTTCGAAGCCGCCAACCACGGCGTGCAAATCTACGGCGGCCACGGCTTTATCGCTGAGTGGGGCATGGAGCAGAACGTTCGCGACAGCCGCATTTCGATGCTGTACGAAGGCACCACCGGTATCCAGGCACTCGACCTGCTGGGCCGTAAAGTGCTGATGACTCAAGGCGAAGCGCTTAAGGGCTTCACCAAGATCGTCCACAAGTTCTGCCAGAACAACGAAGGCAACGAAGCAGTTAAAGAGTTCGTCGCCCCGTTGGCTGCACTGAACAAAGAGTGGGGCGAGCTGACCATGAAGGTCGGTATGGCGGCCATGAAAGACCGTGAAGAAGTGGGTGCGGCCTCGGTCGACTACCTGATGTATTCCGGTTATGCGTGCCTGGCGTACTTCTGGGCTGACATGGCGCGTCTGGCGGCTGCAAAACTGGCCGAAGGCACTTCTGAAGAAGCCTTCTACAACGCCAAGCTGCAGACTGCGCGCTTCTACTTCCAGCGCATCCTGCCGCGTACCCGCACACACGTTGCGGCCATGTTGTCGGGTGCTGCCAACCTGATGGACATGAAAGAAGAAGACTTCGATCTGGGC
>Ga0308167_1003870_pt1 | contig 11406 bp, 29 predicted proteins | sample PhyCR1_2_FD_202138 | JGI IMG/M metagenome (GOLD analysis project Ga0308167, IMG submission 202138) | Phyllosphere microbial communities from UC Gill Tract Community Farm, Albany, California, United States - DLSLRC.R1 | ecosystem: Host-associated > Plants > Phyllosphere > Unclassified | place... | reverse complement strand
GTATCTTTGGCCCAGTCCTTGGACAGAAGACTCCGGAACAGTGCAAAATGCCCCTGCTTTTGGTTTTCCATCCTTGCGCTCCTGTGTTTGCGAGCTGCGTTGAAATCAAAAAGTTCAGCAGTTGACATAACTGCCCCCTTTACTGTTTACATATCCAGTTAGTCCTGGCATACTTTTCTCCAGTTATTAGTTTCCGCTAATCGCTATCAGGCCGAGAATGAGTTACCGCTCATCTCGGTCTTTTCTTTTCCCATCGCAGCTGCAACCGCTTGCCGGGCCACTTCTGCAATCAGGCTCGTTTCCCACACCTTCTCCAGCAGCACGAAAACCGTTGCCATATCGCGCAGGTTTAACCGGCTTACCTTCGATTCATGCCATCCGGCCTCATCAGCCAGAACGCGCTGCCCTTTGTGAGTCAGGCGGCTGCGTAATTCTGTTTCTACTTCGTTGATCAACTTGCTATTTCTTGCGTGTTCCATGATTGATAATTTCCATGTGGGTAAATGATTGCGTGACGTTGCGGTGAGCAAGTCACTTGGGTTTTGCTCCGACATTTCGGTGGGAGCGGCTTCAGAGTTTTAAAGAGCGGTGGAAATCAGGCGGCGGTATTGACGCCGTTTCCGTATTGCAGCCAGACAGGATCACATTGCAGAGCTACAGCGATTTCGAAGATCTTCCGTGGGCGCTTGGTGATACCAGCTTCAATCTGTTGGATTGATTGCTGCTTCACGCCTGCCTTAAGCGCCAATTCGGTCTGAGTCATCTTCAGCTCTGCTCGTTTCTGCTTGAGGCGCTGGGAGATAGTTTGCATATAGCCTCCTTGACAAACTTTCTTGTATTTTAAATACAAACTACTTTGTTTGTCAATTACAGCTTTTCTTGTGAACATCTCTTTTTTTGATGAGGTGTTAAATGACAATTGCGGCAAGGGTGCTTTCAAAAAGGACCGAGCTGGGTTTAACTCAGACAGAGCTAGCGGAAAAGGCCGGCACAACGCAGCAGGCGATTGTCCAGCTAGAGAGCGGTAAGACTAAAAGACCAAGATATCTGCCTGAACTAGCTAAGGCGTTAAATTGCGACATCCAATGGCTTCTGGATGGAACAGGGACAACCTTAGACAGCAATGTGTCTAACCCAAGAGACCATAAGCCAACTGCACGCTACCCAGTTTTAAGCAAGGTTCAGGCTGGCGCATGGGTTGAAGCCTGTGAACCCTATACGATAAAGGATGTCGATATGTGGCTTGAATCTGACGCACATACGCAGGGAGACGCTTTCTGGTTGCAGGTGGAAGGTGATTCGATGACTGCACCGATTGGGTTGAGCATCCCGGCAGGAACCTACGTTCTGTTCGATACAGGCCGCGAAGCGGTGAATGGAAGCCTGGTCGTTGCAAAGCTGACCGACGATAACGAAGCCACTTTCAAGAAGCTCATCATCGACGGCAGTCAGAAGTACTTGAAGGGACTGAACCCGCAGTGGCCTATGGTGCCAGTGAACGGTAACTGCAAGGTGCTGGGAGTGGCGATCGAGACGAAGATGCGGCTGGTTTAAGCATAAGATTAGAGTAGTGTTTTGTTAAAGATTTAGCGGCATTTGCCGATGAATAACATTCGTACTATGCCTACTGTATTTGTAAACGCTACGTTGTTGACAATTACAAAATTACTCATTTTTGAGTTGACGGGATCGTCACCTTGGCGTAGATTTACCACACCAAGCCCAGCCCCGTTCGCAGACAATTGTTAATATCTGCATAACGGCTCTGGGCTATTTTTTTAGGATTTTTATGAAGAAAGCAGCAATATTGATTGATGCCGGCTTCTTTATGCAAAGGCTGCACTCAACTCACCGCAAGCATTTCGCAGCTCAAGAGCTGACTGCTCAATGCATCATGAAAGTCATATGGTCTATGGTTCTATCCCACCTGAACGGGAAGCGACAGTCTCAAGAGCGGCGTGAACCTTTAGAGCTTTATCGTATCTATTTCTATGACTGCCCGCCTTTAGACATTCAGACCAGGCTGCCCCTTCCGGACCCAGGAAATAAAACGCCAGGACGTAAAAACTTTAAGCTAGAAAAATCTTATATCCTTCGCACTGAGCTTCATGAAGAGCTTAGGAAAACCCGAAAAACCGCACTCAGACTTGGTCATCTTGTGGATAATAAAAGATGGCAACTCACCACCTTTTCCCTTGATGCTCTGATGAAGGGCCAGAAAACATGGGATCAACTTACTAACGAAGACTTTTATTACGACATAAAGCAAAAGCAGGTCGACATTAAACTGGGCATGGACATTACTACCCTTGCTTATGAAAAGTTGGTTGATGTTATTGTCTTGGTTGCGGGCGATTCGGACTTTGTACCCGCAGCTAAACATGCGCGAATCAAAGGAATTGATTTTATTCTTGATCCACTCCGTCAGAGTGTAACCCCTTCTCTATCTGAACATATTGATGGCGTGCAGTCATTCAGTCTCATTTCGGGACTAGCTGATGCACTTCATGCTGAACCGAATCCAGTTCCAGACTGGTGGGAAGACAGAAGAAACAGCAAAACCAAAAGGCGAGAGTCCGCAGATAAAAAGCCTTATGGTCGCAACCAAAGAGATGCAGTTAATAAGCATTCACACCAGAAACCAAGAAAATAAGTAAAATGCACTCGGCCACCGCGCCGGACTTATTTAGGTCTGCACCACTCTAGCCCGCCACTGAGCGGGCTTTTTTGTGCCTGCGATCTTTGTGCCCCTTCCACCCTGCTTACTAAAGTTTCTGCCAATTTTGACGATGATCTGACTGAGCAAACCGTTGCTCAAATGCTTCTCTATTGAAATGTTTGTAACGATTAGCCCGCATCCGGCGGGCTTTTTTTATGTCTGCAACAAAAAACCTGCCGCTTACGCTTGTTATACATTTGTTGGCTTCTAACCTTTAGCGTGTTGTGAGACGGCTGGTGCTCCTACCACCGGCTGATGAGATGCATGGCCGGCTCGTCAGGCATCTTGTTCACAACATTAGAAGCCACCTAAGAGTTTCATCACCTCCACCGCGATTTATGCCTGCTACCCGCCTCGGGAGCAGGTATTTTTTTGCCCGCAGATCCCACTTCATAAAAATAAATCCTCTTTTAAAACAAAGCTATTTGTATTTTTCGCCTTAAATTACAATATTTATTGTTTACAACATACAAACTTTATTGTAATTTTATCCCATCAGCAGGAAGCACTAACCAACAGGATGTTGGGTCGCTCTTTAACATTGATGGGGTTTGTCTCCGCCGAAATGCGGGGAACCAAAGTGAAGTTGGCTTTGGACTGGCGTGTCGTGGAGCTTAGGCCTAGCAGTACATCGGGCCGACCTATGAAGCGACTTGAAATCCGGAAACGTCACAGGTTCCGGCGCCAGTACCTAAGCCAATTACCGGAGGTACACATGACAATCGTAATGACCATTCTGGCCTCTGATAACGCCAGAAATCGCCGCAGGGCAAAACGTGCATCTGAGCGTGAGCAGGTTGCAGGACCGCAGCACATAAGCCGCATCGAGAAGGCTTGCTCATCCCCTTCTCTGCGTGACAGGCATGAGAGCACATCAGTGTGTCTGCCTGAGATTGCATTATTCAACGCGGGTTACCGCAAATCAGAAACAGTTACAGCGAGGTAGTTATGGGAATTTTAGCAGCTTCACTGCGCACCCTCGATTCAGCTGGGCGCGTATGTTTCGCCAGAAACATGATTCTCAACCATTGGGACAATCTGTCAGCTAAGCAGATAAATTTCTTCACGCGTTATATCCGAATGTTCAGTAACAAGGTCGCTTAGGCGGCCTTTTTTATGGGCTATCGCAACTCAAAAGACATCGTAACGGCGAGGTGACGGATGAGTAAGCGGCTTGAGATTTTGAAAGCGTCTCTCGCTAAGAAAGAGGCGCGGTTTGATAATCGCCTGCAGAACCACTTCGACACTGTAGCTCAGGCGAACGGACAGCCACTCAACGACAAGCGCAATGGTCGCGCAACGCTGCATAAGTGGGATAAGCAGAGTGACGCACTGAGAGCGCTACGGGACAGTATTCAGCGCACTAAGGACGCTATTGAACGCGAAGAAACAAAGATAGCGCTCGTAAGCCTAGTTGAGCTTCCCGCCTATCTTCAGCAGGCTATTGATGATGGCCTGATTACTCAGTGGCGAAAGCATCCGCGCTTCTTCTTCGTGGTTGGGGTAAGTGGCGGGCGCATCGTTTTTGATGAGGAAACCGGAATTATCGGCCATCGCTATCTGAGTAAGGTTTCAAAAGACGAATACCCCACCTTTCGGGACGTGTTCAATAAGCTAAACCGGCAATGTCGGGAAGCACAACAGGCTGCCTAACCCGCAGCCTTTTTCATATCTGGAGGCACCATGATTAGCGACGTTGATTACTACTGCGGTTGGTTAGTGTTTATCGTGCTGATGGTGCTGGGGTTTATAGCAGGAGGTTTAGATGGAGCTGTTTCAGTTCATAAAGCGAGTTGCTGATTATTATGACGACTGCAAGATGGATTTCCCGAGCATTGTCGAGCTTAAGGATGAGTCAGGTCTGGAGAAGCAGGAGGAAACCATTCATGGGATGCCTTATGTGCTCGTCGAGCAGCATGCCAATTGTGAGGATTGTTACTGGGGTTACTTCTACTTCCCCTTAAAGAAAAGGAAATATATTCGCGTTCCATTTTTCTGCTGAGTGACACCGTAAAGCCGCCTACTCAGACGGCTTTGAGGTGCTACGCACCAACGCTGAAGTTTCAAATGATAGAGACAGAACAGGATGCGATTTGGCCGCTTAGTGCGGCCTTCTTTTTGCCAAAAATTCAGGAGACGGAAATGACTGAAACTACCGATTTAGCAGTGCTGGAGATTAAACCTGAACAGGCTCCGGCACTGTATGTACCTAACGGCCTGGACGCTTACCTTGAGCAGATTCGCCATCTCGCCGCCGAAGTACCTGACGTCAGCACCAAGAAAGGCCGCGACCGTATCGGCTCACTGGCGCGAATGGTCGGCTCAAGCAAAAAGGCCATCGAAGAGCCTGGACGCGCATACCTGAAGCACCTCAAAGAGGCGGTTAAACCTGCTGAAGAGGAGCTTCGCCGGTTCACTCGTGAATGCGACACAATCCGCGACCAGATTCTTGCCCCTCGAAATGAGTGGGACATTGAACAGGAGCGCATCGCAGCAGAGAAAGCCGCTGAAGATGAGCGCCTGCGTATCGAAGCCGAACAGAAAGCGGCTGCAGAAGCCCTGAAAAAGCAGATTGAATCCGATCACGAAATGGCTCTACTGCTTAACGAGAAGTTTGACCGTGATGCAGCTGAAGCGAAGGCCGAAGCAGAACGCCAGCGCGCTGCACATGAAGAAGAGATTCGCCGTCAGGCTGCGGAGCAGGCCCGTGTTGAGGCCGAGCAGGCAGCGCAGCGTGAACGAGAAGCAGCAGCCAAACGTGAAGCCGATCTGCAGGCTGCCAAGGAAAAGGCTGAGGCCGACGCCAAAGCAGCACAGGAGCGTGCAGAACGTGAAGCCAGAGAAGCGCAGGAGCGAGCTGAGAGGCAGGCGCAGGAAGCACGTGAGCGTGCTGAGCGTGAAAAGCAGGCCGCTATCGAAGCTGAGCAGCGCAAAGCACGTGAAGCAGAAGCCGCCCGCCTGGCTGAAGAAAAACGCATTGCTGATGAAGTCGCCGCGCGTGCAGCAAACGAGAAGCATCGCAAAGCGATTGGCACAGAGATTGTCACCGCGCTACTGGGCCACACCAGCCTTACTCGTGAGCAGGCCATAGAAGTCCTGGTTGCTCTGAAAGACAACAAAATCCCGCATACCGGCATCACTTACTAATACCAACCAACACCAAGGAACCCACGATGAACTATGCCATCGCGGGCGGCGCCATCGTGGGCGCTGCTCAGCTAGACGAATCACTGCTCGACACCATTACCCGCCGCCTCCGCACTGGCTGGCGCAATCTTATCGACAACCTGAATCAGAAAGGAAATCCGCTATGACCATCATCCCCGTTAACGGAACCATCCTGGTTCAGCAGGGCTGCAGCCACTTCAACAAGCTGTATGAAGAAGCGTTCCCGGATACGCAGGAAGGCATGCATAAAGCCTATGCGTGGGCTTCAGAGATTGCGCTGGGCTGGCACAACTGCCAGGACGATGACTGGAATAAGAGGTTCAAAAGCCATGCAGCATAACGAAGATGAATTTGTCGCACTGATGCGCGGCATGCTCGGCGATTTATGCGAGCCAATGACATATGAGCAGGCCGCAATGGATGCGGCTGCTGATTACCGTACGGAGCAGCAGGCAGAGCGAATGGGAGTTAATTATGGAGGTTTATAAGGCGATTAGCGCGGTAGCAAAAGAGATGGCTGAGCAAGGCATCAGCAAGGACCGCGAGAACCGGCAGCAAGGGTTCAACTTCCGCGGTATTGACCAGGTGTATAACGCGCTGGCTCCAATGCTGGCGAAGCATGGGCTGGTCATCCTTCCTCGCATCACCGAGAGAACCGTAACCGAGCGCGCGACAAAAAATGGCGGCGTTCTGTTCTATGTCGTGGTTAAGGCAGAGTTTGATTTCGTCGCCACTGAAGACGGCAGTAAGCACACGGTTACCACCTATGGTGAAGCCATGGACAGCGGCGATAAGGCTACCAACAAAGCAATGTCGATCGCATACAAGTACGCGGCATTTCAGGCGTTCTGCATCCCTACCGAGCAGACAGCAATCGATGCTGACGCTGAGGTTCACCATGTGGCGGCGCGGGCACCTGATGACATTCTGGCCGACTTCACAGCACAGGCGGCTGAGTGCGAGACCATCGATGACCTCAAAGGCATCTACAAGCCAGCGTGGAACGCACTCGCTTCCTCGGCTGATCATCAACAGAAGTGCGTCGAGGTGTTTAAAACTCGCGGCGCTGAACTTAGCAAGGCGGCATAAATGGCAAGTCGTGGAGTCAATAAAGTTATCCTGGTCGGAAACCTCGGGAAGGATCCGGAGGTTCGCTATCAGCCATCAGGTGGCGCAGTAGCCAACCTGACCATAGCGACGTCAGAGCAGTGGCGCGACAAGTCTACTGGCGAAAACAAGGAGATAACTGAGTGGCATCGTGTCGTTATCTTCGGAAAGCTGGCAGAGGTGGCTGGCGAGTACCTGCGTAAGGGCTCGCAGGTCTATATAGAAGGCCAGTTGCGCACACGTAAGTGGCAGGCACAGGACGGCACAGAAAAGTACACTACCGAAATCCTAGTCAACGTTGGTGGAACACTGCAAATGCTGGGTGGCAAGCAGGAAGGCGGTCAGGGAAACCGACCTCAGCCAAATCAGCAGCAGCGACCGCAGCAGCAGGCTGGGCCATCTACTCCACCGGCAAACAATGAACCTCCGATGGACTTTGACGACGATATTCCATTCTGATTTAACCCACCAATAAGGCACCGACCATGACCCTCACCGAACCTTCGGCGGACTCTGCACGCCCTGATGAAACGGAATCACAGCGATTACACCGACTGGCTATGGAAAGCGCTCAGAGGATTACTGAGGCGAAGTATGGGGGCCGGTGCCGGATTGAATCACGCACAAAGGAATCACTGGAAGCACTGCGCAGGGAGCGCACCACTAAGGAATATGCACGACAGGCAGCCTTCTATCCGCAGCAGCCACGAATCGTTGTGACGAAGCCTTACGTTGTCTGGAATGACTACCACACAGAGCTGCGCGGCCGCTTTGGTGCCGTGGTGCAGGACTAACTATTTTCGCCGCTGCATTGAGCCTGACAGCGGCATAAGGGGTAAGAGAATGATTGCACATTGTGAAAATTGCGGATGCCGTAAGGTCTCCGGCTACTGCACGAATTGCCAGGAAGAAGCGTATATCGCTTTTGAGCAGGCACCTGATATGCAGTTTAGCGAAGAATTCATGCAGAAAGCATGGGAGCAGGAATCACAGCGCGCAGGAGAGTCATCATGATAAACGAGCATAAGGATGAGCTGACCAGCTTGTGCAGAATTGAGATTAAGCGATGGAAAGCGGCATCAGAATCGAACCCAAACATGCGCTATATGGTCGAGCTGATGGAAATAGCACTGGCATCTCTGGAGGCGGAGCCGGAATACAATACCAGTGATGCCGAAGACGTGCACCTTGACGTATCCAAGGCAGCTTTTGACAGGTGCCACCCCGACTATCGATGGGTATCTTACACCGCGCCGCCAGTTCCGGAGGACTGGAAGCAGCGCGCAGAAGCAGCGGAGGCTGCTGTCGATACATGGCGCAAAGAGTCGGCGTATAACCTGCAAGGTAAAAACGACGCTCGGGAGTACATCCGCGAGCTGGAAGGAAAACTGGAAGCATTGGAGAAGCAGCAGCCGGTTGCATGGTTGGTTCTTAATTCCAGTGAGGGCTATGTTGAGCGAAACCCAGACGTGGTTGCAAACCTCGAAGGTGCTGGTCTTACAAAGTGTAAACCGCTCTATCTTGGCCCCTAGTTTTCAGGTCACTTTCTAACCGATATACTCCGGCTCGGAGGTATCGCTATGTCTGATTACGATGAACTTTCCGAGGGTATCTATCAGGAGGCCTGCCGTATTGTGGGCCAGCTATGTTTCATGCTGGCTGAGAACGATGCTGAGACTGACCGGGAGCAACTGGTCTTCCAGCTCCAGATGCTGCTTGACCTCATGCAGGAATACGCCAGCGATTACACCATGGCCTTAGAGATGGCATTAGAGCAGCTTTCGAAGAAATAGCGATATACTCCCCACAGGAGGACATCGCCATGTCACACAACTTAGCAGCACGCAGCAGGGAAGAGCGCGACAGGATTAACGTGGATTTAGCCGCGTCAGAAGTCGCATACAAGGAGCGTATGAATCAGCCTGTTATCCCGCATGAAGTGGAGATGCAGCAGCCTGTAGCGATGAGGGATTATTTCAAAGAGAGGTTGCAGCATTACAGGAGCGTTGCGCTGCAGTTTCCGCGCGGCACTGACCCGGTTTATCAAAAGGAGGAGTAACTGTGAGCCAGAAAGATAGCTTTGCTAGCATCAAAGATATTGATGATGAAATCAAACGCCTACTTCCACTTGAAACAGAAGCGGCTAACTCAGGAAGGAATGAGGAGGCTCACCGGCTAAGCAAGGAAATAATCAGGCTGGAAGAGTTAAAGCAATCACTTCGTTAAAAACCAACCTGCTCCGGCAGGTTTTTTTACGCCCAAATTTCGGAGATAGAACATGTCTGACGAATTAGACCAGGCCGCTGAGCTTGAGGAGCTGGAGCGCAATATCGCGTTAGCTAACCGCAAGCATCCGGAGATGGTATTTACCGGTGCCTGCTATTACTGCGAAGAGGCGGTGACGGCAGGATGCTTTTGTTCCCATGAGTGTCGGGAAGACCATGAGCGCATTGAGCGCGCTAAGCAGCACCGCAGGGTAGCGTGACGCCGGTAGCCGAGAACGCGCTAAGGGCCGTAGCACGTAAGTGCAGGAGTGAAATCATCAAAGCCATAGACGGCAGGCCCAAGAAAGAACACGACCGCATCACCACCGCAATACTCGACAAACACGCCAAATCAATCACCGCCCTGCCGCCTAATAACTTCCCAGCAAAGCTATGGCTGAGCTATTACGTGCGGCAGGTGGATAAGGAATTACGCCAATGACACAGGATGAAATATCGCAGCTTGGAATCGCAGAGCTGCACAAGCTGGCTGCGCTTGCCGTTCATGAGTCGCCTCACATTTCACAGTGGGACAAGCTTATGCTGAGTGGAGCCATTGATGGAGTGTTCAGGCCAACCCTTTCTAATACTCACGCCTTAATGGTCGCCGCCGCGCTGGATATGACCATCATATTTGGCGGCAAAGTGGTATTGGTCAGCGAGCCAATTGGCGCGCAGTCGAGAAGCATCACTTACGACGAAAGTGACATCTCATCACGAATGGCGGCCCTACGCCGGGCAATAACACTGCTCGCCGCCGACTCAGCTAAGTACATCTAACACCACCCACCCTATTCAATATCGCGCTCAAATAGGCCAGATCAAACACGCCTTTTTTAGCACCTTTTTCTCAATCATCTCACTGATATATATAAATTATATCGGGTGATCAAATTCACGCTCTGCGTGAGGAGTTGTTATGTCTGAAGCGCCTTCAGTTTTTCGGCAGATTACTCGCACAGCCCGGAAAGATCACAAGTGTTGCGAGTGCCATAGCGTCATTGAGTCCGGCAGCAATTACATCTACTCATCTGGGATTTGGGACGGTGACCCAAGCGATTACAAGCAGTGCTTAGTCTGTGCGGAGGTCGCCAGCGCAGCGGCGGCTATTTCAGATGCCCCAGAGGATAACCCCTGCTTTACAGCGCTCAGAGACTGGTTTTCAGGTCAGGTATGTCGGGAGTTTAAGGGTGATGAGTTTGTCGCCGTATTTGCAAGGGATATGCAAATCGCACCCGAAAAGATACGGCATGTTCTTGGCGATGGGTTCTTTGATGAATGAACACCATCCGCGACATCTCCCCCGGCGAGCTACTTATATGGCTCGTCGTTTTTATTTGCATCGTGCTGGTCTGGAACTGGCCGTATAAGGAGTAGATATGGAATTACGTGACGATTCCCTTGTTGACATGAAATTCATGGTGAGTGATTCTGGCTTCACCGATCGGTACTTCTACAAGCAAATCCAGAAAGGCAATCTGCCGCCGCCGAAAAAATACGGGCGGTCATCTCGCTGGGAATACAAAGATTACAAATGCTGGAAACAGTCATGCGGGCAGCCAATGAAGTCCGCCGCGTGACGCTTTGTGGGCACATCTGCGGGCACAATAAAAATCACATCCGAAATATCCATTCAGAATCAACCCCCTGCGCACCGTATTTGGTGTTTGCAGGGGACACCAGGCTCACACTATACTGAACCCGCCCAGTCAATTAAAATCCTTTATAATCAACAAGAAGTTATTCACAACGGCTATATTCTTCGCCCTTTATCTGCTCAATAACTCACAATCATTTTAAAACACGCGCTATCTTGTTCAGATAAATCAATGAATATCAGTCAATGAGTTGTGAGCATTACCTGTCAGATCTGGATTACGGGCGGCAGACATATCCCTCGAATATCTTTTTTATTTTAACGCATGCTGTTTTATTTCTGCATAGCGGGCAGTCAGTTGCTTCAGATGCATCTCCAGTTGAACTGTGGCAGCAGCGGGTAAAGGTTCGCCTGATGGCTTTTATGACAATATCCGTAATTGCTCTTCAGCAGGGATTGATTGATTAAAAGACTGCATAGCCGTAAAAACCACTGACTTCAGCTCACTGACCGTTATGTACTTACCTTTCTGCTCATCCAGTCCGTTCAGC
>Ga0308167_1003866_pt1 | contig 11425 bp, 9 predicted proteins | sample PhyCR1_2_FD_202138 | JGI IMG/M metagenome (GOLD analysis project Ga0308167, IMG submission 202138) | Phyllosphere microbial communities from UC Gill Tract Community Farm, Albany, California, United States - DLSLRC.R1 | ecosystem: Host-associated > Plants > Phyllosphere > Unclassified | place... | reverse complement strand
ACTTCACCGACTACGCCGCGGCCCCCGTGCCGATGGAGACCGCCGACGCCACCGGCCTCGAGGGCACCCAGAGCCACGTCGCCGGCATCAACGTCAGCGTCTTCGAGAACTCGGGCAACAAGGAGGCGGCGATCGACTTCGTCAAGCACCTCACGAGCGACGACGAGCAGAAGTACCTCAACGAGTCGTTCGGCTCGCTGCCCGTGGTCACCACCGCGTACGACGACCCGGCGTTCCAGACGGACGTCATCGAGCTGAAGCAGACGATCCTCGCGGACCACGCCCAGCCCATGCCCCTCTACCCCTCCGAGGGACAGATGGAGACCCTGGTCGGCACCGCGATCAAGGACCTCCTCGCCACCGCGGCCCAGGGCGGCTCCGTCAGCGAGGCCGACGTCAAGTCGGCCCTCGAGGACGCGAACAGCCAGATGACCACGGGTCAGTAGCCCCGTCCCACCGTGCGGGGACCCGTCCGGTCGGCAGCGTCAGCGCTGTCGGCCGGGCGGGCCCCCCTGCCCCGCCCGAGAGGACCGTCATGACCGTCAACGTTCTGCCCCCCGCCACCGCCGAGGAAGAATCGGCCCCGGATCCCCACCAGCTGGCTCCGATCGAGCCCGCGAAGCGCAAGAAGCACCGTTCGCCGCTCGCCTACTTCCTGGTCGCCCCCGCGGCCCTGGCCGAGCTCCTCGTCCACATCGTCCCCATGGTGCTCGGCATCTGGATCGCGTTCATCACGCTGAACCAGCTCAGCATCGCCAACTGGGTCAACGCGCCCTTCGTCGGCCTGCAGAACTTCGTCACGGCCCTCGACCCCAGCTCGCCCATCGCCGGCCAGCTCTACGGGGCCCTCGGCCGCACCCTGCTCTTCACCGTGATCGTCGTCGCGATCGCGTGGAGCATGGGCATGCTCGGCGCGGTGCTGCTGACCAGCTCGTTCAAGGGACGCGGCCTGCTCCGCACGCTGTTCCTCGTGCCCTACGCGCTGCCCTCGTACGTCGGCACCATCGCCTGGGCCTTCATGTTCAACCAGCGCGACGGGGCCATCAACCGGTTCCTGGTCGACGACCTCGGGATCCTGCAGGACCGGCCCTTCTGGCTGCTCGGCGGGAACTCGTTCTGGGCGATCGTCATCGTCACCGCGTGGCAGTTCTGGCCCTTCGCGTTCCTGATGCTGCTCGCGGCGCTGCAGAACATCCCGAGCGACGTCTACGAGGCCGCCAGCCTCGACGGCGCGAGCCTCTGGAAGCAGTTCACGAACATCACGCTGCCGATGGTCAAGCCGGCCAACGCCGTGCTGCTGCTCATCATGAGCCTCTGGATCTTCAACCAGTTCAACGTGCCCTACGTGCTCTTCGGCCCGGCCTCGCCCGAGCAGGCGACGCTCATCTCGCCGCTGATCTACCAGCAGAGCTTCAACAACTGGAACTTCGGCCTCGGCGGTGCCATGAGCGTCATGCTCCTGGTCGTGCTGCTGATCGCGTCGGCGTTCTACATCCGGATGGTCCTCCCGAAGGGGCAGAACGACAATGATTGAGACCCGCGGCTTCAAGATCTTCCGCTTCTTCGGGCTGGCGTTCCTGTCGCTGGTCGTGATCATCCCGCTCTACGTGGTGCTCACGACCTCGATCAAGCCGCTGGCCGACGTGCAGGGCCTCTTCACCTGGATCCCCTCGCGCGTCACCCTCGAGCCCTACGTGCAGATCTGGCAGACGGTGCCCCTGGCGTCGTACTTCAAGAACAGCCTGATCGTCACCATCTCGGCGACGATCCTGTCGGTGGCGATGGCCGTGCTGGCCGCCTACGCGCTGGCTCGCCTGCGCTTCCGGGGCCAGCGCAGCTTCAGCCTCGTGGTGCTGTCGACGCAGATGTTCCCCGGCATCCTGTTCCTCCTGCCGCTGTTCCTGATCTTCGTGCAGATCCAGCGCACGGTCGGGGTGCAGCTGACGGGCAGCTACCTGGGCCTGATCATCACCTACATGACGTTCAGCCTGCCGTTCTCGATCTGGATGCTGACGGGCTACTTCGCCTCCATCCCGAAAGAACTCGAGGAGGCGTCGATGATCGACGGCACGGGTCGCCTCGGCGCCCTGTTCCGCGTGATCATCCCCGTCGCGAAGCCCGGCATCATCGCCGTCGCGGTCTACGCCTTCATCACGGCCTGGGGAGAGGTGCTGTTCGCCTCCGTGCTCACGAGCAAGGACACCCGGACCCTGTCGATCGGCCTGCGGGCGTACGCCTCGCAGCAGGACGTCTACTGGAACCAGCTGATGGCGGCCTCGGTCGTCGTCTCGCTGCCCGTGCTGATCGGCTTCATGCTCGTGCAGAAGCACCTCATCACCGGTCTGTCCTCCGGTGCCGTCAAGTGACGCCGACCGGCCGGGCCTGACGGGGGCGGAGCGGTGACCGACGTGGGGGAGGCGGCGCCTCGCCTCGCGGACGTCGCGCCGACCCGGCGGGCCGCGGTCCCGGTCGCGCCCCTCCGGGTCGGCGTGGTGGGCGGCGGCTTCATGGGCCGGGTGCACACGGCGGCGGCCCGGGCGGCCGGTGCCCAGGTGGTGGCGGTCGCGTCCTCGAGCCCGGCCAGCGCCTCCTTCGCGGCTGCCGCCCTGGGCGTCCCGACCGCCCACGACAGCGTGCAGGACCTGCTCGACGACCCCGGCGTCGACGTCGTGCACCTCTGCGCCCCGAACGCCGTGCACGCGGGGCTCGCCCTCGCCGCCCTGGCGGCCGGCAAGCACGTGGTCTGCGAGAAGCCGCTGGCCACCTCGACGGCCGAGGCCGACGAGCTCGTGCGAGCAGCCCGGGCGGCAGGCACGACGGCCGCGGTCCCGTTCGTCTACCGGTACCACCCGATGGTGCGGGAGGCGCGGGCGAGGGTGGCCTCCGGCGTCACGGGACGCGTGCTCAGCGTCCGCGGCAGCTACCTGCAGGACTGGCTGCTCGACCGCGACGACGTCGACTGGCGCGTCGACTCGGCCTCGGGCGGCCCCTCGCGCGCCTTCGCCGACATCGGCAGCCACCTCGTCGACCTGGTCGAGTTCGTGCTCGGCGACCGGGTCGCCGCCCTCTCGGCCGTCGTCGACCGGGTGCACGACGAACGCGGCGGGCGCCCGGTCGACACCGAGGACGAGGCGGCGGTCGTCTTCGAGACGGCGCGCGGGGTGATCGGCACCCTCTTCGTGTCGCAGGTGGCGCCGGGGCGGAAGAACCGCCTCCTCGTCGACGTCGCCGGCACGGCGGAGAGCCTGGAGTTCTCCCAGGAGGAGCCCGACCGGCTCTGGATCGGGCGCCGCGCCGCGTCCGAGGTCGTGTCGCGCGACGCGGCCCGGCTCGGGCCGGACGCCGCCCGCCTCTCGACGCTCCCGGCCGGGCACCCGATGGGCTACCACGACGCCTTCGCCTCGTTCGTCCGCGACGTGCACGACGCCGTGCGCGGCGGGCGTCCGGAGGGGCTGCCGACCTTCGAGGACGGCCGCCGCGCCGTCGTCGTCACCGAGAGCGTCCTGCTCGCCGCCGCCGAGCGGCGCTGGGTGGACGTCCCCTCGTGAACGACCGCCCCGTGGACCAGGATGGAGCTGCGCCGCGCGCCGACGCACCGACGACGAGAGAGGCCGACATGGGCGAGAGCTCGCACCCCGTCACGCTGTTCACCGGCCAGTGGGCCGACCTGCCGCTCGAGGAGGTGGCGGCGCTCGCCGCGGGCTGGGGCTACGACGGCCTCGAGATCGCCGCGTCGGGCGACCACCTCGACCTCGAGCGCGCCGACGAGGACGACGCCTACCTCCGCGGCCGGCTCGACGTGCTCGAGCGGCACGGCCTCGGCGTCTGGGCGATCTCGAACCACCTCACGGGACAGGCCGTCTGCGACGACCCGATCGACTTCCGGCACCAGGCGATCGTGCGGCCGAGCACGTGGGGCGACGGCGAGCCCGAGGGCGTCCGCCAGCGCGCGGCCGAGGACATGAAGCGGGCGGCCAGGGTCGCCCGGCGGATGGGCGTCGACACGGTGGTCGGGTTCACCGGATCGGCGATCTGGCCCTACGTGGCGATGTTCCCGCCCGTGCCCGAGAGCGTCATCGACGCTGGCTACGAGGACTTCGCCGCCCGCTGGAACCCCATCCTCGACGTCTTCGACGGCGAGGGCGTGCGGTTCGCCCACGAGGTGCACCCCTCCGAGATCGCCTACGACCACTGGACGAGCGTCCGCGCCCTCGACGCCATCGAGCACCGCGAGGCCTTCGGCTTCAACTGGGACCCGTCGCACATGCTCTGGCAGGGCGTCGACACGATCGGGTTCATCGTCGACTTCGCCGACCGGATCTACCACGTCGACTGCAAGGACACGCGCGTCCGGCCGAGCAGCGGCCGCGCCGGGGTGCTCGGCTCGCACCTGCCCTGGGGCGACCCGCGCCGCGGCTGGGACTTCGTCTCGACCGGGCACGGCGACGTCGACTGGGAGTCGGCGTTCCGCACCCTCGACGCCGTCGGCTACGCCGGGCCGATCTCGATCGAGTGGGAGGACGCCGGCATGGACCGGCTGCACGGGGCGCCCGAGGCGCTGGCCCACGTGCGCTCGCTGCTCTGGCCGCGGCCGACCGCCTCCTTCGACGCGGCCTTCTCGAACCAGTAGCCGCCCCGCCCCCCCTGCCTGCCCCCCTGCCTGCCCCCTCCCCATTCAGGAAGATCCGTCCTGATCCGTGCGACGGGGGGAGGCGCAGTCCTGATGCGTGCACCGTTCAGGACCCAGCGAGCCTGCGTTCCTGAACATCGAGACCCGAACGACGAGAGAAGAGAGAACCCCGTGCCCCGCACCCTCCAGCCCGGACAGTCGAGCCGCGTGCTCGTCGTCGACCCCGCGACCGGTGACGTCGAGGTCGCCCTCGAGAGCTCGAGCGTGCTCGTCGAGGCGCCGAACTGGAGCCCCGACGGCCGCTGGCTCGTCGTCAACGCCGACGGGCTGCTCTGGCGGCTGCCCGCCGAGGCGCGGGGCGTCGACGAGACGGCCCTGGTGCCCGTGCCGATGGGGGACGTGCCCGAGATCAACAACGACCACGTGATCGCGCCCGACCAGGGCAGCGTGTTCGTCAGCTCGCGCGACGGCCACCTGTACGAGGTCCCGTGGGACGGCGTCGCGCCCGGCGGCGAGGCACGCCGCGTCACGCGTGAGCACCCTGCCGACCGGAACCACAAGAACTACCTGCACGGCGTCTCGCCCGACGGCGCGACGCTCAGCGTGATCGTCGGCGCCCTGCCCGAGGCAGCGGCCGACCCGGACGACGAGGAGGCGCGGGCCGGCTGGCAGACGAACGTCGTGCTGGTCTCGGTGGCCGACGGCGCCCCGACCTCCGTCACCGCGGACGGCCACCCCGACGACGGCGCGGAGTTCTCGCCGGACGGTCGGCACGTCTGGTTCAACTCGGAGCGGGCGTCGGGCGGCGTGGCAGGCCACGCGCAGCTGTTCCGTGCCCGGCCGGACGGCGGCGAGCTCGTGCAGGTCACCGACGACGAGCTCGTGAACTGGTTCCCGCACGTCTCGCCCGACGGCTCGACCCTGCTCTGGCTCGGCTACCCGACGGGCACGCTCGGCCACCCCGAGGACCGCGACGTCGCGCTCCGCACCCTGCCGCTCGGCACGGACGGGCTGCCGACGCCGGGGGAGCAGCCGCACGAGGTGCTGCGGCTGCTCGGCGGCCAGGGCACGATAAACGTGCCGTGCTGGGCACCCGACTCGACTCGCCTCGCCTGCGTGGACTACCCGCGCAGCTGAGCACGCACGCCGGGTCCCGCCCTCGCGCTCGGACGTCAGGACGTCGGCAGCAGCTCGGCGACCTTCCCGCCCGCGATGCGCAGGCGCCGCTCGGCGCGCCGGGCCACGGCCGAGTCGTGCGTGACGATCACGAGGGTCAGCCCGCGGTCGCGCCAGACGCCCTCGAGCAGGTCCATGATCTCGTCGCGGGTGGCCTCGTCGAGCGAGCCGGTCGGCTCGTCGGCGAGCAACACGGTCGGCTCCTTGACCAGGGCGCGCGCGATGGCGACCCTCTGCTGCTGACCGCCGCTGAGCTCGCCCGGCAGGTGGCCGGCCCGCTCCGCGAGCCCGACCGAGGCCAGCGCCTCCTTCGCCCTCGTCCGTCGCTCGGGGCGCGGCACGGAGTCGTCCGCGAACGCCGTCTCGACGTTCTCCGCCGCCGTCAGCGTCGGGATCAGGTTGAAGCCCTGGAACACGAAGCCGACGTCGCGGGCCCGCACCGCGGCCAGCGCGCGGTCGCCCGCCGCCGAGAGGTCCGAGTCGCCGAGCCGCACCGTGCCGCTCGTCGGCCGGTCGAGCGCGCCGAGCACCTGCAGCAGGGTCGACTTGCCGCCTCCGGTCGGGCCCTGGATCGCGACCATCTGGCCCGCGGGGATCTCGAGGTCGATCCCGTCGAGGGCGGTGACGGTCTTCTTCCCCTGCGAGTAGGTCTTGGTGACGGCGGTGAGCGTGTACATGGGCGGGGTGCCTCCGGAGGCGGTGGTCGGGTCGGTGAGACCGGCGGGTGCCGGCAGGACGGTGGCACGGAGGTCGGTGCCGGTCGGCTCCGGGCTCGCCCCGGTCACGCGACGCTCCTCAGTGCCTCGGCCGGGCGCAGCCGCGACGCGCGCCAGCCGCCCACGGCGCCGGCGAGCAGTCCGCCGACGACGGCCAGGCCGACGGCGAGCAGCACGACGGAGATCGTCACCGGGGCGTGCAGGACGACGTCGGTCGTCGCCGCGGCCACCTGCTGGCCGAAGCCGCCGCCGCCTGCCGCGGCCGCGCCTCCTGCGTCGGCTGCCGCCCCGGGCCCGCCGGGACCTGCCGCGGTGGTCGTGGCCGCAGCCGACAGGGTCGGGGCGACGAGGTTCACCACGAGCAGCCCGACGAGACCGGCCGCGACCCCGACGACGCCGCCGACGAGGCCCTGCACGAGCGACTCGCCCGCCACCTGGCGGGTGATCCGTGCGTTGCTCCAGCCGATCGCCTTGAGCGTGCCGAACTCGCGGGTGCGTCGGCCGACCCCCGAGACGGTGAAGAGGATCGCGATGAGGAACGCCGCGGCCAGCACGATGACCGAGAGCCAGGTGCCGAGCTTGCCGATCAGGTCGGAGGCGGTCGTCAGCGAGCCGGAGACGCTCGACGCGAGGTCCGACTGCGTGCTCACGGTCGCGTCGGGCAGGGCGGCCTGCACGTCGGTCTTCAGCGCGTCGACGCCGCTGGCGCTCGCCGCGGTCACGTACACGTCGCTGATCTGGTCGGTCAGCCCGCTGAGCGCCTGCGCGGTGTCGAGAGGGACGTAGGCGTCGGAGGCGGTGGCCGCGTCGGACGACGTGGACGCGACGATCCCGACCACGGTGAAGTCGGTGCCGCCGATCGTCAGCGTGTCGCCGACCGCGAGCTCGGCGCTGGTCGCCCAGGTCTGGTCGAGCACGACGACGTCGGTGCCCGCGTCGTCGGCGGCGAGGGTCCGGCCGTCGACGAGGGAGGCGCTGGTCAGGGGGCCGACCGCGGCCGCGCTCGGGTCGAGGCCCGTGACCGAGAACTGGTCGACGTCGAACGCGCTGCCGCCGGCGCCGTCCGCCCCGCCCGTGGGTGGCGCGGGCTGGGTGCCCGAGTCGGTGCCGTCCGTCCCGTCGGTGTCGTTCGTCCCGTCGGTGTCGGTGTCGGTGCCGGTGCCGTCGCCGGTCGTGCCGTCCGTGCCCGCGCCTCCTGCGCCCTGGGAGAAGTCGGGCAGCGTGCCCGAGAAGCTCGAGTTCTCGAGGCTGAGCGTGGCGGTCGCGGCGGACACGCCGTCGACGCCCTCGACGGTGGCCAGGGCCGACGAGGCGAAGGTCGCCGTGCCGCGGGCGGCCGAGAGGGTGCTCTGCGCGACCTCGGTGCTGCCGTCGTCGGTGGTCGTGCCGTCGCCCGAGCCGAAGGCGAACTGCTGGCCGGGCCCGCCGCCGTCGGCACCCGGCTCAGCGGTCTGCGTGATCGTGACGTCGGTGCCGACGCCGTAGACGGACTCGAGCACGGACGACTGGGCGTTCCGCACGCCGGCCGCCACGCCGCTGACGACGATGACGAGCGCGATCGCGAGCGCCATGCCGGCCGCGATCACCACGGTCTGCTTGCGTCTGTTGCTCAGCTCTCTGAGCAGGTAGGTCAGGAACATCGGGGGTCTCCTCGGTGCAGGGGGATCCGCGGGGGATCAGGTCGGAGGCGACGCTAGGGAGGCGGTCTCGCAGCACCCGATGGGCCGACGATGAGGTTCCTATGAGAGAAGCCCAGGCAACGCATCGGGGCAGCACAGTCCGTTCATAGGAACCGGCTCGAAGCTGAGTGCGTGACCACGACGACCCCCACCCCCGCGCAGGCCCCCCGACTCACCCGGGCCGACGGCTCGCCCCTCCGAGTCCTCGTCGTCGACGACGAGAACAGCCTCACCGACCTCCTCTCGATGGCCCTGCGCTACGAGGGGTGGGACGTCAAGGCCGCCGCAGACGGGCAGGGCGCCCTCGCGCTGGCCCGCGAGTTCCAGCCCGACGCGATCGTGCTCGACTGGATGCTGCCCGACATCGACGGCATCCAGGTGCTCGGCCGGCTGCGCGCCGGGGGCGACGACACCCCGATCCTGTTCCTCACCGCGAAGGACTCCGTCGAGGACCGCGTCTCCGGCCTGACGGCGGGCGGCGACGACTACGTCACCAAGCCGTTCTCCCTCGAGGAGGTGGTGGCCAGGCTCCGTGGCCTCATCCGTCGGTCCGCGTCCGCCGTGAGCGAGGCCGGCGACAGCCGCATCGTCGTCGGCGACCTGGTGCTCGACGAGGAGAGCTACGAGGTGCACCGCGGCGACCGCGAGGTCGAGCTGACCGCCACCGAGTTCGAGCTGCTGCGCTTCCTGATGCGGAACCCGCGCCGGGTGCTCAGCAAGGCCCAGATCCTCGACCGCGTCTGGAGCTACGACTTCGGCGGCAAGTCGAGCGTCGTCGAGATCTACATCTCGTACCTCCGCAAGAAGATCGACGCGGGCGAAGAGGCGATGATCCACACCGTGCGCGGCGTGGGCTACGTCATCAAGCCCACGTCGTGAGCGCGGCCGCACCCGGAGGGTCCCGTCTCGGCGGGCTCCTCGGGCGCGTGCCCCGCGCCTCCGCCCCCCTCACCCTGCGGAACCGCCTGATCCTCAGCATCGTCGCGATCGTGGTGCTCCTCACCGTGGTCATCGGCACCGTGAGCGTCGTCGCGCTGCGCGGCTCGCTGATGAACCAGCTCGACGACGACCTCACGGGCGCGACGAACAGGGCCTTGACGGCGGCCTCGATCGGCGGCTCGTCGGGTCGCCCGAGCCTCAGCCCCGACAGCGACGCCCTCGGCGCGCCCCGGCAGGCGCCCGGCACGTTCACCGCCGTGCTCGTCGGCGACGTCGTGCAGCAGGCCTTCACCGTCACCGAGGCGGGGGAGCTCGAGGATCCCCTCACCGACGAGATCACCTCGGCGCTCGCGACCGTGCCCGACGCGGGCGGCCCGGTCACGGTGTCGCTCGGCTCGGACCTCGGCGGCTACCGGGTCGAGGCCGTCCCCGTGACCCTCACCTCGCGGAGCGGCAGCGCGTCGTCGACGGGCACCGTCTCGACCGGCTACCTCGTCGTGGGCCTGCCGACCGAGAGCGTGACCCAGACCGTCGCCGGGATGATCGCCTCCATCGCCTTCGTGACCCTGCTCGGCCTCGTCGTCGCGATCCTCATCGCCTACGCCGTCGTGCGGCGGGCGCTGCACCCCCTCGAACGGCTGTCCGACACGGCCCTGCGCGTGGCCGAGCTGCCCCTCGACCGGGGCGAGGTCGCCCTCGCCGAGCGCGTCGACGAGAAGGACACCGACACCCGTACCGAGGTCGGCCGGGTGGGAGCCTCGCTCAACCACATGCTCGGCCACGTCGCGGCGGCGCTGGAGGCGCGGCAGCAGAGCGAGAACAAGGTGCGACAGTTCGTCGCCGACGCCTCGCACGAGCTGCGGACCCCCCTCGCATCGGTGCGGGGCTACGCCGAGCTGACGCGTCGGATGGGCGAGGGGCTGCCCGACGACGTCGTCTACGCGATGGGACGCATCGAGTCGGAGTCGCTGCGCATGACGTCGCTCGTGGAGGACCTGCTGCTGCTCGCCCGCCTCGACGAGGGACGCGACATCGTCGTGGCCGACGTCGACCTCACCCGCGTGGTGCTCGACGCCGTCAACGACGCGGGGGTGGCCGACCCTGCCCACGACGTCGACGTCGTGCTGCCCGACGAGCCGGTCGTCGTGCCCGGGGACGCGATGCGCCTGCACCAGATCGTCGCGAACCTGCTCACCAACTCGCGGACCCAGACGCCGGAGGGCACGCCGGTGCACGTCGCCCTGGCCGTCGACGAGGAGGCACGCTGCGCCGTCGTCACCGTGTCGGACGAGGGCCCCGGCATCGACCCCGCGGTGCTGCCGGTGCTCTTCGAGCGCTTCGCCCGCGCCGACAGCTCTCGCTCGCGCAAGGCCGGCTCGACCGGGCTCGGACTCGCGATCGTCGAGGCCGTCGCGCACGCCCACGGCGGCGACGTCTCGGTCGCCAGCAGCGCCGACGGCGCCGTCTTCACGGTCCGGCTGCCGCTCGCCGCGCCGCCCGCCGCTGCCGCCTGACGCTCGCAGCGTCGGGTGCCGGCCGGCCGCCGCTCGACAGCAGGAGGCGCGACTTGCGTCGACGCGCCTCCTGCGTCTACTGTGTACCCAGCCCAAGACCGCCGGTTGTCCCTGTCTGCTCGCAGACGGAGACCGAAGGTTCTCGAGAGAGAGCGACCAGCGCAGGTGTGTGAAGTCGTTCCTCGCTTCTGCGAGATCCAGCTCCGTGCGCCAGCGCCGGAGCTTTTTCCATGCCCCGTCCTCGGACGAGACGTGAGCGAGTGCCCGGGGGCTGCCGGCACACCCACGTTTTAGGAGAGCCATGGCGAACAAGGAAGCATCGGTCGCCGAGCTCACGGAGAACTTCCGTAGCTCGACCGCCGTTCTGCTCACCGAGTACCGCGGTCTCACTGTGGCAGAGCTCAAGGAGCTCCGCACCGCCATCAGTGCAGACGCGACGTACGCCGTGGTGAAGAACACGCTCAGCAAGATCGCGGCGAACAACGCCGGCATCAGCTCGTTCGACGACGAGCTCGTCGGCCCGTCTGCGATCGCCTTCGTGCACGGAGACCCTGTCGCCGTCGCCAAGAGCATGCGTGACTTCGCCAAGGCACACCCCGCGCTGATCGTGAAGGGCGGTTACTTCGACGGTAACGCCCTGACCGCAGCCGAGGTCACCAAGCTCGCCGACCTCGAGTCGCGGGAGGTGCTGCTGGGCAAGCTGGCCGGCGCCTTCAAGGCCTCGCTGTTCGGCGCTGCTTACCTGTTCAACGCTCCGCTGTCGCAGGCCGT
>Ga0308167_1003862_pt1 | contig 11443 bp, 8 predicted proteins | sample PhyCR1_2_FD_202138 | JGI IMG/M metagenome (GOLD analysis project Ga0308167, IMG submission 202138) | Phyllosphere microbial communities from UC Gill Tract Community Farm, Albany, California, United States - DLSLRC.R1 | ecosystem: Host-associated > Plants > Phyllosphere > Unclassified | place... | reverse complement strand
AGTAATCCCGGTTGCGGGCCTCGGTATGCATATGCTCCCTGCGACTAAAGCCATTCCGAAAGAGATGCTGCCTGTCGTCGACAAACCGATGATCCAGTACATCATTGACGAGTGTGTTGCCGCGGGCATTAAAGAGATTGTGCTGGTCACGCATGCATCGAAAAATGCGGTAGAAAACCACTTCGATACCACCTATGAGCTGGAAGCACTGCTGGAAGCGCGCGTGAAGCGCCAGCTGCTGAGCGAAGTGCAGTCTATCTGCCCGCCAGGCGTAACCATCATGAACGTGCGCCAGGCGCAGCCGCTGGGCCTGGGCCACTCGATTCTCTGTGCCCGCCCGATGATCGGTGATAATCCGTTCGTGGTCGTGCTGCCAGACGTCCTGCTGGATGATTCGACTGCTGACCACATGCGTTATAACCTCGCTGCGATGGTTGCCCGTTTCGAAGAGACCGGCCACAGCCAGGTCCTGGCGCAGCATATGCCAGCGTCCAATCTGACTGAGTACTCGGTGATCACCACTGAAGAGCCGATTGATCACCCTGGTGACATCAGCACCATTACCGATTTCGTTGAGAAGCCAGAAGATACTGCCGGACTGAACTCCGATCTGGCGGCAGTCGGCCGCTATGTGCTTTCTGCTGATATCTGGGCGGAACTGGAGCGCACTGAGCCAGGTGCCTGGGGCCGTATCCAGCTGACCGATGCGATTGCCAGCCTGAGCAAACACAAAACCGTTGATGTTTCGCTGCTGACCGGTCACAGTTTCGACTGCGGTCGTAAACTCGGTTACATGCAGGCGTTTGTCTCTTACGGCCTGCGCAGCAACGCACAGGGTCGTGATTTCCGCGAAGCTATCCAGACCATCCTCGCAAAACAAAAGTAATAAATTCGCCGCGTTCTGCGCGGCAGATTGAAAGGAGCTCACATGGCAATTTTAGTAACGGGCGGAGCAGGGTATATCGGCTCCCATACCGTACTGGCGCTGTTGCAGCGCGGTGATGATGTTGTGGTTCTGGATAACCTCTGCAATGCCTCTCGCGAAGCGATTAATCGCGTTGAGAAACTGGCGGGTAAAAAAGCGACTTTCGTTGAAGGCGATATCCGTGACCGCGCCTGCCTGCGTGATCTGTTCGCATCAAACAGCATTTCAGCCGTCATCCACTTCGCAGCACTTAAAGCCGTGGGTGAATCGACCCGCATGCCGCTGGAATACTACGAGAACAACGTAGCGGGCACCGTGGTATTGCTGGAAGAGATGCGCAATGCTGGCGTCTGGAACTTTATCTTCAGCTCATCAGCGACCGTCTATGGCGCAGATGCACCGGTTCCATACGTTGAGACCACCCCGATTGGCGGTACCACCAGTCCTTACGGCACCTCGAAGCTGATGACCGAATTCGTGATGCGCGACTTCGCTAAAGCAGAGCCGAAGTTCAAGGCGATTGCTCTGCGTTATTTCAACCCGGTTGGCGCGCATGAGTCAGGCGAAATCGGTGAAGACCCGACGGGCATCCCGAACAACCTGCTGCCCTACATCGCGCAGGTTGCGATTGGCCGTCTGGAGAAGCTGGGCGTGTTTGGCGGCGATTACGATACGCCAGACGGCACTTGCCTGCGTGACTATATCCACGTGGTTGACCTGGCAGAAGGGCACCTGAAAGCGCTGGACCACCTCAACAAAGTGGAAGGCTACACCGCCTTTAACCTGGGCGGTGGCAAAGGCTTCTCTGTACTTGAGATGATCAAGGCGTTTGAGAAGGCGTCTGGTAAAGCGATTCCGTTTGAGATCAAACCACGCCGTGACGGCGATTTGCCTGCATTCTGGGCCGATGCTTCACTGGCGAACAGTACGCTCGACTGGCGCGTAACGCGCGGCATTGATGAGATGATGCGCGATACGTGGAACTGGCAGAGTAAGAACCCGGATGGGTTTAGATAAACTCGGAAGTATCTGAAAAGCCTGTCTATGGACAGGCTTTTTTACGTTATGAGACATGTAAATCCGCAGACTTTGAACTGCATCAGGAAGATGATAATATTACAGGTTTAAAATCGATCCCTCTTTCAAAGAGGGATGGTCAACAGAATCTAATCAGCTCTTCTCGGTAATATAAAGAGACAAATCAAAAAATCTGGCCTGTTAATAGTAATGTGGTAGCTGTCAAGCCAGGGGCGGTAGCGTGGTTTAAACTCTTGGCGAGCATAAATTAATCATTTTTAAAGTTGAAAACAGAGCGTAATTTATGAAGTATAGTTTAGGTTATCTCATTGATTTAGTTACAGTTATCACTGAGAAAGAACTAAAGGTTCGATATAAAAGTAGTTTCTTGGGTTATTTATGGTCAATAGCGAACCCGCTTCTATTTGCTATGATTTACTACTTTATTTTCAAACTCATCATGCGTGTTCAGATTCCAAATTACACTATATTCATCATAACCGGATTATTCCCATGGCAATGGTTCGCAAGTACAACTTCTAACTCGCTGTTCTCATTCATTGCTAATGCGCAGATAATAAAAAAAACAGTCTTTCCCAGATCGGTTATTCCCTTCAGTAATGTCATGATGGAGTGCTTGCACTTTTTATGTACCATTCCTGTAATTATAGTATTTCTATTTATATATGACATGACCCCGCATTGGAACTGGCTATACGGGATACCACTGATAGGGGTAGGGCAATTAATATTTTCGTATGGGATAGCGCTCTTCTTATCCACGCTGAACTTATTTTTCAGGGATTTGGAAAGATTTGTCACACTAGGCATTATGTTACTTTTCTACTGCACTCCAATTTTGTACGCAGGAGATATGATACCAGCCAATTACCAATGGTTAGTTAATTATAACCCTCTTGCAGACATGGTATTAAGCTGGAGAGAGTTGTTTATGAACGGTAATGTTGATTATGAGAAAATTCTCTCACTTTATGGAATGGGCATAATCACGATTGTTATTGGCTCTTGGGTATTTAATAAATTGAAATTCCGATTTGCAGAGATCTTATAATGGAAGTAGCAATAGAATTTAAATCAGTCACCAAGCGTTATCCTTTATATCATCATATTGGCTCCGGGATAAAAGAGCTAATTTTTAATCCGAAGCGTGCAATGACGTTACTTTCAGGCAGAAGTTATCTGGCAATCGAAGATATTAATTTTACTGTCTATAAAGGGGAGTCTGTTGCACTGATTGGCCGAAATGGTGCAGGCAAAAGTACTTCGCTTGGGCTTGTGGCTGGCGTCATTAAACCTACAGCCGGAGTTGTTAAAACCTACGGCAGGGTTGCATCTATGCTGGAACTCGGTGGAGGCTTTCACCCGGAACTTACGGGTCGTGAAAATATTCGCCTGAACGCTACGCTCCTCGGGCTGCGACGCAGGCAATTAAATGAAAGAATAGACAAGATAATAGAATTCTCTGAGTTAGGCGAGTTTATTGACGAACCTATTCGTGTTTATTCGAGCGGAATGCTTGCTAAGCTGGGATTCTCAGTTATTACACAGGTTGACCCAGATATTCTCATCATCGACGAAGTTCTGGCAGTCGGGGATTATGCGTTTCAGAAAAAATGTATTGAAACTATAAATGCTTTCAAAAGCAAAGGTGTAACAATTTTATTTGTAAGCCACAATCTTGGTGATATCGAAAAAATTTGTGATCGCGTCATCTGGATTGAGAATCACAAATTAAAAGCGAGCGGTAGTGCCGAAAGTTTATTGCAGCAATATCGTTCCTCTATGTAAGGAAACATAAATGAATATTTATACTAATAAAGTTAAACTCTATACAAGCCATCATAAGCCTAGTGCTTTTCTTTCATCTCCAATAATTCGGCCTATCCACGTTGGAAAAGAAAATAGCTTCAATGATATTTGTTGCGATGGTGATAATTCCGGTGAAAATATTTCGATTAAAAATCCATTTTATTGTGAGTTGACGGCTCAATACTGGGTATGGAAAAATGATATTTCTTCTGAATATGTAGGTTTCATGCACTACCGACGCCATCTTAATTTTTCGGATAAGCAAGATTATCCTGAGGATGTGTGGGGCGTCGTAAACGATGAAATTATTTCAGAAGAATATGAAACTAAATTCGGTCTTAACGAAGAATCAATTGTTAATGCTATTGCTGATAACGATATCTTACTGCCGAAGAAATGGAGTGTCAGACAGGCGGGTAGTAAAAATAATTATGAGCATTATAAAATTTCACAGCATTTGCATATTGAGGACTATCAGTCAGCTATAGACAGTTTGTTATATTTATATCCAGAATATGCCTCTGCAGTTAAGATTTTTAACAGTGCCCATGATGGCTACTACACTAACATGTTTGTTATGAAGTCAGAGCTATTTGCAGAATATTCAGAGTGGCTTTTCAGCATATTTGATGACCTCGAAAGCAATTTCTCAATGAGAAATTATGATGGTCAGGAAAAGCGGGTCATTGGACATATCTCTGAACGTCTTTTCAATATTTTTCTGATTCACAAAGAAAAAACTTCAGGCCTGAAAAAGAAAGAACTCCAGAGAACTTTTGTCAAAACCGAGACTTTTAACGGTACTCTTAAGCCTGCATTTAGTCAAAATAACATCCCTGTGGTAATCTGTTTCGACGATAATTATTCACTTAGCGGTGGTGCGCTGATCAATTCAATTATCAAAAACAGTAGCGAAAGTGATAACTATGATATCGTGGTTCTGGAAAACGGTGTTTCACAAAGAAATAAATCTCGTTTTATCTCTCTGTTGAAGGGCAAGAGCAATTTTTCATTACGCTTCTTTGATGTAAATGCCTTTAGCGAAATGAAAAGCGTTTATACACGTGCTCACTTCAGTGCGGCTACATATGCCAGACTGTTTATACCATCAATATTTAGTGAATTTGAAAAAGTTCTTTTTATAGATGCTGATACCATAGTAGAAAGCGATGTAGCCGAACTAGTCCATACTGAAGTTGGAGATAATTTAATCGCTGCAGTTCGCGACATTGTAATGGAAGGCTTCGTTAAATTCGGTACTATTGCACATATTGACGAACCTGGCAGCCTAACTGCTGGTCAGTATCTGGAAAAAATACTAGAGATGGAAGAAACCAAAAATTATTTCCAAGCCGGTATTATTCTTTTTAATATTTCTCAAATGAGAAAAGAAAACACGTTTGCCAGTCTGATGACGGCGATGAAAGCACGTAGATACTGGTTCCTCGATCAGGATATCATGAATAAGGTATTTTATAACCGTGTTCATTATCTTCCAGGTGAATGGAATGTTTACCATGGCAATGGAAACACCGATGATTTCTTCCCCAATCTGAAATTTGAAACTTACATGGGTTTTTTGAAATCAAGAAAACAGCCTAAAATGATCCATTTTGCCGGCGAAAACAAGCCGTGGGATGCGCCTCATGTAGATTTCTTTGATAATTTTATGTCTTATATTAATGCGACACCTTGGCAGAAAGAAGTTTATGACCGCTTAAATAAAACCGGTTTTACAACTCAGCATGCAGTAGTGAATCAGCACGTTCTGTTTCAGACCAAAGTTAAAAGAAAGATTATGCCTTACTTTAATAGGTTTGCTCCGGTGGGCAGTAAGCGCAGGCAAATGATCGCTCGTAACTATTACAAAATTCGTCGTGTGATTTTAGGTTAAATTATGAAAAAAAATATTCTGATTGTTGGTGCTGGTTTCTCTGGTGCGGTAATTGGCCGTGAACTGGCTGAAGACGGCCATAAAATACGCATTATTGATGCACGTAATCACATAGCGGGTAACTGCTATAGTGAAAGAGACGCTAATACAAATGTGATGGTTCATACATATGGACCCCATATTTTTCATACCGATAATGAAGAAGTATGGCAGTATATTAATTCACATTGCGAAATGATGCCTTATATCAACCGTGTCAAGGCAACTGTAAATGGTAGCGTTTACTCGCTTCCCATTAACCTGCATACGATTAATCAGTTTTTTGGTAAAACATGCAACCCGATGCAAGCCAAAGAACTTATTGAGTCAAAAGGTGACAAAAGCATTACCGATCCTCAAACTTTCGAGGAACAGGCATTACGCTTTGTGGGTAAAGAGCTGTATGAAGCCTTTTTCAAAGGTTACACAATCAAACAATGGGGAATGGAACCTAAAGAGTTGCCAGCTTCTATTTTGAAAAGATTGCCTGTCAGATTCAATTATGATGATAACTATTTCAATCATAAGTTTCAGGGAATGCCGAAAGAGGGTTATACCCCTATCGTTGAATCGATCCTTAATCATGAAAATATTACTATTGAATTAAATACTCTTTTTGATCGTAATGAAAAAGAAAAATATGATCACGTATTTTACAGTGGTCCTCTAGACGGATATTTTAATTTTAAGTCAGGCCGTTTAGGTTACCGAACATTAGACTTTAAGCGTTTCCAAGTTGAAGGTGATTATCAGGGCTGTGCAGTAATGAATTATGGTGAAGTCGGCGTTCCCTACACACGCATCACTGAGCACAAATATTTTGCTCCGTGGGAACATCATGATCAGTCTGTCTGCTATGAAGAATACAGCAGATCTTGTACTGAAAAGGACATTCCCTACTACCCAATTCGGCAGATGGGCGAAATGCAACTGTTGAACAAATATCTTGATGAAGCGGAAAAGGAAGCGAATATTACTTTCATCGGTCGCCTCGGCACTTATCGCTATCTTGATATGGACGTAACTATAAAAGAAGCTCTGGACGTAGTTAAAAAATACCGTAATGCGCTGGAAGACGATCAGATAATGCCTGTTTTCTCGGTCAATCCCAGATGAAAATTGCCGCTTTAATTGTCACCTACAATCGTCTCGAAAAACTTAAAAAGTGTTGGGCTGCGGTAGAGCCTTTAACCTTTCATGAAATAGTTATAGTGGATAATGCATCAACAGATGCTACCTCTGACTGGTTAAGAAGTCTGAATGATCCACGGCTAAAAATAATTTCAAGTGAAGTCAATGATGGCGGAGCTGGTGGCTTTTACAGAGGCTCTGATTGGTTAGTACTAAACAGCACCCCGGACTGGGTGCTGTTTTTTGATGATGATGCCTATCCGGACTTTACATTACTCGAAAATTTCGTTGTTAGTGACAAGCAGAACGCACAGGCGATTGCCACTCGAGTTTTAGATATGCGTGGTACGCGTTGTAAAATGAATATTCCTTGGAAGAAAATACCCAATACCGTGGGCGAGTTGCTGCAGTATTCTGGTGATAATTCTGAATTCGAGGCTGTTGAATTGGTCTCTACAGAAATCCAGGCATTTTCATTTGTAGGGGTTTTCGTCGCGTTTGATACGCTCAAAGAGACATATAAGTTCATTAATAAATCTCTTTTTATCTATTTCGATGATGTATTCTATTCGTGGAAATTGCATATTGACGGCTGCAAATTGTTGTATAACCCCGAGCTAATTTTTCATCACGATGTTGTTGAATCCAGTTCTGCCATGATGCCATGGAAAATTTACTATTTAGCACGCAATTTAATATTATCGCGTTATATCTTTCCTGACAAAAAACCGTTCAGCATTATTGCTATCGTAATGCGGATAATAAAATATTACTTGATGACTGTTAAGTCGGAAAGTAAGTTTAGTTACCTTGCGTCTCTATCAAGAGGTGTCATCGATGGTTTATTCTTTGCGGCGAAAGGTTTTAAAAATGGCAGGCGTTAATGAAAAAGCTTTGTTTTTATATTAATTCTGATTGGTATTTCAATTTACATTGGAAAGAACGGGCGCTGGCCGCAAAAGAAAATGGATATGAAGTTCATGTAATCTGTAATTTCGAGAACTCAAAGATCTTCAGCGATTTCGAATCGTCAGGCATTAAACCTCATGATTCCAGGATGTCAGAGCAATCTCTCAATCCGCTTGTCATATTCAAAGACTTAGCTCGTTCACTTAGAATTATCAGGGAAATAAATCCTGACATTCTACACTGTATAACTATTAAACCGTGTCTTATCGGTGGCTTCTATGCAAAAGTATTCAGGAAAAAACTGGTATTAAGCTTTGTCGGTTTAGGGCGTGTGTTTTCCTCAAATGCAAGAAAATACAGAATACTTAAATATAATGTCTCAAGTTTTTACCGCTGGGTTAGTAATAAAAAGGACGTTTTCTTTATTTTCGAACACGAGTTGGATCGTGATAAAATAATATCAATTACTGGAATGGACTCCAGCAAAACTATTGTGATTGATGGTGCTGGAATTGATACTAATAAATTTGAATATCTAAGCGAACCCGATAACACACCCCCAATAGTATTGTTTGCTAGTCGTCTTATTTGGAGTAAGGGCCTTTCTGATTTGGTTGATGCCAGAAAGGTTCTCCTGCAAAAAGGCATCAATTTTAACCTTGTTGTTGCAGGCATTATCGTTAAGAAAGATCCTGACGCTATTCCCGATAACGTAATTAGTAAATGGTCCAAAGCAGAAGATATTATTTGGCTTGGTCAACGCGATGATGTCAAAAAGCTTATAGAAGAATCAAATATCGTTGCTTTGCCATCAGTTTATGCCGAAGGTGTGCCAAGGATTTTGATAGAGGCTGCGGCTGTAGGGCGCCCCTCAATCGCATACGATATGGGAGGGTGCAGCAGTATCATTGTTAACAACAGTACAGGTTTTATCGCCGATAAAAACATTGACGATCTCGTACAAAAACTTGAAATGTTAATTACGAATAAAAAATTGAGAGTAGATTTTGGGATTAATGCTCGGGCTTGGGTAATGTCGCGTTTTTGCTCAACGTATGTGATAAAGAAAACACTGGGGGTATACAATGAACTTGAGTGACAAACTAGAGAAATCCATGCCATCAAAAATCGTTGTAGAAGTTCCGATCTCTTGGATGAAAAACCCAGTCGATGGACATAAGCACAGGTTTTTTATTACTAATCTGATTCTGGCGCTTACTGAAAGAAAAATCCCTCTATATTTCAGAGAGGTTCCATTTGGCGCAGATGAAGCTCCCAGAAAGCCTGAGAAGGGAACTTTAGTCTTTTCTTATCACTCATGGGGTATTGAAAAAAATGTTGTGAGGATGAAAGAAGCTGCAGTCACTCCATTATTTTCAATGGATTTCTCCGGCTATTCAGGATGGTCCGACATCTCGATAAACTTTGACGAATATAAAGAAAAATTTGCAGGTCTACATGAAAAAGATGTCGAAGTAATTCTTGATGAATGGAAATTGAAGTTCATTGAAAAAAATGAGTCAAAATATCCTCAATCTGATGAAGCATTACCTGAAAGTGCTAAAGGTTTTGTCTTCTATCCCATGCAGGTACAGAATGACCCTGTAGCTATTCATAGTCACTATGATGGCGTCCAGTTACTTTTGGATGCGGCCGAAGTTGCGCGGGAAAAAGAAGTCTACCTGTTCGTTAAACGACACCCGTTCTGCCAATCTTTTGCTGTTGAAGAGACGATTACATTGCTGACGCAAAGCAATCCTTGGGTGGTCAGAACCAACAGCAACATTCATCACTTAATCAGGGAATCTAGATCGGTTATTACCATCAATTCCGGCGTTGGAATTGAAGCATTAATCGATGGAGCCTCTGTTTTTTGTGCGGGTAAATGTGAATGGCAGCAGTGCTCAAATATAATCGAAGATAAAAAAGATCTGGAAGAAGCGTTTTCTGATAATCCGATAAAAATGAATTTAGAACAAAAAAAACTGCTTGCATTCCTTTTATCCGATTACTGGATCGATCCTAATGTAACGTCAAGATTTGACGATGCAATCGATAAAGCGTTTGCCTGTTTTGATCCCGAATATGGTGATTGCATCCCAGATGTAAATCCGTCAGACGTATTGTTGCCTATCATACTGGACCTGCACGGTCGGCTTGAATATGAACAGCGCAAAGCGAAGCAATCTACCCTAGATGCTTACGCAGCAATAGACTTGTATGAAAATCTTAAGAAAGAAAAGGAAAGCATAGTCTCTGAACTTCAACGCTACATTGAGCGTGTCCGAGTTTGTGAAGAAGAATTAGAGCAGTTACATAACAGAATTTAAATCCCTTTTCGGGCTACAGAAAAGAATACGTTCTTTTTTGTCTGTTAGTGCTTGATTTTATAAGTCGATGTGATTTTTGATTTGCATCATGTATTATGAAAAAGTGCATTTTTGAATGATTATTAGTCTCAAAATCAGACAGGAGTATGTAATGTCCAAGCAACAGATCGGCGTTGTAGGTATGGCAGTGATGGGCCGCAACCTGGCTCTTAACATTGAGAGCCGCGGTTACACTGTTTCTATCTTCAACCGTTCACGCGAAAAGACTGATGAAGTCATCGCTGAGAACCAGGGCAAGAAGCTTGCTCCTTTTTACACCGTTGAAGAGTTTGTCGAATCGCTGGAAAAACCTCGTCGTATCCTGCTGATGGTTCAGGCAGGTGAAGCGACTGATAAGACTATCGCCTCACTGACTCCACACCTGGATAAAGGTGACATCCTGATCGATGGCGGTAACACCTTCTATAAAGACACCATCCGTCGCAACAAAGAGCTTTCTGATCAGGGCTTCAACTTCATCGGTACCGGCGTTTCCGGCGGTGAAGAGGGCGCATTGAAAGGCCCATCAATCATGCCTGGCGGTCAGAAAGAAGCGTACGAGCTGGTTGCGCCGATTCTGGATAAGATCGCGGCACGTGCGGAAGATGGCGAAGCCTGTGTGGCTTACATCGGTCCGGATGGCGCGGGTCACTATGTGAAGATGGTTCACAACGGCATCGAGTACGGCGACATGCAGCTGATCGCAGAAGCTTATGCTCTGCTGAAAGGCGCTCTGGGCCTGAACAACGAAGAGCTGGCTGAAACCTTCACCGAGTGGAACAACGGCGAGCTGAGCAGCTACCTGATCGACATCACCAAAGATATCTTCACCAAGAAAGACGAAGAAGGTAAATACCTGGTTGATGTGATTCTGGATGAAGCAGCAAACAAAGGTACCGGTAAATGGACCAGCCAGAGCTCACTGGATCTTGGCGAGCCTCTGTCACTGATCACCGAGTCTGTTTTTGCCCGTTACCTCTCGTCACTGAAAACGCAGCGCGTTGCGGCCTCTAAAGTACTGAGCGGTCCACAGGCTAAAGCTTTCACCGGCGACAAAGCAGAGTTCATCGAGAAAGTTCGTCGTGCATTGTACCTGGGTAAAATTGTCTCTTATGCGCAGGGCTTCTCACAGCTGCGTGCTGCGTCAGAAGAGAACAACTGGGACCTGCACTACGGTGAAATCGCTAAGATCTTCCGCGCGGGTTGCATCATCCGTGCTCAGTTCCTGCAGAAAATCACTGATGCTTATGAAGCAGATGCAGGCATCGCTAACCTGTTGCTGGCGCCATACTTCAAAGATATCGCGGATCAGTATCAGCAGGCGCTGCG
>Ga0308167_1003859_pt1 | contig 11446 bp, 9 predicted proteins | sample PhyCR1_2_FD_202138 | JGI IMG/M metagenome (GOLD analysis project Ga0308167, IMG submission 202138) | Phyllosphere microbial communities from UC Gill Tract Community Farm, Albany, California, United States - DLSLRC.R1 | ecosystem: Host-associated > Plants > Phyllosphere > Unclassified | place... | reverse complement strand
GTTTGAGCTTTGTTACAGAGATATAATTGATAATTATTATCACCTGCTCTATTGTGTCAGCCGTTATGATTACGGCTATACAGGTAGACTCATGCGTACGACGGATTCCGTGCTGATAGCGGAACACCCCCCTGAAGCTGACACCCTGACACGTTATCGTCAGGTGCTGCGTCAGCGACTGCTGCTGACTGGCGTACTGGTTGTGGCTATTCTCGCCTCGGTTATTCTCGATTTCACCCTCGGCCCGGCCGGACTCTCGCTGGAAACGCTTGGTCAGACGCTGTTGCATCCGGCCGCAATGGACGCCGGCACCCGCGTAATTGTCTGGGATATTCGTCTGCCCTATGCGCTGATGGCGGTGGTGGTCGGGCTGGCGCTGGGACTGGCAGGCGCAGAGATGCAAACCATTTTGAATAACCCGCTGGCGAGCCCCTTTACGCTGGGCGTCTCTTCCGCTGCCGCCTTTGGTGCCGCGCTGGCCATTATCCTCGGCGTCGGTTTTCCCGGCCTCTCCGATCAGTGGTTTATCTCCGCTAACGCTTTTGTGTTTGCCCTGTTTGCCGCGCTGATGCTGGATGGCATTACGCGCTGGAGCAAAGTCTCGACCTCCGGCGTGGTGCTGTTTGGTATTGCCCTGGTGTTTACCTTTAACGCGCTGGTATCGATGATGCAGTTTATCGCCAGTGAAGACACGCTGCAGGGGCTGGTGTTCTGGACCATGGGCAGCCTGGCGCGTGCGTCGTGGGAAAAACTGGGTGTGCTCAGTGCCGCCTTTGCGCTGCTGGTACCGTTTTCTATGCTCAGCAGCTGGAAGCTGACCGCGCTGCGGCTGGGAGAAGATCGCGCTATCAGCTTTGGTATCGACGTACGCCGCCTGCGGCTGGCGACGCTGTTACGCATCAGCATTCTCTCGGCGCTGGCGGTGGCGTTTGTCGGCCCTATCGGCTTTATCGGCCTGGTAGCACCGCATATCGCCCGCATGATGTTTGGCGAGGATCACCGCTACTATCTGCCTGCCAGTGCGCTGGTCGGTGCGCTGGTGCTGTCGCTCGCCTCGGTTGCGTCGAAAAACCTGATCCCGGGCGTGATTATTCCGGTGGGGATCGTCACCTCGCTGGTCGGCGTTCCGTTCTTTCTGAGTATTATCCTGCGTCACCGGGGGAGCGTGTAATGAGTTCAGGTTTACGTATTCAGCAATTCAGCGCCGGCTATCCTAAACGTCAGGTGATCGACAACCTGGACGTTGCCACGCTGCCGCGCGGTAAGATTACCGTGCTGCTCGGCCCGAACGGCTGCGGAAAATCCACGCTGCTGCGCGCGCTGGCGGGCCTGGGTAAAGGCGAAGGCGCACTCTGGCTGAACGGCGTTGATTTAATGGCGCAGCCCTTTACGCAGCGTGCACAGCGCGTGGTCTACCTGCCGCAGACGCTGCCCGCCGGGGTCCACCTGCATGTACTGGAATCGATTATCGTGGCGCAGCGCGCGTCGGGTGGCCTGCACAATGCTGACAGCGAAGCGGAGATTATGGCGCTGCTGGAGCAGCTGGGCATTGCCCATCTGGCGATGCGCTATCTCGATCAGCTCTCAGGTGGCCAGAAGCAGCTGGTGGGCCTGGCGCAGTCGCTGATCCGCCGGCCTGAGCTGCTGCTGCTGGATGAGCCGCTGAGCGCGCTGGATCTCAACTATCAGTTTCACGTGATGGATCTGGTGCGACGCGAAACGCGGCTGCGCAATATGGTCACGGTGGTGGTGGTGCACGATATCAATATCGCGTTGCGGCATGCTGACCATGCGCTGATGCTGAAGCAGGGCAGGCGCCTGGCAGATGGGATACCCGCAGAGGTGATCACGCCGCAGACGCTCGCGCAGGTCTATGGCGTGCGCGGCCGGATTGAGCACTGCTCGCAGGGCATGCCGCAGGTGATGATTGACGGGCTGGTGGCAGAATCGCTGATGTAATGCAGGGGCGCATGAATGCGCGCCCTGCGCAGTATCGCCCTGCAGGGCGATACCGTTATACCAGCAGATGTTTCGCGTGAAAGCGCAGGTGATCTTCCACAAAAGTGGCGATAAAGAAGTAGCTATGGTCGTAACCCGGCTGAATACGCAGCTCCAGCGGGAAGCCCTGTTCACGCGCAATCGCCTCGAGGCGCTCCGGACGCAGCTGGTCAGCCAGAAACTGGTCGCCGTCACCCTGATCGATCAGCAGCGGCAGACGCTGCTCCGGCTCCTGCATCAGCAGGCAGCTGTCCCACTCGCGCCATGCCTGGCGATCGTCGCCGAGGTAGGCAGTAAACGCTTTCTGTCCCCACGGCACCTCGCCGGGATTCACAATCGGTGCAAAGGCGGAAGCGGAGGCAAAGCGTCCGCCGAGGCGCAGCGCCAGCACCAGCGCACCATGTCCGCCCATTGAGTGGCCCATGATCGACTGCCGGTCGCTCAGCTTGAAGTTATCTGCCAGCAGCGCCGGCAGCTCGTCGCTGAGGTAGTCAAACATGCGATAGTGCGCCGCCCACGGCTGCTGCGTCGCGTTGAGATAAAACCCGGCGCCCTGGCCAAGATCGTAACTCTCATCATTAGCCACTGCGTCACCGCGCGGGCTGGTGTCCGGCATAATCAGCACCAGACCCAGCTCGGCGGCCACGCGCTGGGCACCCGCTTTGGTGGTAAAGTTCTCGTCGCTGCAGGTCAGCCCGGCAAGAAACCAGACCGCAGGCGGCGGCGTATCAGCTTTAGGCGGCGGTAAAAAAATGCTGAACGTCATCGGACAGTTCAGTACCGCTGACTGATGTCGCCAGCGTTGTTGCCAGCCACCAAAGATACGGTGTTCTTCCAGCAGTTCCAGCGTGGATGCCATAACGCCTCCGGTTATTTGTTGAAGTGCACCACAGAGCGAATCGATTTTCCTTCGTGCATCAGATCAAAAGCGTCGTTGATCTCATCCAGCCCCATGGTATGGGTGATGAAATCGTTCAGCGCGAATTTGCCATCCAGATAATCCTGTACGATACCCGGCAGCTGGCTGCGGCCTTTCACACCACCAAACGCGGAACCCCGCCAGACGCGACCCGTGACCAGCTGGAACGGACGGGTGGAGATCTCCTCACCGGCACCGGCCACGCCGATGATAACCGACTCACCCCAGCCTTTATGGCAGCACTCCAGCGCCGAGCGCATGACGTTGACGTTACCGATGCACTCAAAGGAGAAATCGACGCCGCCATCGGTCAGCTCAACGATGACATCCTGAATAGGCTTGTCATAATCTTTCGGGTTAATCAGGTCGGTGGCACCCAGCTTGCGGGCTAGATCAAACTTGCTGGTATTGATATCGATAGCAATAATGCGGCCCGCTTTCGCCATCTGCGCACCGATGATCGCCGAGAGGCCAATGCCGCCAAGGCCAAAGATCGCTACGGTGTCGCCCGCTTTGACTTTTGCGGTGTTCATGACAGCGCCCATCCCGGTGGTCACGCCACAGCCTAACAGGCACACTTCTTCCAGCGGTGCCTCTTTGCTGATTTTGGCCAGCGAGATTTCCGGTACGACGGTGTACTCCGAGAAGGTTGAGGTACCCATATAGTGGAAAATCGGCTGGCCATCTTTAAAGAAACGCGTGGTGCCATCCGGCATCAGTCCTTTGCCCTGGGTAGCGCGGATCGCCTGACACAGATTGGTTTTACCGGAGAGGCAGAATTTACATTTGCCGCACTCCGGGGTGTAGAGCGGGATAACGTGATCGCCCACCGCCACGCTGGTAACCCCTTCGCCTACCGCTTCCACTACACCGCCACCTTCATGACCAAGAATGGCCGGGAAGACGCCTTCAGGATCTTTACCGGAAAGCGTATAGGCATCGGTATGGCAGACACCGGTAGCAACAATGCGTACCAGAACTTCGCCTTTCTGCGGCGGCATCAGATCCACTTCTTCAATTTTCAGCGGCTCGCCAGGTGCCCAGGCAACGGCGGCGCGGGTTTTAATCATATTCATGCAATCCCTCTTGCGGTAGATGCGGGCCAGTGGCCCTGGTGGTCATTACTTATTTGAGCGGCGTCTGCTCGCTGTCCGGCAGCGGATGCAGCAGCCCGTCGTGTTGTGGCCGGTCGTCAAACATATCGATGATCAGGTATTTCAGCGCCTCAACGTTCGGCGTAAACGCGTCGCGTCGCCACATCAGCCAGGTAGCGGTATCGCGATAGAGCGGCGGCAGCGCGTGCTCCTGTACCCGCTCGCGCGCCGGCATCTGCGCCAGCACGGAGGCGGGCAGCATCGCCACGCCGCCGCCGCCCGCTACGCAGGCAACCATAGCGTGATAGGACTGGATCTCCATGACGTTGCGCGGTGCGCTCTGACTGTCGCGGTACCAGCTCTCCAGCCGGGTGCGATAGGAACAGCTGTTGCCAAAGGCAAACAGCGTATCCTGTTGCGTATCACGTGCGCTGAGGATCGGCGGGTGTTCAGGGCTGGATATCAGCACCATCTCCTCGCTGAAAGCGATACAGCCGTTCAGGTCATCATAGGGCGCAGGGCCATCAACCAGCGCCGCCGCCAGCGTGCCGGCGCGCACTTTATCGATGATATCGCCCGAAGTACCGGTCACCAGAGAGAGTGCCACCGCCGGATAGCGCTGATGATAGGCGGCCAGCAGGGCCGGCAGGCGGGTAGCCGCCGTGCTCTCCATGGAGCCAAAGGCAAAGTTGCCGCCAGGCTCACCGGCGCGGGCAATATTCAGCGCCTCATCGCTCAGTGCCAGAATACGGCGGGCATAGTTGAGAAAATTATGCCCCATCGGTGATAAACGCATGCGCTGCTTCTCGCGGATAAACAGATCAACCCCGATCTCCTCTTCCAGCTGGCGCAGGCGCGTAGTGAGATTAGAAGGCACGCGATGCAGCTGTTCAGCGGCGCGCGCCAGGGAACCGGTATCGGCCACACAGCAGAACATTCGCAGCTGAACTAAATCCATATTCTCATCCCGTAAACAACAAGTGTGATGTTATTCATATTTCGTGAGTCTAAACCGCCCGTCAGCTGCTGGCAAGTGCGTTATGGCTGCTCTTTTACAGTTTAGCCAGGCGTGCTGCTGATAAGTGTAGTGTTAGCGACAGTCACAGCCGCCTTTTCGTGCCTTATAGCGTCAGGGTGATACACCCGCTGATTTCCAATCAGATTGATTGCTGGATTAAGCCTGCGTTGTGTTTCACAATACGCGCTCAGAATTTCCCCCGCGGGCCATGTTCTCGCGGGCGCATCACCTGCCGGAGAATGAAAACGATGAGCACCTTAAGTCAGGAAGCCGCCCTGGTTCATGAAGCGCTGCTGGCGCGCGGTCTGGAAACGCCGTTACGCGCCCCGGTGCGCGAAATGGATAGCGAAACGCGCAAGCGTGAAATTGCCGGTCACATGACGCAAATCATGCAGCTGCTGAATCTGGACCTGGAAGATGACAGCCTGATGGAGACGCCGCATCGCATCGCAAAAATGTATGTGGATGAGATTTTTTCAGGTCTCGACTACGCCAACTTCCCGAAGATCACGGTTATTGAAAACAAAATGAAAGTGGATGAGATGGTGACGGTGCGCGATATCACGCTGACCAGCACCTGTGAACACCATTTTGTGATCATCGATGGCAAGGCGACGGTGGCCTACATTCCCAAAGACAAAGTGATCGGCCTGTCAAAAATTAACCGTATCGTGCAGTTTTTCGCCCAGCGCCCGCAGGTGCAGGAGCGGCTGACGCAGCAGGTGCTGGTGGCACTGCAGACGCTGCTTGGTACCACTAACGTGGCGGTATCGATTGATGCCGTCCACTACTGTGTGAAAGCGCGCGGCGTGAAAGATGCGACCAGCGCAACCACGACCACCTCGCTGGGCGGACTGTTTAAATCGAGCCAGAATACACGTCAGGAATTTCTGCGCGCGGTACGTCATATCTGATCCCCAGGCGGCCCCGGTGCCGCCTTTTTTAATGGCTGAGGGCAGCAATGCAACGCTATCAGGCGCTGGATTTTATTCGCGGATGCGCGGTGCTGGGCATTTTGCTGCTCAATATCACCGGCTTTGGCCTGCCGTCAGCCGCCTATCTTAACCCTGCCTGGCAGGGCAGCGTTGCGCCGCAGGATGCCTGGACCTGGGCAGTGCTGGACGGGCTGGCACAGCTGAAATTCCTTACGCTGTTTGCACTCCTGTTTGGCGCCGGACTGGCCATGCAGATCCCGCGCGGCAAGCGCTGGATCTCCACCCGGCTCACGCTGCTGGTGTTTATCGGGTTTATTCACGGCGTCTTCTTCTGGGAAGGAGACATTCTGCTGGACTACGGGCTCATCGGCCTGATTATCTGGCGCCTGCTGCGTGAGGTGCCCTCTGAGCGTGCGCTGTTTCAGACCGGCGTACTGCTCTATCTGGTGGGCTGTGCGGTACTGCTTATCTTCGGCGCGATTTCCGGTAATCAGAACAGCAGCGGCTGGCAGCCCGGTGCCGCCGCGCTGGAGTATGAAAGTTACTGGAAGCTGGTGGGCGGCTGGGAAGCGGTGCGCAACCGGCTCGATCTGCTTGCATCCGGTCTGATGGCGCTGGCATCTCAGTATGGCTGGCAGCTGGCGGGACTGATGCTGATGGGCGCCGCGCTGCTGCGCTGCGGCTGGCTGACCGGTGCGTTCAGCCTGCAGCACTACCGGCGCGCTGCACTGCTGCTGCTGACCACCGGCTGGCTGATCGCGGTGCCGGGTATCGCTGCGCAGTGGCAGCTGCACTGGGCTCAGCGCTGGACCAGCTTTTATCTGCAGGTGCCGCGCGACCTGGCTGCTCCTTTTATCAGCCTCGGCTATGCGGCGCTCTGTCTCGGCTTCTGGCCTGCGCTGGCGCGTAGCCGGCTGTGCAGGCTGATTCAGGGAGTAGGGCGAATGGCGCTGAGCAACTACCTGTTACAGACGCTAATTTGTACCACACTGTTCTACCGCTTTGATCTGTTCCTGCGCTTTGACCGCCTGCAGCTGCTGGCGCTGGTGCCCGTTATCTGGGCAATGAATCTGCTCTTCTCAGCGCTCTGGCTGCGCTATTTTCGTCAGGGGCCGCTGGAGTGGCTGTGGCGCTGGCTGACGCAGCGCCTGTGTGCATCAGGCACCGCATCGCCGCCTGTCAGATAATGACCTGCATCACAAAGATCACATAAAGCAATGTAACCGTTTTCATTGGTGTGAGCTGTTTCACGTAGCTGAAGCCTGTGGCCTGACAAAATAGCGTTATTACGCGCCCGTCGCGCCTTTCAGCCTTTGTGGAACCGCTGCATGATAACGATTCGTGATGTCGCCCGACTGGCCGGAGTATCTGTTGCCACCGTGTCGCGCGTGCTCAACAACAGCAGTGCAGTCACCTCTGATACCCGCGACGCCGTGCTCCAGGCGGTGGAATCGCTGGGCTATCGTCCGAATGCCAACGCCCAGGCGCTTGCCACCCAGGTCAGCGACACGATCGGTGTCGTCGTTATGGATGTTTCCGATCCCTTTTTTGGTGCGCTGGTGAAAGCGGTGGATACCGTGGCACAGCGCGTGCACAAGCACGTTCTCATCAGTAACTCCTGGCATCAGGAAGATAAAGAGCGGCATGCCATTGAGGTGCTGATCCGTCAGCGCTGCAATGCGCTCGTAGTACATGCGAAAACGCTTTCAGACGCTGAACTCACGCAGTTTATGGATCAGGTACCAGGCATGGTGCTGGTTAACCGCGTCATCCGCGGTTATGAACACCGCTGTGTCTGTCTTGATAATGTAACCGGTGCGCAGGTTGCCACCCGCATGCTGCTGCAGCAGGGACATCAGCGTATTGGCTACCTCAGTTCCAGCCATCCGATTGAGGATGTCACGCAGCGCCGCGATGGCTGGCTGCAGGCCCTGGCAGAGCAGGGCATTCAGCCACCGGAAGCGTGGATCGCCCATGCTGAACCCGATATGCAGGGCGGTGAAGCCGCTATGGTAGAGCTGCTCGGACGTAATCTGCATCTGACCGCCGTTTTTTCCTATAACGATGGCATGGCAGCTGGCGCCCTGACGGCGCTGAAAGATAACGGCATTCAGGTGCCACAGCATTTTTCTGTCATTGGCTTTGATGATATTCCCATTTCCCGTTACACCGATCCCCAGCTGACAACTGTCCGCTATCCTATTGTTTCTATGGCAAAACTCGCCACAGAGCTGGCGCTGAAAGGCGCAGCCGGCGAGCTGGATCCTCAGGCGTCACACTGCTTTATGCCCACGCTGGTGCGGCGTCACTCAGTGGCCCAGCGGCAAATTGTGGAGTCGATCACTAATCCAGGCGATAGCGCCATGTAACCGTTTCCAATATGTGATTACATTCACAGTTAATTACCAGACCGCTCACTATGATGGCAGCGTCTTACCGGACTGAAACATCATGAAACGCCGGGTCACGCCCCTCCGGACAGGTTTCAGTAGCCGGTTGAAATGATTCACAACACTCTTCAGGAAGCGGTTACGTACAGGGAAGTCAGGATAGGGAGAGCGGTCCGGCCAATGCCAGCGCCTGCTCCAGAATGATAGCGTTTCAACCGACTGCGCTCGCCGCCCGCAGGCAGCATGGCGCAGGAAATACCCTGCATAATTAAAACCGGAGATACCATGAATAAGAAGGTTTTCACGCTCACAGCACTGGTTGCCAGCATGATGTTTGGTGCAACTGCGCACGCCGCCGATACCCGCATTGGCGTGACCATTTACAAATATGACGACAACTTCATGTCAATGGTGCGCAAGGATATTGAGAAAGAGTCCAAAGCGCTGGGCGGCATTCAGCTGCTGATGAATGACTCACAGAATGACCAGTCCAAACAGAATGACCAGATTGACGTGCTGATGGCCAAAGGCGTGAAAGCGCTGGCAATTAACCTGGTGGATCCGGCGGCAGCGGCCGTAGTAATTGATAAAGCCAAAGCCAATGACGTACCGATTGTGTTTTTCAACAAAGAGCCTAACGCTAAAGTGCTGGCCAGCTATCCAAAGGCATACTATGTCGGTACAGATTCCAAAGAGTCAGGTATCAAGCAGGGTGAGCTGATTGAGAAGCACTGGAAATCGACGCCGGCATGGGATCTGAACAAAGATGGACAGATTCAGTTTGTACTGCTGAAAGGCGAGCCAGGCCATCCGGATGCTGAAGCGCGTACCAAATATGTTATCGACACGCTGAACAAAGATGGCATCAAAACGCAGCAGCTGGCGATGGATACCGCGATGTGGGATACCGCACAGGCGAAAGATAAAGTAGATGCGTGGCTGTCTGGTCCGAATGCCAACAAAATTGAAGTGATCATCGCTAACAATGATGCGATGGCGATGGGCGCGGTTGAAGCACTGAAAGCACACAACAAATCAAGCATTCCGGTGTTTGGTGTCGATGCGCTGCCAGAAGCGCTGGCGCTGGTGAAATCGGGCGCCATGGCGGGTACCGTGCTGAACGATGCGGAAAACCAGGCAAAAGCCACGCTGGATATTGCGAAGAACCTGGCAGATGGCAAAGAGCCAACCGCGGGAACGAATTTCAAGATGGAAGACAAAGTCGTTCGCGTGCCGTATGTTGCCGTGGATAAAGAGAACCTCTCTCAGTTTGTGAAGTAATCCATTCCGGGCGCGGCAATTTGCCGCGCCTTATTGCATCTGCATACGCTTTTTTTAGCCAGGTAAATTATGGCCAGTGAGAATCCGACCACACAGCGTGAATATCTGCTGGAGATGACGAATGTCTCGAAATCATTTCCAGGGGTGAAAGCCTTAGATAATGTGAATTTGAAAGTGCGGCCGCACTCCGTCCATGCCTTAATGGGTGAAAACGGCGCCGGAAAATCGACATTATTAAAGTGCTTATTTGGCATCTATAAAAAAGATACGGGGAGTATTCTTTTTCAGGGCCAGGAGATTGACTATAAAAGCTCCAAAGAAGCGCTGGAAAATGGCGTCTCAATGGTGCATCAGGAATTAAACCTCGTGCTGCAGCGCAGCGTGATGGATAATATGTGGCTGGGCCGCTACCCGCGTAAAGGGCCGTTTGTCGATCAGGACAAAATGTATCGCGATACTAAAGCGATTTTTGATGAACTCGATATCGATATCGATCCGCGCGATAAAGTGGCGAATCTGTCTGTCTCGCAAATGCAGATGATTGAAATTGCCAAAGCGTTCTCTTATGACGCCAAAATTGTCATTATGGATGAACCGACTTCTTCGCTGACGGAGAAAGAAGTTAACCATCTGTTTACTATTATCCGTAAACTAAAAGATCGCGGCTGCGGTATTGTCTATATTTCCCATAAAATGGAAGAAATCTTTCAGCTGTGCGATGAGATCACCATTCTGCGCGACGGACAGTGGATCGCCACCCAGTCGCTGGAAGGGCTGGATATGGATAAGATCATCGCCATGATGGTAGGCCGTTCGCTTAACCAGCGTTTCCCGGATAAGAGCAACGTGCCGGGCGAGGTGATTCTTGAAGTCCGCAACCTGACTTCACTGCGGCAGCCTTCGATTCGCGATATCTCATTTGACCTGCATAAAGGGGAGATCCTCGGAATCGCCGGGCTGGTCGGTGCGAAACGTACTGATATCGTGGAGACGCTGTTTGGCATTCGTGAAAAATCGGGCGGGACTATCCGGCTGCATGGCAAAGCGATCAACAACCATAGTGCGAACGAGGCGATTAACCACGGTTTTGCGCTGGTCACAGAAGAACGTCGTTCTACGGGGATCTACGCCTATCTCGATATCGGTTTTAACTCGCTTATCTCCAATATTAAAAAATATAAATCCAGTATCGGCCTGCTCGATAATAAACGCATGAAGAGTGACACCCAATGGGTTATTGACTCCATGCGGGTAAAAACGCCAGGGCACCATACGCAGATCGGATCGCTTTCTGGCGGTAACCAGCAGAAAGTGATTATTGGTCGCTGGCTGTTAACGCAGCCGGAAATATTAATGCTTGATGAACCTACACGCGGTATTGACGTGGGGGCGAAATTTGAAATTTATCAGCTGATTTCAGAATTAGCCAAAAAAGAGAAGGGCATTATTATTATTTCCTCTGAAATGCCAGAGCTGCTGGGTATAACCGATCGTATTCTGGTCATGAGTAACGGTCAGGTAGCCGGTATTGTCGATACAAAAACGACCTCGCAGAATGAAATCCTGCGTTTAGCGTCATTACACCTTTAATGAAGCAAGGGCTTTAAAATGAAAGCGACCACTAAAAAGAATGCGCTAACCTGGTTAAAAGAGGGCGGTATTTACGTCGTCCTGTTTGTTCTGCTGGCGATTATTATTTTCCAGGATCCGACGTTTTTAAGTTTAATGAACCTGAGTAACATCCTGACGCAATCGTCGGTGCGTATTATTATCGCGCTGGGCGTGGCCGGGCTGATTGTGACTCAGGGTAC
>Ga0308167_1003857_pt1 | contig 11449 bp, 10 predicted proteins | sample PhyCR1_2_FD_202138 | JGI IMG/M metagenome (GOLD analysis project Ga0308167, IMG submission 202138) | Phyllosphere microbial communities from UC Gill Tract Community Farm, Albany, California, United States - DLSLRC.R1 | ecosystem: Host-associated > Plants > Phyllosphere > Unclassified | place... | reverse complement strand
GTGACCGACGTCGGTCACCCGCACCGCGCCTCCAGTCCAGGGCCCCGCCTGCGCCCGTCACAGCGGTGACGTTCCTTCCCATCGTCACCGCAGTGGAAAGCGGAATCGCGCGTACCTGGTCAGAAGGAACTGCTCCCGACGCGCGATTCTGCTTCCTGTGCGCGATTCGGCCCACCACCCGCGGAACGGCCGCGCAGGTCAACTGTCGGCGTCCGCCGCCGTCGCGACGCGTACCCGGGGCGGCAGGCCCGCCACCGCGGCGCGCCACACCCAGGCGGCCGCCGCGAACACCACGGCGGTCAGCAGCCAGAGCACCCACGGCACGTCGGTGTCGAGCAACGCGAGTGACAGCGGGAACAGTGCCATGCCCACCGAGCTCGCGGTCTGGAACACCCCGATCGCCCTGCCACGGATCCGGGGGTGCGGGGCCTCGGCCATCACGGCGTTCGCGGCCGGCAACGCGATCATGTCCGCCACGGCGAGCAGCACCGCCACGAGGACCACGTACGCCCAGCCGGCGACCCCGTCCAGCGGTGGCAGCACGATGAGCGGCACGGCGGTGAGCCCGGTCAGCGCTGCCCCGATCGCGACGAGGACCCCGCGGTCGGCACCGGCGACCCACCGTGTCACGGATGTCTGCAGGCACGCTGCCAGTCCGGTCGCGACGGCGAACTGCACGGGAGCGACGGCAGCCGGCATGTGCCACCGCTCGACGAACAGCACGCTCAGCGCGACGTTCGGCAGCACCATCGCCGGCCCGATCAGGAACTGACCCAGCGTGATCAGCCGCATCGAGCGGTCGGCGGCTAACTCGCGGAGCGACCCGGTCCGGACGTCGTCGAGGTCCCGCGGCTGCGGTGCGGTCGGCCGGATGCCGCCGGTCCGCTGCGAGGCGAACACCACGGCCGCCGCGACGCTCGTGACGACGTTCGCAACGACGAGCGAGCGCAGCCCGTCGTACCCGCCGCCCGCCAGCGTCACGGCGGCGACGATCGCGCCGGCGCCGAGGGCCGCGGCCTTCGTGGCCTCGAGGAAGGCGAACCACCGCTCGAACGGCCGGCCGTCGGACAGGTCGTGGACGTACGCCGTCCACGAGGTCCAGTAGAGCCGTTCGGACGCGTTCGCGAGGAAGATCGCCGCGAACACCACGACGGGGTCGTGGGCGACGAGGTACAGCGTGAACCCGGCGGCGGACAGCAGGTTGTTCGTGATCATCGACGACTTCGCGCCGAACCGGTCGGTGACCACCCCGCCGAGCAACCCGATCGGAAGCGCGAGCAGTGACGCAGCGGTCGACAGCACGCCGATCACCGCCAGCGAGAGGTCGGTCGTCAGGGTGAAGTAGACGATCGTCAGCGGCAGCGTGAGGCCGGCGCCGATGGTGTCGACGAGGACCGCGAACGTGACGAAGCGGTGCTCGGCGAGCGTGGAGAACGAGGCCCGGAAGCGGGCGCGGATGGAGAACACGGGAGACCCTCGGTGTCGTCGCACGGCGTCGGTGCCGTGCGGGCGTACAGGAAGCGCGCGGACGGGCGGTCCGCGTGGAGGGGGAGCCGGCTCTGGTGCCGGCTCAGCGCTTCGTTGCCATGACTCCGCTGTCGTGTCTGAGCTGTTCGGGTGGTCTCCCGGCGACGCTACCGCAGGAGTAGCCTCCCGCCAAGGACGTTCCCGCACCGGAGCAGGGGAGAGACCATGCAGTTCCTCGTCAACGTCATCGACGACGGTCAGGCCGATGCCGCCGGTCGGACCGAGTCGGCGTCCCAGGCCGAGATGGACGCCGTCGACGCGCTCAACCAGCGGCTCGGGGACGCGGTCGTCTTCGCCGCCGGGGTGTCCGCGCCCGCTGACGCCACCGTGGTCGACGCCCGCGGTGACGAAGCGACGAACACTCCGGGGTTGCTCGGCGACCCCGCGGAGTTCGTCGCCGGGTTCTGGGTCATGGAGCTGCCGGACGCCGAGACCGCACTGCGCGTCGCGAACGAGGCGTCGGTGGCGTGCAACCGGAAGATCGAGCTGCGTCCCCTGCTCTGACCCGGAGCCCGAGGGCCGCGCACGCCGCGGTGACCAGTGCTCCTGAGACGAAGACGGCGGGGGACCCGGCGGGCCCGAGCAGCGCTCCGGCCGCGGCCGCTCCGGCCGCCTGCCCGAGGACGAGTGCGACGAACAGCACCGACGTGCCCGCCGACGCCCGGTCGGGTTCGACCTCGGTCGTCCACGCGATCAGTGCCCCGGTCGCCGCGGTGTAGCCCCAGCCGAACACCGCGCAGGACACGAGCGCGAGGACGGTCCACTGCGGAAGCGTCCCGAGTGCGAGCACGCCGAGTGCCACCGCGGTGGTCGTGACGGCCCACTGCGTCCGGGCACGCAGTGGGCTCGTCCACCGGGCCGTCACCACGACGGCCGCGCCTCCCAGGCCGAGCGCGATCCACGCGGACACCGACACCACGACCGGAGCTCCCGCGTCGACGAGCACCGAGCGTCCGTACGTCCACACCACCGCCGACCCGGCACCGAAGAGCAGCGCGAGCGCGAGCACGGAGCGGTGCGCACGCCACCACGGGGCACCCGGCGCCGTGGTCCTCGTCGCAGCACGCGTCGAGGTCCGGTGACCGCCGCGGTGCGTCACCGCGAGCAGGACACCGCCGACGATGAGGGCGAACACGCCGGAGCAGGCCCAGGCCGTCCGCCAGTCGGGCAGGAGCAGGAGCGCGAGGACCCCGGCGGCGACGAGCCCCGGCCCGGTGCCCGCGTTGACCACGGCCTGCGCCCGGTCCCGTCCGTCCGGCGGCAGGTGCTCGGTCACCAGTCGGACGAGTGCGGGGGACGCGAGGCCCGCGCCCGCCGATCCGACGATCGACGCGGCACCGAAGACCACCGGGTCGCCGGCGGCCGCCATGCCGATCGCCCCGCCGCCGGCGACGACTGCGGCCACGGCGACGAGGGCACGCGGCACCCGGGCAGCGAGGACGAACCCGGCGACCGCACCGACGCAGTAGAGCACCGACGCCCCGGACGACACCCATCCGGCGGCGCCCGAGCCCAGGCCGAGGTCGCGCTGCACGTCGGGCAGGAAGAGTCCGTAGGCGAGGCGGACCAGGCCGTAGGTCGCCGCGATGAGGCCGAGGCCGCTGGCGAGCAGGAGCTGCTGTCGTAACGAAAACGTACGTTTCACTTTTGAGAGCCTAGGGTGCTCTCATGGCGATGCGTCCAGGAACCGAGCAAAAGCTCCTCGACGCCGCCGAGGAACTCTTCTTCACCCGGGGCATCGCCGCGACGCCGATCGACGTGGTGCTCGAACGCGCCGGGATCTCGAGCGCCACGCTGTACCGCGGGTACGCCAGCAAGGAAGCGCTGGTCGCCGCTGCGCTGGGGCGTCGGCACGGCGACTGGCTCGCCACCTGGGACGACACCGTCGCCGCCGCGCACGACGACCGCGCGCGGCTGCTCGCGGTGTTCGACGCCCTCGACGCCTACCGGACGACCCCGGCCGGGTCGCGGTGGTGCGCGTTCCTCGGGACGGCAGCCGAGTACGTCGACGCCCCGGAGGACGTGCGCGCGGTGCTCGACCTGGAGACCGGGACCCTGCGTCGCCGACTGGCCGAACTCGCGACACCCGTGGTCGGCACCCGGTCCGCGGCGCTCGCCGACCAGCTGCTGCTCGTCGTGTCCGGGTACCTCGCGATGCGTCTGCGTGACCCGGGCCTCGGAACCGGCACCGCGCGGTCCATCGCCGACGCTCTCATCGGTACAGGTGCGGGAGCACCTGCTCGGCCAGTAGCCCGAGGCCGATGAGCACCATCAGCACGCCCGACACCTTCGTCACAGCGACACTCGCCCGCGGACGCGACCGCAGGATCCGCCGCGCAGCCAGGGCGACGAGCAGGTAGACCACAGCGCAGTCGATGAGGTGCAGGCTGCCGAGGACGCCCATCTGCACCGGAGCGGGCCAGCCCCCGGGTGACACGAACTGGGGCAGGAGTGCGAGGAGCAGCAGCACGCCCTTCGGGTTGATGCCGCTCACCCCGGCGCCGCGGAGGAACCGCGACCGCGCACTCGTCCCGAGCGGCCGGTCACTCGCTGCCACCACCGCGCCGGTCCGGGCGAGCAACGTGCTGGCCCCGAGGTACAGCAGGTACGCCGCACCGGCCAGCGTCAGGACCGTGAGCGCCGCCGGGTACTCGGTCACCAGGGCCCCGATGCCGAGCGCCACGACGACGACCACGACCACGTAGCCGCTCACCATGCCGAGGATCGACGGCACCACGGATCGCGGCTGGAGTCCCGCCGCGATGGCGTACGCCCAGTCGGCGCCCGGCGTCAGGGCGAGCAGGAGCGCCACCGTCCAGAACTGCAGCATGAGGGTCAGGTCCACAGGCCGAGACGCTACGGAAGATCGCGCGGAATGTGCTCCGGTTCTCCCGCGCGACACCCGGTTCCTCTGCAATGATTGCCGCCATGGATGCACTCGACCGGGAGATCCTCTCACTGCTGCAGCACGACGGCCGGATGAGCGCCACCGACCTGGCGTCCGAGGTCGGGCTCAGCCTGTCGTCCTGCCACCGTCGACTGAAGGCGCTGGAGCAGTCCGGTGCGATCGAGCGGTACCGCGCCGTCGTCTCGCCGGAGGCCGTGGGCCTGCACTTCGAGGCGATCGTCTTCGCGACCCTCGGCCGAACCGACCTGGAGACGATCGGCGGGTTCGAGGAACGGGTCCGGGCGATGCCGAACGTGGTCGAGGCGCAGCGGCTGTTCGGTGACCCGGACTACCTCCGGCGCGTCCTCACACGTGACCTGGCCGCGTACCAGGAGTTCTACGACACCGAACTCGGTACGTTGCCCGGTGTGCAGCGGATCTCCTCGACCCTCGTGATGAAGCGCGTGACCTCGGACGGCACGGTGCCCCTCGCATGACCGGCTCGCGCGCGGCCCGGATCACCCGCCGGTCGCTCATCGCCGGTGGTGCTGCCGTGGTGGTCGCGGGTGCCGCGGCCGAAGCCGTGAATCTGCGCCTGCTGCCCGGCCGCTCGACGATGTACCGGGTGCTCGGGCTCGACGGTCCGGCGGGCTCCATCCCCGACGTCGACCCCGTCCCGTCCACCTCGGGGACGTTCGTCTCGACCGCACGGAGGGGCGCGACCGTCGGCTGGACGATCGCCGCGCCGGAGACCGACGGACCCCTGCCGATCGTGGTCGCCCTGCACGGCTACGGCGACGACCACGCGGACTTCTTCGGCTCCCACCTCGGCTACGACCGGTTCCTCGCCGCGCACGTGGCCGCCGGGGGCGCGCCCTTCGCGGGCGCGGCCGTCGACGGCGGCAACCGCTACTGGCACCGACGGGCGGACGGGGACGACCCCGCCGCGATGGTGGTCGACGAGTTCCTGCCGCTGCTCGCGCGTCGCGGGTTCGACACCGCGCGGCTCGCGTTCACCGGGTACTCGATGGGCGGGTACGGCGCGCTCCACATCGCGGGCGTGCTCGGCTCGGCGCGGGTGCGCGCGGTCTCCGCCATCAGCCCCGCGCTCTGGACGTCGGCGGGCGACACCGCGCGCGGTGCGTTCGACGACGCGGCGGACTTCCGGGCGAACACGGTCCTCGGGCGGCAGCGGTCGCTCGACGGTGTCGCCGTCCGGGTCGACTGCGGCACCGGCGACGGCTTCGAACCGGCGGTCCGCACGTACGTCGACGGCTTCGCGAACGCGCCGGCCGGTGGGTTCGAGCCGGGCGGGCACACGACGGCCTACTGGCGGCGGCTCGCGCCGCAGCAGATCGCCTTCCTCGCGCGACACCTGCACGCCTGACCGCGCGGCGTCTCGCGCCCGCGAGACGCCGGCGCACGGCCGAGACGAGGTGTCGTCCTCGAGACACCGCCGGATCCGGCGGCGTCTCACCGGACCGGCGGCGTCTCACGCGCCCGGCGGCGTTCCGTCCGGCTGGCGGCGCATCGCGGACTGGAGGCGCGTGGCGGGCCCGCACCGTGCCTCCAGGCCGTCATCTGGTCACCTCGACAGCGGGCGGCCGCCCTCGAATCAGCGGATGACCGATCTGGTTCGCGATCCCGCGGGATCGTGAACCAGAACGGTCAGAACCGAAACGGGATTCCGGGCGGTCGGAGACCGCTCCCGGTCGCGGCCATCAGGCGCGTCCGCGGTTGCGGCGCCGGATCTCCTTCGGTGCACGACCGGCCATGAACGACCTGGCGGGGTCGACGAGAAAGCCCTGGCGCAGGGCCTCGCGGCCGACGAGCATCCGGAAGCCCATCTGGTCACGGTTGCTCAGCGTGACCTCGGCGTCGAAGACACGCCCGGCGAGGGTCATCTCCGTGAGGACGACGATGCGCTCCTGGGTGTGGCCGGTGGAGCTCCGGACGATGCGGCGATCGTGCACGTCGCACTCGATCGTGACGGCGTCGGCATCGGTGTCCTGCCAGGGGTGCACCGAGAACCGGACGCGGTCGCCGGGGAGTTCCTCGAGGTCGAACGCGTGCAGTGCCGAGCTGCGGGCGCCGGTGTCGAGCTTGACCTTGATCCAGGGGATGTCGAGGTCCGGCAGGGCCGCCCACTCGCGCCACCCGGCGACGACGAGACCGCCGTTCGGGGACTTCGGAGCACGGGCCATGTCCCCATCCTGTCGCATGCTTGGATGGAGCGACGTCGTCGACACCAACCCGCGGAGCACCACCGATGAAACTCGCCATCCTGTCGCGTGCGCCGCACGCGTACTCGACGGAGCGCCTGCGGGCCGCCGCGATCGACCGCGGCCACGAGGTCAAGGTGCTGAACACCCTGCGGTTCGCGATCGACCTGACGGGGGACGACCCCGACCTGCAGTACCGGGGCAAGCTGCTCTCCGACTACGACGCCGTCCTGCCGCGCATCGGCAACTCGATCACCTACTACGGCACCGCGGTGGTCCGGCAGTTCGAGCAGATGGACGTGTACACGCCGAACACCGCGAACGGCATCACGAACTCCCGCGACAAGCTCCGGGCGAACCAGATCCTGTCCCGGCACGACATCGGCATGCCCGCGACGACGTTCGTGAACGGCCGCGCCGACGTCCGCGGGGCGATCGAGCGCGTCGGCGGAGCGCCCGTCGTGATCAAGCTGCTCGAGGGCACGCAGGGCATCGGCGTGATCCTGGCCCCCGAGGCGAAGGTCGCCGAGTCGATCGTCGAGACGCTGCACTCGACGAAGCAGAACGTCCTCATCCAGAGCTTCATCTCGGAGAGCCGCGGCAAGGACATCCGCGCGCTGGTGGTCGGTGACCGGGTGGTGGCCGCGATGCGGCGGAGTGCGTCCGGGGACGAGTTCCGGTCGAACGTGCACCGCGGCGGAACGGTCGAGAAGGTCACGCTGACACCCGAGTACGAAGAAGCCGCCGTCCGTTCCGCGCAGATCATGGGCCTGCGGGTCGCCGGCGTCGACATGCTCGAGGGCAACGAGGGGCCGCTCGTGATGGAGGTCAACTCGTCGCCGGGACTGGAGGGCATCGAGCGCGCCACGGGCCTCGACATCGCCGGCGCGATCATCGACTTCATCGCCAACCAGGTCGCCTTCCCCGAGATCGACGTGCGGCAGCGGCTGTCGGTGTCGACCGGGTACGGCGTCGCCGAGCTGCTCGTGCACACCAACGCGGACCTGGTGGGCAAGACGATCAAGGAATCGGGCCTCTGGGACCGGGACATCACCGTCCTCACGCTGCACCGGGGCTCCGGCGTCATCCCGAACCCGCGGAGCGGCGTCGCGCTGGAACCGGGCGACCGGCTGCTCTGCTTCGGCAAGCTCGAGGAGATGCGCTCGATGATCCCCGAGCGCCGCAAACGCCGCGCCAAGCTCCGGAAACTGCCGAAGGAACCCCGCCAGACCGAAGCGTGAACCCGCCGTACAGCGCTTCCGGATCGCGTACCCAGGCCGGATGCGGAAGTATGTGTCGGTGACGATCATGACGGAACGGCCGGTCGACCAGGCGACGAGCAGCGAAACGGAACGGCCCGGCAACGCCACGGCCAAGCACGACAACGTCGCGCTGCTCTCCGTCGCGACCACCGTGGCCGAACGGGTGACGACCTCGGCGGACATCGAGGAGAAGCTCCGCGGCGTGCTCCGACGCCTGCGTCTGCCGATGGGCCTGCTCGAACGCGTGGCCGGGGTCAGGGAGCGTCGCAACTGGGGCGAGGGGCAGTCCTTCCAGGACGCCGCCATCGACGCCGGTCGCCGTGCCATGGCCGAGGCGGGCATCCGCCCCGAGGACGTCGGCCTGCTCATCAACACGTCGGTGACGCGCCCGCACCTGGAGCCGAGCGTCGCCGTGCGCCTGCACCACGGGCTCGGTCTGCCGTCGTCGGCGATCAACTTCGACATCGCGAACGCGTGCCTCGGGTTCGTCAACGCGATGAGCGTCGCCGCGGGCATGATCGACTCCGGCCAGATCAAGTACGCGCTCGTGGTGGACGGCGAGGACGCCGACCAGGTGCAGCTCAACACGATCGAGCGCCTGAACCAGGGCGGCCGGAACCGCAAGGACTTCATGAGCGAGTTCGCCAGCCTCACGCTCGGCTCCGGCGCTGCCGCGGCCGTGCTCGGCCCGGCGGACGCGCACCCGGGCGGACACCGGATCGTCGGCGGTGTCACCCGCGCGGCGACCCAGTGGTACGACCTGTGCGTCGGCAGCGTCGACGGCATGTTCACGGACGCCAAGATGCTGCTCAAGGGCGGCATGGAACTCGTCGTCGCCGCCTGGAACGAGGCCCGTGCGCACTTCGACTGGGCCGACATGGACCGCTACGTCCTGCACCAGGTCTCCGACGTGCACACCAACGCCTTCGTCGAGGCCATCGGCGTCCCGCGCGACAAGGTCCCCACGACGTACGAGCGCTTCGGCAACGTCGGCCCGGCGTCGATCCCGATCACCCTGGCCGACGAGGTCGCCCGTGGGTCGATCCGCCCCGGCGACCGCGTGTTCCTCGGTGGCGTCGGCTCCGGCATCAACACGGCGATGATGGAACTCCGCTGGTGACAGCCGGGTTGCCCCGCGTCGCCGCGAGCACGGCTCCGGCGACGCAGCCGCCCTCCCTGCCCGGACTCGACCCCGCGTGGTCGCGTCTGGTCACGGTGCCGGCTGGTGACCGGCCTGGGCCCACGCCGCCGGTTCCGGGGCGACGCGCCAGCGGCGGCCCGGCCGTGCCGGTGGGGAGAGGGACGGATCGCCACGAGCGCACGTGGCACCTCCTCGACACGGCTGGCTCCCTGGCCACGCTCGGCGTGGAACCGGTCGGCACGCTGCTGTGCGTGCACGGCAACCCGACGTGGTCGTACCTGTGGCGGTCGGTGCTCCGCACCTCGCTCGAGGTCGCAACCGCCGGTGGTCCCGCCTGGCGCGTGATCGCGGTCGACCAGCTCGACATGGGCTTCTCGGAGCGCACCGGTGTCCAGCGGGGGCTTCCCCAGCGCGTCGCCGACCTGGGCGCCCTGACCGACGAACTCGGACTGACCGGACCCGTCGTCACGCTGGGCCACGACTGGGGCGGTGTGGTGTCGCTTGGCTGGGCGGTCGACCACCCGGACCTCGTGGTCGGCGTCACGACGTGCAACACCGCCGTGCACCAGCCCGACGACGCCCCGATCCCCGCTCCGTTGCGGCTCGCGCTCCGCCCGCAGCTGCTCGGCCGGGCGACCGTCCTGACGCCGGCGTTCCTCGAGACGACGCTCGCGATCGCGCACCCGCGGCTCGACCGTCCCGTCGCCGACGCGTACCGGGCGCCGTACCGCGGTGCTGCCCGCCGTGGTGGTGTCGGGGGCTTCGTGGCGGACATCCCCGTCGACGCGACGCACCCGAGCGCACCCGAGCTCGACCGGATCGCCGCGGGGGTCGCGGCGCTCGAGGTCCCGGCGCTGCTCATGTGGGGGCCGCGCGACCCGGTGTTCCTCGAGCGGTACCTGGACGACCTCGCCGAGCGTCTGCCGCAGGCCGACGTCCACCGCTTCGAGGGCGCCGGCCATCTGCTGCCGGACGACGCCGACGTCGCCGGGACGGTGTTCGACTGGCTCGGCGACCACCTGCCGGACGGCCACGCATCCGTGGGAGCCGAGCCGCGCCTCCCGGCCGCTGCTGCCGACACGACTGCCGCGAGCCGCCCGCTCTGGGCGGCACTCGACGACCTGCGCGACTCCGACGAGCCCGCACTCGTCGAGATGGCCACGGCCGGCGGCCCCCGCACGACCTCCTGGCGGCTGCTCGCCCGTCGCATCGACGAGGTCGCGGCCGGTCTGCTCGACGTCGGTGTGCGTCCGGGCGACCGGGTCTCCCTGCTCGTCACACCGGGCGCCGACCTGACCGCCGCGCTGTACGCGAGCATCCGGATCGGTGCGACCGTCGTGGTGGCGGACGCCGGGCTCGGCCTCGCCGGACTGACGCGCGCCGTCAAGGGTGCGCGTCCCGACTGGATCATCGGCGCGCTGCCCGGCCTCGGTGCTGCGCGCGCGCTCGGCTGGCCCGGTCGACGCATCGCGACCGTGGCGCTGCCCGCGCCTGTTCGTCGCGCACTGCGGGTGGAGCACACGCTCGTCGACGTCGCCCGTCGTGGTGCTCGGCGCCTCGCACACGGTTCCGCCCTGCCGGAGGCGCCGTCGTCCGACGCGCCTGCCGCCGTGCTCTTCACGTCGGGGTCGACCGGTCCGGCGAAGGGGGTCGTGTACACGCACGGACAGCTCGGTGCCGTCCGGGACGCCCTGGCCACCCAGTACGACATCGGTGTGGGCACCGGTCTCGTCGCCGGGTTCGCGCCGTTCGCCCTGCTCGGCCCCGCGCTCGGTGCCCGTTCGGTCGCGCCGGACATGGACGTCACCGCGCCGCGGACCCTCACGGCGACGGCCGTGGCTGCGTCCGTGACCGCGGCCGACGCGACGGTGGTGTTCCTGTCGCCCGCGGCGCTCGCGAACGTCGTCTCCACCGCGTCCGCGCTGACCGAGGCCGACCGTTCGGCGCTCGGCCGGGTGCGACTGTTCCTGTCGGCGGGTGCCCCCGTGTCGGCCGCGCTGCTCACCGCGGCGACCGAGCTCATGCCGAACGCGAGCGCGCACACCCCGTACGGCATGACCGAGGGGCTGCTCATGACCGACGTCGACCTGGACGGCGTGCGAGCCGCCGGTGCGGCCGACCAGGAGGGCATCTGCGTCGGGGCTCCGGCCGCGAACGTCCGGGTGCGGATCGCGCCGCTCGACGGCTCCGGCGAGCCGACCGGTGCGCTGACGGACGAGGCTGGTGTCACCGGCGAGATCGTCGTGGCCGCGCCGCACGTCCGGGAACGCTACGACCGACTCTGGCGGCAGAACCGGGTGTCGCGCCTCGGGGTGGCCGATCCGCGTGGGCACCGAACCGGTGACGTCGGGCACCTGGACGACTCCGGTCGGCTCTGGGTCGAGGGTCGGCTGCAGCACGTGCTCACCAC
>Ga0308167_1003850_pt1 | contig 11457 bp, 11 predicted proteins | sample PhyCR1_2_FD_202138 | JGI IMG/M metagenome (GOLD analysis project Ga0308167, IMG submission 202138) | Phyllosphere microbial communities from UC Gill Tract Community Farm, Albany, California, United States - DLSLRC.R1 | ecosystem: Host-associated > Plants > Phyllosphere > Unclassified | place... | reverse complement strand
TTTTAATATGACATCACAATATCTGTCTAAAAGATGAGCGTCAATGCACAATCGGGTGGATGTATGCCAGACCTGTTACAACTTGGATTTGGGGCCATCTAAACATGACGAAGACCGCGTGGGTGGAGTCCAACTATAGGGCAGGATCGTCTACCGGTGCGGGGTCAGTCCAACTCTAGGGCTGATTTGCGTACAAGCTCATGGGCACTCCACATCCTGCGTATAGCAGCTAGCGTAGCAATGGTCGCCAGCTCAAGAAAACGGGGCATGCTTATCGAACTTTATCACGACCGTGGTGACCTGCTCCCCGTTGAGATGCGCGCTTGAGTCATTGCTGGAACGTATACATGGCGCACACCGCAAGAGTTGTTCATCACCGCGTAACTATCACAGGTACGCTAATGAAGTCGGATTAATACTGGATCTGAATAGTGAGGTGTATCAGCGTGAAAAGACTCACCATCATCAATATGCGCGGAATAAGGCACTGTTGGCGTTTATGATCTGTGGTGTGGAGCAGGCGTATATCCGTGAGGTAGTCAGTCTGAACCCTGGTCGTGTCTGCATGCTCGATCACGATGGGGTAGTGGCAACGGGCGCGCTTTCACTGCCGGACTGGCGGGGTTTCACGATGAAGGTGAAGGACTAGCTTACTTTCTTGAATTTAACTATCTGCGATCTCTGATAAGGGCGTATTACGTTGTCAATCATAATGGGATATGCGCATTGGAGCACGATGTGCATATCCAGCAAGTGATCCACGTCCGCTTTAAGCGAGAAGAGGACCTTAGCAATTATTCTAACAACTGACTAACATAGAGGTATACAAATAAAAGGGGGTCAGGTCAGTTACCCCTTAATAAATAAGAGGTAACAAAATATCTAAAGCACCTTAAGGTTTGCTACTTACAACCTCGTAAGCACTCTGCCCAAATAAATTGTATATCGTCAATCGAATGGTTCGCCGGAGACCTTCTTCAGCTGATGCTCTATTAAAGAAGCAACCAGCAGTCTTACGCCATTCATCAAGATGATTAGTACAAAATGCTTTTGCATCAAATCCGGACAGATTGATTTCTTCTGCTATCTCATGAGCGATTTGAGATAATTCGTGTTGAGCCCAATTATTTTCAAGTGAGTCCATTACATGCTTAAATAACTGACTAGCATCTTCAGGATCTTGAGTCGCACCTATCCATACTTCAGTAGCATATTTAATCATTGATAGAGCAGTATTGCAGAGGCTTTCACAAGCTCGCTGGAGCCCGCTAGTATCATCATTGAATTGAGCTAACCAAGTCTCAACAGATTTACGTGTGTAATTGTTAGTTTTGCTGGGTGGTAAGTTATGAACTTTATAAGTTCTCAATTGATTGACTAATCGATGTCCATTTTCGAATTCGTTTGTATGCTGAGGATTACCTTGTTTCATTAGAGCTCTACATTCTTTCAAAGCCTCATTGGCTGCCTCGAAAAAAAAACCATAGCACCACACAACCAACTGCATGAAATGGAATTCATCCAGCGGAGATGATGGAGTCACTAAGGTCACAGGTTGAATAAATTCTTTTTTCAAATCCCGGTTGATTAAGCTAGTAAATTGTGTCGCAGCAGCTTCCAGTTCTGAAAAGCTCATTACATTACTCTCCTCAGTCCACTAAGAGATTCAGCTAATGGCCCTCGATAATTAAAGGCGATAGCAAAGTTTGTAATAATACGGCCGATAGAAATATCAACATTAGGGAAGTAATCCGCAATACAGTCGATGTTCATTCCCAGCTCTTCTACACGGACAGAGTAGCGGCCGACCCCAATTTGTTTTTCAACAACGCCTTTGTACTTGACAGGATTCCCCCTATCATCAGTTAATACATGTCGAACAGAAACACGTTGTGAATCAGCAAACTGAGTATCCGTCCCCAATTCAGCCCACAAAAGATTACTCATCTTTTGATTGCCTTCAAGCCAAGTAGTTAGTGCCCGCAAATACCGATATTTAGTGGCTAGTTTTTCTTCACCAAAAGCTGCTAAATCCCCCACAATCGTTTGTATAATATTTCTAGCAGTAATATCTGTTGGAAATGGTTGTCTCAGGCCACGCATTAACCATTTTTTTGTGCGACTTGCCCATTCCATATCAAGAAGTAGTTTCAAGCAACGCTCATCTTGATTAACTTTGTAATAGTTACTGCGAAGATATTCCACACAGGATTGAGCCTTTATTATATCTTCTGCCGTAGGTTCACTATTAACATGCATATCTGGTGCCAATTCGCGTGCACGAATAAAATAGCCTGCGGCTGACCCAGCCTCATCAAGGCGTTTAAAGGCATCATCTGATATAGCAAAATCTCCCATTGTTGAACCGGCATCAATGCGGCGCGCCTGGAATTTTTCCCACTGATTTGCATCTAACATACTTTCGTCGACTGAATCTATACTTGAACTGAGGTCAGCAGAGATTTCTAGTCTCTGAATTTCCGTGAGATTTTGGCCTTGGCGAAGGATTCCTATAGGTATCCATAATGAAACGTCAATAGAAAAAGATGAATCTCGTCTGGCTTTAGCTAGCATAGCGGCTTCATGAGCTGCTTTATAAGCTGCATAAGCTACATTATTTTGACCATTTTGAACTTTGTCTGTAGCCACAAAGCCGTATGTAGCTGCCCGTTCATTCCAAAGATTGTCAATCGTTTTGAGAGAAGCAAAGATTCCATTATTGCCCTTTTCATTTATCCGACTCAAAGCTTCATCAACGACAGTTACAGCCTCATCTAATAGCTCAATTTTCTGAGATTGGTCAATTGATTTTTGAGTCCTTAAATAATGGCGACGAAGCACTGACTCTTGCAACATTAGGCGAGCGTTAGGTACCCCCGTTAATTCGCGAAGTTTAGTTAGCGCACGGGCTATTGAAGCATAGCTTTCACTATAACGTTCACCCTCTGGACCATCTGGGCCAGCCGCGTGAACCAAATCTGCAATATAGGACGTTTCGTCATTTGACTCAGATCCAGCACGTGTAGCGGCTAAAATCAGACAGCATAGTGCATCAGCTTCACGTTTAGCACTACCGAAACGATTTTCACAGATTAAACGTGCTTCAATTTGTAGGCGCGCCTGTACAAGAATATCTGTCTGCTGCTCATCGGCATAAATCCAGCGGAAAAGGTCCTGGTTACGGATGAGGGCTAACATATTATCAATATTAAATGAACCGTATATTCTTTCATCAGTGCTTATTGCCCGAAGGACAATGCTAAGCGGCACGGCTTTAAAAAGTCGACTACTAATCATTACGAGATCAATAGCCTTGGCTTCCGATAATTCCTCTAAGCTATTTCTGTCACCCGTCATGTTTCGAGATAAATTATTAGTAGGGTAGCCAGCATTAATAAGCGCTTGAGCAATACTTCCCAGTTGGACAGTAGTTGTCAACTTAGAACGGTTTCGTAAATCCATTCGAGTACTATCAACTTCTCTTCTTAGTCCAGCTGAGAGACTGCCCCTACTACTGGGGAGGAGTCGGTAAAAGCCTGCTAAAACATATTGATTAGAAGTTTCTTTTTTTATGGTATTTACTAAGTTAGGAATAAAACTGCTAGCCAATTTAATGAGTTGATCTTGTTCGTCTTTATTAAGTAATGCTTTAGCCTCTATGAATCGACTTTGAATTTTTTCTTCTAATTCCAAGCGATATGAAGAGCCTACAACCACAACGCGATGACCAACGCTACGTAATGAACGAAGAAGTTCGTCATATCTTGCCACAGTAGACATTGTATCGACCAATAATAACGTAACACCATCTTCATGATCTACTTCTGCGAGGAAAGTACTTAAATCTGATGCTTGTGGTATTTGGCGATTAACAAATAAGACTGCATAACCTTTATGTTTAGCATAAACGGCAAGGCGGGCAAGAGCAATTGTCTTACCCACGCCAGATTGCCCATGTAGAATTATGGATGATGCTGTATGATGTTGCTCTAAAGCTTGTTCAACTTTTTTACTAAGTAAACCCTCAAATCCACGTTTAATAGCAAATCCACGTCGAACACCTTCCGTGATAGCTCGAAAGCTTGAAGATGTCGAATGGAAAACTTCAAATGCTACATCTGTTTCGATCTTAGAAAGGGGGTCTAATATACCAGTCCAAGAATCATCAATTAAGGTAGCAGAGGCCTTAGTCATAAGACGTAAATTAGGGGTGGTTTTTACAATTCGTCCATTTTTCAAAGTCACTACTTCAGGATCGTCCCAACTTAACACATCAGGTACAGATTTACTTTGAATTAGTTCGTTAACAATTTCCCCTATTGTTTCAGGAGAGCGTATAATGATTCGCCTTTCAATCAAATCATCGTAGATAAACTTTTCGTCATTTGAAAAGTTAGGTTCCTGACCACACCACAACACCCCTTCTATTGGTGATTCAGATAGTTCGGCGAGAAGCTGATCTGCTTTTAGCCAATCGTTATTTGGGTCATATCCATCAATAACGATAAGTCCTAAAGGAGTTACGGTTTCGAATAATCGGCGCAACATTGGATTAGCATGTTGACTGCTACGTATTGTCAAGGATTGTCTTGTTGATGGTGGAGCTAACGAAGCCAAGTGCTGGCCTGCTTGACCAAAAAGATAATAAAAGGGTGGGCGACGACTATTGCGTAAGTAACGAGGAGCAGGATTTCCTTGTAAAATAATTTCAGGTTCACGGCCATTTCCAGCAAGACAATTTGCTAACCCGTTATCAATTGATGAAGTGAAAATTGCGCACCAAGGCGCACGGGTTGCTTCTATAGTAAATTGAGATGCTGCTCTATATACAAATCGCTCAGCAAGCCAATGATAGAAATCATCTGATAGAGCAGTATTTGTGAGAAGAGACTTCCATGTATTCCCTTCACGAGAAATATGCTTAAAGCTACGTTCTAAAATTGGATCGGGGTAGCTAGCAGACCATCCCACTGTCTGCCCCCAGACCGCTACTAAAGGAGTTGCTTCCTTCCAGTGTCTTCGCAAGAGCTCTCGACCCGCTCTAAAATTCTCAGATTCATTGGACATCAATATCATTGGGCAATCTCCTTGTTTTTTTGTATAACTTGTGTTAATGATCAGATCATCAAGTTAAATCTCATTTAATTTATATCTTTATTACATATTCTATCTTCTGTCTATTCGTTTAGTTGCAATCGATAGACATTTGAAGACATCATATTTATGTGATTACTTTTGGCCAGTTCCCTGCAGGTTAATATAGTCTGATCTTAGTAATGTCCGCCCTGGCACAAAGCGGACTAAGTAGCTGAGGTGAGGGTCCGCTGTGAGCGAATTGCGGACATTAACGCTTTAGCAGGGGCGCGACGTCAGGAGCGTCCCTTGCCTAAACTTGTTAAGGCATTTGCGAACAAACGCCACCAGTATTTGGGTTTAGAGCCAATGCACACTTCATACGAATACAGCCTATCTCGAATCAAGCAGGAACCATCCTAGATTAGCATAAAAGGTACATTCAACCTTTTTACAGCATCCCATTGGTGGGCATATTCGGTTTTGCAGCTCGGGCTCTTTGGATTTGGTCCTGGAACAAACCTGCCTCCACAAGGACAATTTGGGAGAGTAGCCGCTATTTGCTCCAAGAGCTCTTGGTTGGCTTCATGCTCATAGAGCAGTGCATGATCTTGTTCTCTGTGGATTACATTCGAACAAGTATCACAGAAAAAGTGCGGGCAACTATCGCTCATACCGCTTGATTGCCAAGCAGGAGTTTCCTTTCCGCACTTAGGGTTTGGACATTTCATTTTCCCTACCCATGGTGCATTCGATTCGTAGTGTACGATCTTCATATAACCTTTACGCCCAGCACATCGGCTGGCAAAGCTGGCACGTAATTGCGCAGCAATTTGAGTGACAGGTTTGACAGTCCGTTGCTGCTGCTTGTTAGCCATTTTTTTCTACTGACCATGAGCTTCCTGTTGAACGAATAAATGCATCATACGTTCTGATTTGCAAGCGGCCACCACTCAATCTATTCCAAGCCGCCTTAAGACTTTGTTTTCTAGGGTCTTCTAATAGTTCACTCTCGCGCCCGACTATAAGACACCCTTCAGGCTCCCGGAAATCATTCAAACGCAAAGTATCTCGTAGATAGCTTTGTGCTGATGAGCAATAATCCACATAATTTAATAGTTGGCAAATACCATCGTTAACTGCATTGCTGAAAACAACATTGCCATTTCTTTCAGTAAAGATATTTTGATCCGCTCCTTTTAATTCAACGACAAACCATTTATATCCATCAGATCCCTTTACACCAACTATATAGTCGGGTCTAAGCCCGCGTTGTTCACTTGTTAAAGGCGGACGCACTTGTTGTTGAGGAATTACCCATGTCCCATGGTGACCAAACTGAGTAAAGTTCATAAATTTAGCTAATAAACCGCGATATTCTTGTAGATATTCATCAATTACTTTCTCACCACTACGTGCATCTACCAATTCAGTAAACTCTGCCAGCCCATCATTCACTATTCCAGGCTGAATCCAAAAGTCTTTTGGTGGAAAGTGATCTGGATACTTAAATTTGCTAGTTGATTCAATTTCTAATATTTAGACATTTCTCAAATTTCACACGGACTAAGTGGCTAGACATCATGATTCCCTGACCGAGGTGTCGACCTCCTGCGCTGTCGTGGGTTAGTCGAACCAGAGCCACACTGTTAATGAGCATTAATCATTAACAGAAACAGGAGATCGACATGTTAAACCTAGCACGATTTTCATCGGCATGGATGTGCACAAAGAAACCACAGATGTTGCGTTTGTTTCTACCGAGGATAGTACCGTCTCTTTTTACGGCACTATCCCTACCAACAGTCGTTCTGCTCTCAACATTATCAAGAAGTTTGCAAATAAAGCCAGTCACTTATGTGTGGTTTATGAAGCAGGCCCCTGCGGCTATTGGCTCTACCGATTGTTAAAACACAAGGGCATTGAATGTTGGGTGGTTGCGCAATCCCTCATCCCCAAAGCTCCTGGCGATAAAGTCAAAACCGACAGGCGTGATGCCATGACGCTGGCGCGCTTGGCGAAAGCCGATTTAATTCAATCAATCCACATTCCCGATGCTCCTGATGAGGCTATTCGAGACCTTATTCGATGTCGAGAAGATTGCATGGTGGATTTACGTCAGGCTCGGCAGCGACTGAAGTCCTTTTTATTGCGTAACGGCCTCTCTTATTCCGGGCGGGATAATTGGAGTGATGCCCATAAATGCCATTTAGCCGATCTGCGATTTTACGAGCCTGGACAAAACATCACATTCCAGCATTACCGAAGTATCGTTGAGACGCGCTACCAACAACTCCAGCACACCGAACGCGAGTTAGAAGTCGTAGTGCAACAGTGACGCTGGTATCCATTGGTCCAGTTTCTTACTGTGTTCCGTGGTATTCGGTTTATCAGTGCAGTGTCTTTGGTGGCCGAACTTGGCGATCTGCGGCGCTTTGCCAGCCCTTGCTCATTAATGAATTTTGTGGGTCTGACCCCTTCGGAGCACTCCAGTGGCCAACGCCAACAACAAGGGACAATCACCAAGTGTGGTAATACCCATGCGAGGCGAATTTTAATAGAAGCCGCGTGGTCTTATCGATTTCCTCCCAAGGTCTCTCGTGAGCTACAAACTAGGCAGCAAGAACACTCGCCTAAGCTGTTACAGCGCTCTTGGGAAGCTCAGCTTCGACTGTGCAACAAGTTCCGCCGCATGAAAGCCAGAGGCAAAGAGCACAGCAAGGTGGTAACGGCGGTTGACCGTGAATTACTGGGATTTATCTGGGATATCGGGCAGCGATTTAACCCGGAGAGTCACTCAGTGGGCTAAGCGGTAAAGCAGGCAAAAGTTGCAAACTGAATGAGAGCGATTGGCGGCAGCGATGTGAGCGGCCCTCGACGGCGTTAAGCGATATCAACTCGCGTCCCTAGACAGAGGCAAGGCTCCAACGGCGTAAACAAGTCATGCGGATAACCAAACCCGCGAATATCAGCAAGGTCAACCGCCGAAACTGATTTGCCAAAGATCACTCATTCAGGTTCTTTCTGGCTAGGCAAGGCTTCTGAACAAGAAAGCTATGTACCTATTGACAGAGGGAATCATATCAACGTTTGGTTAAGGGGCAGGCTTTAGCCCGTCCCAGTAAGCGAAGCGAACGATTTGAACCAGTTGTTATGCGCAAACTACATGCAACTCATGAGGAAATTTGTTGCGTTTATAAAATTTTGCTTTTGGTTGCGTAATTGATATTGCCACTTTTCTCCATGAAATAGATTGTTACTTAGCCTGAATATAACGCCTAGACACCCGATAAGTTTTGTTTTTTCGGATGCGGCCTCGTTGCATAAGGCTTCTACTATTTCTGCAGGATTTCCGCTGCGCTCAATGTGCAAATGCTCAAAATGGTGGGTAAGCTCACCATTTACAAAATATCTTTACTTTAGATATGGCAGGTACAGATTTATATTGCAGTTACCGATGCTGTTTTGAACTGCAAGTTTTTCAGCGAATTTTCGAATTTCTGCAATATTGCAAGAACCACTGAGAGCGGTGCCTTCAAAAAAGCTCCACACCATAGAGAAGTCCGCAATAGCGTTGCGCTCAGACTCATCTAAGTGCGCAAATTCAGGTGCTCGATTGGTAATCCACTCTAGGATTTCAGGGCTCATGGCTAGCTCTTTGTGCATAACGCTTGGTTCAGATGCGCCGTAGGCGTCACCTGGAACTACTTGTTAACTGGCCGTTGCTAAAGTCTATAAATTCGAATGCCAGGATTTTTTTTGTGATACTCAATGTGGCAGGCTCGACACAAGGGAATAATGATGTGAGTGTCGGCGGCTCCACCAATGTGGTACTCGATAATGTGGTGCCCCTGAGCATCATCTCTAACCAGCCCACATTTTCTGCACCTATACGCTCCTTCTTTCACAGCATCACGCTGTGCTTTTCGGTGCTTGTATGATCTTCCTTTAGTCATCGCCTTCGATTACCGCCCAATCTTCATCATCCCACTCATCTTCTTCATCACCGTCGTCATCTAAGTCTTCGAGTAACTCTCTACGTGCTTCTGGTGCTAAGAGTTTTTCTGGTGGCCCGGCAACAACAACGATGTCATCCGTGTACTTTTTTAGCCCCACAGCATCTTTTAGAACATCACCTTCGCTATCTTCATCAATGCCCTTTATCCAAATGAGCATGTCAATTTTTTTCTTTTCACTCACAGCATCAGCTCCTAAAGCGTATAAGCGCGAACGGAGTTACTGCTGTCATTTGAATCGTCGTCATCAGAACTTGTTTTTACAAGGGGTGTTCCTTTCTCTTCAGAAACTGAGATTTCATAATCGGACTTTAACTTGAACAATCCATTGTTATTTTTCTCAACGAGGAAAATTTTGTAGCGGCCATCATGTTTTTTAACGGTAAGAGTGATAGTGTCATTCTGGCAAACTGAGCTGATCAGTTCATCACCATCAGTCAATATTTGTATATCAATTTTCTTGGTTCTCTTCACCTTAAGCCTCATAAATAGTATGGAGATAGTGATTACGAATGAATATATTGATTGAGCCAGTTAACAGTTGTATATTGCGCCAGCACACCTTCTCTGGTTATACCAGACGACACACCAATGTTAACATATTGATAAAAATTAAATAATTACAAACGACGACTACAAGCTGCGCCCCAAAGCGTGCTGGTACATTATTTCTTTTTCTGGCCTGTTATTTTTAGGTTAGCCCACTCTAAGTATCTAAGTTAGAGTGTTTTTCCTTCTTCAGCAACAAATAAGTGTGCCTATTGATTTACTCAAAGCGTGCCTGTTTTATGATTAAAGCAAATAATACTGTATATTCGACCAGATGTGCGATCAATGTCCGTTTTTGGCACAAAGTGGACCCTGAGGAATGAGTTCTATCCTCGTGGTTCACTAAGTGCAGCAAGTTCTACTCGAATCCTGCTACCCATTTGTCCAACATATCAGCCCATTCCTGCATCATCACTTTACGCTCATCAAGATAAGTCGCATGGTTGTACGCGCGACGAACATTGTTGGTATCAGCGTGCGCAAGTTGAGCCTCAATTGCATCAGGTCGATAACCCATTTCGTTCAAACGTGTACTGCCAGTAGTTCTGGTTGCATGTGGACTATAAATACCACTCCAGCCAAGGCTTTTAAGCAGCTGACGCAGAGAGTGCGATGTCATTGGACCTAGCGGATTATCTCTGCCCGGGAAAAGGTGCTGCCGATGCCCGGTTAACCCCTGTAGTGTTCTGAGCATTTTGACAGCCTGGAAGGGTAGGGGAATAACGTGTTCTCTGCGGGCTTTCATTCGCGCTGCCGGAATGGTCCATAGGGCGTTATTAAGATCGAATTCTCTCCATTCTGCTTCGGTGGCTTCTGCAGGACGCGCCAATGTCCACCACATAAGCCACATGCAATAGTTAACCTGATACGAGCCACGACTATTGTCAAAACAGCTTAGTAACTTTCCGATTTGCTGAGGATTTAGTGCCTGTTTGTGCTGTGTCTTATTAGCCGGAAGAGCCTTGCGCACAGGCCACACAGGATCAATATCAGCTCTAAGTGTCGCTACTGCCAACTCGAAAATCGATGAAATGATTCGACGGGCTTCAGCGGCAACTGTCGGTGCTCTTCGTTTAGCCGTTTCCTGAAGAATTATAAGAATGTGGTGTGGGGTAATCTCTCTGACCGGGAGCTTACCGATTGCGGGAAAAACCACTCATTCAAGCATATCCAGTCGCCGCATTTTGGTGATTTCGGCCCAGTCTTTCATCTGTAACCACCCTTTGGCGATTATCTCAAAGGTGTTGGATGCGTCATTGACCTTGCGGATCTTATCTAACTGGCGAGCCTGTGTTGGACTTACTCAAACCGCTACTTGCTTACGTGCTTGCTCGCATTTCTCGCGGGCTTCATCAAGTTTGACCGTCGGGTATTCACCCAACGCAAACATGCTGGATTTACCGTTGAGTTTAAACCGATAGCGCCATGCCTTTATGCCATTGGGTTTCACTTCGAGGTAGAGACCGTTGAAATCATTGAGTCGATAGAGTTTTTGTTTCGGCCTGGCAGTGCGGCATTGCGTATCAGTGAGCATAGCGGGGCCTTGTTTATTTATTATACCGTTAATGTACTCACTTAAAATTAAGATGGAGGAATGCTGTACTCATCCATGTACTCATTTTTGACTACGTTGTTACGAGATGAATTGAGGCTTTATGAAATGAAAAATCCACGCAAGAGCGTGGATTTTATAATTTGTTTGATCTTCATGAGATTCAGTAAAACCCCATGAGACAACAATCTTTAATCAGACGTTAAACAGGAAGTTCATCACATCGCCATCTTTCACGATGTACTCTTTACCTTCTGAACGCATCTT
>Ga0308167_1003849_pt1 | contig 11458 bp, 3 predicted proteins | sample PhyCR1_2_FD_202138 | JGI IMG/M metagenome (GOLD analysis project Ga0308167, IMG submission 202138) | Phyllosphere microbial communities from UC Gill Tract Community Farm, Albany, California, United States - DLSLRC.R1 | ecosystem: Host-associated > Plants > Phyllosphere > Unclassified | place... | reverse complement strand
CTGCTCGCCAGGCGAGCAGCGCCTCCTGTCCGTTCCGGGTGCGGTGGAGCCTGTCCGCCGTTGGCAGGACACCATGTACCCCACAGTGGGTACTTCGAGGAGTACTCGGACTCCGATACTGTCGAGTCGCGAGGGATTCCCTGCCCTCGCACGGTGACCCGAACACCCGCCTTCCCCGGCGCAGGACCCTACCTGCCCGGGTCCTGTCGTGCGCTGCCTTCGAGTCGCTGGACGCCGACCCGAAGGCATGCTCGATGCGCCCCACCCTGCTCTCCTCACGTCCGCGCGCGCTCGCGATGCTGGTGGTGACGACGCTCCTCGCCGGTCTGCTCGCGGTGGTCGCCTTCGCCCAGCCCGTTGCCGCTGCCGCATCGGCGATGACGGTGGCGGTCAAGGCGGACGGGTCGGTGCTCAACGGCGATCAGGCGTCGGTGACGATCACGGCGTCCAACCCCGCGTCGGCTGCGACGCCGCTGTACAACCTCGGGTACTCCTACGTCCTGCCGGCCGGCGTCTCCTACGTCGCCGGTTCGGCGGGCAAGCAGACGGGCGACCCGGTCGTCACGACACGGACCGCCGAACAGGGCGGCGGCACGCTCCTCGTCTGGTCGAACATCTCGGACCTCGTCGTGGGTGACGCGAAGTCGATCACGTTCCAGGTCAAGTCGACCGACGCGGCGTTCCCGGTCGGCAGTTCCTTCACCGGGACCGCGCAGGTCGCCGCGAGCAGCGACGCACGGAACGTGCCGACGTTCGACGCGACGGGAGCCCCGGCGACGAAGTTCACGGACAGTGCGACGAGCGAGGTGGCCTCGACGGCCGTCTCGGCGCTCAAGATCACGAAGGACGAGCCGAGCTCGGAGCACGAGCTCGTGCGTGGCGTGCACCAGCGGCCAACCGTCTACACGCTGACCGTGACGAACACGCAGCAGGACGCCACGAACGGCGTGACCGTGACCGACTACCTGCCCGCCGGGCTCGAGTACCTGCAGTGCGGCGCGGTCGAGCACACCACGTCCGGCCCGGAGTACGACGGGGCACCCGCACTCGACCGGACCACCGTCGCCGCGTCGGCGCTGACGGACTGCGTCACCCCGGTGAGCGTCGAGACGGTCCGTGGGGCTCCCGGCCTGTCCGACACCGCCGTGTACACGAAGGTCACGTGGTCGCTCGGTGACCTGGCGAAGGGTGCCGAGCGGACGATCCAGTACGTCGCTGCCGTGCCGTTGCGCGAGAACACGCTGGACTTCTCCGGACAGCCCGGGAAGGCGGCGACCGCTGCGCAGCCCTCGGCGGCATCGCTCGGGCAGGGAGCCAACCTCGACAACAACAACGGAGCCTCGACCCGGCAGAACACGGGCGGCGAGACCTCCAACGGACAGGGTCAGACGAACACCGCGGTCGCGACCGGGGCCTACCAGGGGCGGGACGAAGCCGGCACCATCGGCAGCACCCAGACGGCGCAGACCAAGCTCACGGTCGAGGCGATGGACCTCGCCGTCGCGAAGACCGCGTCCGTGGGCACCTTCACCGCGGGGCAGCAGGTCCGGTACACCCTGACCGTCCGGACGAGCGAGTACGACTCCTCGCACGACATCACGCTGCAGGACGTGCTCGGTGACGGCCTCTGCCCGGTCTTCCCGGCGGGGACCCCGACGACCGGTACCCTCCCGGCTGACTGCGACCCGGCGAAGGTGCCGTCGATGGCCGGCGACGCGACCGGCGCCACGATCACCGGTGTCGACTACGACGCAGCCACCGGTCGGTTCACCGTGCACTTCAGCCTCGCCGACCAGGCCGAGGGCAGCGCTCCCGCGACCATCGGCTACTCCGCGCTCATGCGGACGGCGTACTCGTCGCGGTTGAACGGCGGTCCGACGGCGGCGGGAGACGACTTCACGAACACGGTGACCATGGCCGGCACGTCGACCGGTGTGCACGGCGACACCGACGAGCGGGCGGTGCGGGACGACTCGTCCGTCACCATCACCTCCGGCGAACCCGAGATCGAGAAGAAGGTGCTGCCGGTCGGGCAGAGCGCGGGGGTGACCGACGCCTCGTCGTGCGCGGACCCCTCCCGCACCGGCTCGTACACCACCGACGCTCCCGGCGCGTTCTCGCTCGGGGACGTCGTCTGCTTCCAGCTCGCCGTGACGTTCCCCGGGGGTGTCCAGAGCCGTAACGCCACCATCACCGACATGCTCCCCGTCGGGACCTCGGCTGCGGGGACGACCTGGCAGGAGGGTCGCGACTGGGCGTGGGGCACGAGTGACGTCCCGCGGTCCGACGTCGCCCTGAAGCGCTCGGACGAGCGCACCGCGACCTTCACCGTCGGCCAGTCCATCGACCGCACCGGGAGCACCTACGTCGACGCCGACGCGGCGAAGCGGACCCTCCTGCTGTACGTGGCCGCGACCATCGACACGGCCGGTGGCAGCACCGACGCCGTCGACATCGTCGACAACCTCATGAAGTTCGCCCAGCAGAACACCGCGGGCACCGTCACCAGCCTCCGGTCCGCTGCCGGCTACGACGTCGCGGGTGCCCCGACCGCGACGCTCGCGAAGGACATCGTCGCGACCGGTCCGTCGGCCTCCGCGCTCACTGCTGACGTCAACCCGCGCACGACCACCGAGGGCCGCGCGCTGCAGTACCGCCTGACCGTCGGCAACGACCCCGCCGAGGGGTCCGACCGGGCGATCTCCGGGGTGACCGTCTGGGACGCCCTGCCCGCCGGCATCACGTGCGACGACGTGGAGGAGACGAGCCTGACGAACGACGGCCGGTGTGTCGACGCTCCGGACGGCGTGCCGACGAAGTACCAGGGCCGTGACTACATCACGTGGACCCTGCCCGAGATCGCCGCGGGCGAGTCCGTGGCGCTCACCTACGTGCTCGACGTCCCGGAGAACGCGTACGTCGGCACCGCCTACCGCAACGACGCCTCGGTCACCCGGTTCACGACGGCGACGAACTCCGGTGCGACCACGACCTGGATCCCCGAGACCGGGCCGGACAGCGTCTTCCAGGGAGCGGCCGGCGACGGTGAGGGCACGGCACCCAACGCCGACGCGCAGCGCAGCATCGCGATCCCGGCGGCGACCGTCGACAAGACCGCGACGCCGACCACGGCCGTCCCCGGGCAGCGGGTCGGCTACACCTACTCGGTGACCGTGCCCGCCGGCACCACGGTCGGGAAGGGGTCGCTCGTCGACCCGCTCGCGGGCATCAGCGGCCTCGCGACGACGGACGACACCACCTGGGAGCTCACGCTGCCGGGCGGTGCCTCGGCGACGACCGACGCCGGTTCCGCGACCCCGGACGCCACGGTCGAGTACGCCCCCTCGGCGCAGACCTTCACCCTCACCGGCACGAACGACACCGCCAACGGTCCCGGCGCCGTCCTGTTCCCGACGACGTTCGACAACACCGGCACGACCGACCTGGTCTTCTCCGTCACCGTGCGGGACCTCGTCGCGACCGCCGGCGCCGGTGTGCACCGCAAGGACGACCAGCAGCCCATCGCCGACGTCCCGCTCCGGAACACGGCGACGTTCTCGTCGACCGACGCCCGCACGGACCGGGTCACGACGGCCTCCGACGACGCGACCGTCACGGTCCAGGCCCCGAACGTCGTCGTCACGAAGACCGACGACCGTGCCGGCCGCCCTGTGTCGGGCGGGGAGACCATCACGTACACGCTGACCGCACGGAACAGCTCGACGACGACGACCGCCCGGTCCGTCATCGTCGCGGACTGCTTCCCCGACACCCTGGTGTTCGGCACGTCGACCGCGGGCGTCATCGACCCCGTGCCGTCGGCGGTCGCGGACCTCTCCCAGTGCGGCAGCGGGACCACCCTCCACGCGTGGACGGTCGGTGAGCTCGCCCCCGGCGCCAGCGCCGTCGTGACCGTGACCGGCACGCTCGCCGCCCAGGCGCCCGCCGGACGGACCTACTCCAACACGGCCCGCGCGATCTCCTCGAGCCTCGTCACCGACTACCGGGACACGGACAGCACGTACGTCCAGGTCGCCTCGGCGAAGGACGACATCGCGGTCGCGTCCCCTACGATCACGAAGCAGCTCACGGCGCCGAACTGGGACGCCACCACGGGTGTGGCCACGACGCCGTCCCGGACGACCAACCCGGCGAACACCACCGCGGTGCCGGTGCGTCCGGGGGACTCGGCGGTGTACACCATCACGGCCACCGTGCCGGCGAAGGTCGCGCTCTACGCCCCGACGGTCACCGACTCCCTGCCGAGCGGGATGCGCGCCGACGTGCAGGGCATCCGCGCCGTGTGGAACGACGGCTCCGACGCAGCGGTCTCCACCGGCCCGAGCACGGCGACTTCGCTCACGCTGACCTTCCCCGACGTCGCCAGCGCCGCTGCCGCACGGACCCTGACCATCACGGTCCCCGTCACCCTGGTCACGACCGCCACGGCCGGCTCCAACCAGTCGAACACCGCGAAGCTCACGTGGGACCGCAACTCCACCACGTCGACGACCCGGGACACCACGTCCGTCAGCCCGGCGAACCCGGCGAACGCCACGGTGGTCGCTCCTGCGCTCACCATCACGAAGGCCGCGCTCGTCGGCGGTGCCGCCGCCGCGAAGGTCGAGCCGGGCACGGACTACCAGTACCGGGTCGAGGTGAAGAACACCGGCAAGGCACCGGCGTACGAGGTCGCGATCACCGACTGCGTGCCGAAGGGCGTCGTGGTCACGAAGACCGATCAGACGGCGACGATCGACACGGCCGCGGCGGGCTGCTCCGGCACGAAGATCACCTGGACGACGCGCACGATCGCGGCGAACGCGACGGTGACGCTCACCTACCCGGCCCGGCTCGCCCCCGACCGTGAGCTCACCGGCGGCGCGCTGACGAACACCGCCGCGACCGGCGTGTACTCGTCGCTGCCGAACGCGGCCGACGGCTCGAACCCCGGCCGCCAGTACTCGTCGCAGCCGGCCAGCGCGACCGTCACCCCGTCCTTCCCGAAGGTGGACGTGACGAAGACGATCGGCGCCGGCCTGGCGTACGTCGGGCAGGAGTCCTCGTTCACGGTGCGGTTCCAGAACACGGGCGGTCGAGCCACGAAGGTCGAGGCGATCGACACGCTCCCCGCGAACTGGACCTACACCGCGAACAGCGCCCGGGCGTCCGTGAACGGCGGGACGGCGACCGCCGTCGAGCCGAGCATCAGCGGCCGGACCCTGGCCTGGACCAACCTCGGCGCGCTCCCCGCGAACGGCACGCTCGTCGTGACGTACCGCGCCACCCCCACCTCGGCCGCGACCGACGACCCCGGCCGTGGGACCGCCGTGCTCCACACGAACAGTGTGACGAGCACCGTCACCGACCCGTCCACCGGGACGTCCTACGACGGCGGCAACGGCAAGTTCGTCACCTACGAGGGCTCGACGACGAAGACGGCGGCCACCGCGTCGGCGACCATCGCTGCGGCGGACCTCGCCGTCGACAAGCGCGCGACCGAGCAGCCCGTCGTCGCCGGGTCGACGACCGACGCCGCCTGGACCGTCCGGGTGACGAACACGGGTGACGACACCGCACGCGGCACGACCGTCATCGAGTCCCCGGACCTGCCGGCCGGCGCTAGCGTCACGTTCTCGGGCTCCGGCTGGGTCTGCACCCCGACCGGTGACACCTGGAGCTGCGCGAACCCGGCGACCGTCGCGAAGGGGAGTTCCTTCCCGGACCTGGTGATCGCGCTCACCCTGCCCGCGAACGCGCCGCTGGCTGCCGTCGTGAACACCGCGACGATCCGACAGGCCACCGGCCAGACCTTCGACCCGAACCCCGCGAACAACGAGGGCAGCGCGTCCGTGACGCCCGTCGCGGTCGCCGATCTGGCGATCACGAAGACGGCGAACACGGCCACCGGCGACGTCCGTGCGGGGACCGAGATCTCCTGGGGACTGTCGGTCGAGAACCGGAAGGACGCGTCGGTCGGGAGCACCTCCGACGCCCACGGGACCGTGACCGTCACCGACCGCGTACCCGAGACCGTCCGTGACGTCCGCGTCACGGCCTCGACCGACAGCGGCTGGACGTGCCGCGTCGACGGGCAGGTCGTCACGTGTGAGCGCGACGGGCTGGCCAGCGGGCTCACGGTCGGCGGGATCACCGTGTCCGGCACGGTCCGCTCCGACGTCCGCACGGGGACCGACGTGGTGAACCGCGCGACCGTCGGCGTCGACCGCTCCACGACCGACCCGGTCTCGGGGAACGACGAGGACGAGACGACCACCGCGGTCGACGACACCACGATGCTCTCGATCACCAAGCAGTTCGACGGCGAGCTCGTCGCTGGTGAGGACGCGGCGTGGCGGATCACGGTGCGCAACACCGGCACCGCCGACGCCCGCGACGTCGTGGTGCGCGACTCCCTCGAGTCGGGGACCGCCCTGGTGGACGGCGCGTACCGCGCTGACGGGTGGACCTGCACCGGCTCCACCACGGTGGAGTGCGTGCTCGACGGCACCCTCGCCGCGGGCTCGGACACCGAGATCGTGCTGCCGGTCACCACGCCGAGCTCGCTGACCGGTGACCTGCACAACGAAGCCTCGGTCGCGTGGACGAACCGCCCGACCGGGACGCCCGACCAGACCGACGAGGCATCGAGCGCCGCCGCCGGGCAGACCGTCGGACTGCGCGTCCAGAAGGTCCCCGGCGCGGAGTCGGTCGACGCCGGCCGCGACCTGTCCTACACGATCACCGTGTCCAACCCGTCCGGGCCGTCCGACCTGCCCGCGGGCGACACCGACACCCCGTCGATCCGGGTCGTCGACCAGCTGCCGACCGGGCTCGACTACGTCGGGATCAGCGACGCGTCGGCAGCGCACTGGACCGTCGAGTCGACGACCGGTGGGACGATCGTCCTGACGTCCACGGACGCCCTGGCGAAGGGCGCCACCGCGACCCCGATCGTCCTGGCCGTCCGGGTCCCGGCCGACCACGTGCCCGGCACGACGACGAACCACGTCGAGGCCACTCCGAAGACCGCCCTCGGCGACGCCGCGGAGGCGGACGCCGACGTCGACGTCACGACCCACGCCGACCTCTCGGTCACGAAGCAGCGCACGAGCGCGGCCACGGCCGATGCCGGCACCCGGGTCACCTACGACGTCACGGTGCACAACGACGGGCCGTCCGACGCCCAGCGCGTCACCTGGCTGGACACCGCGCCCGCCGGCATGACCGTCACCGCCGTCACCACGGACGACGCCGGTTGGGAACAGCGTGCGGACGACCCGACGACCTGGACGACCGGCACCCTGCCCTCGGGCGCGACCGGGACCTTCCACGTCACCGCGGCGATCGCCTCCGGTACGCCCGCGGGCACCCTGCGGAACACCGCGTCCGTCTCCAGTGCGACCGACGACACCGACCCGACGAACGACACCGCGGGCGACGACGTCGGGGTGACCACCCACGCCACCCTCACCGTCACGAAGACGCCGGTCGCGGAGGCCGGGTCGACCGAGCGGGCGAAGCGGGTCACGGCCGGTGCCGAGCAGGTGTGGCTCGTCCAGGTCCGCAACGAGGGGCCGTCCGACGAACAGCCCACGACGACCGTGACGGACGTGCTGCCGGACGGGCTCACGTTCGTCGGCGCGACGAGCCCCGGCGGCGCGTGGACCTGCGACGGTGCGAGCGACCCGGGCGTGGTCGTCTGTGACCTGTCGTCGACGATCGTCGCCGGCGACGACGCCCCGGCCCTCTGGATCACGACGAAGGTCGCGTCCGGGTACACCGCGTCGGAGATCGTGAACCAGGCCCGGATCACCGGACAGGGCACCACGCCCACGCCGGGCACCACGGGCGAGGCCACCAGCCCGCTCGAGGTCGACGAGGACGCCAACGTCGCGATCACCATCGGCCACGACGGTGCCGCCGTCATCGGTCGCGACCTGCCGGAGACCGTCCAGGTGCGGAACGCCGGACTCTCCGACGCCCGCGCCGTCACCGCGACCTACACGCTGCCGAAGGGCCTGACGTACGTCTCCACCGAGGCGGACCCGGCCTGGACGGTCACGGGGGTGACGCGGAACGCCGACGGCAGCACCACGGTGTCGTTCGCCCTCACCGGGACGCTGCCCGCGGGCGCGCTCGCCCCGCTCATCACCGTGCACCAGACGCCGACGGCCGAGGCCTACCCCGGCATCCGGCCCAGCGCGACCGTGGCCACCGAGACGACGGAGACGACCCTGGCGGACAACCAGGCCGACGACGCGCTCGCCGTCGACCCGGCCGCCAGCCTGTCGATCACGAAGACGCACCTCGGCACGCTCGTCCGTGGGAAGACGGTCGGTTACACCATCACCGTCCGCAACGACGGGCCGACCGAGGACCCGGGCCCCGTGGTCGTCACCGACCGCCTGCCCGAGGGGCTCTCGCTCGTCAGCGTGAACGACGGCGAGGCCGCGACCTGCACGACCGGCACCACCGTCACGTGCACGCTCTCGGGCGCGCTCGCCGTGGACGCCGCGGTCACCTTCCAGGTGACGGCGAAGGTCGCCGAGGACGCCCCGGACCGCATCACCAACGTCGCCGAGGTCACCTCGCCCACGACGCAGGTGACACCGGTCGGGCCGGGGAGCGACACCGCAGACCCGACCGACCCCACGCGGGCGGCGGACCCGGCACCGGTGCACGCCGCCCCGGCGGCCGAGGACGAGCTCGCCTTCACTGGCGCGGCCGGTCTGGGGATCGGTCTCCTCATCGCGGTCCTCGCGATGACGCTCGGCGGGGTGCTCCTCGTGACCCGGCGTCGCCGCCGGGCCTGACCGCCCGGGAGGCGCGGTGCCGGCCGGTACCGCGCCTCCCGTCCGTCCCGGGCTGGGTCACAGGTCACGGCGAGTTCCATACGAGGGGTGACACGTCTCCGCCGCTCCGCGACCAACGGTCGCGGCTATCACCGCGTCCGCAGCGGTCGTGGGTTCTCGTACCGGGACCCTGACGGCGCGACCGTCACGGACCCCGAGGTGCGCCAGCGTCTCGAGGACCTCGTCGTCCCGCCCGCGTGGGACGACGTGTGGATCTCGCCCTACGCCAACGGACACATCCTGGCGACGGGCATCGACGGTGCTGGGCGCCGGCAGTACATGTACCACCCCGGCTGGCGCGAACGCATGGACAAGATCAAGTACGACCGTGCGCTCGCCCTCGCCGAGTCGCTGCCGACCGCACGTCGGATGGTCACCCAGGACCTCCGCCGACCGGAGCCCGATCGCCAGCGGGCCCTCGCGGCGGCGTTCCGGATGCTCGACCAGGGCTCGCTCCGGGTCGGGTCCGAGCGGTACGCGACCGAGCACGGCAGCCGGGGACTGTCCACCCTCCTCTGCGCCCACGCGCACGTCTCCGGCGACGACATCGAGCTCGACTTCCCGGGCAAGAGCGGGCAGGAGTGGTCGTCGTCGATCCACGACCCGGACCTCGCCCCCGTCATCGCCGGCATGAAACGCCGCGGGGCCAACGCCCGCCTGCTCGCGTTCCGGGAACGGCGCGGTGCCGAGTGGGAGCCGCTCAGCGCCGAGGACATCAACGCCTACGTCAAGGAGCGCGCGGGGGACGAGTTCACCGCGAAGGACTTCCGCACGCTGCACGGCACCGTGGCCGCCGCGGTCGACCTCGCGAAGACGGGGCCGCAGACCGCCGCGTCGAAGCGGAAGAAGGCGGTGTCGCACGCGGTGAAGGCCGCCAGCGAGGAGCTCGGCAACACCCCGACGGTGTGCCGGGCGAGCTACATCGACCCCCGGCTGCTCGACGCGTACGAGCACGGCGAGACGATCGACCCGAAGCGACTGCACGCCGCCGAGTCCGAGGTGCGCGCCCTGCTCTACCGGCAGTGACGACCGGGCGTCCGGGATGACGTACCGTTGAGCCTCGTGCCGGCCCACCCCCACGCGGCACGGAAGGACCCCAACCAGTCGTGACCGACGAGTGCATCCACGGTTTCCCCACCGAACTCTGCGACATCTGCTCCCCCCGCCAGCGCGAGGAACCCCTCGAGCGCAGCGCCCCGGCCCCCCGCCGGACCCGTCTCACCCCGACCGACCTGCGATCCACCCCGGCGACGCCCACGTCGCTCCGGTCGGCCGTCCCGGAACTCCCCGAACCCCGGGTGTTCGCGTCCCTCCGCGCGCACCACGCCACGCACGTCGACAACCTCGCGTCGATCGTGTCCGCGGGCGCCCTGCTCGCGGCCGACCAGGTCACCCCGACCGTCGACGTCTCGTCGGCGGAGACCCGTGCCGCACGTGCGGAGGCCACCGCTCCCGACGGTTCGCCCGTCGCGGGACACGTGCCCTTCGCGCTCTCGCCGGACGCCGCCCGCTGGGACGAGCTCCGTCGTGGTGCCGAGGGGGCCCGCTGGTCCGACGCCGCCCGACGTGCCCGTGCGACCGAGTACGTCGTGCTCGTCGTCCCGGTGTCGTCGTTCGGGGCGTCGGTCATCGTGGCCGACCAGGACGCCGAGGCCGAGGACGTCCGCTTCGCCGTCGGGCCCGAGGCCGCGACCAACCTCATCCGGCGCACCGACTTCACCGACCCGGAGATGCACGGGCTCGAACTCCTTGCGGGCCCGAGCGTGCCGTTCTCCTCGGTCGCGGTCATCGGCGTGCCGAACGACCGAGTCCGGCAGCAGGTGAAGGCGCTCCTGGCCGAGCACCCCGGCCACAAGCCCCGCGTCGCGGTGTTCCCGCCGTGGTTCGTGCCCCCGGTGACGGCCGAGTAGGCGCACCCCTGCGGCCCGCTCGGCATCGCCGAGCGGGCCGCTTCCGTCTCGTCGGGAGGCCGCCCGCGGTGTGGTCCGGGCGCTCCTGCATGAGGGTCCCGGTACGTGCCGTGCGCGTGGGGGACGAGCCGCGCCTCCAGGCCGTCCGAAGCCCGTCGTTCCGGGCGAGGAGGCCCTCCGCGACACGCCCGCGAATCGCGACACGCCCGGGTTGCAGTGATCGTCTGCCTATGCGAGACTTGTCCGGTTCCGAATTCCGCAGGGCTCGCGCCCGCAGGATCACTGCTCTGGCAGTGCACAACCCCACCGTCCAGCGGTGCTGGGTTGGGCCGCAGGCAGCAGAACACGATCGAATCCCCCGTGGAGCGCGACGAGCAGTGCTGTGTCGGAAGACACCGCCGTGCCCGGAGCGTGGGGGTGACGACATGCCCACGCTGGACGGCCCAGGTCGCCCCGCGCGGTTGACAGGAGAACAGCGGTCATCCCCAGCGGATGCGGCCGGTTGGTTCAGGTAAACGGCCTGGCCCGCAGGAATGCGGAGTGCAGGCGGCGTCAGGCGGCCCGGAAGGGTGCGCGGCGCAGAGAGGACAAAGAGACACATGGCGGGACAGAAGATCCGCATCCGGCTCAAGTCGTACGACCACGAGGTCATCGACACGTCGGCCCGGAAGATCGTCGACACGGTGACCCGTG
>Ga0308167_1003847_pt1 | contig 11471 bp, 7 predicted proteins | sample PhyCR1_2_FD_202138 | JGI IMG/M metagenome (GOLD analysis project Ga0308167, IMG submission 202138) | Phyllosphere microbial communities from UC Gill Tract Community Farm, Albany, California, United States - DLSLRC.R1 | ecosystem: Host-associated > Plants > Phyllosphere > Unclassified | place... | reverse complement strand
TCCTGTGTCTCGGAGCACTCCAGTGCGCCGCAGAAACCGGGGGACTTGACATGGGTCCTAGTGCTGCCCGGAACGGTAGGACCTGACGACGTGTGAGACCACGGCGCAGGCCCTGGGCGGCGAGGGAGGCCACGACCCCACGAACGTGGCACGACGAGAGAGGTGATCGCATGGCTGCCCGGAGCACGACGATCGATCCCACGAAGGACACCGAGCCCGAGGGCACCGCAGCGGAGAGCGCTGCGGAGGCCGAGGGGACGGCCGCGCCGAAGAAGCGCGCCACCAAGACCACCGCGAAGAAGGCCGCCCCGAAGAAGGCGGCCCCGAAGGCGAAGAAGCAGGCCGACGACGAGGACCTCGACGAGGAGACCCCGGTCGCCGAGGCCGACGTCGACCCCACCGACGACACCGAGACCGACGAGAAGGACACCAAGCCGGACGCGGCCGCAGCGGTCGCCGCCGGAGCGCTCGTCATCTCGCAGTCCGACGACGACGAGGCGCCGGTCTACTCGACGACCATCACGGGTGCCACGGCCGACCCCGTCAAGGACTACCTGAAGCAGATCGGCAAGGTCGCCCTCCTCAACGCCGAACAGGAGGTCGAGCTCGCGATGCGCATCGAGGCCGGCCTGTTCGCCGAGGACAAGCTGCAGCACTCGACCGGTCTCTCCAAGCCCGAGGAGCGCGAACTCCGCTGGGTCGCCCGTGACGGTCAGCGTGCCAAGTCGCACCTGCTCGGCGCGAACCTCCGCCTGGTCGTCTCGCTCGCGAAGCGCTACACCGGCCGCGGCATGCAGTTCCTGGACCTCATCCAGGAGGGCAACCTGGGCCTGATCCGTGCGGTCGAGAAGTTCGACTACACCAAGGGCTTCAAGTTCTCGACGTACGCCACCTGGTGGATCCGTCAGGCGATCACCCGTGCCATGGCCGACCAGGCACGCACGATCCGCATCCCGGTCCACATGGTCGAGGTCATCAACAAGCTGGCCCGCGTCCAGCGCCAGATGCTGCAGGACCTCGGTCGCGAACCCACTCCGGAGGAGCTCGCCCGCGAGCTCGACATGACCCCGGAGAAGGTCGTCGAGGTGCAGAAGTACGGCCGGGAGCCGATCTCCCTCCACACCCCGCTGGGTGAGGACGGCGACTCGGAGTTCGGCGACCTGATCGAGGACACCGAAGCGGTCGTGCCGGCCGACGCCGTTGGGTTCACGATGCTGCAGAAGCAGCTCGAGAGCCTGCTCGACTCCCTGTCCGAGCGCGAGGCGGGCGTCATCCGCATGCGCTTCGGCCTCGGTGACGGTCAGCCGAAGACCCTCGACCAGATCGGTGACACGTTCGGCGTGACGCGTGAGCGCATCCGCCAGATCGAGTCCAAGACGATGGCGAAGCTCCGCCACCCGTCGCGGTCGCAGTCGCTGCGCGACTACCTCGAGTAGGCCGATGCGGTTCTTCATCCCGATCCTCATCGGGCGGATCCTCCGCGCCCTCGCCAGAGCGCGGGGCGGGGGATCCGCCTACCCCGGGTACATCGTGCTCAAGCTGGTGCCGAACTTCCTCCAGCACGTGACGCGGCAGTTCCCGAACGGCGTCGTCTTCGTGCTCGGCTCGAACGGCAAGTCGACGACGACGCACATGATCTCGGACATCGTCCGGGCGCACGGGCTCCGTGTCTTCACGAACCCGTCCGGCGCGAACCTGCCGCAGGGCATCGCGTCGGCGCTCCTGTCCGAGGTGTCGCTGACCGGTCGCCTCAAGGCCGACATCGGCATCCTCGAGGTCGACGAGGCCTTCGCGGTCGAACTCGCCGGCATCCTGTCGCCGTCGACGGTGACGATGCTCAACGTGCAGGTCGACCAGCTGTACCGGTTCTTCGAGACCGAGCGCGTCGCGACGATGATGCTCGACACCGCGGCGCTGTCGACGGCGAACGTCATCACCAACCGCGACGACCAGTTCCTCGACGCCTACGTCGGCTCGGACGGTCAGCGGGTGCTCCGCTTCGGCGCGAGCGCCGAGGTCGTCGCCGCTGCGCCGAACGGTCTGCAGAACGCCGACGACTTCGACCGGCAGGACGCCGTGCCGAACGTCGCAGACGCCGAGGTCGTGGTGAACACCGGCGACGGGGCGACCATCCGCTTCGACGGCGCCGACATCCCGGTCCGTCTGCCCGCCCGCGGGCTGCACTACGCGGTCGACGCGGCGGCGGCCACCGCGACGGCGAGTGCCGCGCTCGGCGCGCAGTTCCGCGCCGACGCCGTGACGAAGGCCTTCGGGACGATGAAGCCGGCGTACGGCCGCGGTGAGCGCCTGCCCATCGCGGGGGAGTCCGCCGAGTTCACGATGTTCAAGAACGCCGCGAGCCTCCAGCTCAACCTCGACGCGCTGCCGGAGCACCCCGAACAGGTGCTCATGGCCATCGACGAGGGCACGCCGGACATCTCGTGGATCTACGACATCGACTTCTCGAAGCTGGACCACGTGGACGTCGTCTCCGGCGACAAGGCGTGGCAGATCGCGATCGCGCTCGAGCACGCCGGTGTCCGCATCGGCCGCGTCGAGCCCGACGTCGAGGCAGCCATCGCCCTCATGCAGGGCCTCGGTGCGACCTCGACCGGGACGAAGAACTTCATCGTCAACTACGAGATCATGATGATCGCCCGCAAGGCCCTCGGCCACCCGGACATGGAGAAGACCGCATGACGGCCGAACGGCTGACCATCCTGCACGTCTACCCCCGCCAGATGGGTGTGTCGGGCGACCGCGGGAACGTCGCGGCGCTCGTGCGCCGCGCGGCCGCCGCGGACATCGACACCGAGGTGCTCGAGTACGCCCCGGGTGACGCACTGCCCACTGCGGCGGACGTCGTCGTGATCGGCAACGGCCCGCTCAGCGCCATGCGGTCCCTCGGCGACGACGTCTCCCGGATCGGTGCTCCGTTGCGCGAGTTCGCCGCTGCCGGTGTGCCCGTCGTCGCGGTCGGTGGCGGGTTCGACCTCGCCACGAACGAGGTCGTCCCCACCGACGGCGCCGTCGTCCGGGGCTTCGGAGTGTTCGACGCCCGGGCCGTCCGCGGCGCCGAGCGTCGGGTGAACTACTTCGTGCTCGACACGAAGTACCCCCTGCTGCCGGGTGCTTCCACGCGCCTCGCGGGCTTCGAGGACCACGCCACGACGATCGAACTCGGCGACGGTGTCCAGCCGTTCGCCGACGTCGTCTCGGGCGGCGGCAACCAGGCCGGTGCGCCCGTCGAGGGTGCGATCGTCGGCACCTCGTTCGGCACGCACACCCAGGGGCCGATCCTGCCGCTGAACCCGCAACTGACCGACGGCGTCCTCGCCGCCGCGACCGCGAGCCTCGGCCGCGAGTACGCGCCGGACCCGGAGCGCACGGCGACGATCGACCGGTACGCGCGCGAAGCGCGCGCCACCGTCGACCGCTACGTCGACAAGGCGTTCAAGCGGATCGCCTGAAGCGACGCCCGAGAACGCGACCAACGAACAGACGGGAGGCGCGGGGGCCGCTGGCACCGCGCCTCCCGTCCGTTCTGGGTGACGACCCGGTCGTCTACTTCGACTCGTAGAGTCGGCTGCTCTCGTCGTGCCACTCGATGGCGGTCGCCGCGAGCTTGTCCTTGAACTCGGCGCCGTGGTGGGCGCAGAAGAACAGTTCGCCGCTGGCCATGGTCGCTCGGATGTACGCCTGCGCGCCGCAGCTGTCGCAACGGTCGGCAGCGGTGAGCTGGTGGCTGCTGACTTCGTCGATGGAGAGGTCCTGCACGGTCTGGGTCATTGCTGTGCTCCTCACGGATCGCAGGGGGTGCGGGTTGGTCCACCTATTTCAACACGTGATGCCTGAGAGTCGTGCATTGTGCAGCCCCCATTTCGCTCAGCGCGGATCGACTGTCCCCAGTCCGAGTGTCCGCGCAGCAGTGTCGGTGCGCGTCGCTAGCATCGGAAGGTGAGCTCCGACTACTCCGCACGCCATCTCTCCGTCCTCGAAGGGCTCGAGGCGGTCCGGAAGCGCCCGGGCATGTACATCGGGTCGACCGACTCCCGCGGCCTCATGCACTGCCTGTGGGAGATCATCGACAACTCCGTCGACGAAGCCCTCGCCGGACACGGTGACGAGATCGGCGTGGTCCTGCACGAGGACGGCTCGGTCGAGGTCCGCGACACCGCCCGTGGCATCCCCGTCGACGTCGAGCCGAAGACCGGCCTGACCGGGGTCGAGGTCGTGTTCACGAAGCTGCACGCCGGCGGCAAGTTCGGCTCCGGGTCGTACGCAGCGTCCGGTGGTCTCCACGGCGTCGGCGCCTCGGTCGTGAACGCACTGTCGGAGCGCCTCGACGTCGAGGTCGACCGCGGTGGCAAGACCTACGCGATGTCGTTCCACCGCGGTGAGCCCGGCACGTTCGACGACTCGAAGGGCATCGGGCCGGACGCACCCTTCTCGCCGTTCACCTCGGGCAGCGAGCTCCGTGTCGTCGGCAAGGTGAAGAAGGGCGTCACCGGTTCGCGGATCCGCTACTGGGCCGACCGTCAGATCTTCACGGCCGACGCGAAGTTCAGCACGAGCGACCTCGTGAGCCGTGCGCGCCAGACGGCGTTCCTCGTCCCCGGACTCGGCATCACCATCACCGACTCCCGGCCCGCCTCGATCGAGGCAGCGGCCGCCCGTGCGGAAGCGACGGGCACCACGGTCGAGACCGGTCCGGTCGTCGAGCGCTTCCGGTACGAGGGCGGCATCGGCGAGTTCGTCGAGCACCTCGCCGTCGACTCCGCCGTCACCGACGTGTGGCGCATCCAGGGCACGGGCACGTTCACCGAGACCGTGCCGATGCTCGACGACAAGGGGCACATGGTGTCCACCTCGGTCTCCCGTGAGTGCGAGGTCGACCTGGCCCTCCGGTGGGGCAGCGGGTACGAGACGGTGTTCCGCAGCTTCGTCAACATCATCGCGACGCCGAAGGGCGGGACGCACCAGGCCGGCTTCGAGTCCGGCGTGGTCAAGGCCGTGCGCGCCCAGGTCGAGGCGAACGCCCGCAAGCTCAAGGTCGGGCAGGACAAGCTCGAGAAGGACGACGTGCTCGCCGGCATGACCGCTGTGCTCACTGTCCGCCTGCCCGAGCCGCAGTTCGAAGGGCAGACGAAGGAGGTCCTCGGCACGCCGGCCGTCCGCAAGATCGTCGACCAGGTCGTGTCGAAGCGGCTGACCGAGATCCTCACGTCGACGCAGCGCACCGAGAAGGCCCAGGCGGCGACGCTGCTCGAGAAGGTCGTCGCCGAGATGAAGACCCGTATCTCGGCCCGGGCGCACAAGGAGACCCAGCGCCGCAAGAACGCGCTCGAGAACTCCTCGTTGCCGACGAAGCTCGCCGACTGCCGATCGCAGGACACCGAGGGCACCGAGCTCTTCATCGTCGAGGGCGACTCCGCGCTCGGTACCGCCAAGCTCGCGCGCAACAGCGAGTACCAGGCCCTCCTGCCGATCCGGGGCAAGATCCTCAACGTGCAGAAGGCGTCCGTGTCGGACATGCTCTCGAACGCCGAGTGCGCCTCGATCATCCAGGTGATCGGTGCCGGTTCCGGCCGGACGTTCGAGATCGACCAGGCGCGCTACGGCAAGGTCATCATCATGTCCGACGCCGACGTCGACGGCGCCCACATCCGGACCCTCCTGCTCACGCTGTTCTTCCGGTACATGCGGCCGATGATCGAACAGGGTCGGGTGTTCGCCGCCGTGCCCCCGCTGCACCGGGTCGTCGTGGTGAACCGCGGCAAGGCCAACGACACGCTGTACACGTACTCCGAGCAGGAACTGCAGGCGGTCCTGAAGAAGCTCGAGAAGCAGGGCAAGAAGTACCAGGAACCGATCCAGCGGTACAAGGGCCTCGGGGAGATGGACGCGGACCAGCTGGCCGAGACCACGATGGACCGCACGCACCGGACCCTTCGCCGGGTGAACATCACGGATGCCGAGGGTGCTGCGAGGGTCTTCGAGCTGCTGATGGGCAACGACGTGGCCCCGCGCAAGGAGTTCATTCTCGCGGGCGAGGGCCTCGACCGCGACCGCATCGACGCGTAGGCGCGCCGCGCGGGGCCGGGCGGCGGGCGGCGGGAGGTCTGGCGCGAGACTCGTGCTGCGCGACCGTTCTCGGGCCGATCGCCGCGAGAAGTGTCGCTCCGCGCGAGTCTCGGCCAGCCCGACGCCGCGACGTGTCCGCGAGAGCGACATCGTTGCGCAAGGGTCCGCCGTCCGAACCGCCAAAGCGACAGTGTCCCGCCGAGGTTCAGCGGCAGTCTGTCGCTTTCGCGGAGGCCCGGCCCGCGCGAGACTCGGGCTGCGCGACCGATCTCGGGCCGATCGCCGCGAGAAGTGTCGCCCAGCGCGAGTCTCGGCCAGCCCGACGCCGCGACGTGTCCGTGAGAGCGACGTCGTTGCGCCAGGGTCCGCCGTCCGACCCGCCGAAGCGACAGTGTCCCGCCGAGGTTCGGCGGCAGTCTGTCGCTTTCGCGGAGGCCCGGCCCGCGCGAGACTCGGGCTGCGCGACCGTTCTCGTGCTGATCGCCGCGAGAACGGTCGCCCAGCGCGAGACTCGGCCAGCCCGTCGCCGCGACGTGTCCGCGAGAGCGACGTCGTTGCGCAAGGGTCCGCCGTCCGACCCGCCGAAGCGACAGTGTCCCGCCGAGGTTCGGCGGCAGTCTGTCGCTTTCGCGGAGGCCCGGCCCGCGCGAGACTCGGGCTGCGCGACCGTTCTCGGGCCGATCGCCGCGAGAACCGTCGCCCAGCGCGAGACTCGGCCCAGCGCAGCGCCGCAGCGCGCGCCCGCGCCTACGCCTCGCCCGCGGTCCCGTCGAGCGCCGCGGCACTCCCGCCGATCGTGCCGATCAGCGCGTCGAGCGGCGCGCCCGACCCGTCCCGCTTCGACAGCCAGTCCGGCAGCGTCCGGGCAGCGCCGTCCGACCCCACCGCGTGCGGCGGAGCGATGCCCGCCCACGCCACGGTGAGGCCGTCCTCGCCCTTCAGGAACGCGTGCGCACGGACACCCTGGGTTGCTCGGCCCTTCGCGGGGAACTCCGAGAACGCGGAGACCTTCGCGCGGCCGGAGTCCGTGCCGGGCAGCGCCGAGGACGACGTCGACACGGTGGCGACCACGGCGTCGTCGGAGCGCGGGACGGAACCGAACCAGATGACGGACGCCCCGGCAGCCAGTGCGACGCCGGCGACACCGCCCGCGGGCAGACCCTGGGGACGGACCGCGGCGGCACCGAACCGGAGCAGTTGCGCGTTGGAGGTGATGAACACGAGGTCGTCGGACTCCGGCGCCTGCGCGGCACCGACGACGGAGTCGCCCGGCTTCAGGCCGATCGCGACGACCTCGTCCTTGTCGGGCCAGGCACCGGCCGTGACACGCTTGACGATGCCCTGCGCGGTGCCGATGGCGAGCGAGTCCGGCGCGTCTGGTGAGAGGTCGATGAGCGCGACGACGGTCTCGGTGCGGGCGATGCCGAGGTACTCCGCGACACGCACTCCGGCGTCGAGCCGCACCGAGGCGGGTGGGACGGCGGGGACGTCGACGGGGGAGAACCGGAGCACCCGCCCCGTCGTTGTGAGCGCACCGACCTGCCCGCGGACGGTCGACAGGACGGTCGAGCGGACGGCGTCGTGCTTCGACCGCTTCGGCACCCGGACGATGCCCAGGTCGGTGTCGGGGATGTCGACCCGTACGAGGCGCCCGGTCGTCGACAGCAGCACGCGGCACGGGGCGTCGGCGATCTGCAGCGACTCGGGGTCCACCGCTGCCTTCCTGCCCCCGCGGACCGGTGCGTCCGCCTCGGTCAGCAGCGTGCGACGCGGCGTCGCGAACTTGTCCGAGACCTCGGTCAGCTCGAGCGCGACCTGGGCGCGGAGCCGCTCGTCGGACGCGAGGAGCTCCTCGAGCGCCGCGATCTCGGTGAGCAACTGGTCGCGTTCGCCCTCGAGTTCGAGGCGCGAGAACTTCGTCAGCCGCCGGAGTCGGAGTTCGAGGATGTACTCGGCCTGCACCTCGGACAGGTCGAACACCGTCTGCAGGCGGGAGCGCGCTGCCTCGGAGTCGTCCGACGACCGGATGACCTCGATGACCTCGTCGATGTCGAGGATCGCGATGAGCAGCCCCTCGACCAGGTGCAGCCGCTCCTTCTTGCGCGCGAGGCGGTACTGCGACCGCCGCGTGACGACGGACAGGCGGTGCTGCACGTAGACGTCGAGGAGCTCGCGGAGTCCGAGGGTGCGGGGCGATCCGCCGACGAGGGCGACGTTGTTGATGCCGAAGCCGTCCTCGAGCGGAGTGTGCTTGTACAGCTGCTCGAGCACGGCGGCCGGGTTGAAGCCGCTCTTGATGCCGATGACCAGCCGGAGCCCGTGGTTGCGGTCGGTGAGGTCGTTCACGTCCGAGATGCCGACGAGCTTCTTGGACTGGACGCCGTCCTTGATCTTCTCGATCACGCGCTCGGGGCCGACCAGGTACGGCAGCTCGGTGACGACGAGCCCGGCCTTGCGCGGCGTGAGGTTCTCGACGGAGACCTTCGCCCGGGTCCGGAACGAGCCGCGGCCGCTGGCGTAGGCGTCCCGCACGCCGGAGAGTCCGACGATCGTGCCGCCGGAGGGCAGGTCGGGACCCGGGACGAACTCCATGAGCTCTTCGAGGCTGGCCTGCGGGTTCATGAGCAGGTGCTTCGCGGCCTCGACCACTTCGCCGAGGTTGTGCGGCGCCATGTTCGTCGCCATGCCGACCGCGATGCCCGAGGCGCCGTTGACCAGCAGGTTCGGGAACGCCGCGGGCAGCACGCCGGGCTGCATGATCTGGTTGTCGTAGTTCGGGACGAAGTCGACGACGTCCTCGCCGAGGCCCTCCGTCATGGCCATGGACGGCTCGGCCAGTCGGGCTTCGGTGTACCGGGCAGCGGCCGGACCGTCGTCGAGCGAGCCGAAGTTGCCGTGCCCGTCGACCAGCGGAACACGCATCGTGAACGGCTGCGCCATGCGGACGAGGGCGTCGTAGATCGCGCCGTCGCCGTGCGGGTGCAGCTTGCCCATCACCTCGCCGGTGACGCGAGCGCTCTTCACGTGCCCGCGGTCGGGCCGCAGGCCCATCTCGGACATCTGGTAGAGGATGCGCCGCTGGACGGGCTTCAGGCCGTCGCGTGCGTCGGGGAGTGCCCGTGAGTAGATGACGGAGTACGCGTACTCGAGGAAGGAGCCCTGCATCTCCTCGGAGACGTCGACGTCCTCGATGCGTTCACCGTCGGGCAGGCCGACTGCTTCCGTGCGTGCCATGGCACCCTTCTGCGAGACTGGGGGAGATGGGAACAAGCGTACCGACGGCCCCCGACGCCACCGCCAACCTCGCCGACGTCTTCCCGAGTTGCCTCGTCGCGCTCGGCGCTGCGGACGACGCGTGGTTGCGCACCACCGGCCTGGAGGCACGGATCACCCTCCGTCCCGCCCGTTCCGCGATCGTCGTGCTGGTCGACGGCCTGGGGGCCGGCGCGCTGGCGGCCCGTGCGGGCCACGCGCGGTGGCTCGCCGCCGGCAAGCGGAAGCTGCGCAGCGGCTTCCCCACGACGACGGCAGCGGCGCTCAGCACCCTCACCACCGGACGGTCGCCCGGCGAGCACGGGGTGGTCGGGTACAGCGGCTGGAACCCGGCCACGGGCGCGGTCATGAACCTGCTGAGCGGCTGGGACGACGAGGTGCCGGCCGACTGGTTCCTCGCCCGGACCCTGTTCTCCGAGGCGCCCGAGCTCGGTGTCGACCCCGTGGTGGTCGGTCCGGCCCGGTACCGCTCGTCGGGGATGACGGCGAACGTGCTCGGCGGCGCCCGGTACGTCCCCGCCGACTCGATCCCGCAGCGAGTCGATGCCGCCCTCGCCGAGGCGGTGTCGGGTCGGTCGCTGGTGTACCTCTACGTCCCGGAGCTCGACTCGATCGGGCACAAGAACGGGTGGCAGTCCGATCGGTGGACCGGCGCCCTCGAACTCCTCGACGGCGAACTCGCACGGCTCGACCGTGCGGCCGCGAGCGACGTCGGGATCGTCGTGACGGCGGACCACGGGGTGCTCGACGTCCCCGACCACGCCAACATCGCGATCGACCCGCTCCTGCTGACGGACGTGATCGGGGTCGCCGGGGACCCGCGCTGCCGGCAGCTCACCGTCGCACCGGGAACCGACGTCCGCTCCCTCGTCGGGGCGTTCCGTGCGCGCTACGGCAAGAAGGCGTACGTCGCCAGCCGTGACGAGGCGATCGCGGCGGGGTGGTTCGGCGCGGTGTCGGACGCCGTGGTCGACCGGATCGGCGACGTCATCGTCGTTGCCCGCGGCTCGTGGGCGTTCAACGACGACCGCGGCCTGCGCGACGGCGAGGTGCCGAAGCGGATGATCGGCCAGCACGGCGCCATGACGGACGAGGAGACGATGGTGCCACTGCGCCTCGCCGGAGCGTTCGCGCAGTAGCCCACCCGGCCGCCACGGATCAGGCGGGGTCCTCGTCCGGCCGCGTGCCGAAGACGATCTCGTCCCAGCTCGGCATCGACCGGCGGTTGCGCTTCTTGCGCTCCTGTCGGCCGTTCTCGGGCTCCGGGGCGGAAGCGGGCCGCGCGTCCTGCGGCTCGGCGGCCGACGAGTCGTCCTCGAAGCCCTGGAGCGGGATGTCCACGACGCTGATCGAGGTCCCGCGCGGCGCGTCCTGCTGCTCACCGAAGGCCGCGGACTCGCGCTCACCGCGTCGGCGGCGCAGGGCCTCGAGCAGGTCGGCGGTCTCGTTGCCCGGGGCGCGCTCCTCGACGGCCGCACCGATGCGGGGGAGCGGTGCACGGAGCGGACGCTCCTGCACGTCGGGGTTGGTGACGTCCTCGTCGGGCTCGTCGACGCGGAACGCACCGGAGTCGAAGCGGGTGCCGTCGGTGTCGTGGTGGTCGGTCTCGACCGCGCGGAGGCGGGGCGCGATGCCCTCGTCGTCGGTGTGCGACAGGCGGTGCGCATCGCCGTTGTCCGGCGTGAGGGTCGCCGTCTTCGGGTCGAAGCGCCACTGCGCGTCGTGCTCGACCTCGGCTGCGGTGTAGTGCACGCGCACCTGCCAGCCGCTCTCGACGTGCTTCCACGAGGCCCAGCTGACCGCGGTGGCCTCGCCGGCCTCGAGCTTGGCGGTGATCGCCTCGCCGAAGGTGTCCGGAGCCTCGTCGTCGACCGGGGTGACGGCGACCCGGTGCGCGGCGTCGAGGATGAACGCACGCTCGGCGAGCACGGGGCCCTCGAAGCGACGGACGTACTCGACGTCGACGTCGAGCGCCGCGGCGACCTCCGCGGCGTCGGCACCACCGCGGATGCGGGCCTGGACGTCCTTCGGGGACACGCGCTTCTGCGGACCGGACTCGGGGTTCGCCTGCCGGACCTGGCCCGGCAGCGACGAGGTCACGGGCAGCCGGAACT
>Ga0308167_1003845_pt1 | contig 11473 bp, 10 predicted proteins | sample PhyCR1_2_FD_202138 | JGI IMG/M metagenome (GOLD analysis project Ga0308167, IMG submission 202138) | Phyllosphere microbial communities from UC Gill Tract Community Farm, Albany, California, United States - DLSLRC.R1 | ecosystem: Host-associated > Plants > Phyllosphere > Unclassified | place... | reverse complement strand
CCAGGACACCTGCGCCTCCGAACCCTTTCATTGGTTTTGCATCTGAATACTTCAGGCCACATTGAGCCAGATCCAGTGCGTGACCAAAAACGTCTTGTACCTCTGTGGGCATCTGCTTGAGATCTTTTTACTACTGCAGACCCACATAAGCGGCTTCCTTGCACTCATGCGAAATATACCTATTTTGGAATAATTATCAAATTGCCGTTTCAGTCAGCCATCGCAAAATCCCCACGCCCCACCGATTCCCCCGCCATACCCTGTGCCCTGACACTGCGCCCCGGTGCAAACCCCGGGAAGAACACCAACCCCTGCGCTTCAAACCGATAAGCCAGTGCCAGTCTTGCGGCGTCCGCCACGTCCTGCTGCGCTTCGAACCGCTGGATATCTGCCACCGCCACTTCGGCCTCGCGCGACAGTTGTTCGACGCTCCAGCCCAGCATGGCGCGGGCCTGGACGCAGTGGGTCGGGGTGAACTGGAAAAGGGCAATGCGTTCGAGGACGTGGTTCATCGCAAGAGAGGCCATGGTGTGCTCCGGGCTCAAAAGTGCTGATTGAAAATGTACTGTGTTTTTGTACAGTTGTTTTCGGCCGGGATCAAACGCATTTTTCGAATTTGCCTAGTTCGTCGGCTCCAACCAGACGGACGGTGCCTGTCCCAGCACGCGCCGAAACATCGTCGAAAACGCCGCCGGGCTCTCGTAGCCGAAGTCCAAGGCAATCCGCGTCACCGCTTCCCCCGCCGCCAACCGTGCCAACGCCTGCACGACGCACGCCTGCTGGCGCCACTGACGAAAGCTGAGCCCGGTCTGCTGCCGAAACAATCTGTTAAAGGTACGCAAGCTTATGTGTAACTGGTCCGCCCAATGCTGCGGGGATTGATGGGTGTTGGGCATGTTCAGAAAGGTCTGACACAGACTGAGGAGCTTTCCTTCGACGGGCATAGGAATGCGTAGGGGAAGGGGGGCACTGCGTGTCAGTTCATGCAACAGCAAGTTGATCAGCACACCGTCGCGTCCGGTCTGGTCGTACATCAGTGGCACGTCCACCGCTTCCATCAGCAAATGCCGCAGCAGTGGCGACACATTGAGCACTTGGCAGTCCGGCCCCAACTCCACGTTGCCCGGTTCGATGTAAAGGCTGCGGGTGCTCACCCCGAGCATTAACACCTCGTGGGCCACGCCCGGCGGAATCCACACCGCGCGCTGCGGCGGCACCACCCAATGACCGTTCCGGGTGCTGACCTGCATCACGCCGGTGGCGCCGTAGAGCAATTGCCCGCGGCGATGCGTATGAAACGGGAGTAGGCGGCCGTGGGAATAATCGGTACCGATGGCCACGACCGGGCGAGGCGTGTCATCGAGCTGATTGATCGAAATATTGCGCATCAGGCGTGTTCCAGCGATTGGCGTAAACGCGAACATTATTGGCCCAACTACTGAAGCCGGCCAGTGCATCATGCTCTAATGTCCTGGGCTCCCCGATCCTGGACGCCCACCATGTTCTACCTCCTGCTTACACTGTTCGGTTGCCTCACCGGCATCAGCGCCGTGCTCTTCGGTTTCGGCGGCGGCTTCGTCATCGTGCCGCTGCTCTATCGCATGCTCACCGCCAGCCACGCAGCCGACGACCCCATCGCCCAGTCGGCCATGCACATCGCCGTGGCCACCTCGACCTGCGTGATGATCGTCAACGCCCTCATCGCCACGCGCAAACACCAGCGCGCGGGCAATCTGCTCCGGGACTATCTCTGGCCATTGGGCGGGTTTGTCGGCGTGGGCGCGATCGTCGGCGCCATCGCTGCGATGTGGGTCAGCGGCCAAGTGATCCGCTACGCCTTCATCGCCTATCTGGGCGTGACCATCGTCGATTGCCTGCTGCGCCGAGGATTTCTCACACAGTCCCAAACTACATTCCCACGGCGACTGACCATGACGGAAACATCCGCCGGCGGTGTAGGCATCGGCGCCATCGCGACCTTCCTAGGTGTAGGAGGAAGCGTCATGACCGTGCCGCTGCTGCGCCGCTGCGGGCTGAGCATGTCGCAAGCGACCTCCATGGCCAATCCGCTCAGCGTCCCGGTAGCGCTGGCCGGAACGCTGACGTACATGGCGCTGGCCGGTTTCATCGGTGCTGATCTGGGGGTTTGGTATATCGGGTATGTCGATGTGCTGGCGTTTGCGCTGCTGACGGTTGGTTCGTTGCTCGGGATCAGATTGGCTTCGCGATGGATTGGGCGGATACCGGATCGGGTGCATGCGCGCGTGTACATCGGTTTACTTATGGTGGTGATGATTAGCATGTGCTTGAGCTGAGCGCGACGGCGCTCGATTCCAGCGCGCAAGCTCGCCATAATCCCCAGCTACTTTCGCGGGCAGTTGCCCGCTTATTCAAGGATGAAGTGATGTACCGAGGACTGTTACGTCTTTTTGCTGTTTTTCTTCTAACGGGTTCTTTTGTCTCGACGGCAACTTGGGCCGAGACCGGCGCGCAGTTGTTCACCGGCACGTTGGGTAAATCGTCTATCGTCCTCGAAATAAATCCTCGTACCGGAGAGGGACGTTACTTTTACAAGAAGTACCGCAAGGATCTACCACTCGACGGTGCTCTGGACGGGGAAACGCTTGTGCTGGAAGAAGGCTCGCGGATAGACGACTCACGCCCGACCTTGCGTCTGCGGCCGACAACTGATGGTTGGTATGGCGAGTGGACGAGCACCGCTGGGAAAAGCCTGCAGATCAAGTTACAGCCAGCCGTCATTCCCGATGTAGCGGATGATGCCTTGCCCTTTTTCACCACACTTCACGACAAGTACCCTTATGAATACCTGCGGCTGCAGGGCGTCACACTCAAAAAAGGCAACATCGACACCTTCATGGGCTACACGCTGCAGTGGTGGAGCGAGCCGAAGACAGGCACTTCTCTGTTTGAAGTGGTCTCGGGTTATTCCCTTGAAGAGCGTCGACGCATCAACCAACAATTGATGGCGCGTTTGTGGAGCGAGGTATTGTCGTCTTATGGATGTTCAGGCAGTTACGCGCAGTCGAGCCAACCACTGTGGATGTCGTCAACAGTGATGAGTGTTCTGATTTCATCAGATTATTTCTGCGGCGGTGCCTATCCGGATCAAAGCCAGGATGCGCTCAACTTCGACACTAAAACAGGCAGACTCCTGACTCTTGATGATGTTTTGTGGGTGGGGCAGGGCAAGCCATTGCATTTCCAACGAGAGGGCGACTTCGGCGGGGAGGCGTCCGGCTCGTCTGATTCCTGGTCTAACTACCGCAGTGAGGAACTGGCACCCTGGCTGGTCGCGCAGTTGCTGAAACTCTACTCCAGTGAAATGACCGTTACCCCCGAAGGTGAAAACGACTGCAACTACGACGAGAGTTATCCCTGGCAATTTCCCGGTTGGCACTTCACGGAACTGGGCCTCAAGCTCGAGCCATCATTTCCCCACGTCGCGGCGGTCTGCGGATTCGTCGACTGGAGCGTTCTGCCGTACACAATCGTCAAACAACATCCGGGCGGGGTTGCACTGCAACTGCCTTGACGTGGCGTTTACTTTCCTGCGCAGCCCCTCGATTCCCGACCACAACCCCGCCATAATCGCCGAGAATTTATCCGCGCCGGCCCTCAATTGCCGGCGCGACCTCTGACTCTTTCAAGGAACGATCAATGCTCAATGGACTGATACGCCTGGCGCCATGCGCTGCTGTGCTGTTCTCGCTGATTCCAAGTGTCCACGCCGATGATGGCCGACGCGTGTTCACCGGCACGTTGGGCAAAACGCCGATCGTCGTAGAGCTCAACATCACGCAGCAGGACGAAGTAACCGGTCGGTACTTCTACGAAAAATACCGTCGTGATTTGCCGCTCAGTGGCGCGTTGCAGAACAGCACGCTGACGTTGACCGAGGGCAATAATCGCTATGGTGACGACAAGCCGCTGTCAACGTTGGAACTGGAAGAAACCGGCAGCGGCTGGCAGGGCGAATGGAAAAGTCCGCAGGGCAAGAAGCTGCCAGTGAAACTCATCGAGGCCAGACTTACCGCCCCCACCTCATCAACTTTGCCGTTCATTGCCGCTTTGCCCTACAGCGAGCCTTACGAGTATTTGCGCCTGCAGGGACTCAAACTGAAACCGGCGAAGAAAGAAAACTTCATGGGCTACGACCTGCAATGGTGGACAGAGCCTGAGACAAAGATTTCCCTGTTCAGCGTGGAGTCCGGATTGTCGAAAGATGATCAGCAACGGGTTAACCAGCAGTTGCTTGGACGCCTCTGGAATGAGGTCATCAGTTACCACGGCTGCCAGCTGCAGGGCGGCGAAAACGTCGAATTTATGCAACAGGCGCAACCGAAAATGATCTCGCCAGCCGTGGTCAGCCTGAATATCTCGACCAGCTATTACTGCGGCGGCGCGCACCCAGACTTCGGCGATTCACCGCTCAACATTGACGTCAAAACCGGCCACCCGCTGTCCCTCGAAGATGTGCTGTGGGTCGGTGAGGGCAACCCACTTTTACATGCCGAACGCGATAGCTTGGGCGACGAACCTCTGAGCACGGACGAAAGTAACGCGCGCTATCAGTACGTAAGCAAAGAGTTGGTGCCGTGGGTGATCAAACAATTCACGGCACTGTACCCCACAGAAATGAAGACACCGACGGGAGATGACGACTGCAACTTCCAGGACGAAAGCATCTGGGGGACTTCGCCTTGGTACTTCACCGAGAAGGGCCTGTACCTCGGCGCGTACTTCGCTCGCGTGCAACGCTCTTGCGATAGACCTGACTGGTCGATCCTGCCGTACTCCCTAGTCAAACAACACCCTGGCGCCGTAAAACTGCAACTGCCCCAAGGCTAGCCATCACTCTAACCCCGGCGCTTCACGAATAATGAAGTGATCCAGGTTCTCGATATCGGCATTGAAGACCTCGAACGGCTTTTCGGGGTTCTTCTTGCCGGGCACCTGCTTCAACTCCGGCGTCACCCCATAGAAGAAACAGAACAACGCCTTGTCGCTATCCACCGCGTGCTTGATCTCTTCCAGAAACGCCTTGCGCTTGCGGTAGTTGTCGATCAGCTTCTTGTTCAGATAAGCGCTGACCGGATACGGCTTCTTCTTACTGTCTTCGGGCTTCTTGAACCAGACCTTGTCCTCGAAATCGATACGAAAACTGGCACTATGGAAGTCCTCGATCTTCTTGATCCGCCCCCAGTAAATCAGCCCCTTGTTGTCCGTCAGATACTCGATCTTCTTGAAGAACGAACTGTACGGCGCCGTATGCTCGCCTACCTTCAACGGCATCCGCTTGAGCAACTCCTTGTCGACGAAGTTCGAAACAAAACACTCCACCGGATGCGCAAACACACTGGTCTTGTCCGGCGCCGACTCACGCCCCGCTGACTCCTTGCCACTGTCCGCCGCCACCCGCACCGGATCATCCCGCAACACATCCGCCGCCCCCGCTGGCGTGACAGGCTTGCGCACATACTCACGCCGGGTCAGCAACAACTCCGACGGGAAATGTTCCTCACGGCCGTCATCCACCTCGCCATCCGCCGTCTCAACGCCAGACGCCGACGCCTTCAAACTCACATACGGACAACCCGCCACATGCTGCGTGGTCGGCAGATTCTTGAAATGCGGCGTGCGCACGTAATTCACGTTCTTGGCGTTGAACGTGCCCAACTCATTGGAAGCCTCGAACGCCGAACGACAGGCATCGTTGGGGCACTGGAAGTGTTCCTTCGCCGAGTCGAAGGCAACCGTCTCATCGAAATTGAGATCGCGAACATCATAGATCGACAACTTGTCGTCGAGGCTGAGGCAGTAGGCGAGATCGAATTTCATGGTGGGGCTCGGATCCTTGAGTGGGGGAGGGGTATTAATAGCGGGAGGTGGCGCGGGTTGCACTGATTGTTTTCAGGATGATGCGGAATCTGTGGGAGCCCGCCTGCTGGCGATTGGTGGCATCAACCTAATCTCGAATCCAGACACCCACCCAGCAGCGACACATTGAATTGTGGTGAGGGGATTTATCCCCGACGGGCAGCGAAGCTGCCCCAGATCCAGCAAATGAGGTTAGCCAGACAAACTGCAATTATTCCTTTTCGAGTCTTCCAACGTTGTCATAAAGCCAAGCAGTGAACTCCGCTCTGTCGTCCGAATGGTGGCAACGTTGGTGACAGTTGGGACACAGCGCCACAACATTCGAAGGAAGGTCCGAACCCTCTTGCGACATATGTTTAACGTGATGGGCTTCCAGAAACGGTTTCCCATTCTTTTTAAATGGAGCTAGTTCGCCACAGCCTTCGCACTTTCCGTTGGCCTGCTGGCGAACCCAGCCCCTCAATTCAGGATCGCGAAAGTAAGTCTTTCTGGTGGTCTCGGTCCAAACAGGATTTTTTATTCCTTTTGGGACGTATAGGAATGGCTGCCGCTCAAATTTGGCCGCTCGCTGTTCTAGCTTTGCTTCGTCCGCCGTGGGATCAAAGTCCTCAGGAGTAACAACACTAGAAGCGTCGAGTGCTGTACGAATGCTACGCGCAACATTAGCGCCGACATTCTTGGCAGGTTTGTAACCCTTGATAGGTTCACGGCCCAACTCGACCATGACGGAAGAAATGTTCTGCATCCGAAATTCGATAGAACTCTTGGTTCGCTCAGCCAGTACGCCCTCGCGAAGTACGCGATTCTCGTGTGCCTTGTTGTATGCCTGTTCTTTCTGTTCACACGACCACATCCGGAGATAGGCATCGACCGCTGCCTGAATCTCTACTTCACTCCAGTCGCTGTTACTTTTTTCCATAACCATACAGTCGCCGAGGGTTGAAAACCCTCGGACGATACTGAGTGGCCATTACCGCTGTCTACGAAAATTCCTACAAAAAATAGCGATGGATCCCGCATGTGATCCTACAAGCGTATCGCTTACCCCATTGAATGCTTCGACGACTGAAACGCCTGCGCGAGCCTTCGCCACCAAGGCTTCGTCGCCATCGCTTTTCGTGGTGTCTGATCGCTCAACAGATTGGGCATGTCCCGCAACCGAATCCAACCCTCGCCCTGCCAATGCAGCAGACTCAACGACATCTCCGGCCAATCCAACAAGCTCAACATCGGCCGATCTGAATGTCCCGAGCATTCTGCATCACGCAAAGCCGGCACCACCTGATGAGTCAGCCATTCACGTAACAATCGATTCCCGGGAACGTAGTGGTAGATCAGCAGCGCATACACACCAGACTCGCTGAGCATCATTTGCTTTTCGGGTTGCCGAAAATACTCAATCCACAAAACGCCACGTTGATCCCTGTCTAGCTTATTGACCATTCGTTCGCACAGGTGCACACCCATCAAACGGCCGACATCACGGGCGCAGAACCACGGTTGGTTTTCGAGAAGAAGGGCATGAAGAGCGAGGTTGTGACGCGAGAAGACTGTTACAGAAAAAGGATCGGGCATATCCATTACCTCTACGCTTAGATTTTTGGAGGGCCTGACCCCAACGTAGAGTTGACTTAAGAAACCCCAACGAGCGAGGCATTTCACTGACGACATACGCGTCTGTGTAACTGACCAAGCTTTCTACGTTGGGTGTTTCTTAGGCACCTGCAACACAGCTTAGCGATGACATATGCAAGGTACAACACAGAAGCGGCTGCAAGTGATGTAGGAGATTTAGCGCCATGACGTAGGTTGTTGATTTTCCTAAAAAAGATCCCGAGGTTTTCTGCTGCGTTGCTTCTCAGGCCACTGATAGAGATTAGGAGGACTTAGAGAAATGAGGCAGTCGAAAACAAAGTGATGCCAAACTGCTGGCCAGTTCTCGCGGGGGTGTCTATTCTGAGAGTCAGGATGTGCTTTCGCTTGTAATGATAGACGCGAGACCAACGATCAAAAGAACTCACGGGATGAGTATTAATGTTTGGTTCAAAAACTTCAGAAAGCCTTAAGCAGGACGCAGTTCGGAACTTAAATGTCCGAAAGGGATCTCGCGCATGTGTGAGAAAATGAATTGAAGAAGATATATAAAAGATTCACTCGGCTAGCATTTCGTTTTGATGGTGCTGATAATTCTACTGGTTTTGAAAAGCATCCATTTCACTTGGATTACGAAAGTGGGGTTTATCGCGAAGATGAGTTGGTCAAGCTTATTAGAGGAGCGCTGCCGCATTTTGCGTTAACCCCCGACGAGTACCAGCGATTAAAGAATGACGACGACATAGATGAAATGTACCGTACAGCTTTTAAGAGAATATCGGAGGCAAAGAAGAATAAAAAAGGTGACTATGGGGAGTTGCTGCTTTTTCTTATCTTGAAGTCTTTTTATAAGAACGAAAGATTTGTGACGAAGGTGAAGCTGAGGAGCTCAACTAAAGAGCAGATTAAGGGTTTTGACTGTGCGCATTTTGTTGTCCCGGAAAGCGGAGATGTTGAAATATGGTTGGGGGAGGTTAAGTTCTATAAGTCCTTTTCAGGAGCGGTTTCAGATGTTTTGGATGAAATTCAAGAGCATGTAGATGGATCATATTTAAAGGCTGAGTTTTCAATACTGGCTCCAAATATTGAATATAATAAAGATGTTGTTGTGCCCGACAAGCTTGTAGAGTTTTTGGACGGCAGTATTTCATTGGATAAAGCGAATATTGTTGTTCCAGCGTTGGTAACCTATGATTGTGTAGAGTTATCGAAGCACAAGCAATGTTGTGAGACTTTTTCTATAGCATTCAAGAAACATTTCGAAGAAAGATTTAAGACTATTGATAAAAGAAGCCTGGTTTTGCCTGCGAATATTAAGGTTTTTTTCATTCTTCTTCCGCTGCAAGATGTTACAAGAATAAAGGATAGTCTTGAAAGAATGGAGGAGTTATACCGATGAGTGTCACGGATGTTCTTGCCAGCAAAGCCTATGCTCGTCTTTCGAATATAAATGCTCAGGATTTTTTTGAGGGCGATAAAGACGAAAATGAAGTAAAAAAATTCCTCGAGGATACGTATAAATTACTGCAAACCAAAGAGTATTACTCTGAGGGGTTAAGGAATTTATGCCATGCCTGTGAGAACGTTTCAGGAGACCCGCTCCTAATTGAGTTGTTGAAACAATGTATTAGTTCATCTCGAGTGTTTCTATATGAAGACATGTTGAGGGAAAGAGGCGTTGAGTTTCAAGGTGAAAGCGGTTTGTTTGAGATTTCTCAGAAGTCGTTTTACTCACTGGATAGTGAAATTCTTTTAACGAAAGAACAAAAGGATTTGTACGACACTTTTAAAGAAAAACGAAGGTTGGTTGTAAGTGCTCCGACATCTTTTGGCAAGTCAAGGATTGTGAGGGAGATTATTTCGCATAATTCTTATGAAAGTATCATGATGGTTGTTCCTACAAATGCGTTGTTGAGTGAGACGCACTTTGCCTTTAAGCAAGACGAGAATTTAAAAGGGTACAACCTTATATACTCGACTCACTCAGAACCGTCCTCTGAGCCTACTATTTACATATTTACACCAGAAAAGTTTGATGTTTATACGGATGAGAATAAAGTAAGGTTTGATTTTTTTATATTTGACGAAGTGTATAAGGTTGATAGTGTTGATAATAGATCGTCAGTGTTTGCTAGTTGTCTATATAAAGCATATAGGGAGAGGTGTGATTATTATTTAATTGGTCCGTATTTTAATAGCTTTAGTAAGGAGTTTTTGCGCAGGACAAATGGGTATTTTGAGAAATATAATACGGATATTGTGCAGAAAAAAATTATTAACTATTTTTCCGATAGTAGGATTGATATCGAAGGTGCTGAGCTAAAGTCCTTGAAAGGGAAAGATCCTCGCTTGATGCAGGTATTGCAGTCGGTGAGTGGCCAGTCCATCGTATATGTTGGTAGGAAAGACTCTGCCGAGACGAGGGCAAATTATATTGCGGGAAAAAGAATCAAAGAAATAAAAAACGAAGCGCTGGACGAATTAATTGAATATATCAAGCGCCATATATCCGAAAGTTGGCGTCTGCTGGAGTGCCTGATCAAAGGTGTGGCATTCCATCATGCAGGGGTGCCAAAGTATATCCAAAGCGAAATTGTGGATTTGTTTAACTCTGGTGTGTTAGACGTGATCGTCTGTACTCCAACACTTACTGAAGGGGTAAATACTTCTGCAAAGAATGTTATTTTCTACGATACAACAAAAGCAGATGTAGAGCTTAGCGGTTTTGATGTGAAGAATATTGTTGGGCGGTCAGGTCGTTTTGGGCACCACTTCGTCGGTCGGGCAATTTTTCTAGAAGAGCATGTGGCTGTTGAGGAAATTGATGAAATTAGGTTTCCAATCTTTGATTATGAGTTTATTACGGCTGAAGATAATATTCAGATCTCGTTAGATGATCTTAATAAGAGTGGGTTGCAGCAGCGAGACGCTATTATGGATAGGGTTCTTAGGGAGCAAATTCCTCTAGAGCTTTTGAAGAAAAATAAATATATACCTTTTGAAAAGCAAATAGGGTTAATCCAGTACCTTAGGCGTGAGAAACATATAGGTCGAAATTTGGCGGGCTTGCATAGTCTGCCTGATAAAGCTCAGATGTCTTTGATTATGGAGTTGGTTCATGATCAATTGTTTGCGGATAGTGATAAAAAAGAAAGCTGGACTACTGGGCGCTTGACTAAATTTGTTAAGTTTCAAATTTATCATAAGCCAAGCTTGAAGGTAATGATCGCTGAATACAATGCGGTAAAAGAAGATACGAAAATTAGAAACGTGTTGGAGCTGATTTATAGGTATTTTGAATTTTCTCTGCCGAAGTATTTAATGGCTTTTGAGAGGATATTTAACTTTGTTTATAATGGTAAGATTTCACTCGCGTTAACTATCACGCATCTTCAATACGGAAGTGACAAGATTCAGGATATCTTATTGGTAGATGCGGGCGTGCCGCGCTCGATCGTGAATCGAGTGTCTGAGAGTTTAAATGGGGTGAAGGATGTAAATGATATAAGGAAGATGTTTGACCGGGATCCGCGAATTCTGAGTGGTTTGAGCGGAATTGAAATGCGAATGTTGGCAAAGAGAATATGAGAGTTCGTTTTTTGAATAATGAAAAAAGGGGCTGTCATGCTGACAGCCCCTTTTTTTAATTCTAATCCCAGCTCAACGCACCACCAGTTTGGTATTCGATCACGCGAGTCTCAAAGAAATTCTTCTCTTTCTTCAAGTCCATAATCTCGCTCATCCAAGGGAACGGGTTAGTTGTCCCTGGATACTCTTCCTTCAAACCAATCTGGCTCAAACGACGGTTAGCGATGAACTTCAGGTAGTCCTCCATCATCGCCGCGTTCATGCCCAGTACGCCGCGAGGCATGGTGTCGCGGGCGTATTCGATCTCCAGCTGCGTGCCTTGCAGGATCATCTGGGTCGCTTCTTCTTTCATCTCAGCATCCCACAAATGTGGGTTTTCGATTTTGATCTGGTT
>Ga0308167_1003844_pt1 | contig 11477 bp, 11 predicted proteins | sample PhyCR1_2_FD_202138 | JGI IMG/M metagenome (GOLD analysis project Ga0308167, IMG submission 202138) | Phyllosphere microbial communities from UC Gill Tract Community Farm, Albany, California, United States - DLSLRC.R1 | ecosystem: Host-associated > Plants > Phyllosphere > Unclassified | place... | reverse complement strand
GGAAGCTGCGGTTTTTTTGCGCCTTGCTGTTGGCGATGGGGTGGGGGCCGGAGCACGTCACAACACTATCGGCTTGAGCATCGCCAGTCGAATTCCGTCAGGAAACGAATTGTTCAGGTCCGACTACTTAATGACGCATCGACAAAGGCAATGGTCCCGGCGATACGCCACTGATTCCTTGTAGGGCGGATGACGGGGATCGAGTCCGCCACGGGTTCGCGATGTGGGCGGTGCTCCACAACGAGGCGATAGGCAAGGTAGCAGAGGTAGATACCCGCAAAAAACGACAGGTGTGGTACCAGCGTCAACGCTTGCGCAGCCGTTAGCATTGTCACCCGTAATAGAAATGCACTGATACAAGCGCGCACCAGCACGCGACGGCGTTGGCCACGGGGTATCGACGCACATACCGGAGCGATACCAACAATATTGTTTAGTCCGAGCGTGATGTCGAGAATAAGCAATTGGAGGATCAGGCTCCACTGGACGCCTGCAAATGCGAAATGATACGCATCGGCCTGCGACGGGAAATTCATAAGCGAAAGGGAATGTGACAAGGAGTAAATCAGACCGTACCGCATTTTGCCGGGCACTGGGTTAATTGTGCAAGGCGATCATTCCCAAAAATGGCGCATATTGCCAAACAGCGGCCGAGAATGCGTTGCGGCGTAACATCGACCGCTGCACGATCTAAAATTACATTTGCTTACACTGTAGGGCGAGTTCGGTATAATCCGTCGAACGCCGGACTTTTCGAAACGAAGTCTAACACCCGTTTTTCCGGGGCGTTTATTATCTTCCCGAGTCGTTGGGTAACGTGGGCTTTGCTCCCTGGAATGGCGTCATGTCGAAGTTTCTAAAATTGTTCGTCCGTGACGAACGCGGCATCAGCGCAATTGAATATACCTTGCTAGCTGGAATCGCCGTGATGGCGCTCGTTGGTCTGGGTACGAACTATAGGACGACAATCGCGGGCCTGATTTCCAATCTGTTCACGTTTGTACGGAACAGCTGAGCGCACTTTGTGCGCTGAAAGGCCATATTGGCACGTTTTTCTGTTTTATTGCAAATTCACAAAACACCCGCCGTCCACCAAGAGGGATGCGCCCGTAACATAGCGCGCCATATCGGAGGCCAGGAAAACGATTGGTCCTGCCAGATCTTCCGGTTCTCCCAGGCGCCCAAGCGGCGTTCGCTGGATCATTCTTTCTCGTTTCTCCACGTCGCTCAGATCCTCTTTATTGATATCGGTGGCGATTGTGCCTGGTAGCACCGCATTACAGCGAATGCCGTAAGGGCCGAGCGCGATGGCGCAGGATTGCATCAGGGACAGCAGACCGGCTTTCGTCGGCGTGTAATGCGTTTGCATACCGCCGCCGACCAAGGCACTGATCGAGCTGACGGCAATGATTGCACCGCCTCGCCCTTGCTGTTTCATCTGTTTTGCCGCTGCCTGTACGGCGAAGTAGGCACCGCTCATATTCGTGTCTACCGTTTTCAGATAAATCTCGCGTGGCATATCGAGAAATGAATGAAATGGGCAGATTCCGGCATTGTTTACGAACACATCGACACTACCAAATGCATCCACGGCTGCGTCGACCAGACGGTCGCCGGTACCGAGATCGGCCGCATCGGAACCAACCTCAACGGCGCGAGCGCCAATGGCGGTAATGTCGTCGATCAATGAAGCTGCGGCGCGTTTGCCGCCATCGCTGCCGCTATGGCCTATTACGACCATCGCGCCTTGGCGTGCGCACTCCAATGCGGCAGCACGGCCAATGCCGCGCGATGCGCCGGTGATGATGACTGTTTTGTCTTTGAGAAGCATCGCAACTCCTTAATGCGTAAGCAAACAGGGTAACTGCCTGATACGGGGGTACTACCTACCATGCTATTGCCATCAACTCAGGTAGTTGCCGTAACCGACCATGCAGATGGAGCCGAGAATGACGGCTATGCCGAACATCAGGACCCTTTGCGTGCGCCGACTTGTGCCACGCCATTCGCGGAAAACCAGGCCCCACAGGTTCGAGACGATGATGATGAATGACATGTGTAGCACCCATGAGCTGGCGTCGTTATGCATTCGGCTCGCGCCCATCCCATAAAAGAAGAACTGCAAGAACCACAGTGTTCCCGCGCAAGCCGCCAATACGTAATTGGCAAGTAAAGGTGTTTGACGGTTCCTATAATCGCTGAAGCTTTTGTTGCGAACGTTCAGGAAGGCGCACCAGATTGCGTTTGTGGTCAACCCTCCCCACATGATCACCATGAACGTAACGTTGTTCTGAAATAAACTGTTTGCGCCGTGCGCGATTGCCGCATCGGCAAGGGGTTTGCCGGAGGAGATGCCGTAGCTGAAGCAGGCACTCAGGATGCCTGAAATCAATGCGACAATCATGCCTTTGATCAGGGCGAATTCGGCGACGCTTTCAAACTTTGTTTCGTCCGGGACTTCTTTTTCCTTGATTGCGCCGGCACGTCCACATAAGGCAATGCCGAGCAAAGATACCGCGACGCCAAACAAGACCCATTGCCCACCAATGGAATGAAACATGGCGGTCAAGGTGCCATGTCGCTCGGACGTAAACAAGTCGCGGTACAGTGGCGGCATCAATGCGCCCAAGGCCGACGTCAGTCCGAGCACTATCGACATACCCAGCGATAAGCCAAGGTAGCGCATCGTGAGGCCAAATGTTAAACCACCAAATCCCCATAGTACACCGAACAAATATGTCCATAGCAATGTGCCGCTATCTGCATCCCGAATGATCTGTGTGAAATCCGGGACCGTCAATGTGGCTGCGATGTATGGTACGACCAACCATGAAAATAGGCCGCCGACAATCCAGTAGCTCTCCCAGGACCATCCTCTGATTTTTTTATAAGGGATATAAAAACTGCCTGATGCGAAGCCGCCGATGAAATGCAGCAGCACGCCGAGAAATATAACTTCCATCTGTCTCCTACTTTTTTATGGAGAGTCGCACCAGGCGGCCCCTGCCAGCCAGGGTTCAGTACCGTCTGCGGTGGCGCGATGTCCCGTCTCGGATCGGCCAAGCGTACGCCCGCCGATTCGTAAGAGGAGTCTAATCGACGGTGACTTGTATCTTCCAATCACAAAAACATGGAAACCGATCCGAAAATGTTATCGATGGATGTCTAACGAAAACGGGGGATGTTTGGCTCACGTTTTTGTCGAGGGATAGATCGCGTTGGCTAACGCGGTTCGGTCTTACGGGATGTAAGCTTGTAAGCGCGCTCGGCGTTATCTGCGAAGAACTTTCGGCACGCCTCCCTGGTTCGTTGCAGCATCAGTTGCTTTGTAAGCGTCACGGTATTGTCAAATGACGCCAGTGCATTGCTGTTAGGCCAATCACTGCCGAACATTACCCGGTCTTCACCGAAACAGTCGAACAGGTCATCAAAGCGCGTCTGGTAACCGGTAACGTCCAAATTCGTCTTTCCATCTACTTGCTTTGGAATTTCTGATAATTTTGCAAACACAGTGGGGCGGTCAGCGAGTTCCAGGAGGTCGTGTTCGTAACTCGTACGCTCCTTTTCAGGAACGTTTGCATTGGGCAGGTGATCGACAATGACGGTTAAATCCGGAACGGCATCGGTTGCATGCAATAACGCCTTGATCAACTTCGGATCTGGGTTGGCGCTATCGAATGCATATCCACCGGCCGCCAGCGTGCGCAAGGCTGCGACGCAGTGTGGGCGTTGCAGATCGTTTAGTGGATCACGCCCCCAAAGATTGCCATAACGAATACCGAGGAAGTGCGGTAGTTGCAGCAGTTCGCCGAGCCTTTGGCAGGGTGACATATCGCGAAGATCGAGATTACCAACGAAGCCCGCCATTTCGACGCCATTGTTGATAAGTCCAGTCCGGGCGCCTTGAATGATTCGAGAAAGCCAGAGATTGTCGTCATACCATGGACTTGCTTCAATAACGATTGCGCGTTGGATTCTGTGCGACGCGGCAAGCGGACCGTAGTGTTCGGGCAGGCTGGGGTGAAAACGCACATCGCCTGGCTCTGGCCACGGAATACCTTGGGGACGACGTGTGTCAAATAGATGAATATGTGAATCTACGACTGGACCGTCGTATAACGTCATGCTTGTCTCCACCTTGATTCCTTTATTTCATCATACGCTTTTGCGTTTTCTACATGTGGATTGAGGGGTTGATCTTAGGCAGGTTCGATTTTTACATCGGCTGATCTATTTTTAGACGCGTATCGATAAACGCGCTAATGGCAGCAAATATCAGGCGCTGCCCGTTCAAGAGAGAGCGTAGCGACATGACAGCGCAGAGATTGTCTTATCTGAAATCTGTTTGATCGGCACATGGTTCCTCGTGCTGTTGAAGCTGCCCAAGCGCCGCAATCGAATCGTATAAGCGGTCAAGATCCAAAGACGGAGGAAAGCACGTGCGGTTTGCTTGCCGGCTCATTTGAAAGCTGATCACGGCTTTTAGTACGGGCGTCGCTATTCGTTTTTCGCTGTAACTTATGCAACTAACAGACTTTATTGAGCGACATAAAAATATGGACGACCTATCGCTAATGCATGCGACGACGCTGTGCATGTAAGAGGTTCGGCAGGCATCGCACGGAGCGGCAACGCAGCGCGCTGCGTTATCAATGACAGGGGACATCTGAGGTCAGATCGCTGTATGCATTGTGGCTTGACATCAATGAGTCATTTTTGGAAGACAGCGACGCCGCAGTTGTATCGGTCGTGTTTATCCGCGCGCGCGTTGTGGACGTCGCGACCAAAAATGGGTACCGGAACGTGAAGGAATTGATCACAGCGTGCTGATTGTTGACGGGCAGAGCGGGACGGCCTTTGCTTTCGCATTGCAACGCGCGGGCATTGATCGGGACAGCATTGTCGACGCGGCGCCGAACGCAAGCCTCACAGGTGTCTGGTTGCCTCGCGTCCGAATGAAGAAGTTGCGAACGCCAAAGATCTTGGTTGGGCGTGAGGGCGCAATAGCAGAGTTGGGCTTTCAAGCATGGCACTAAGCGCGACATAGCGAGGCTGCATATAACGCCTTAGATCGCGCGACGCGTCAGGATTGGGCCGAATACTTGGCGTGGTACCGTACGTTTTTGGATATTCCCGTACGTTACGCTACACGGGTGTAGGGAGTGCGCACAAATACCTCGAAAAAACACCGGGCATGGTGCCTTATTTAAAACACATCCATGTCTACAACCCAGCTGGATTTGTAAGTGGTGGTGTTCCCATCGGTGACGTGCCGAGTATGCGAAGAGATATTCCCGCAATCGTTCGCCGTATCAGTCGGGATCTGTTTTTAGCAGATATCGAGAAACATACGCAGCGCTTGGCGTTGGATGTGCCAAGCGATTTCGAATTTGCAGACTATGCGGCGCGTGTATGGCAATGAAAATATCGGCCGGCCTAAACCAGAGGCACGCCAAGTTTCGCCAGTGCCTGTCGCAGACGATCCCGACCTTTCAATGCGGAAATAGGGCCTAAGCGACCCAGAATCAACTGGCTCCATGATTGCGGCGGCAAACCCTGCTCGTCGCGGAACGCTGCCGTTGCCCTGTCGTGGTCGGCAATAGCAGTGTGTTGGTCTGGCTGGTATCGCTCCCTATGCAGTACGGCACGCTGCGGCAAACGCGGCTTCACGGCGGTTTGCACGGCAGGGTCTGGATGGCCCACGACAAGCCCCGCGACGGCCCATGCGCGCTGCGGCAAACCGAGCAAGGCCGCAACGCGTTCCGGATCATTGCGTAGTGCACCGATATAGACGGTGCCAAGCCCTAACGATTCCGCTGCGGTAAGCGCGTTTTGCGCCGCGAGAGCGGCATCGACGATGGCGACAATCGCCGTTTCAGTGAAGTCGAGCGACTGGAGCTTCTGGCCTGCAGCGGCACCAATCGCGTCGGCGCGGGCCAGGTCTGCAATCCAGACCAGGATCAATGGCGCATCCACGATATGACGCTGATTACCGGCAACCTCTGAAAGTTGCGCGCGTGTTACGGGGTCCGTGACTGCGACAACACTCCACGCTTGTACATTCGATGAAGTCGGTGCCGATGATGCTGCCGCAACGAGTGCTTCTATCGTGCCTTCAGGTAAGGGAGTTGAAAGAAAGCTTCGTATAGATCGATGTTGCAACAGCAAAGAAAGTGTTTCGTTCCACTGTTGAGTGGGTAATGCCTCACGGTATCGCTGGAAGTACATGGACCGGATGGATTCCGGCGTGACGTCGGCGGAACGATGGGCATGCGCTTGCGCGCTGTTTGAATGATCGGTCATCGGGAAGGCTCCTTGCTATTGTGACGATATTATGCCGTGCTCTTTCCCAATAGGTTTTGTAGGGGTTAAGAACGTTTGTACTTATCGATATTTCCTGGCTTTTTCACGAAGGAGTTCCGCGACCTTTGCGGCGGCCTCGTTCGCTTGGTCACGAAGCGTTGCCATATGAAGCGGCGCTCCGATCCGCGAATCGGCCGCGAATGGCCGATAGACCACTCCATGTTGGCCATATCGTTGCATCGACGCCGGTACCAATGTGATGCCCAAGCCAGCCGCGACTTGGTTAATGGCCGCGCCCATTCGAGGCACTTCCTGAAGGACCCTTGGCTCGAAGCCCTGCAATTGGCACGCGGCGATGAAATCCGCGTACAGGCCCGGTGCTCCGGGTCGACGCACCAGCACGAAGCCTTCGCCACGCAACGCTTCCAACGTGATGTCATTGTCGTTGGCGCAGCGATGGGCGTCCGGCAGAACAACGACCATTTCTTCATCAACCAATGGAGTGAATACAATCTCATCCGGCGTATTGGTCGGTTTTCTGAGAATGGCTACCTGTACGCGATTAAGCAGCATGCGTTCGATAATCTCGGCTGCATTGAGTTCTAGCAGATCGACCGTGACGTCTTTATATTGCTGACGAAACAGACGGACGGTGGACAAAGACAGCGGATGAAATGTCGCGGAGCTTGTCATCGCCATCGTGACCTGGCCCAACTCGCCTTGCGCAATCCGGCCAGCTTTGCGCACGGCGCGATCGAGCATTACAAGAATATCCCGGACATCTCCTTCCAATGAGACGGCAGCCGGGGTAGGCTCTGCGCCTCGCGGTAAGCGGGAGAATAGGGAAAACCCGAGTTCCGCTTCAAGCGCCTTGATTTGTTGTGAAAGGGGCGGCTGCTCGATGAACAGGCGCGAGGCGGCGCGCGTGAACTGTTTTTCTTCAGCCACTGCAAGAAAGTATCGTAGCTGCCTTAATTCCATGAAGTGACTCCCAAATCCCGAAGAAGGAACTTGCATGCCTTTGGTATATGGACATTGCTGTCATATAAATATCATATGGCAGGTGCCATTTTTATGTATTTTACATCCGGCATCCAGGTTTCTAAGATGATGTTGTTCCTCGATATGCATGAGGCATCGTAAAGATCGCGCGCTGCGGCTATAAGTAATCGCGGGGATGGAAAAATCGATAAAAAGGGAGACGGCATGTGGCATTGGAAAGTTCACGCTCGTAAGCGGTTGCATGCGAAATGTCCTTTTATTGCCCGTCATGTGGCGGCGTGGGCGGCAGCACTCGCCTTGAGCGGTCCTTATGTTGCCGGTTCATCGGCGTTGGCAGCGTCCCGGGATGCGCATCAATCGCATTTGCGGCCCGTCCAAGCCGTTTCCCATACCACGCTGACCGTCGCGGGCGGAGCGCTGGCCTATTACGCGTCGGAGGATTTGCAGCAGCCGCAGCCAAACATCCGGCGCGCGATTATCGTGATCCACGGCAAGCTGCGCAATTCTGACCAATACTACGCGAACATGCATGAGGAGGCGGCGCAGGTGGAGGGCACGTCGGCCTCTCGTGAAATCTTGGTTATCGCGCCGCAATTCCTGTCAATGCTGGACACGGCACCGAATCACGTTGCGCCTGATGTGCTGCGTTGGCGGGGGAATGGGTGGATGGCCGGTGAACCTGCGGTGGCGCCCTCACCGGTGAGTTCATATGCCGCCTTGGATGCATTTCTTAAAATATTATCCGATCGATCACGTTTTCCACAGTTGCGGGAGGTCGTGTTGGCCGGTCATTCGGGGGGCGCCCAGGTGGTACAGCGCTACGCGTTTGCGTCGCAGGCCGCGGCCGCACTGACGCGGCAAGGGATTCCCGTCCGTTTTCTTGTTGCCAGCCCATCGAGCTATCTGTATTTCGATGAAAAGCGTCCGGTAAGCACACCGGATGTGTCAGCGCCCAGTCCTTCGGAGGTAGCGGCAGGCTATGAGAAGACAGCGCCGTTGTCCGTGAATTTCGAACCGTTTGACGGCGCGCATTGCCCAAATTTTAACGACTGGAAATACGGCACGAATGCGCTATCGCCGTATGTTCGGGATCAGTGGGCACAGACAAAAGAGGGCGCGGAAAAGCGCGAGCAAGCGTATATGCGGCTTGACCTGACCTATCTGGTGGGCGGTAACGATGACGATCCGCAGCAAAGCGCATTGGACAAGAGTTGCGCCGCGGAGGCGCAAGGGCCGCAGCGCGTCGCGCGTGCGGCAGCATATCAAGCCTATTTGCATCAACGGGACAATTTGACGGTAGCGCAACCGTTCTACATTGTGCCGGGTGTCGGCCATAACGAATCAAGGATGTTCAAATCGGTATGCGCGCGCCATGTACTTTTCGGTACGGCGGGATGTGATTGAAAGCAATAGAACGATAGAAGCCCAATATGGCAGCACGGAGACAAGAAGATGAACGACACCATCGATACCGGGACACTTGACTCAGCTCCCTCCATGCTGACCCGACGGCAGATTCAGCGCGCAATTGTGACGTCGGTTATCGGAAACGGGCTGGAATGGTTCGATTTCCTCGCCTATGGTTATTTTGCAAAAACCATCGCGAATGTGTTTTTCCCGAGTGCAAATGGTTTTGTCTCACTCGCGTTGACATTGGCGACGTTTGCCATTGGATTCATTGTGCGGCCGTTGGGAGGCGTATTGTTCGGTCTATATGCCGACCGATGCGGTCGGACACGTGCGATGTCCGTGCTGATCATGATGATGGCCACGGGCACATTCCTGATGGGCATCACACCGGGTTATACATCGATCGGTCTGGCGGCGCCGCTGATTATCGTTTTTGCACGATTGATTCAGGGGCTGGCGGTTGGCGGACAGTTCGCGACGGCATCCGCAATGCTGGTAGAGTTCGCGCCGCCCGGCAAGAAGATGTTTTATGGCAGTTTCAATATGGCGTCACAGGCATTGGCGTTACTGCTGTCATCTGGGTGCGGCTGGCTGTTGACCACGGGTCTGTCGCACGATGCGTTGATCGCATGGGGCTGGCGTGTGCCGTTCCTGCTTGGCTCGTTGGTCGGACCATTGGGCTTTTATATTAGGCATCGCGTGGACGAGTCGCCGGAATTTCTCGCGTTGCAGGCTCAAAGCGCTTCCCATCCTCGATCGAAAATGACGGTCGGTCAATTTTTTCGAGAAAATGGTGATGCTGCATTGTGCGCGATGGGCGTGATCATCGTTGGCGCTGCTACAAACTATATATGGCATTCCTATATACCTGTATATGCCGAGCGTGAATTGCACCTGCCTTTGTCGTCCGCCCTGGTCGGCGCTTTCGTATCGGGCTTCATGAATTTGTTTCTGTATCCCCTGGCGGGAAAGCTTGCGGATCGCTTCGGCGGGTATCGATTGTTCTATCCAGTCGTATTGTGCTGGGCCGCGTGCGTCTACCCACTATTCTGGTTTGTAGTGTCCGCACCGTCTCCAGGGCGTTTAATGTTCGCGCAGGTTGTTTCCACGGTGTTTTTGGCAGCGATGTCGGGTTCCCATCCAGGTATGCTGGCTATGATCTTTCCTGTTCGCTCTCGTTCCACCGGCGTTGCGTTGTCGTACAACATTGCCGTTACGTTGTTTGGCGGGCTTGCGCCGCTGAGTGTCGCTACACTAATAAACTGGACTGGTAGCGCAATGATGCCGGCTTTCTATATCATTTTCGCGGCGGTCGTGTCGCTGGGGCTGGTGCATTTCACGCGTACCGGAAAAGGCGCGTTGCGTGTCGACCAAGGGCATTCGATCGACTTTTCTGCAAAAACGGAAATTGCTTCCCGATGACCGCTCATTCCGATATGTTTTCCAACGCATTAGATCGTAATGATGAACGCGCTCCCAACGAACGTCCGGTAGAAACGGTTGCAAGGTCCTTCTTGACAGTGGACGCAACGCATTGTGTGCCTGTTTACGCCTCGTCGGCGTGGTCGTCTTGCGCCGTCGAGTCGACCGTCGACACGGCTTTGATTATCCTGCATGGTCGGCTACGTAACGCGGATGCGTACTACGCCTCCGCGTTACGTGCAGTAAAAGCTGCTGGACGATCATTGGATAATACGGTTGTGGTCGTGCCGCAATATCTTGCGCATGCTGACATCGAACGACATAACTTACCGAGCAATGTTCTGCATTGGGAATGGACAAGCTGGATGGGCGGGGATACATCGCTTGGCCCGGTTCCGGTCAGTTCCTTTGAAGTGCTGGACGCGATCGTGGAACAGATTGCAACGGCCGGGCGCTTTCCATCGTTGCGACAAGTTATTATTGCGGGCCATTCCGGCGGCGCGCAGGTGGTGCATCGATATGCCGTCGTTACCCGGGTCGGGGCAGTTCTGGCGACGCATCGTCTGCGTGCACGGTTTGTGATAGCAAATCCGTCGTCTTATGTATATTTTGACGACCAAAGGCCATGCGCCGATGGCGTGTTCGTGCCATTCGATGCGTCACGCTGCCCTGCGTTCAATCATTGGAAGTATGGTCCGAAGGCCGTCCCGAAGTACATCGGTGATCGCGACTTTGCCTTATTGGAACGCGAATATATGCGTCGCGATGTCTGGTATCTTCTAGGAGAGCATGATTGTTCTCCGACACATCCTGCGCTTGATGTATCCTGCGCAGCCATGGCACAAGGTCCACATCGGTTAGCGCGTGGACAATACTATTTTCGATATCTTCAGAGACGACATGCGAATACACGTGCCGGCATCACCGATACGATGGCAAGTCCAGACGATGCCCGGCAAATAGCGCATCATCTGAAGGTCGTGCCCGGCGTCGGACATGATGGAGACAGCATGTTGACGTCGGAAGAAGGTGTCGCGGCGTTGTTTGGTGATCTATAAGAACGTGTATCGACGGTTGCAATACTTCGCTGACAAGGCTGCTCGATTCAACCCGGATGAGATGAAAGTGCTGAGTTCACGCGAGAACAAGGTTTTTTTCCAATACAACAAAGTTGAGATCGTCACGTAGCGGTGTGCCAAATCGATTATCGTCGTAAGAGGCCGTTTCAAAAAGACTGCTCGGCACGTCTGAAGATGTTCCAGCAGACGAGCGCGCAACCAAGTTTAAGGAATGCCTCGTGAATGTCGGCTCGACGCTCGAAGCGAATGCGAAGACGACGG
>Ga0308167_1003843_pt1 | contig 11478 bp, 11 predicted proteins | sample PhyCR1_2_FD_202138 | JGI IMG/M metagenome (GOLD analysis project Ga0308167, IMG submission 202138) | Phyllosphere microbial communities from UC Gill Tract Community Farm, Albany, California, United States - DLSLRC.R1 | ecosystem: Host-associated > Plants > Phyllosphere > Unclassified | place... | reverse complement strand
CTGTGCCGGTGGGGGGGCGGGGCGGCGGGGGCCCCGCGGCCCCCCCGCCTCCAGCCCGTCAGTGGCCGCGCTCGGGAGCAGCCGGCGCCGAGGACGGGACCGTCCACGTCCCACGGAGGCCGGTCAGGACGTGCTCGATGTTCCGGAGCGCACGGCGCGTCTCCCACACGGAGTAGGCGCACATGCCGAGGAACAACGCCAGGATGAGCCACCAGAACGGGTTGACGGCGAACGCGGCCCACACCGAGAACAAACCGAAGACGACGGCCATCGCCGGGACGATCACGCGGTTGTTCCGGTAGCGCTTCCGGGTCGCCTCGAGCTCGCGCGTCCACACGACGTGGTCGACGGCGTCCGGGAGTTCCCCGGTGCGCACCGCCCGCTGGATCGCCGCCGCCTGATCAGTCCCACCCGCCCGACGCCGACGGTAGGCGATGAGGATGCCGAAGAACACCGTCATGAGCACGGCGTAGACGAGGGAGCCGATCGCCCGACCGACGAGGTGATCCGGATCGGGGTCCGAGGCGACGCCGATCCCGAAGTAGAGCCCGCCGACCAGGATGAAGAGGACGGGCAGGAGTGCCGGCAGGGGCAGCCTCCGGAAGCGGTCCATGGTGCGTTCCCCTCGATGAGTGCGAGCAGTCCTCGCCTCTTCAACACTGCCGACGACTCCCTCGGAGCGGCCTGAGTGGACCGGCGCCCGAGGGCCCGGAGCTCGACGTGACGATCAGCGCGGTCGGGTCCAGGTGATCGAGTAGCGCCAGAGTGCGTGCCGTCGGTACCGGGAGCCCGTGAGCACCGCGCGGGCCGTTCGTTCGGCCTCGACGTACGCGTGCGGCGGTGGCCAGCACGTGGGAGCCGAGTGCTCCCAGTAGCCACGACGCCACGAGTACCAGCGGTGCTGCACGACACCGGCCAGGTCGAAGAGACGATCCCCGAGCCGCGTCGACCTGGCGAGACCGACGACCACGAGTGTTCCTCCGGGCGCGGTCAGGTCCGCCAGGCGAGACAGCGCGAGGGCGAGGTCCGGCAGGTGGTGCACGGTCGCGACCGAGGCGACGACGTCGAACCGTTGCCCGAGGTCGGCCGTCATCACGTCTCCGCGCACCCAGTGGACCGCTGCGTCGGCGTGCTCGGTGCGGGCGGCGTCGAGCACCGTCTCGTCGAGGTCGATCGCCGTCACCTCGAGGCCCGCATCGGCGAGGTCCCGGGCGAGCAGGCCGTTGCCCGTCCCGACGTCGAGCGCCGTCCTCGCGCCGGGTGGGACCGCACGCAGCACCAGGTCGTGGAAGTGCGTGTTGTGGTTCCACCGACGGGCCATGCACTCATTCTGGCTCGCGCCGGTCAGCGGACCTCGGCGCGGTGGATGCCGAGGTCGGTCCGCCCGGGCGCCAAATCGGCCCGGAGCGCGGTCGTGGACCGCGACCCAGGTGGACGCTGACGAGCTGGGGCTCGCACTCAGGTGACGGTGGCGGCGCGGAGCGGGAACGACAGCGGATCGGCACGGACGGCGTCCACGGCGTGCGCGACCGCTCCGATCACGACGACGTCCGCACCGAGCGACGAGGCCACGATCTCGGGCACGGGATCGAAGTGCCCGTCGTCGAGCAGCGCCCGTGCGCGCTCGATCACGGCGGCGGCGGGTTCGGCGATCGCGCCGGCGACCACGACACGGTCGATGTCGAGCAGGCTCGCGAGCAGGACGCACACGCGGCCGAGGCGGTCCCCGAGCCGGTCCACGATCTCGGTCGCCTGCGCGTCACCGTCCCGCGCGGCACGGAACACGGTGGCGGCGTCGATCTCCTCCGTCGCGAGCGGACTGTCGGGACCGACCACGCCGGCGGCCACGGCCTCGGCGACGAGCGTCCGGGCCGTGGCGCCGATGCCGTCCGACGACCCGACCCCCTCGACGAGTTCGAGCACCCGCATCTCCCCCGCGCCGCCGTGGGCACCGCGGAGCAGGACGCCGTCGACGACGAGTCCGGCACCGAACCGTTCGCCGGAGAGCAGCGCCGCGAACGAGGCCTCGCCGGAGGACGGCCGTTCGGCGAGCGCTGCGAGGTTGGCGTCGTTCTCGACGACGACCCGGCCGTGCGGGACGGCGCCCGCGAACCCGGGGTTCATCCGGTCCCAGAACCCGCCGTCACCGGGAGAGACCCCGCCGGTGTCGACCGGAGCGGGGATGCCGACGACCGTCACGAGCACACGTCCGGGGTCGACGGCGGCATCGGCGAGCGCCTTCGCGACGGTCTCGGCGAGGACCCGCAGGCGGACCGGGACGTCGAGCCCGGACTCGCCGAGCGTCCCCGAGGCACGGCCGAGGACGGTTCCGCGCAGGTCCGCGACGAAGGCGGTCACCCGGTGCTGCCCGGCGTCGACCCCGACCACGACGCCGGCCGTGGTGTCGAGCTCGTAGCGCCGGGCGGGCCGGCCCATCCGGTACTCGCCCGCGGCCCGGGCGTCGTCGAGTTCGCGCAGCCAGCCGAGGCGGACGAGCTCCTCGCAGGTGCCGAGGATCGTGGAGCGGGTGAGCCCGGTGGTGTCGATCGCCTCGGTCGCGGTGAACGCACGGACCGCGAAGGCGTACTCGAGCAGCGTCTCGGCGCTCGTTCCACGGTGCGGCGGCATGCGGTGACCCTATCGCGGCGACACTTCCTTGCGTAATTAGATTTTCTCGCTAGATTAAGTCCTGCGGGCGGCACCGGAGCCGGTCCGCGAACCGGAACGGCAGGGACGCCGGGTCCGGACGGACGGAGACGACGTGCAGACACACGCCACCAGGAGCACCGCCGCGGTCAGCCGCCGCGGGTTCCTGCTCGGGGCGGGCGGCATCGGCGCAGGGCTGGCACTCGCCGGGTGCGCCCCGCTCGGTTCCTCGAGCAGCCGACCCGAGACGATCACGTTCTACGTGTCCAAGCCCGAGGTCATCGGGTACTTCGACGACGTGATCGCGAAGTTCCACGCCAGCCAGTCGAAGATCCGCGTCGTCCGCGACTCGACGTCCAGCATGTCCGCGAACTTCGTGCGGAACCGACCGCCGGACCTCGGGTGCTGGAACTACAACTTCTCGGTCGCACCGTTCGTCGAGCACGGTGCCCTCACCGATCTCTCCGACCTGCCCCAGGCGGACACGATCAACCCCGACCTGTGGCCGCTCCTCGAGCAGACCGCCGACTACCCCGGTCGCAAGAGCGCCCTGCCGTACTCGGTGACGGCGGCGTCGGTCATCTACAACAAGCAGCTCTTCGCCGAGCAGGGACTCGACGTCCCGACGACGTGGAGCGAGTTCGCGGACGTCTGCGAGCGGCTGACGAAGGCCGGCATCGCACCGATCTACGGCACGTTCAAGGACAACTGGACGATCGCGCAGGGCATGTTCGACTACTCGATCGGCGGCATGGTCGACGTCCCGAAGACCTTCGCAGCACTCCAGCGTGAGGGCACGAAGGTCGGCAAGGACGCCTCGGTGTCGTTCGAACGCGACTTCCAGGGACCGATGGAGCGCATGGTGCAGCTGCGCCAGTGGCACCAGAAGGGCGCAGCCAGTCGCGGGTACGGCGATGGCAACCTCGCCTTCGCCCAGGGGAAGGCCGCGATGTACCTGCAGGGACCGTGGGCGCTCGGCGAGATCGCGAAGACGACCCCGGACATGGACCTCGGCACGTTCCCACTGCCCGTCACCGACGACGCCGCCGACAACAAGGTGCGCGTGAACGTCGACCTCGCGCTCTGGATCCCGGAGGCGTCCCGCAAGCAGGAGGCCGCCCGCGAGTTCCTGACGTACCTGATGACCCCGAAGGTCAACGACGAGTACAACGCGGACAACAACGGGTTCGGCGTGCGGAAGGACGCTCCTCCCGCCTCCAACCCCGCACTCGCCGGCATGCAGTCCTACTACGACGACGCCGCGTTCTACCTCGGCGCCTCGCAGCTCATTCCCGCTGAGATCCCCGTCGCGAACTACGCGCAGTCGATCGCCTTCGGCGGCGACCCGAAGCCCCAGCTCCGCACCCTCGACGCCGACTGGGCGCGCCTCGCGCTCCGCACGGCCGCGTAAGGAGACGACGAATGGCCACCACGACCACCGAGTCCATCACGACGGCGGACTGCCGCCGACGGGGCGGAGCCGCACCGCGCCTCCAGGCCGGCACGACGGGCGGGCGCCGCAGCAAGCGCCGTCTCGACCCGCTCTTCCTGGCGTTCCTGCTCCCCACCCTCGTGCTCTTCACCCTCGCCATCACGCTCCCCGCGGTGATGGGCATCGTGCTGAGCTTCACCAACTCCGTCGGTTTCGGCGAGTTCCGGTTCACCGGGCTGACGAACTACATCGCGGTGTTCTCCGACCCCGCGATCCTGCAGGCGTACGTGTTCACGATCGGGTTCTCGCTCGTCACCGTGATCGTCGTCAACGCGGTCGCGTTCCTGCTCGCCATCGCCCTGACGTCGAAGATCCGCGGGAAGATCGCGCTCCGCGGTGTCTTCGTCCTGCCGATGGTGATCTCCGGGATCGTCATCGCGTACGTGTTCTCGTTCCTGTTCGCGAACAGCCTGCCGGCGCTCGCGACCTCGATCGGGTTCGCGCCGCTGGAGCAGAGCATCCTGGCGAACCCGGACCTGGCGTGGGTGGCGATCGTGATCGTCACCGCATGGCAGGCGATCCCGTCGACGCTGCTCATCTACATCGCGGGCGTCCTGTCGATCCCCGGCGAGGTGTACGAGGCCGCCGCCCTCGACGGGGCGAGCTCGTGGCGCCAGCTCATCTCGATCACCGCACCCCTCACGGCGGGCTACATCCTCATCAACCTCGTGATCGGGTTCAAGAACTTCCTGAACTCGTACGACATCATCGTCGGCCTCACCGACGGCGGCCCGGGCACCTCGACCACCAGCGTCGCGATGAGCATCTTCAAGGGCTTCAACGGCGGCGACTACGCCTACCAGATGGCGAACGCCACGATCTTCTTCGTCATCGCGGTCGTCATCGCCGTGATCCAGCTGCGGGCGACCCGCGGGAAGGCAGCGCTCTGATGACCATCCAGGCACCCCTCAACCCGGGGACGACGAAGACGGGCAGCATCCGCTCGGTCGACGCTGACCGCACCGCAGCCCGACGTGGCAGCGGGTCGAACTGGCCCGTCACGATCGTCCTGATCATCTGCGCGCTGTCCGTCCTCGTCCCGCTGTACGTCACCGTGACGATGGCGTTCAAGACCACGGCGCAGTCGGTCGACGGCAACGCGTTCTCGCTCCCCGCGCCGTTCAGCGTCGACGGCTTCGTGCAGGCCTGGCAGCTGACGGACTTCCCCCGGGCGTTCGGCGTCTCGGTGCTCGTCGCCGCGATCACCGTCGTCGGCACGATCCTGCTCGCCTCGTTCACGGCGTACGCGATCGCCCGGAACTGGGACCGCCGGCTGTTCCGCTGGTCGTTCTTCTACCTGCTCGCCGCGATGTTCCTGCCGTTCCCGGTGCTCGCGCTCTCGCAGGTGAAGCTGACCGGGCTCGCGCACCTCGACAACCCGATCGGCGTCGCGATCCTGCACGTCATGTTCCAGCTGTCCTTCAGCGTGCTGCTGTTCACCGCGTTCCTGCGGTCGATCCCGGCCGAGCTCGAGGAGAGCGCCCGCATCGACGGCGCGAGCACGGGGCAGGTGTTCTGGCGACTGGTGTTCCCGCTCCTCGCACCGATGAGCGCCACCGTGGGGATCTTCGCCTTCCTCGCCTCGTGGAACGACTTCGTGATGCCGTCGCTCATCACGTCGGACCCGGCGCTGCAGACGCTGCCGGTGCTGCAGCAGATGTTCCAGACGCAGTTCAGCAACAACTACAACGTGTCGTTCGCCTCGTACCTGATGGCGATGGCGCCGGCGATCATCGTCTACCTCATCACCCAGCGCTGGGTGATGGCCGGCGTGACGCAGGGCGCGATCAAGTGACGACAGCAACCGAAGGAAGGAATCCCGTGACCGACACCCTGGTCCAGACCACCCCGACCGCTGCCGACGAGACCTGGTGGCGCCAGGCCAGCGTCTACCAGATCTACCCGCGGTCCTTCGCGGACGCGAACGGCGACGGCATCGGCGACCTGCCTGGCGTGACCGCCCGCGTGCCGTACCTGGCGTCGCTCGGCATCGAAGCCGTCTGGCTCAGTCCGTTCTACCCGTCCGCCCTCGCCGACGGCGGCTACGACGTCGACGACTACCGGAACGTCGACCCGCGCCTCGGCACCCTCGAGGACTTCGACGACATGGTCGAGGCCCTGCACGGTGCCGGCATCCGTGTGATCGTCGACGTGGTGCCGAACCACACGAGCGACCGGCACGAGTGGTTCCGCGAGGCGCTCGCAGCGCCTGCAGGCAGTGCAGCGCGCGACCGCTACGTCTTCCGGGACGGCGCCGGCACCGACGGGTCGAACCCGCCCGCCGACTGGGTGTCGATCTTCGGCGGCCCCGCCTGGACCGCAGTCGGCGACGGCCAGTGGTACCTGCACAACTTCGCGAAGGAGCAGCCCGACCTGAACTGGGCGAACCGCGAGGTCCGCGACGACTTCCTCCACACCCTCCGCTTCTGGTCGGACCGGGGCGTGGACGGCTTCCGCATCGACGTCGCGCACGGCCTGGCGAAGGACCTGCCGTCCGGGCCCCTCCCCACCTGGGCCGAGGTGCTCGCGGCGCCGAAGGACGGCTCGCACATCCTCTGGGACCGCGACGACGTGCACGAGATCTACGCCGAGTGGCGGAAGGTCTTCGACGAGTACAGCCCGGCACGCACCGCCGTCGCCGAGGCGTGGGTCGCAGCCGACCGCCGTGCCCGGTACGCCAGCGCCGAGGGGCTCGGGCAGGCGTTCAACTTCGACCTGCTCGAGGCCGACTTCGACGCCGGGCAGTTCCGGACGATCATCGAGTTCAACCTCGGACTCGCCGAGCAGTCCGGCTCCTCGACCACGTGGGTCTTCTCGAACCACGACGTCGTGCGGCACGCCACCCGGTACGCCCTGCCGGCGCGCAACGGCGCCGAGGAGAAGCAGGGCAGTGCTTGGCTGCTCGCCGGCGGTTCGCAGGACGCGCTCGACCGGTCACTCGGCCTGCGGCGGGCGACCGCGGCGACGCTCCTCGAGCTCGCCCTGCCCGGCTCGGCGTACCTGTACCAGGGCGAGGAGCTCGGCCTGCACGAGGTCGGCGACATCCCCGACGCCGACCGCCAGGACCCGGCGTTCTTCCGGAACCCGGGCATCGACGTCGGCCGTGACGGCTGCCGCGTGCCGCTCCCCTGGACGACGTCGGGCGAGAGCTTCGGCTTTGGCTCCGGGACGGCACACCTGCCGCAGCCCTCGTGGTTCGGCGACGTGAGCGTCGAGGCCGAGGACGCGGACCCCGACTCGACCCTGAACCTGTACCGGAAGGCGCTCGGCCTGCGCGGGCAGCTGCAGTCCGAGGAGCACCTCGAGTGGCTCGAGACCGGACGCGACGACGTGCTCGCGTTCCGCCGGCCGAACGGCTGGACGAGCGTCACGGTGTTCGGCGACGAGCCGTACGACCTCCCCTCCGGCGAGCTGCTGCTCGCTTCCGCGCCGGTGGCAGACGGCGCACTGTCGGGTGTGGGGACCGCCTGGTTGCGTTCCTGACGGAACCAGGTGACGGACTGGAGGCGCGGTGCGGGCAGGCACCGCGCCTCCAGTCCGTCAGGCGGCGCCGGTAGGGTCGGCCCCATGAGTGGGGCGAGCATCAGCGTGCAGGACTTCGTCATGCGCTTCGGGGACCGCAACGTCGTCGACGGGCTGTCGTTCGACATCGCCCCAGGCGAGACCTTCGGACTGCTCGGCAGCAACGGCTCCGGCAAGACCACGACGATCCGCGCCCTGCTCGGCATCACGACCCCGACCGCCGGCACCCTCACCATCGACGGGCACACGTACAAGCCCGCGACCGGCGGCATCGGGTACCTGCCCGAGGAACGCGGCCTGTACCGCAAGGAATCCGTCATCGACGTGATGACCTACTTCGGGCGGCTGCGCGGCCTGCGGGGACCCGAGGCGACCGCCTGGAGCATGGACTACCTCGCCCGGGTCGGCCTGGCGGACCGCGCGAAGCTTCGCGTCGACAAGCTCTCCGGTGGCCAACAGCAGAAGGTGCAGCTCGGGATCACGATCATGGACCGGCCACGACTGCTCATCCTCGACGAGCCGACGAAGGGCCTCGACCCGGTGAACCGTCGACTGCTGCTCGACCTCGTCGACGAACGGAAGGCCGACGGCGCCACCGTGATCCTCGTCACGCACCACATGGACGAGGTCGAACGACTCTGCGACCGCATCCTGCTCCTGAAGGACGGCACCGCGGCCGCGTACGGCACCATCCCCGACGTGCAGGACGCCTTCGGCGGCGCGGTCGCCCGGGTCGGCCTCGACGGACCGGTGCCGCGGTCGCCGCTGTACCGGATGGCCCGGCACGAGGGGCACGTCGCGTACCTCGTGCCGACTCCCGAGGCGGCCGCCGACGGTGCAGACATCCTCGCCTCCCTCGTGTCGGCGGGCGTGCACGTCACCGCGTTCGAGATGCGACGGATCCCGCTCGACGAGATCTTCGTGCAGGTCTACGGGCACGACGCGCTCGAGGCCGAGTCGGCAGCGCCGGGGGTCGCCGCGTGAGCCGCCTCGGGACCGTCGTCCGGTTCGAGTTCGTCCGCGCGGTGAAGAAGCCCGCGTTCTGGATCGGCACGCTCGCCCTGCCGGTCGTCATCGTCGTGGTGTCGCTGCTCGTCGGGGTGGGCCAGGCGGCCGGTACCGACTCGGTCATGTCGAGCTCCTCGGCGTCGAAGACCCCGTTCCGGTACGTCGACCACTCCGGGCTCGTGTCCCAGACCGTCGCGGCGAAGTGGGGCGGATCGCCCTCCACTGACGCGGCGGCCGACCGGGCAGCCGTCCGCGACGGCACCCTCGACGCCTTCATCGAGTTCCCGGAGTCACCGTCGACCAAGCCGATCCGCGTCGACGCCGCCGATCGCGGGCTGTTCGGCAACGGCGGCTACTCGTCGCTCGCCGAACGCGTGCTCGAGCAGAGCGTCGCCGCGACCGTCGACGACCCCGAGACCATCCAGCTGCTGCGGACCCCTCCGGACACCGACCTCACGACGTACGCGGACGGCCAGGTCGCCCCGGGCTGGCTGTCGATCGTGCCGCCGTTCCTCTACGTCGCGGCGTTCTTCGGGCTCGTGATCCTGCTCGCGACCCGCATGGTGACGGTCGTCGTCGAGGAGAAGGAGAACCGCATCTCCGAGATGATCCTCACCACCGTGACGGCCGGTGACCTCATCCGCGGCAAGGTCATCGCGATGCTGCTCGTCGGGTTCGTGCAGATCGGGGTGTTCCTGGTGCCCGGGCTGATCGGGCTGCTCGTGGCACTCCCCCTGATCGCCTCACGCCTCGGAGGGTTGGTGGTCGACCCGTGGCGGATGCTCGTCGGCGCGCTGCTGCTCATCGGCGGCGTCCTGCTCGCATCGGCGCTGTTCGTGGCCGTCGGTGCCGCGGTGCCCTCGATCAAGGACGCCTCGGCGCTGCAGTCCGTCGCGATCTTCTCGCTGATCATCCCGCTCTACGCGGCGTTCTTCGTGATGACCACCCCGACGTCGCCGATCGCGTCGTTCTTCACGTACTTCCCGACGTTCACGCCGATCACCGCGATGGTGCGGAACGCGGTCGGGTCGCTGACGGTCGTCGAGTCGGTGGTCTGCATCGTCGAGGTGTTCGTCGTCGCCGCGCTGCTGCTCTGGTTCGCCCAGTACCTGTTCCGGCACTCGGTCGCCCAGTACGGGTCGAAGGTCACGCTCCGCCAGATCGCGTCGTGGCGGCGCTCGCGTCCGTAGCGGCGGTCAGCTCGTGAGGACGACCTCGTCGAGGTCCCACGCCGGGACCTCGCGCTCGCGCCACCCCTGACGGAGTGTGCGCACGGACCGGTCGAACTCCACCAGGACGTCGATGTGCGGCCGGACGAGCATCTGGATCTGCAGCCCCTCGTACACGGCCAGCAGCTGCGTCGCCGCCTGGTACGCAGGGATCGCCAGCCGCTCGCTGCCGGCGTCGACGTCGCGCTGGAGCCCGGCCGAGAGCTGTTCGACGTACTCCTCGAAGCGCTTCCGGAACAGTTCGGCGAACCCGGTGTCGGCCGCCGCGATCGTGATCACACCCGCGAGCACCCGGACGAGTCCCGGGTCGGCGACGTCCTCGGCGAGGGTCATCCGGACGTGGTCGATCGTGCAGGTCGGTTGCTTCGTGCGCCGGGTCCCGCGGAGCTGCGTCCAGCGGTCGTACGTCACGAGCAGCAGGGCGTCCCACGTCGGGAACAGTCGCTGCACGACGTCGATCTCGATCCCGGCCACCTCGGCGACGACGCTCGCGTCCACGCTGTCGAACGGGTGCAGCCGGTAGGCGCGGATGGCTCCGCGGACGATCCGCTCGGCGAGGGACTGCTCGTCCCCGAGCGAAGCGTCGTGATCGTGTTCCATCCGACCATCTCACCCCGCCGACGACCGGTCTGTCTCGTCCCAGAGCGGGGGCCGCGTGCTCCGGATGCTCAGCCGACGGTGATCGGCGCCGCCGACGGCTTCGTCCGCTGGTTCACCCAGACGAAGAACCCCGTCAGGGTGAACACCCCGTAGAACACGTACATGAGTCCGGACGCGTAGTAGCCGGCCGAGAACAGCAGCGGCACGCCCACGAGGTCCACCGCGACCCAGACGAGCCAGAACTCGACCCAGCCCTTCGCCATGCCGTACGTGGCGAGCAGCGACCCGACGAAGATCCACGCATCGCTCCACACCGGTTCGTAGGAACCGAGGGCGCGGAAGACCGGGGTCAGCACCGCGGTGCCGCCCACCATGACGAGGACCATCAGGCCACGAGCCTTCCAGGAGGCCCAGCGCGGCTCGATCACGGTCGTCGCGTCATCGGGACGGTGCGTCCAGCGGTACCAGCCGTAGATGCTCACGATGATGAACATGACCTGTCGGCCGGCCTGACCGAGCAGGTTCACCGGGTTGGGGGTGTCGAAGAGCGCGCCCATGAAGACCGTGAAGAGCAGGGCGTTGCCGACGATGCCCACCGGCCAGGCCCACACCTTGCGACGCATCCCGCCGAGGGCGCTGAGCAGACCGAACACGTTGCCGATCACCTCGCGCCAGAGCACGGTCTGGTCGCCGATGACGAGCTGCGCGTCGAACAGCCACCGCACGATGCCCATGGGCCCTCCTTGTTTCCGGACGGTCCAACGGTACGGGGGCACCCGGCATTCCGCGTTCCAGGGCCGTTGCATCGGGGTACAAATCGTGTCAGCACTCTCGGGGACGAAAATGCCCCCTGTACTGGGTCCATTCAGACGCATGTTCCCTCTTGTCGGCACTTTGGGGGACCGGTAGCGTCGTCACCAGAGCGAGTCCAGCCCGCCCGAGACGTGTCACGTCGCGGAGCCCGGCGACCACTCTCCGGCA
>Ga0308167_1003838_pt1 | contig 11504 bp, 12 predicted proteins | sample PhyCR1_2_FD_202138 | JGI IMG/M metagenome (GOLD analysis project Ga0308167, IMG submission 202138) | Phyllosphere microbial communities from UC Gill Tract Community Farm, Albany, California, United States - DLSLRC.R1 | ecosystem: Host-associated > Plants > Phyllosphere > Unclassified | place... | reverse complement strand
CCCTCGCGCAGTTCCTGCCGGGGCCGGCGTCGAGCCAGGTGGGCTTCGCGCTCGGCCTCGTGCGTGCCGGGCCGCTCGGTGCCCTGGCGGCGTTCGTCGCCTTCACTCTGCCGTCGGCCCTGCTGCTTTTCTTCCTCGCGGTGGGCGTCGGCCGTGTCGACGGGCCGGTCGGTCGAGCCCTCGTCGCCGGCCTCGGCGTCGGGGCCGTCGCCGTCGTCGCGCACGCCGTGACCGGGCTGGCACGGTCGCTGGCGCCCGACGCGGTCCGCGCCTCCGTCGCCGTGGTCGCCGTCGCCCTGACGCTCGGGCTGCCGGGAGCGGTCGGGCAGCTCTCGGCCATCGCCGTCGGCGTGCTCGCCGGGCTGGCGTTCTCCCGCCCCGCGGCAGGCGAGGATCACGAGCCACTGCGCTTCCCTGTCCGGCGTGCAGCCGGGGTGACGTGCCTCGCCGTCTTCGCCGTACTTCTCGTCGGGCTCCCGGTGCTGGCCAGGATCACGGGCTCGGAGACGGTGGCGCTCGTCGACGTCTTCTACCGAGCAGGCGCCCTCGTGCTCGGCGGAGGCCATGTCGTGCTGCCGCTGCTGCACACCGGCCTCGTCGAGCCAGGTTGGGTCAGCGAGGGGGTCTTCCTCACCGGGTACGGCCTCGCGCAGGCCGTGCCCGGACCGCTCTTCACGGTCGCGAGCTACCTCGGTGCCGTCGCCGACCTCGGCCCCGGAGGCGCACTCGGGTCGCTGCTGGCCACGCTCGCGATCTTCACGCCGGGCTTCCTGCTGGTGATCGGCGTCGCGCCGTTCTGGAACAGCATCGGATCGGACGTGGGAGTGCGGGCCGCGATGCGCGGAGCGAACGCTGCCGTGGTCGGGTTGCTCCTGGCCGCGCTGCTCGACCTCGCCGTCACGACGGACGTCGTCAGTCCCGGGCCGTTCTGCCTGGCGCTGGTGTGCTTCGTGCTGCTGCAGGCCTGGCGGGCGCCGGCATGGGCGGTCGTCGCCGTCGCGGCCCTCGGCGGCATCGTGCTCGGCCTCGCCTGACGGCCACGACGTCAGTGCTGGCTGCGGAGGTCTGTCCTCGCCGTGTCTCAGTCGTTCTCGTCGCGCGCCTTCGTGAACAGCTCCTTCGTGCGGAGCAGTCGGAGGGACGTGACGAGGAGGAGCCCGCCCAGGACGTTGAACAGCAGCGTGTAGCCGAACCACCCCGACCACTGCGCGTAGGTGACGTCGCTTCCCGCTTGGATCGCACCGAAGATGAGGAGCGAGTCGAGGATCGAGTGGAACAGCTGCAGGCCGGCGAGGAGGAAGGCCCCGGCGACAGCGGCTGCGATCTTCGCGGGGTCCGAGGTGGTCCCGTGCTGCATGCGGGTCATGAGCGTGATCGTGCTGCCGCCCAGGACGGCGAGGACGACGGTCTGGAGCGAGAAGGGCGCGTCCACGAAGTGGTGAGCTGACTCGTCGAGGGTCGCATGCCACTCGGGGAAGGCCTGGACCACGAGCCACATGAAGATCCACCCTCCGGCGAGGTTGGCGACCAGCGTGGCGCCCCAGAGCTTCACGAGCTGGAGGAAGGTGCCCTCCTTCGCAGCGAGGGCTGCGATCGGGAGGAGGAAGTTCTCGGTGAAGAGTTCGGAGTGCGCCAGGAGGAGGGCGAGGAACCCGATGCTGAAAGCCAACCCCGCGAGGAGGTGGCTACCGGTCTCGGTCAGGACGGCGAGCATCGCCATGACGCCCAGGCCGACCTCGAGCCCCCCGAAGAATCCCGTGATGAGCGTGGTGCGGAGGGTGCGGTGCAGGCGTTCAGCGCCCTCCTCGACGGTCGCGTCGAACGACTCGTCGAGTTCGTCCTCGACGGGTTCGTCTGACTCGCCTAGTTCTCGCCGGCGTCGTTCGCTCATCACTCGTCCCTTCCGTGGAGACGAGTCTCGTCCTCAGGGTGAACAGTAGAGGCGAAGTGGCTCGCGTGCTCCGTGGTCGTGCCGAGTCGACAGGTCGACCAGCCTCGGTCGTCCCGTCCTGGCGAGGAGTCGAGCTGCCCCGTCTGGTAAGACAGGGGACGATGCCACACGACGACCTCGCCCCTTCCCGTCCTCCCGCCGCTTCTCCCGGGCTGTTCGCTGAGGACACCTCTCTCGAGTCCACCCGCCTCGGGGAGATCCTCCGCAAGGAGACCGTGGGCGGCATCGTCCTGGTCATCGCGGCGGTCGTCGCGGTCGTGTGGGCGAACTCGCCGTGGGCCGGGGCCTACTTCGCCCTGCGCGACTTCGAGTTCGGCCCGGCGGCCTTGGGTCTGCACCTGAGCGTGGGGGAGTGGGCCGCCGACGGCCTGCTGGCGATCTTCTTCTTCCTCGTCGGCCTGGAGCTCAAGCGCGAGTTCGTCGCGGGAGAGCTGCGGAAGATCAGCAAGGCGATCGTGCCGGTGGCCGCCGCGTTCGGCGGAGTCCTCGTCCCTGCCCTCATCTTCACCGCCATCAACCTCTCCGACCCGGAGGCGGTGCGCGGGTGGGCGATCCCCACGGCCACGGACATCGCGTTCGCCGTGGCCGTGCTCGCGATCGTCGGCTCGAGGCTGCCGGCTGCGCTGCGGATCTTCCTGCTGACCCTCGCCGTCGTCGACGACCTGATCGCCATCGGCATCATCGCGTTCGTCTACACCAGCGCCATTGAGGTTCTCCCCCTGGTGCTGGCCCTGGTCCCGCTCGCCGCGTACGTCTTCCTCACGCAGCGGTTCCGACGCTTCTTCGGCCTGCACCCGGCGGCGAACTGGTTCATCCTGCTGCCGGTCGCCGTCCTCGTGTGGGGACTCATCCACGCCTCGGGCGTCCACGCCACCGTCGCCGGCGTCCTCCTCGGGTTCGCCGTCCCCGTCATCCGCAGCCAGGCCAGCGGCGGGCCGGGCACCGGGCCCGGGCTCTCCGAGGTCTTCGAGCACCGCTTCCGGCCCATCTCCACCGGTTTCGCCGTCCCCGTCTTCGCGTTCTTCTCCGCCGGGGTCGCCTTCGGCGGCCTCGACGGACTGAGGACAGCGCTGTCCAGTCCGGTCACGATCGGCATCATCGCCGCCCTCGTCCTCGGCAAGCCCATCGGGATCCTCGCGACGACGTGGATCACGACCCGCATCACCCGGGCGGAGCTCGACCGCACGATCACGTGGATCGACCTCACCGGTGTCGCCCTCCTCGGCGGCATCGGGTTCACCGTGTCGCTGCTGGTCGCAGAGCTCAGCTACGGGCTCGGCAGCGCCCACGACGACGACGCCAAGGTCGCCATCCTCATCGCCTCGGTCGCCGCCGCGGGCCTCGCGACGGCCGTCCTCCGGCCGCGCAACCGGCACTACCGTCACCAGGACCAGTGACCGTCTCGACGGTGTGATTGGGACAGCACGCCCTCGACCCGTCACCATGGGTGCATGGCCACGACAACACCGCCCTCATCCGGGCCCACCGCCGACCATCCCGCTTCCCTGACGGAGACCGTCTCGACCACCCCGCAGCTGCGCCGTTGGGTCTTCTGGCCTGCCGCCGTCGTCGTCCTCGGCTTCGTCGCGTACACGCTGATCGCGCCGTCCTCGGCTGAGGCGCTGTTCCTCGGCCTGCAGAGGGGCATCGTCCGCAACTTCAGCTGGTACTACGTCCTGATCGCGGCGTTCTTCGTCGGATTCAGCCTGTTCCTCGGGTTCAGCAGGTTCGGCGGCATCAAGCTCGGCAAGGACAAGGACGAGCCCGAGTTCTCGACCGGCTCCTGGTTCGCGCTGCTCTTCGCCGCCGGCATGGGCATCGGCCTCGTCTTCTACGGCGTCTCGGAGCCCCTCAGCCACTTCGCCTCACCTCGCCCCGGCGTCACCGGCACGGAGGACCAGCTCGCCCAGCAGGCCCTGACCCAGACGTTCCTGCACTGGGGGCTGCACGCCTGGGCGATCTACGTCGTGCTCGGCCTGGCACTCGCCTACGCGATCCACCGCCGTGGCCGTCCGGTCTCGATCCGCTGGGCCCTCGAGCCCCTCCTCGGCGACCGCGTCCGTGGCGGCTGGGGCAACCTGATCGACGTCATCGCCCTCGTCGGCACCCTCTTCGGCGTCGCGACGTCGCTCGGCCTCGGCGTCATCCAGATCGGCGCCGGCCTGGAAGCTGCCGGCATCGCCGACAGCAGCATCGTCAGCCAGATCTCGATCATCGCGGTCATCACGGCCGTCACCATCGTGTCGCTCGTCACCGGCGTCACCAAGGGCATGAAGATCCTCTCGAACTTCAACCTGATCCTCGCCGCGGCCCTTCTCCTGTTCATCCTGATCGTCGGGCCCACGCAGTTCCTGCTGCGCGACTTCGTCCAGTCGATCGGCGCCTACCTGCAGAACGTCGTCGGCCTGTCCTTCAACGTGACCGCCCAGCAGGGCGCAGCCGGCGAGGAGTGGCAGGGCGCCTGGACCACCTTCTACTGGGGCTGGTGGATGTCGTGGGCGCCGTTCGTCGGCATCTTCATCGCCCGCATCTCCAAGGGCCGCACGGTGCGCCAGTTCGTCTTCGGAGTCCTGCTCGTCCCGACCGCCCTCACCTTCCTGTGGTTCGCCGTCCTCGGCGGCGCCGCGATCCACCAGCAGACCGACGGCGCCGGCGGCCTCGTCGGAGCCGACGGCTCGGTCGACATCGAGGGGTCGCTGTTCGCCCTGCTCGGCGGCCTGCCCGCCGGCACCGTCCTGACCTTCGGCGCGATCTTGCTCATCGGGGTGTTCTTCGTCACGTCGTCGGACTCCGGGTCGCTCGTCATGGCGATGATCGCGTCCGGCGGCGACATCGAGCCGAAGAACTGGCTCCGCGTGTTCTTCGCGCTCGTGGCGGCCCTGCTCGCCGTCGCGCTCCTCCTGACCGGTGGTCTCGACGCCCTGAAGACCGCGGCGATCACGACCGCGTTGCCCTTCAGCATCGTGCTGCTCTTGACGTGCTGGTCGACGATCATCGCCTTCAACCGCGAACGACGCGCGTACGACAAGGCCGAACGCGACGTCCTCCTCGAGCACGTCGGGGCCTACTACGGCCTCGAGGTCGACGCGCCCGCCCAGGCGGGCAGCAAGGGCTTGGCCCGGCCGTGGGAGGCGGTCAAGCGCCGCGTCCGTGGCGCCCGCGCGGACTCCGTCTCGGGACCGGCGGCGTCGGCATCTGCGATCGTCGCCGAGCCGCCGTTGCAGGTCGACGTCGTGTCGCCCGACCCGGCCATCGACGGCCGCCTCGACGAGGACGCACCCGGCACCGCAGACCAGGACGGGACGAAAGAGCGCTGACCTCGCAGTGTCGGACTGACGGGCGTCGTCTCCTCGGAGGCGGCGCCCGTCGTCGTTCCCGGCCCGGAGGCGTGCCCGTCCGGTCGTAGTCCCTGGTCCGGCCTCAGCCGATGACGGGGCGGTCCTCCGGGTAGTCGTACAGCAGGGTGCGCCGGCGGACGGCGAGGGCCGAGGCGAGGCCGATGGGTCCGACCCGACCGGCGAACATGAGGGCGGCGAGGACGTATTTGCCGAAGGGGTCGAGCTCGGCGCTCAGCCCCACGCTCAGGCCGCAGGTGGCGAAGGCGGAGATCACCTCGAACAGGATGCGGTCGAGGGGTTCGTCGCTGACGGTCATGATCAGTGCGGTCGCGGCGAGGACGAGGGTGGCGCCGAGGAAGATGACGCTGATCGCGACGCGCAGGGCTGCCTCGGGGACGGTGCGGCGGAAGACGCGGACGTTCTTGTCGCCCTTGCCCTCGGCGGCGATCGCGAGGAACAGCAGCGCGATCGTCGTCACCTTGATGCCGCCCGCGGTCGACGCGGACCCACCGCCGACGAACATGAGGGCGTCGGTGGCGAGGAGGGTGATGGGGTGGGAGGCGCCGGTGTCGACGAGCGCGAAGCCGCCGCTGCGCATCATGGTCGACGCGAACAGGCCGTGGACGATCTTGTCGCCGGGGGCCATGTCGCCGATGGTCGCCGTGTTGCCCCACTCGAGCAGGGTCCACACGATCGCCCCGTTCAGGTGCCCCGCGGCTCGACGAGGGGCTCGGAGCCGATGACTTCCAGCAGGGCGAGCTTCTCGGCATCTCGCGAGCCCGCTGGTGCGGTGTAGAGCACGAGGTGTTGGTCCCGCTCGGTGATGGCGAGGGAGTCGCAGTTGACGGTGATCGGCCCGGCCGGTGTGCGGCGGAAGGTCTTCTGCAGGGGCGGTGGTGTCTGGACGTCGTGTCGCTCCCAGAGTCGTGCGAACTCATCGCTGCCGGTCTGAAGATCGACGATGAGCTCACTGACGATCGGGTCTGACGGGTAGACGGCCTGGGCGCTACGGAGTCGGGTCACGACACCTTCACGGAACACGGCCTCGTCGGAGATCCCGTAGATCGCCTCTGACGGTTGCCCATCGTGGAGGAATGTCTTCCTCGCGAGGTTGCGATCGCGAGGCGCGAGCTGGGCGAAGTCTTCCATGAGAGCTGCCGCCAGGTCGTTCCAGGCGAGCACCTCGAAGGTGGCCGAGAGGACGATCCCGGCGGTGTGGGGGAGCCGTTCGAGCAGGGTCAGGATGCTCGGTCGGACGTCGCGACTGTGGAGTCCCGTCGGAGTGGGGGCGGTGCCGGCGAGCCGGTGCAGGTGGTCGGACTCTTCGGGGGTGAGACGCAGTGCGCCCGCGATGCCTGCGAGGACGACGTCTGAGGGCCGAGGCGCGCGGCCCTGTTCGAGCCGGGCGTAGTACTCGGTGGACACGTGAGCGAGGACGGCGACCTCCTCTCGCCGAAGACCTGGAGTCCTTCGCCGAGACCCGGACGAGAGGCCGACGTCTTCGGGGCGGAGACGCTCGCGGCGACTCCGGAGAAAAGCTGCGAGCTCACCCTTGTCCATGTCACGAGTCTCCGCCCTGAGAGGCGGTGGACCCGCGTACCGTTTGTGCCTGGATGCAGATTCCCAGGGCGCAGACGCTCCTTACATGACGAACAACACTGAGTCCACGCCGGTCGGCCTTCTGACCGGGAAGGTCATCTTCATCACCGGAGCCAGCCGCGGCATCGGCGCCGCGGCCAGCCGTATCTTCGCTCGAGAGGGCGCATCCGTCGTGCTCGCTGCCCGCGGCACGGGGGCGCTCGACGCCCTCGTCGACGAGATCCGCACCCGAGGCGGCACGGCTGACGCCGTCGCGATGGACCTCGCCGACCGGGCCAGCATCCGTGCGGCCGTCGAGCGAGTCGAGGAACGCCACGGGCGCCTCGACGGGGCATTCAACAACGGAGGAATCAACCAGCAAGAAATCGGCCCACTCGACACCACGTCCGATGACGACATCGACGAGCAGTTCGCCGTGAACTTCCGTGCACACTGGGTCGCGATGGTCGCCGAAGCAGCCCTCATGCGGAAGACCGGCGGCGGCGCGATCGTCAACACGTCCAGCATCGGCAGTCGCCGTGGCGTGCCGCCGCTGCCGGCGTACGGGGCCATGAAGAGGGCGTTGAACAGCATCACGGAGACGGCGGCGGTCACCTGGGCTGCCGAGGGCATCCGTGTGAACGGGCTCATGCCCGGCGGAACGGCGACGGGGATGATGGACGAGTGGGAGAAGAAGACCCCGGGGATCATCGACGCCAACAACGCGGCCAGCCCCATGGGCCGCATGGCGACCGCCCTCGAAGTCGCCGAGGTAGCCGCATTCTTCCTGAGCGATCGTGCATCGGCCGTGACGGGTGCCATCGTGCCCGTCGACGGCGGCGCCGGCGCCTGAGGCCGGGGCCGCTCACGTGTCAGACGCGCCTTCGGTCGTCACCGACAGGAGACACGTCGGCCAGGCGATCGGTCATCGGCCGTTCACCACGCGAGCTGCTGATCGTCCTCGAAGACCGCGCCGGTCGGGCCGGCCGTGGGGAGGGTGGCCAGGCGGATGGCGGCGGCGGCGCCTTCGTCGGGCGTCCGGGTGCCACGGAAGTCGTTGAAGTCGGTGGCGACGTGTCCTGGGGCGGCGCCGTTGACCTTCAACGACGTGTCGGCGAACTGCCGGGCGTAGTGCACCGTCAGGGCGTTGAGGGCTGTCTTCGAACTCGAGTACGCCATCGACGGCTGCCCCGCCCAAGCGCCCTCCTCGCCGATGGACCCGCGCTTGCTCGTGACGTTGACCACCCGCGGCGCGTCCGCCTTCGTGAGGAGAGGCAGGAACGCGGTCATCATCCGGACGACACCGAACACGTTGACCTCGTACACGTTCCTGATGTCGTCGACCGTCTCCTCGGTCGGCCTGGGCAGGTGGTCCATGGGGTGGAAGGTGAGGGTGCTGACGCCGGCGTTGTTCACCAGCACGTCGAGGTGCCCGAACTCGTCCGAGACATCCGCGGCGAGAGCGTCGACCTGATCCTGCTGGGTGACGTCGAGGACGACGGGGCGAACGTCACCGTCCAGTGATGCCGCTGCTTCCTCGCCGGCGCCGATGCTCCTCGCGCCTAGCAGGACGATGAAGCCTTTCGAGGCGAGGCCCCGCACGATCGCGATGCCGATGCCTCTGTTTCCGCCGGAGACGAGAGCGACCTTCTTCATGCTGTGTGTTGTCATGTCAACAGCATGGACCTACCGCGTTGACGCGTCAACACCACGGCCGGTAGGTTCGACGCATGACCGCACCCCTCACGGAACAGGAACAGGATCTGTGGCATGCGTGGAAGGTCGCCGCCGACACGGTGCGGCAGCGTGTGGCCGAGGACATCAAGGCGGGCTCGGGGTTGTCCGATCAAGACTTCGGCATCTTGACCCGACTGGTCGAGATGGGTGGCGGGGAGCTTCGCCAGAACGATCTCGGCGGTCTGTTGCAGTGGGATCGCAGTCGCCTCTCTCACCAGCTCACGCGCATGGAGAGCCGTGGACTCGTCAGTCGCAGCGCGGTCGACGGTGGCGTTCTCGTCAGAGTCCTGGACGAGGGAGCGAACCTGGTCCGGATCGCGCGACCGATCCACGCCGCCGCGGTCCGAGAACACCTGCTGCAACGCACCGAGGGCCTCGAGCACGCGACGCTGATGCACGCTCTGGAACGACTTTCAGTCGACCGACCATCGTCTCAGTAGGCGGTCTCGCGAGGGCAAGCAGGCAGGGACCGTGGCGCGCTTGCCGTCGATGGACATCGCGGGATGCCCGGAGGACGAACTCGGGCGGCTTCACGCGGACGCGGCATGGGTCACCAGAGCAGCAGAGGCCACGATGAGAGCGCCCAGCGCGAGCAGTGCACCGAAGGCGAGGCCGACGAGGCGGGAGGGGCGGACGCGGTCACGGAGCACCCAGATGCCCACGGCGCAGACCAGGACGATGAGCCCGGCGAGGAACGGGTAGCCCTGCAGGGTCCCGCTGCCGAGGGCATAGTTGCAGCTGCCCGGTCGTGAGCTGCAACCGGCGAACGCCATGGACCCGATCGCCACGACGTACCAGCCGACGAACGCGAGGGGAACGCCGAGGAGGACGACCCCGGTCATGGCCGCGACGACGATGCTCGTGGGCGACCCCTCGTGCACGACTTCGCGTCTCATGATGCGATCGTGTCACGTCACGCTGGTAGGGCTGCGGGGGCAGCCTCTTGTGGCAGGGCCCGCAGCGGATAGAGTCGCGCGTACCGAGCGTTGATCGAATGTTCATGAGGCATCCTCAGTCCCCGGATGCGTCGGGAAACAGTGCACGATCTCATCCACATCGGTGGTCTGGACGGACCACCCCATGGGTTCCATCAGCTACGACGGGCTCGTGGTCGTCGTCGACGACCGCACCCTGACGCACCTCCAGATCGTCATCGTCAACAAGCTCCGTCGAGGCGAGGCGTTCCTCATGTCCTGGAAGGACAGCGTCGAGGCCGGCTCCGGGCGGAGCGCGATCTGGATGCACCCGCAGGTGCTCGTCTACTTCAAGTTCGACGGCAGCCGGGTACCGGTCATCAACGAGACGTGGCTGCGCGAACTGGCGGACTCGGCGGAGAGCTCCCGGGGGCTCGTCGTCACCACCGAGGCCGGGGACGTCCCGAGCCTGGCGCCGAGGAAGTACTCCCAGCCCCGAGGCACGGTCATCGCCCCGACGGACGGTGGCGGACGGGACGGGACGACGGCCACTCGAGTGTGGGCTTCCGCCGAGCTGTCGTCGTGACGTCAGGCAGCGTCGACGTCGAGTTCGCGACCTTCACGCAGCAGTTCCTGAACCGGACTCAGCGCCGCAGGCTCGGCATCGAGCTCGGACAGGACGACGCCGGGGTCATCTACGGTGACGACGCCGCCCTGCGTCGCGAGTTCGCCACGTGGCAGACGCGGACGCGCCAGCCTCTGCGGCCCCGTCTCATCCGGATCGGACGAGCGCCACGCGGTCCGTGGCACAGGTGGATGACGGGCCGGAAGGGGCAGGCTGGTCGGATGACCGACGGAGCGCGCCAGATCATCCACTTCCACCGGCAGCACTACGACGCGATCGTCAGCGGCGAGAAGGTGACGACGGTCCGGTGGGGCGAGTCAGTCCGGGTCGGAGCGTCGACGTTCGTCTTCGACGAGCACCCCACCGCCCCGCCCCTCGCCGGGCACGTCACCGCGGTGCGGCGCCATCGTCTCGACGAGCTCACCGCCGAGCAGGCGCGACAGCCCGCAGGGACGGACATGGCGCTCTTCGCCGAGCAGCTCCGGGAGAACTGGTACCCGGACATGCCCGACGACGCAGTCGTCGAGGTCGCCGAGCTCACCGTGGCGACGCCGACGCGATAGGCATCCACCGCCGGGACGTCGTGGTCGCGCCACCCGGCGAACACCGCCACAGCCCTGTCAGCTCTGGGAGGAGTCGGACCACACGGCCTTCGCGCCGGAGTCGCCGATCCGGACCGTCGTGACGATCCCCCCGATGCTCGTCCCGACGGCCAGGACCGTCAGCAGGGCGCCGACGATCAGTCGGGCGCTGCCCCGGACGGCCGGACGGGGACGTTGCTTCTCGGGCGTCAGCACCCAGTGCTGCCAGGCCCACTGGGCCACGGCCACGACGACCACTGCGATCGCCCAGGGCAGCAGGGTGTCGCCCAGCTGCGTGTGGGCTTCGAGCAGTGCGCTCGTGCCGACCCGCTCCTCCAGCGACTCGCCGGACGAGGTGGCGAGGGGCACGGCGATCAGCGACACCAGGGCGATCAGGGGGGTGATGACGCCGAGCCGTCGGCGCAGGGCGGGCCAGAACGCCCCGACGAGGACGAGCAGGGACGCCGTCGGGAACGCGACGGTGACGAGGTGGACGATGAGCGGGTGCATCGGGAGGCCGTTGATCTGCCAGTCCATGGGGTCTTCTTTCTCGAGGGCGTGGTGAGCGAGGAGGGGCGGGGCGGTCAGACGTGCAGCGCGGGCCGTGCCGGTCGTCGCACCGTGAGCACGACGACGAGGGCCGCGATCGCGGCCAGGAACACCACGCTCGTGACGGTCGACCCGAGGCCGAGCCCGCCGTCCGCGACCGGCTGCGACAGGAAGTCCCCGACGGAGGCGCCGAGCGGCCGGGTGAGGACGTACGCCGCCCAGAAGGCGAGC
>Ga0308167_1003835_pt1 | contig 11512 bp, 6 predicted proteins | sample PhyCR1_2_FD_202138 | JGI IMG/M metagenome (GOLD analysis project Ga0308167, IMG submission 202138) | Phyllosphere microbial communities from UC Gill Tract Community Farm, Albany, California, United States - DLSLRC.R1 | ecosystem: Host-associated > Plants > Phyllosphere > Unclassified | place... | reverse complement strand
CACGACGACCCTGGCCAGTTCGTCCTTGACCTCGGCAGTCAACGGCACAGCATCATTCCTAACGTTTTCTCTGGTGGGGTCCGCGGGTCCGGCGCACGTGGGTGTGGAGCGGCCGGAGGAACGGTCACTCCCGGCCGAGATCTCGGTTCTTCACACGCACGGCGACGTCGGACATCCCGCGGAGGAGGTTCGCCAACTCGGCGACGACGGCGACCGAGCGGTGCTTGCCGCCGGTACAGCCGATGGCGATCGTAGCGTGTCTTTTGTTCTCGCGTTGGTATCCCGCCAGCACGGGCTCGAGCACGGCAGCGTACCGCTCGACGAACGAGCGGGCGCCCGGCTGCGACAGGACGTACTCCGAGACGGGGGCGTCGAGGCCGGTGTGCGGGCGGAGTTCCGGCACCCAGTAGGGGTTCGGGATGAACCGCACGTCCGCGACCATGTCGGCGTCGGCGGGCAGCCCGTACTTGAACCCGAAGCTCATGAGCGTGACCTGGACCCCGACGAAGTGGTCGTCGGCGAAGCGCTCCGTGACGGCGTTGGCGAGCTGGTGGATGTTCAGGTCCGAGGTGTCGATGACGACGTCGGAGGCCTCGCGCAGCCCGGACAGCCGCGAACGCTCGAGGCCGATGCCGTCGAGCAGCGTCCCGTCGCCCTGCAACGGGTGCGGCCGGCGGACCTGCTCGAAGCGGCGCACGAGCACGGCGTCCGTCGCCTCGAGGAAGAGCACCCGGACCCGGGCGGAGGTGCTGGCACGGACCTGCTCGACCGCCTGCTCCGGGTCGGTGAAGAACCGTCCGCCGCGGACGTCGACGACGGTCGCGATCTTCGGGATCTTCTCCCCGGCACGGTCCGCGAGCTCGGTGAGCGGGCCGAGCATCTGCGTCGGGAGGTTGTCGACCACGTACCAGCCGAGGTCCTCGAGCGCCTTGCCGACCGTGGAACGGCCGGCGCCGGACATGCCGGTGACGATGAGGATGTCGTGCTGCTGCGACGCGGACGTCGGGGTTGTTCGGTCGTCGCTCGTGTCGCTCATGTGTGGGAGGGCTCCGTCGTGGCGGCCCGGGCCACGGCCCGGGGAGGTCTCGGCTTCGGGTCTCGGCTGCGCGTCCAGGCTACCGTCCCGCGCTCGGAGCGGGGCCGGTCACCGTGGACGCGACGGGCCGTCGGCGGAGACGTCCGGGACGCGGACGGGGCCGACCGGCCGGGAGGCGCGGCTCGGCTCCTCCGCGGCGGCTGCGGGCGCGTCCGGGTCCGTCGTCCGCTCCGGACCGGGGGTGCTGGCTGCGCGCCCGGCAGGGTCGGCGTCGCTCGCCTCCGGCACGCTTCCTCCGGGCGGGCTCCCCTCCGGCGCGCTGCGGGGCGTCTGCGCGAGCTTCGTGACGACCGCCGCCGCGGTGGCCGGCCCGACGCCGTTCACCTCGGCGATCTGCTCCGCCGTCGCCTCACGCAGGCGCGCGACCGACCCGAAGTGCTTCAGCAGGGCGTTCACCCGGGTCGGGCCGAGCCCGGGGATCTCCGACAGCTGCGACCGGACGTCGCGCTTCCGGCGGGTCCGCTGGTGCGTGATCGCGAACCGGTGCGCCTCGTCACGGATCCGCTGGATCAGGAAGAGCGCCTCGGAGTTGCGCGGCATGATCACCGGGAAGTCGTCGTCGGGCAACCACAGTTCCTCGAGGCGCTTCGCGATGCCCACCAGGGCGATGTCGTGCACGCCGGCCTCGTCCATCGCCCGCTTGGCCGCCTGGACCTGGGGCTGGCCGCCGTCGACGATGAGCAGCTGCGGACGGTACGCGAACCGCTTCGTCGGCTTCGTGCCCTCGACGACGTCCTCGCTCGTGGCGTCCGGGACGTCCGGCACCGCGGCGTCCTCGTCGAGGCGCGCCAGCCGTCGCGACAGCACCTGGTACATGCTGTCGGTGTCGTCGGTCGTCTCGGCGATCGTGTAACGGCGGTACTGGTCCTTGCGCGGGAGCCCGTCCTCGAACACCACCATCGACGCCACCACGTTCGTACCCTGCAGGTGGGAGATGTCGTAGCACTCCATCCGCAGGGGGGCCTCGGTCATGCCCAGGGCGTCCTGGATGTCGGCGAGGGCAGCCGACCGCGTCGTGTAGTCGGCGCTGCGCTTCGTCTTGTAGAGCATGAGCGCCTGCGCGGCGTTCTGGGCGGCCGTGCGCGCGAGGCCCGCCCGGTCGCCCCGCTGGGCCGTGCTGAGCTTCGTGCCGCGCCCGCCGCGTCGCTCGCTGAGCCACTGCTGCAGGGCCTCGGCGTCCTCGGGGAGTTCCGGCACGACGACCTCGCGCGGGACGTCGTCGCTCGTCGCGTACTGGCCCTGGACGATCTGTTCGACCAGGTCACCGGTGCTGATGTCGAGCTCCTTGTCGACCACCCACCCCCGGACACCGCGGATGCGCCCGCCGCGCACGGAGAACAGCTGCACGGCGGCGGCGAGCTCGTCCTCGGCCACACCGAACAGGTCGAGGTCGACCGAGTCCCGGAGGACCACCGCCGACTTCTCGAGCACCGCTTCGAGGGCACCGACCTGGTCGCGGTAGCGCGCCGCCTGCTCGTAGTCCATGGCGTCGGCGGCCGCGGCCATGCGCTGCCGCAGGGTCGTGATCACCCTGCGGTCGTAGCTGCCCATGAACCGGACGAACTCCTCGACGATCGCCCGGTGCTCGGCGATCGTGACCTTCTGCGAGCAGGGTCCACCGCACTTGCCGATCTGGCCCGGGAAGCACGGCTTGCCCGTCTGCATCGCCTTCTTGTAGGACGAGTCCGAGCAGGTGCGGATCGGGAACACCTTGATCATCAGGTCGATGGTGTCGTGCACCGCCCAGATCTTCGGGTAGGGCCCGAAGTACTTCGCGCCCTTGATCTTCCGGTTCCGCGTCACCATCACCCGCGGCGACTCCTCGCCCAGGGTGATCGCCATGTACGGGTACGACTTGTCGTCCCGGAACTTGACGTTGAACGGCGGGTCGAACTCCTTGATCCACGTGTACTCGAGCTGCAGTGCCTCGATCTCGGAGCCGACGGTGGTCCACTCGACGCTCCGGGCCGTGAGCACCATGCGTCGGGTGCGCTCGTGGAGGGTCGGCAGCGGTGCGAAGTAGTTGCTCAGGCGGGCGCGGAGGTTCTTCGCCTTGCCGACGTAGAGCACCCGACCGGCCTCGTCACGCCACCGGTAGACGCCTGGGTCGGTCGGGATCTCCCCCGCCTTCGGCCGCCAGGAGACGGTGTCCGCCACCTACCGAGCACCCGCCTTCTGCTTGCTCTGCTGCCCGCCCTGGTGCTTCTGGGTGGCCTGACGCGCACCGACCGCCTGCTCCTTGCCGACACGGGCGTCCTGCGCATCGAAGATCTCGCGCAGGAAGACACCGGTGTGGCTCTCGGGGACGTCGGCCACGTGTTCCGGGGTGCCGACGGCCAGGACCGTACCGCCACCGGCACCGCCCTCCGGTCCCATGTCGACCAGCCAGTCGGCGGACTTGATCACGTCGAGGTTGTGCTCGATCGTGATCACGGTGTTGCCCTTGTCGACCAGGCTCTGCAGCACGAGCAGCAGCTTCCGGACGTCCTCGAAGTGCAGACCGGTCGTCGGCTCGTCGAGCACGTAGACCGTACGGCCGTTCGAGCGGCGCTGGAGTTCCGTCGCGAGCTTGACGCGCTGGGCCTCGCCACCGGAGAGGGTCGTCGCGCTCTGCCCGAGGCGCACGTAGCCCAGGCCCACGTCGACGAGCGTCGCCATGTAGCGGTGGATCGCCGAGATCGGCTCGAAGAACTCGGCCGCCTCGCTGATCGGCATGTCGAGGACCTCGGAGATGTCCTTGCCCTTGTAGTGCACCTGCAGCGTCTCGCGGTTGTACCGCGCACCGCCGCAGACCTCGCACGCCACGTAGACGTCGGGCAGGAAGTTCATCTCGATCTTGATCGTGCCGTCACCCGAGCAGTTCTCGCAGCGGCCGCCCTTGACGTTGAAGCTGAAGCGACCGGGCTGGTAGCCGCGCGCCTTCGCCTCGGGCGTCTCGGCGAAGAGCTGCCGGATGCGGTCGAACACGCCGGTGTAGGTCGCCGGGTTGGACCGCGGGGTGCGGCCGATCGGCGCCTGGTCGACGTGCACGACCTTGTCGAGCTGGTCGAGGCCCTTCACGCGGGTGTGCTTGCCGGCGATGTGCCGTGCGCCGTTGAGCTGGTTCGCGAGCACCTTGTACAGGATGTCGTTGACCAGGGTCGACTTGCCGGAGCCGCTGACGCCGGTCACCGCGGTGAAGACACCGAGCGGGAAGTCGACGTCGACCTGCTTGAGGTTGTTCGCCCGGGCGCCCTGCACGCTGATGACGCGCTTCGGGTTGATCTTCCGTCGCTCGGCGGGCACCTCGATCGCGCGCCGACCTGCCAGGTAGTCACCGGTCACCGACTCGCGGTTCGCGATGATGCCCTCGTAGGAGCCGGAGTGCACGACCTTGCCGCCGTTCACGCCCGCGCCCGGTCCGATGTCGACGACCCAGTCCGCCGTGCGGATGGTGTCCTCGTCGTGCTCGACGACGATGAGGGTGTTGCCGAGGTCCTTGAGCTTGACGAGCGTGTCGATGAGCCGACGGTTGTCGCGCTGGTGCAGGCCGATGCTCGGCTCGTCGAGCACGTAGAGCACGCCCGTCAGGCCCGATCCGATCTGCGTCGCGAGCCGGATGCGCTGCGCCTCGCCGCCGGAGAGCCCGCCGGCTCCGCGTGCGAGGGTCAGGTAGTTCAGGCCGACCTCGAGCAGGAACTCGAGCCGCGCGCGGATCTCGCGGAGGACGGCGGCCGCGATGTGCGCCTCACGCTCGGTGAGCGTCAGCTCCTCCATGAAGCCGTACGCCTGGTCGAGCGACATGTCGGTCACGTCGGCGATGCTGCGACCGTCGACCGTCACGGCGAGGACCTCGGGCTTCAGGCGCGTGCCGTCGCAGACCGGGCAGGGGACCTCGCGCAGGTAGCCCTGGAAGCGCTGCCGCTGCGAGTCCGACTCGGCCTCGGCGAACTTGCGCTCGATGTAGGGCATGACGCCCTCGAACCCGCTCGTGTACCGCATCTCGCGGCCGAAACGGTTCTTCCACGACACGGAGACCTGGAAGTCCTTGCCGGTCAGGATCGCGGCCTGCACCGACGGGTCGAGCTGGTTCCACGGGGTGTCGAGGCCGAACCCGAGGTCCTTGCCGAGACCCGCGAGGAGCTTCTCGAAGTACGAGTACAGCCCGCTCGTGCCCGTCCAGGGCAGCAGGACGCCGTCTCGCAGCGAGGCCTCGGGGTCGCCGAGCACCAGGTCGGGGTCGACCGACATGCGGGTACCGAGGCCCGAGCACTCGGGGCAGGCACCGAACGGTGCGTTGAACGAGAAGGTCCGCGGCTCGATCTCGGTGAGCGCGAGCGGGTGGTTGTTCGGGCAGGACAGGTTCTCGGAGTAGGTCCGGACCGCGCCGGGCCCCTCGTGGTCGACGAGGTCGATCGACACGGTGCCGTTCGTCAACCGCAGGGCGGTCTCGAGCGAGTCGGTGAGGCGGCCGAGGATGTCGTCGCTCGCCACGAGACGGTCGACGATCACCGAGATGTCGTGCTTGACCTGCTTCTTGAGCTTGGGCGGGTCGCTCAGCTGGATGCGCTCACCGTCGACGATCGCACGGGCGTACCCCGAGGCCGCGAGCTCCTGGAAGAGGTCGACGAACTCGCCCTTCTTCTTGGAGACGACCGGCGCGAGGACCTGGAAGCGCGTGCCGGTCTCGAACTCCATGAGCTGGTCCGCGATCTGCTGCACGCTCTGCTTGCTGATCACCTCGCCGCAGACGGGGCAGTGCGGGACACCGATGCGCGCCCAGAGCAGACGCATGTAGTCGTAGACCTCGGTGATGGTGCCCACGGTCGACCGCGGGTTCCGGTTCGTCGACTTCTGGTCGATCGAGACCGCCGGCGACAGGCCCTCGATGAAGTCGACGTCGGGCCGGTCCACCTGGCCGAGGAACTGCCGGGCGTAGGCCGACAGCGACTCCACGTAGCGCCGTTGGCCCTCGGCGAAGATCGTGTCGAACGCGAGCGAGGACTTGCCCGACCCGGACAGCCCGGTGAACACGACGAGCGAGTCCCGAGGGATCTCGAGGTCGACGTCGCGGAGGTTGTGCACGCGAGCGCCCCGGACGCTGAGCGTCGAGGTGCTGTGCGGCGCCGTCCCGCCGGGGATGTGGAGGTCTGCAGGCTCGCCGAAGGCGTTCCGGCCCGGGGTCGCGGTTCCGCGGTCAGAGGTGATGGTCATCGCAGACGATTCTACGAAGCAGGACCGACATCCGTCCGGGCGTGGCGGTCTAGCCGAGTGCGTCGAGAGCGAACGCGACGCCGGTCGCCTGTTCGCTCGCCGTCCAGAGGCGCGCAGCGACGGTGCGGTCGTGGGCACGCGGGCGCGCCGGGACGAGCGCCGGACGACCGGCGAACTGGAGCGGACCGGCCGGCCCCCAGTACTCTCCCGAGCGGACGTCCTCACCGACGGCGGCGTGCACGAGTGGCCGCGCCCCGGCGTCCTTGCCCTGCGCCACCCAGCCCGAGCCCGCCCGCATCCACGCCGGTTCCGACCGCGTCGGCGCGACGTCCGGTCGGGGCGGCGCGGCGGCGTCGAGCGCAAGCCCCGGGTGCGCGACGACGCTGCGCACCCGCGAGCCGGCGTCACCCAACCGCTGCGCGAGCTCGAAGCCGAACAGCATCACCGCGAGCTTGCTCCTGGCGTACTGGCGGTGGCCCTCGTAGCGGCCGACCGCGAGCGGATCCGTCCGGTCGAGCGTCGTGAGGCGGTGCGCGATGGAGCCGAGGTGCACCACACGCCCGGCGTCCTGGTCGAGGGCCGGCAGCGCCAGCGCCGTCCAGGCGAAGTGTCCGAGGTGGTTCGTGCCGACCTGCAGTTCGAAGCCCTGCGCGGTGCGCTGCGGTCGAGCCGATCCGACCACGCCGGCGTTGTTGAGCAGGGCGTGCACGGGGCCGAGCTCCTGGAGCCGCACGGCCGCGGCACGCACGCTGTCGAGGTCGGCCAGGTCGAGGTGCAGGTGCACGAGCGCTGCGTCGTCGACGTGCTTCCGGATGCTCCGCTCGGCAGCGGCGGCACGCTCGGGGTTCCGCGTGGCGAGCACGACCCGGTGGCCCTGTGCCGCGAGCTGCTCGGCTGCGTGGTAGCCCAGGCCGGCGCTGGCACCCGTGACGACGACCGTCCGCCGCGCGGTCCCGGAGGTGTCAGCGGACATGCCCGGCGGACTCCATCTGTCGCAGCGCCTTCTTCAGGTCCTGCACCTCGTCGCGGAGCCGTGCCGCCAGCTCGAACTTCAGCTCGGCCGCGGCCTGCAGCATCTGGTCGTTGAGGTCGGCGATCGTCGCCTCGAGCTGGGTCGCGCCCTCTCCCGCGATGCCCTCGCGACGCAGGTTCGGCGTGGGCGACCGGCGGCCGTCGGAACCCGGGCGACCCTCGAGCAGCGCCTTGGTGTCGTCGCTCTCGCGCTGCAGCACCTCGGTGATGTCGGCGATCTTCTTGCGGAGGGGCTGCGGGTCGATGCCGTGCTCGAGGTTGTAGGCGACCTGCTTCTCGCGGCGCCGATCGGTCTCGTCGATCGCCTGGCGCATGGAGTCGGTGATCTTGTCGGCGTACATGAGCACCTGGCCCGACACGTTGCGGGCGGCACGGCCGATCGTCTGGATGAGCGACGTCGACGACCGCAGGAACCCCTCCTTGTCGGCGTCGAGGATCGCCACGAGGGACACCTCGGGCAGGTCGAGGCCCTCGCGCAGCAGGTTGATGCCGACGAGCACGTCGTACACGCCCTGGCGCAGCTCCGTCAGCAGTTCGACACGCTTCAGGGTGTCGACGTCGGAGTGCAGGTACCGCACGCGGACGCCGGCGTTGCCGAGGAAGTCCGTGAGTTCCTCGGCCATCCGCTTGGTCAGGGTCGTGACGAGCACGCGCTCGTCACGCTCGACGCGCAGCTTGATCTCCTCGAGCAGGTCGTCGATCTGGCCGTCGCTCGGCTTCACGACGATCTCGGGGTCGACCAGACCCGTCGGACGGATGATCTGCTCGACGACGCTGTCGGTGACGCCGAGTTCGTACTTGCCCGGGGTCGCCGACAGGTAGACCTTCTGCCCGACGCGCTCGAGGAACTCCTCCCACGTCAACGGTCGGTTGTCGAGCGCGCTCGGCAGGCGGAACCCGTGCTCCACGAGCGTGCGCTTGCGGGAGGCGTCACCCTCGTACATCGCGCCGATCTGCGGCACGGTCACGTGCGACTCGTCGATCACGATGAGGAAGTCGTCCGGGAAGTAGTCGATGAGGCAGTGCGGCGCCTCGCCCGCATCGCGCCCGTCCATGTGGCGCGAGTAGTTCTCGATGCCGGAGCAGAAGCCGATCTGCTCCATCATCTCGATGTCGAAGGTCGTGCGCATGCGGAGCCGCTGGGCCTCGAGCAGCTTGCCCTGGCCCTCGAGCTCGGCGAGTCGGTCGGCCAGCTCGTCCTTGATCCGCTCGATCGCCCGGTGCATGACGTCGGTGTCGGCGACGTAGTGCGACGCCGGGAAGATCGAGACACCGGGCAGGTCCGCGATGACGTTGCCGGTCAGCGGGTGCAGCGAGGTGAGCGCCTCGATCTCGTCACCGAACATCTCGATGCGGATCGCGTGCTCTTCGTACATCGGGATGATCTCGATGGTGTCGCCGCGGACGCGGAAGGTGCCGCGGGCGAAGTCGACGTCGTTGCGCTGGTACTGCATGCCGACGAACTTGCGCACGAGCTGGTCGCGGGAGATCGTCTGACCGACGTGGAGCGCGATCGACGCGTTCATGTACTGCTCGGGCGTGCCGAGGCCGTAGATGCAGGACACGGTGGACACGACCACGACGTCGCGCCGGCTGAGCAGCGAGTTCGTCGTCGAGTGCCGGAGCCGCTCGACCTCCGCGTTGACCGACGAGTCCTTCTCGATGAAGGTGTCCGTCTGCGGGACGTACGCCTCGGGCTGGTAGTAGTCGTAGTACGAGACGAAGTACTCGACCGCGTTGTTCGGCAGGAGCCCGCGGAACTCGTTCGCCAGCTGCGCGGCCAGGGTCTTGTTGTGCGCGAGCACGAGCGTCGGCCGCTGGACCTGCTCGATCAGCCACGCGGTGGTCGCCGACTTGCCGGTACCGGTCGCGCCGAGCAGCACGACGTCGGTCTCACCCGCGTTGATCCGACCGGCGAGCTCGGCGATCGCCGCCGGCTGGTCACCGCTCGGCGAGTACTCGCTGATCACCTCGAAGGGACGGATCGCCCGGGTGGGCTGGATCGACACTGCCATGGGGACAACGGTAGTCGCGCCCCCTGACACCCGACGGCCCTGATCGCCCACAGCTGAGCGGCTACCAGGGCCTGCTGGGCCCGGTCAGGACGCGATGCGCTCCCACACCGCGTCGGCGGACCGCAGGGTGTCCTCGAGCGATCCGGTCGCGTCGACGACGTGGTCGGCGAGGGCGAGCCGCTCGGCGTCCGACGCCTGGGCCGCCACGCGTCGCTCGGCCTCGTCACGCGGCATGCTCCGGTGCTCGACGAGTCGTCCGACCCGCTGCGCCGCAGGGGCATCCACGACGACGACCGCGTCGAACCGGATCGGCCGACTCCCCCGGGCCTCGGCGAGGAGCGGGACGTCGTAGACGACGACGGCTTCCGGATCAGCGGCCTCGGCGGCGTCGAACGCTCCCCGTGCGAGCCGCCACACCTCCGGGTGGGTGATCCCCTCGAGGTCCTTCCGCGCCGAGGCGTCGGAGAAGACGATGCTGCCCAGGGCGGCCCGGTCGAGCGCGCCGTCGGGGGCGAGCACGCCCGTCCCGAACCGTTCCACGACACGGGCGAGCCCGGGGCTGCCCGGAGCGACCGCCTGCCGCGCGAGCTGGTCGGCGTCGACGACGACCGCGCCGTGCTCCGCCCAGCGACGGGAGACGGTGGACTTGCCCGCGGCGATGCCGCCTGTCAGACCGATGATGCGCACGGGTCCAGGCTACCGAGGACGTCGTGGAACGCCGGAAGCCCGGCACCCCGTCAGGGGTACCGGGCTTCCGGGACGTGCGACCCGCTCGATCAGTTGTTCGAGCTGAGCTTCTCGCGGAGCGCCGCGAGCGAGGCGTCGTCGGCCAGGGTGCCCTGACCGTTCGACTCGCTCGAGAAGGTCGACGAGGACGAGGACGAGCTCGAGGCCGAGGCGGGGAGGTCGAAACCACCCTTCTCCTCGTCCGCGATGGTCTTCGCGACCTGCGCCTTGTGGGCCTCCCAGCGCGACTGGGCGGCCGCGTACTGGCCCTCCCACTCGGTGCGCTGGGTGTCGTAGCCCTCGAGCCACTCGTTGGTCTCCGGGTCGAAGCCCTCGGGGTACTTGTAGTTGCCCTGGTCGTCGTACTCGGTCGGCATGCCGTAGAGCGCCGGGTCGAACTCGGTGCCCTCCGGGTCCACGCCCTCGTTCGCCTGCTTGAGGCTGAGCGAGATGCGGCGACGGTCGAGGTCGATGTCGATGATCTTGACGAAGACCTCGTCACCGACGGAGACGACCTGCTCGGCGAGCTCGACGTGCTTGTTCGAGAGCTCCGAGATGTGGACGAGACCCTCGATGCCGTCGGCGACGCGGACGAAGGCACCGAACGGCACGAGCTTCGTGACCTTGCCCGGTGCGATCTGACCGATCGCGTGGGTGCGGGCGAAGACCTGCCACGGGTCCTCCTGCGTGGCCTTGAGCGAGAGCGACACGCGCTCGCGGTCCAGGTCCACCTCGAGGATCTCGACGGTGACTTCCTGACCGACCTCGACGACCTCGCTGGCGTGCTCGATGTGCTTCCAGGAGAGCTCGGAGACGTGGACGAGACCGTCGACGCCGCCCAGGTCGACGAACGCACCGAAGTTGACGATCGACGACACGATGCCCTTGCGGACCTGGCCCTTGTGGAGGTTGTTGAGGAAGGTGGTGCGCGACTCGGACTGCGTCTGCTCGAGCAGGGCGCGGCGCGAGAGGACCACGTTGTTGCGGTTCTTGTCGAGCTCCAGGATCTTCGCCTCGAGCTCCTGGCCCAGGTACGGGGTCAGGTCGCGGACGCGACGCAGCTCGATGAGCGAGGCCGGGAGGAAGCCACGGAGGCCGATGTCGACGATGAGACCGCCCTTGACGACCTCGATGACCGTGCCGGTCACGACGCCGTCGGACTCCTTGATCTTCTCGACGTCGCCCCACGCACGCTCGTACTGCGCACGCTTCTTCGACAGGATGAGGCGGCCTTCCTTGTCCTCCTTCTGGAGGACCAGGGCCTCGACCTCGTCGCCGACCTCGACGACCTCGTTGGGGTCGACGTCGTGCTTGATCGAGAGCTCGCGCGAGGGGATGACACCCTCGGTCTTGTAGCCGACGTCGAGGAGGACCTCGTCGCGGTCGATCTTCACGACGGTTCCGGAGATCAGATCGCCGTCGTTGAAGAACTTGAGGGTCTTCTCGACCT
>Ga0308167_1003833_pt1 | contig 11516 bp, 7 predicted proteins | sample PhyCR1_2_FD_202138 | JGI IMG/M metagenome (GOLD analysis project Ga0308167, IMG submission 202138) | Phyllosphere microbial communities from UC Gill Tract Community Farm, Albany, California, United States - DLSLRC.R1 | ecosystem: Host-associated > Plants > Phyllosphere > Unclassified | place... | reverse complement strand
GATAGAAAATGTTAACTCTGCGCAAACTTCCCCTCGCCGTTGCCGTCGCGGTGGGAACCCTCTCCGCCCCGACGATGGCGGTCGATTTTACCGGGTACGCCCGTTCCGGCATTGGCTGGACCGGCAGTGGTGGTGAACAGCAATGCTTTCAGGCCACCGGTGCTCAAAGTAAATACCGTCTGGGTAACGAATGCGAAACCTACGCTGAATTAAAATTAGGCCAGGAAGTGTGGAAAGAAGGCGACAAGAGCTTCTATTTCGACACCAACGTGGCCTACTCCGTGGCGCAGCAGAATGACTGGGAAGCGACGTCACCGGCTTTCCGTGAAGCCAACGTGAAGGGAAAAAACCTGATCGATGCGCTGCCAGGCTCCACCATCTGGGCCGGTAAGCGTTTCTATCAGCGCCATGACGTTCACATGATTGACTTCTACTACTGGGATATCTCCGGTCCGGGCGCCGGTCTGGAAGATGTGGATCTCGGTTTCGGTAAGCTGTCATTCGCCGCCACCCGCTCGTCAGAAGCGGGCGGTTCATATACCTTCTCCAGCGATCGTATTCGTGACTTCGCCACCAGCACCGCCAACGATGTGTTTGACGTGCGACTGGCCGGGCTGGAAACCAACACCAACGGCGTACTGGAACTGGGGGTCGACTACGGTCGCGCCAATGCCCGTGACGACTACCGTCTGGAAGATGGCGCCTCCAAAGATGGCTGGATGTTCACGGCTGAACATACCCAGAGCATGCTGAAGGGCTACAACAAATTTGTGTTGCAGTATGCCACCGATGCGCTGACCTCGCAGGGCAAAGGCGTGCCGCAGGGTACCAGCCTCAACAACAACGGCGACATGTATCGCATCCTCGATCACGGCGCGATCTCGCTGGCGGAACGCTGGGATCTGATGTACGTGGCGATGTATCAGAATATCGATCTGGATAATAACCGCGGAACCGAATGGTACACCGTGGGTGTGCGCCCAATGTACAAATGGACACCGATCATGAGTACCCTGCTGGAGCTGGGCTACGACAATGTGAAGTCGCAGCAGGCTAACGAGCGCAACGGCCAGTATAAAGTGACGCTGGCACAGCAGTGGCAGGCCGGTGACAGCATCTGGTCCCGTCCGGCACTGCGCGTGTTCGCAACTTACGCCAAATGGGATGAGAAGTGGGGCTATAGCAAAGACAGCTCTGGCGATCTCACCACCTTCGCCTCTGCTGACAGTACCGGTAACGGCATCCTGACTAACAGCCGTGGCGATAACGACGAGATTACCTTCGGTGCGCAGATGGAAATCTGGTGGTAAGCCGACGCTCTCCAGCACAGGCGCGGCTGCGCGCCTGACAGGTCTTTTGGGTCACGGTGCGCCATTGCCTGGTTCGCGCCGTGGCCTGCAATAAGGTAGGCATAATGAAAATGACAAAAACTCTGACGGCGCTCTGCCTGAGCGCGGCGTTACTGGCCGGACACAGCCTGCCAGCCCTGGCGGACATCAATCTGGTGCCGCAGGATCTCTCCTCTGCCCCGCAGGTTGCACCGGACCAGCTGCAACACCTGAGCTGGCAGCCGGTAAGTGCTTCACAGTCCCAGACTATCCAGCTGGCGAACAGCGGACAGTCGCTGAATGCCCCGCACATCGCCGGACCGGTGGCGGCCTTTAGTCTGCCAGCCAACATCGGTGAACTGACGGTGACGCTGAGCAGCGAAGTGGCGAACAATCAGGTTTTCGCCCCGAATGTGCTGGTGCTGGATGAAAATATGCGGCCCGCCGCCTGGTTCCCGAGCCGCTATTTTACCTACCAGAAACCGGGTGTGATGGCGGCGGACCGGCTGGAAGGGGTGATGAAGCTGACGCCCGCGCTGGGCCAGCAAAAAATTTACCTGCTGGTGTTTACCACCGAACAGGATCTGACACAGACCACCACGCTGCTTGATCCGGCCAAGGCTTACGCGCAGGGCACGGGTCACGCGGTGCCGGATATTCCCGATCCGATTGCGCGCCACATCAGTCAAGGCACGCTGAAGCTGAAGTTACAGACCAGTTCCGGATCATCAATTCTGGTCGGCCCGCTGTTTGGCTCTTCCGGTCCGGGTTCGGTTACCGTTGGCAACACGGCTCCGACGTCGGCCTATCGTGCTGCACCTGCAGCGGCCACAGCGCCTGCGGCAAAAGCGGAGCCGATCATGAGTGACACAGAGGGTTACTTTAATCAGAAGATTAAACAGGCGGTTGATAGCGGCAATATCGATAAGGCGCTGAAGCTGCTGGATGAAGCCGAGCGGCTGGGATCGACCTCTGCCCGGCAGACCTTTATCAGTAGTGTTAAAGGCAAGGGGTGAAGCGGCCCCGACAATACTGATGTTGTCCCATCTGGTGCGCTGCGGCGCACCTTTTTTATGCGGCAGAAATTCCCTGTCTGAGAACGGTTCCATCTGCCATCCCGGGCGGCTACTCTGCCCATCTATGAGATACCCGCAACCCATTCCACGTCGTGCAAAAAACGTAAGGTTTCTGATTTTGTGCTGCCAAAGGGAGACGATATACCTTGTGAGTTGTACGTTTGTTATGTACATTTCAGAATAACATTGATGGAGGTTTTATGCGCAGCTATACCACAACTCAGGCCCGGCAAAATATTGCTGAGGTTATGGAAAAAGCCACCGCTGGCGAGCCGGTAGAGATCACCCGGCGTGATGGTTCTTCCGCCGTGCTGATTAGCCGCAATGACTTCAACGCGTGGCAAGAGGCGAAACTGGATGCTGAATTTGCCACCATTATGGGGCGACATGGCCGAACCATTAAGGCGCTGGCTGATCGATGAAATGGGTCAGTGCGCAGGAGGTGATAGGCTTCCATGATCGCTTGTTGACTCTGCTGCCGGGCATCCCGGGGATGCCTGATCCCGAAAGGGCCGAGGCGATTATTCATCGGGTACAAAATCAGCTTTATTATGAAAATGTGACAGATATTTATGCGCTGGCCGCAATTTATCTGGTTGCGATCGCCCGTGGGCATATTTTCAATGATGACAATAAGCGAACAGCCTTTTTCGTTGCGATGGTTTTTTTAAACCGTAACGGAATTGCTATTCGGGATGAAGATGACGAACTTGAGGAATTAACCGTCTCGGCCGCGACCGGCGCTGTTACGCCCGATCAGGTTGCTGCTGTTTTACGCCGTCTATCTCTCTCCTCCTGAACCCTGATCCTGCGGTTTTGCACAACCCACCCACCTGCAGAGGTTGAGTTAAAAACCAGGCTCATCACTGACCGCCTGGTTTTTAACTGTGCTTCAGTGCTTCATCCCTTATCTCTTAACAAGGTTTTTCCGGCGAGCCGTCAGATCACGCAGCAGCGTGTCGGTGGCGGGATCGCTGAACAGCGTCTCCAGCGTGGCGCTGAGCTTGCGTCGCCAGTTCGGATACTCGTCGCTGGTGCCGGGAATATTGACCGGGGCCGCCATATCCAGCCAGTCCTCCGGTTGCAGACCCAGCAATGCACTGTGGCTGTCAGCCAGGTAACGCTGCATCGCCCGGTTCAGCGCATTGCTCATCTGGGTACGGCGTGCATCGCGGCCAGCACGTTTAGGCAGCGCGCCGACCCGGTGCAGGCTGTTCAGCAACGCCTGTTTCGCCCGCAACCGATCCTGATATAACCCCGCCAGCACCACTTTGTCAGGATAGAGACCGAGCCTGGCCCCGAGGGTGAGATCGTCGCTTTGCCACCAACCGCGCAGCGTCGGTAAATCATGCGTGGTGGCGACGGCCATCGCCTGACGCGGCCACTCGGCCGGCGGACGAAAACCCTGTGCAGTGGTCTGTTCAAAATAGAGCACTTTGTAGGAGTAAACCCCGCCGTCGCGCAGCTTATCGACTATTTCTGCCGGAACGGTACCGAGATCTTCACCGATCACCATGCAGCGGTTACGCTGACTTTCCAGCGCCAAAATCGCCAGTAAATCATCGATCGGATAGTGGACATAAGCGCCGTTCGCTGCGCCCTGACCAGCAGGGATCCACCACAGGCGCAGTAACGCCATCACATGATCGATACGCAACGCGCCACAGTCGCGCATATTGGCGCGCAACAGAGCAATCCACGGCTGCCAGGCTCGCTGCTGCATCACCTGTGGGTCCATCGGCGGTAAGCCCCAGTCCTGGCCGCGTGGGCCCAGAATATCGGGTGGCGCGCCGACGCTGGCATCCAGGCAGTAGAGATGACGCTCGCTCCAGGTTTCGGCCCCGCCTTGCGCCACGCCGACCGCCAGATCGCGATAGAGTCCAATCGGCATCTGCTGCTGCTGCTGACTGCAATGCCAACAGGCGGCAAACTGCTCTGTAGCCAGCCACTGTAACCACAGCCAGAAACGCACCTGATCGCCTTGCTGGTGAAGGAATTGCTGCACTGCCGGACTGTCAGGTTGCTGTAACGCCTCTGGCCACACCGGCCAGCCCCAGCGCTGGCTATCCTGCGCCATCTGGTCGGCATGCAGCGCATCAAACAGCGCCTGATGTAACAGGCTTTCGCCGCCTTGCTGAATAAAGGCGTTAAATGCCCGCACGTCGGCATCATCGGCCTCACGCTGCGTAAACTGCGGCCAGGCTAAGCGGAGCGCAGCCATTTTTAGCCGGGTAACGGCCGCATAATCCACCCACTCTGCCGCACGTGCCTGTTCCAGCGCCTGCTGCGTTGCAGCCTGCTGCCACCACGCCTGTGCCGCTGGCGAACGCTGAAAATCCGCGACCGCGCTCACATCGATGTATATCACATTCAGCCAGCGGCGTGACGAGGGACTGTAAGGGCTGGCGCTGTCGGGCGAGGCCGGAAACAGCGCATGGATCGGGTTCAGACCGATAAATGCGCCGCCGCGTGCCGCCACCTCCGGGAGCATCCGGCGTAAATCACCGAAATCACCGATGCCCCAGTTCTCTGCTGATCGCAGTGTATAAAGCTGGACGCAGGCACCCCATAAAGCGTGACCCGCCACCAGCGCAGGCGGCTCATAACAGCGCGACGGCGCGACAATCACCTGACAGGTCCACTGCTGATGCGCCTGCTGCAACGTCAGCTGATGATAACCTTCAGCCAGCGGCGGCAGACGCAGCGGTTGTCCCGGCTGACAGCGGCCCGCGGTGATTTCACCCGTCTCGCGGGTGAGCTGCCAGTGCGCTTCCGTACTGAGCTGCGGAGAGAGGCTCAGCACCTCGCCACTGCGGAAAATCAGCACCGGTGGTAACGGAGTGGTGGAAGGGCGCGGCGGCTGCATCACCGCCAGCAAACGCTGGCGGGTGGCGGCCGGGATCGCCTGCGGCTGGCCGTGGGCATTAATATACTCGGCGGCAATGCCTGCCTGAGAAAACGGATCCAGTACCTGTTCGGTTTTCATGGCGTTCCTTAGCGCGTGGCTTGCCAGATACGCTGTTGATAGTCGCGAATGGCACGATCTGAACTGAACATGCCGCAACGCGCGGTATTCAGGATGGTGGCGCGTGTCCAGGCATCCTGATCGCTCCACAGTGCTTCCACCTGCGCCTGCGCATCAAGATAGGGCTGGAAATCGGCCAGCACCAGATACGGGTCGCCGCCTTCCGGGCCGAGGCTGTGCAGCATTGCGTCAAACGCCGTGCAGTCGCCCTGACTGAAGGTGCCATCTTCCAGCGCCTGCAGCGCCTGATTGAGCTGATGATCTTTTTTACGCCACTGCGCCGGGGCATAACCATCGGCCTTTAACGCCACTACCTGATCCACGGTATGACCGAAAATAAAGATGTTCTCGCTGCCAACCTGCTCGGCAATTTCAACGTTAGCGCCATCCAGCGTGCCGATAGTCAGTGCGCCGTTGAGCGCCAGCTTCATGTTGCCGGTGCCGGAGGCTTCTTTACCGGCGGTGGAAATCTGCTCGGAGAGATCGGCCGCCGGAATCAGCCGCTCGGCCACCGAAACGTTGTAGTCAGGCACAAACACCACTTTCAGACGGTTGCCGACCCGCGGGTCCTGGTTAATGGTTTCCGCGACTTTGTTGATGGCATAAATGATGTTCTTCGCCAGTGCGTAACCTGGTGCTGCTTTGGCTCCGAACAGCACCACGCGCGGTACCCGATTAGCCTGCGGATCGGTGACCAGCGTTTGCCACAGTGCAATAATGTGCAGCAGGCTCAGATGCTGACGTTTGTACTCATGCAGGCGTTTAATCTGCACGTCGAACAGCGCCTCAGGATCGATTTCAATCCCGGTACGCGCCGCGATCCATTTCGCCAGTGCTTCTTTGTTCTGCTGCTTGATGGCGCGATATTCCGCGCGGAACGCCGCATCGTCGGCAAACGCCTCCAGTCCCTGTAGCGCATCAAGATCGTTCAGCCAGGGTTTTTGCAGCGTTTTGTCGATTAACGCGCTCAGCGCCGGGTTGCACTGATTGATCCAGCGACGCGGCGTGATGCCGTTGGTAACGTTATGGAATTTTTCCGGCCACAGCTGGTGATATTCCGGAAACAGATCCTGCACCACCAGTTTCGAGTGCAGTGCAGCCACGCCGTTCACCGCAAAGCCGCTGGTCACGCACAGGTTCGCCATGCGCAGCTGGTTGTTATGCACCAGCGCCAGCTTCGCCCATTTTGCCTGATCGCCCGGCCAGCGTGCTTCAACCCGCGTTTTCAGCTGGGCATTGAGGGTATTGATGATCATCATATGACGCGGCAGCAGGCTGCGCACCAGGCGCACATCCCAGCACTCCAGCGCTTCCGGCATCAGGGTGTGGTTGGTGTAAGCAAAGGTCTGTTGAGTAATCTGCCAGGCGCGATCCCAGCTGAGCTGATGCTCATCCAGCAGCAGGCGCATCAGTTCAGGGATCGCCAGCGTCGGGTGTGTGTCGTTAAGCTGAATCACTTCGTGCTCGGCCAGCGCTTCAATGCTGCGTCCGGCCTGATGATGGCGGCGCAGAATGTCGGCCAGCGCACAGGCGCACTGGAAATATTGCTGCATCAGACGCAGTTTTTTACCGTTCTGATGATTGTCATTCGGGTAGAGCACTTTAGTCAGTTTTTCGGCGTCGATACCCTGTTGTTCGGCACGCAGGAAATCGCCGTCGTTAAACCGGTTAAGATTGAACGGCTGCGCGTGCTTAGCCTGCCACAAGCGTAACGGCTGGCTGACACCGTTCTGGTATCCCACTACCGGCAAATCCCAGGCTTCGCCCTGCAGCATGAATGCTGGTTGCCAGTGCGGATGTCCGTCGAGGGTGGTGACTTTGCCGCCCAGACCCACCTCAACATTCAGCGCCGCGTTATGGTTAAACCACGGATAGCGATCACGCTGCCAGTCATCAGGGGTTTCGTGCTGTGCGCCATCTTCGAAGCGCTGGCGGAACAAACCGTACTGGTAGTTCAGGCCATAGCCGATAGCGGGCTGGCCGACCGTTGCCATCGAGTCGAGAAAACAGGCGGCCAGTCGTCCCAGGCCCCCGTTACCCAGCGCCGGATCGGTTTCATTTTCCAGTACCTCAGTCAGTGAAATATCCCAGCCCGCCAGCGCCTCATTGACCGCGTTATACCAGCCGAGGTTCAGCAGATTGTTGCCGGTCAGCCGGCCAATCAGAAACTCCATCGACAGGTAATTGACGTGGCGCAGTGTGCTATCCGCCGCAACCGCAGGCTGGGCCGCCAGCAGATCAGCCAGTGCACCGCTCAGCGCCTGCCACCATTGGGCATGGGTCATGTCGCGCGCATCGCGCAAGCCAAAACGTTGCCACTGACGCGTCAGGGCAGCAGTAAAATGTTCAGGGTTAAATTCGGGCTGTGTCATGGTTAGTGTCCTGTCAGAACAGTCGATGGGTCAATGTGGCATCAGTGTGCCCGTGCGACAGGAAAGGCTCCTCCTCCTGAAGCGAATCAGACCAGGAGGAGAGGGAGGGTGGAGAGGATGAGGCTAATCTGAAAGCACGCCAGGAGTGTGATTCCGCGCGCTTTTGTAAAGTTTAGTTAATGGGTTTGCTTGCATTCGCCATGCGAATGGCTGAACGTGTAAGGAATAATTACGAAGCGTAAAATAATGATGCGCTCGATGTGAACGGAGAAACGTGCGCCCATGCTAATACCCTCAAAACTCAGCCGCCCGGTTCGCCTTGAAGGCACCGTCATCCGTGAAAGATTGCTGCAAAAACTGACCGCTGCCGGCAATTACCGACTGGTGCTGATCACCAGTCCGGCGGGCTACGGCAAAACCACCCTAGTGTCGCAATGGGCGGCGGGTAAAACGCATCTTGGCTGGTATTCGTTAGACGAGGGTGACAATCAGCCGGAGCGGTTCGCCGACTACCTGATCGCGGCACTGCAACAGGCCAGCAACGGAGGCTGTCCCCGCAGTGAGTTACTGGCGCAGAAGCGGCAATACGTTAATCTCAACGCCCTGTTTTCCCAGCTGTTTATTGAGCTGGTGGAGTGGCAGCAGCCACTGTGGCTGATCGTTGACGACTACCACCTGATCACTAATCCGGTTATTCACGACGCGATGCGTTTTTTCCTGCGTCACCAGCCTGAAAATCTGACCCTGATCCTGCTGTCACGTAACCTGCCACAACTCGGTATCGCTAACCTGCGGGTACGTGAGCAGCTGATCGAACTCGGCAGCCAGCAGCTGGCGTTTACCCATCAGGAAGCGCGCCAGTTTTTCGACTGCCGGCTGGACGCGCCACTGGAAAGCGAGGAGAGCGGCAAGCTGTGCGATGACGTCGCGGGCTGGGCCACCGCGCTGCAGCTGATCGTGCTGTCGGCGCGCCAGGGTGCCAGTGCGGCGCAGGACTCGGCGCGCCGCCTTTCCGGCATTAACGCCAGCCATCTCTCTGATTATCTGGTGGAAGAGGTGCTGGATAATGTCGACCTGCCGACCCGCCATTTTTTACTGAAAACCGCGCTGCTGCGCTCAATGAACGATGAGCTGATCGCCGGTGTCACCCGCGAAGAGAACGGCCAGATGCGGCTGGAAGAGATTGAGCGCCAGGGGCTGTTTTTGCAGCGCATGGACGATTCCGGCTGCTGGTTTAGCTACCATCCGCTGTTTGGTAATTTTCTGCGCCAGCGCTGTCAGTGGGAGCTGGCGGCGGAGTTGCCAGCACTGCATCGTGCCGCAGCGGAAAGCTGGATGGCACAAGGCTTTCCTGGCGAGGCGATCCATCATGCGCTGGCCTCCGGCGATGCCAGTATGCTGCGCGATGTGCTGCTGAAGCACGCCTGGACGCTGTTTAATCAGAGCGAACTGCCGCTGCTGGAGAACTCCCTTAAGTCGCTGCCGTGGGAAATGATGCTGGAAAACCCGATGCTGGTGCTGCTGCAGGCGTGGCTGATGCAGAGTCAGCATCGCTTTTCCGAAGTGGACAGTCTGCTGGCACGGTTTGAACAGGCCAGCCGCTGCGAAATTGATGATGCGTTGCGTGGCGAATTTAATGCGCTGCGCGCTCAGGTGGCGATCAACGATGGCAACACCGATGAGGCCGAGCGACTGGCGAAAGAGGCGCTGGATATCCTACCCGCCAGCCGTCACTACAGCCGCATCGTGGCAACCTCGGTACACGGCGAGGTGATGCACTGCAAAGGCGATTTAGACAACTCACTCAGCCTGATGCGTCAGACTGAACAGATGGCACGCCGTGATGAAGTCTGGCATTACGCGCTCTGGAGCCTGATTCAGCAGAGTGAGATCCTGTTTGCTCAGGGCTTTTTACAGGCGGCCTATGAAATCCAGAGTCGGGCCTTTGTGCTGGTCGATGAGCAGCATCTGGCGCAGTTTCCGCTGCATGAGTTTTTGCTTCGTATCCGTGCTCAGCTGCTGTGGGCGTGGGGACGGCTTGAGGAAGCCGAGCAGGCGGCACGCGAAGGCATCAAAGTACTGACCGGCTTTCAGCCGCAGCAACAGATTCAGTGTCTGGGGCTGCTGGTGCAGTGCTCGCTGGCACGTGGCAATTTAGATAACGCCCGCAGCTATCTGAATCGGCTGGAGAACCTGCTGAATAACGGCAACTGGCACAGCGATTGGATCGCTAACGCCGATAAAGTGCGGGTGATCTACTGGCAGATGACCGGCGACAGGGATAGCGCCAGCAACTGGATGCGGCAAACGCCGAAACCGGCTTTTGCCAATAACCATTTCCTGCAGGGACAGTGGCGCAACATCGCCCGGGCGCAGATTTTACTGGGTGATGTCAGTCAGGCGGAAGTGGTGCTGGAGGAGCTGAACGAAAATGCCCGCGACCTGCGGCTGATGAGTGATTTGAACCGTAACCTGCTGCTGCTTAATCAGATTTACTGGCAAACCGATCGCAAAGCAGACGCGCAGCGCACACTGATCGAGGCGCTGAAACTGGCGCGCAGTACCGGCTTTATCAGCCATTTTGTGATTGAAGGCGAGATGATGGCGCAGCAGCTGCGCCAGCTTATTCAGCTGAATACCCTGAATGAGCTGGACAACCATCGTGCCCGGCGGATCCTGCTCGAAATCAACAAATACCACCGTCACAAGTTCGCCCATTTTGATGAGGGGTTTGTCAGCCGGTTACTCAACCATCCTGATGTACCGGAACTGATCCGCACCAGTCCGCTGACGCAGCGTGAGTGGCAGGTGCTGGGATTGATCTATTCGGGCTACAGCAATGATCAAATCGCCGGTGAACTGGCGGTGGCGTCCACCACCATCAAGACCCATATTCGCAACCTCTATCAGAAGCTGGGCGTATCGCATCGGTCTGAAGCGATGAACCAGGTGCAATCGCTGCTAAAAATGATGGGTTACGTCTGACGTCGGCTGTCTCTGCGGGCGGGCATCAGCCCGCTTATGCTGAAGGGAAATCAGAAGTAAAAAGGTTAATGGGGAAATATCCCGCCTTAATCCCATCCGGATGATTCAGCTGCGGCTGTTCAGACAGGCGTGAGAACCATCGCATATCAGCAAACCGGTTTTCATTTATTAAAGCGCGCGTTGAAGTGGGGCAGACACTGCGCTGATGCAGGCACCCATCAGGCTGGCCGCAGGACTGGATTTTGAAACAGGACATCCATCGCATGACCAAAAAGCCCGGCTTCTCTGGTAACTATCCAATGACCTTACCGGCTCAGTCTCATCAAATACTGAAACATCTATTTGTTGAGATTCCAGCGTTGATAGCAGGCGTTAATCTCGCGGGGTAACGTCAGCATTAGCCTGGGGATCGTGATCTGCTCAAACAGCGTTCTGTAGCGAAGGCGGTTTGCAGGCGCAATAAGCACAATGTATTTGAGCATCTCCCAGCTAACGTTCTCCCTGCCGGTTTTGAGCCCGCTGATTCTGGGTTTTGATGAGTAACATCTGCGAATATAGCGCAGCAACGCTATCGGCACCGGTACATCAAGCAGGATTAGCCCAGTGGCACGTTCGAGTCGTGGATGTATGCATTTTGTATAGTTGCCCTCCATCACCCATTTTTCCTTTTGCACCGCCTCAGCATGTAACCGATAAAAATCCTCTGGTTTCCGGGGGACCCATTTTGAAT